>Ga0116114_1001553_pt1 | contig 11812 bp, 11 predicted proteins | sample June2015DPH_10_5_FD_89823 | JGI IMG/M metagenome (GOLD analysis project Ga0116114, IMG submission 89823) | Peatland microbial communities from SPRUCE experiment site at the Marcell Experimental Forest, Minnesota, USA - June2015DPH_10_40 | ecosystem: Environmental > Terrestrial > Soil > Wetlands... | reverse complement strand
TGCAGGATGTTCCAGGAAACCGGAGATAGTTACTTTAAAATCAGGAATTAAATACACTGATGATACTGTTGGTACTGGTGTTCAGTCTAAATTGGGCGATTTAGTTAGTATTCAGTTTACCGGATGGATAATTAAAGATTCGACAGATATATTTAAAGACTGGTCAAAAGATTCTACTAAGATGCGTTATATTTTCGGTACCACCAAAATGAAAGATAAACCGCTAACAATGATTTTATCAAACGGGCAGTCAATTATTAAAGGCAGCGAGGAGGGAATAGCAGGAATGAAAGTTGGGGGTACAAGGACAATTATTCTTCCGGCTAAAATGCCAAATAATCATGGGGGAACGGATATGATGTTCAAGCATCCAAGCTTAAAGCTTCAAGTTAAACTTATAAGCGCAAAACAGCCTGTGATTGTGAAAGCATGGGTTGTTGATACAACCAAACTCCAAGCTACTAAAGATGGTCTGCGTTATGTAATTGTTCAGGAGGGAATAGGTCCAAAAGTTGCTGATAGTGATTTTGTAACTGTTAATTATTCCGGTTACCTGTTAAACGGTGATAAGTTTGACAGTTCGGTAGAAAGAGAAGAGACTTTTACATTTAGAGTCGGGTATCACTCGGTATTAGAAGGCTGGGAAGAAGGAGTAAAGCTTTTAAATAAAGGCGCAAAGGCTAAGTTGATTCTGCCCCCTGCTCTGGCGTATGGTGCAAGGCAAGTTGGTAATATTCCGCCTAATTCTACTGTTGTATTTGATGTTGAAGTGGTAGACATTAGGTAAAAATTAAAATAAATTATAGAAAGGTCAATCCCGAAAGCTTTCACATTGGCGTTAACTTAACAAATATGTTTTTCAATCAACATTGGTGCAATTATTCTGATTTTAGGACAAATTAAAGACTTTTTATGCCATACATCGACATTTTCACGTAAAGCGATTTACTTTATGTAGCTTTTAATTATACTCATTGCCTGGTTATAATAACCTTTGCCGAAAAGATTGAAGTGATTGAGGACATGATAAAGTTTATAGATATCTTCCCTATATTCATATCCTTCGGAAAGAGGATAGCATTCATTGTATGCGCCGTAAAATTCCGGTTTGAATCCGCCGAATAATTTTGTCATTGCCAAATCTGCTTCCCGGTGACCGTAGTAAACCGCAGGGTCTATAAGAACCGGGTCGCCATTTTCATCTGCCATATAATTTCCGCCCCAAAGATCACCGTGAAGAAGCGACGGATGTTCTTCCTTCCCGGCTAAGATTTTGTAGATTATTTTTTCTAATGCAAGGATACCATCTGTTAACTCCGGTGTTGCATAATCGTTCTTTTCTGCCAGCGTATACTGGGCGAGAAGGCGCTTTGTATAAAAGAAATTTACCCAGTCGTCTTTTTCATCATCGCCCGGAATGTTTCTTTGGGTATTGGAACCGATAAAATTATCTTCATAAAAACCAAATGAGCGTCCCTTAAATTTATGCAGTTCCGCAAACTTACGGCCGAAGTCTTTAAAAAAGTTTTTTGTTTTCGCTCCGGTTTCAATATATTCCATAAGTATAAATGAGTTCTCAAATAGGATAACTGTAGGTATCCTGATAACAGCCGGCTTCCTTAATTCATTTAACCCGTGGGCTTCTTTAATGAACATATCATCGGCTACAATATAGTTCAATTTTAAAAAATAACTTTCACCGGATTTCATTTCCAGTTTGAACGCATCGCTTATACATCCGCCTGCAACAGGTTTAATTATAATGATTTCGCTCCCTGTATGCTGAATAATTTTCTGTTCAATTTGGGAGTTTAATTTCATCTTTTACCTTATTAAATAAACCGGAACAGCCATCTTCTAAAATATTGAGTACGTCTTCAAAACCTTGCGGGCCAAGATTATATGGATCAGGTACTCTATTCACCCGGTATTTCCAGCAGAATTGAACCATTTTGAAGATTTTATTTGTATAGTTTCCTTTTAAATCCTGAGATTTAATATCTTTATAATTTTGGTCGTCCATCACTACTATATAATCGAATAAAATGAAATCTTTTTCAGGATCAAAAAGCCTTGATTTGTGTGTTAGATTATACCCTCGTTTTTCAGCATGATTTCTCATCCGCTTATCCGGCAATTCACCTCTATGGTAAGGTATAGTTCCAGCCGAATCAACAGTCATGAATTCTTCCATACCGTTTTTCTTAATTATAGTGTTCATGATCCCTTCGGCTGCCGGCGAACGGCAAATATTCCCGAGACAGACAAATAATATCTTTTTGTTAGTCATAATAGAATACCAATTTGTGTAAATTTACTATCAATATTTTGTATTTCAATTTTAAAAATATATTCTTTTTCGGACAGATAAAAAATGATGCATAAGTTCTTAATTACATTACTTTTGTTTATAATAATTTCGAATCAAATTTTTAGCCAGTACATTTATCCTAAAAGAGAGGTTCGGGGCGCATGGATTGCCACCGTTGCCGATATAGACTGGCCTTCGGATAAAAATGCTTCTTCTAAAAAGCAAATGACTGAATTGACAGACATGCTTGATGAGCTGGTAGCTGCCGGGATAAATACTTTGTTTTTCCAGGTGAGAACCGAATGTGATGCATTTTATAAATCGCAATATGAACCCTGGTCTTACTGGCTGACAGGCGGGCAGGGAAAAGCGCCTGATCCTTATTATGATCCTCTGGCATTTATAATTACCGAAGCGCATAAAAGAGGAATGGAACTGCATGCCTGGTTCAATCCTTACAGGGCTGCAAAAACTAACGGTGAATATGAAATCGCGGCAAATCATATATCAAAATCTCACCCGGAATGGATACTAAATTTTAAATCCTTCAAGATACTTAATCCCGGTATACCGGCAGTAACTCATTACATTGCTAAGATTGTTTCCGACGTTGTGCGAAGATATGATATTGACGGTATTCATTTCGATGATTATTTCTATCCTTATTCCCCTAAAATTACTACTCAGGATGCTTCAACATTTGCTAAGTTTAAAGGTAAGTTTACAAATATTGATGACTGGAGAAGAAATAACATCAACAAAATGGTAGAAGAGGTTTATGATTCTGTAAAGGCAATAAAGCCATACGTAAAATTCGGCATTAGTCCATTCGGTATCGTTGAAAACAAATATGCCCGTACCGGCGGACTTGATTCTTATAATGTATTATACTGCGATCCAATAACTTGGCTGAAAGATAAAACAGTTGATTATATTTTACCGCAGCTTTATTGGGAGATCGGCAGTAAAGCCGCCGATTATGCAAGCCTGCTTCCCTGGTGGGCATTATCGGCAGGGGACAGGCTGGTGTTAGTGGGAATATATTCAACAAAGATGGCATCACCTTCATATAAAGGTTTGCCTAATGAGCTTGAAAGACAAATAAAATTAAGCCGTCAAATGATTAAGACTTATGGTACGGTCTTTTTCAGCGCTAAATCTATCACTGGAAATTATTCGCACTTTGCAGACTCATTAAAATTATATTATAAATATCCTTCATTACCTCCTGTTATGAAATGGATCGATTCGGTTCCCCCGTTGACACCGGCTAATTTGGCTGCAGATGAAAGAAACTCAACCGTGATATTAAAATGGGATAAACCCCTGCCGGCTTCCGATGGAGATACTGCATACAGATATGTTATCTACAGATTCGATTATGAACAACAAGTGAACGTTGACGATGCCTGGCATATCTTAAAAATACAAGACGGGAGTGAAACCATATTTGTTGATACAACAGCAGAAAAAGGAAAATTACAGTACACTTATGTAGTAACAGCGCTTGACAGGCTTAATAACGAAAGTAAGCCGGCTACAATTAGTTTATCCTTGAGAGAACATTGATAATTTAAGGATTTATTGTTAGGAACCTGGAAATCGATGTACGGATGCTATAAAACGGATGTTCAAAATACATCTCGCCCTCTTTGTGAGCTATCCCTAAAGGTATTTTTTAAATATTTTGCAATCTTCCGGATATTAAATCTTCGTTTGCTTTATCTAACACCATAATTAGTAAGAATATTATATATTTATATGCTACGCGGATAGCTTTTTATGTGGTTCTGGAAATTATCTTCATTGTTTTAAGGAGATATTATGGCTTATGTAATAACAAAATTATGCCTTGACTGCATGGATATTGCCTGTACACAGGTTTGTCCTGTAGATTGCATTTATCAATACCAAGGTGATGATTCTTCTATTCCAAAAAATCAATTATTAATAGACCCTGATGAGTGTATCGACTGCAACGCTTGCGTTCCCGAGTGTCCCTGGGGAGCGATTTTTGAAGAAGAAATGGTGCCGGATGTATTCAAAGAGGATACTGAAATCAATGCACGTGTTGTAGGCAAACTGCGTTTTGTCCCTACGAGACCCGACAATCAAAAAATGCCGACTCCGGAAGAAATAAAGGCAAATAAAAAGAAGTGGGGATATGAAGAATAGTAACGCTAAATAATATAAGTGAAACTTTAATTAGTATAAATTATTCTTCACCTATAATAGTAATAACAATTTTTCTCGGACCGCCGTAATTGCGGTGTTCGCAAAGATAAATTCCTTGCCAGGTACCCATATTAAGCATGCCGTTGGTTACCGGGATTGAGACACTGCTTCCGATTACTATTGACTTTAAGTGTGCCGGCATATCATCGGAACCTTCAGTGTCATGTTCGTAATACGGCATATTTTCCGGGATCATTTTGTTGAAGTGAGTTTCCATATCTGCCCGGACTGAAGGATCGGCATTTTCATTTAATGAAATAGAGGCGGAAGTATGTTTAATAAAAATATGAACAATACCGGTTCTTATTTTTCTAATCTCAGGAATATACCGGACAATTTCTTCAGTTACTAAATGAAATCCTCTCTTTTTGGGTGTTAATGCTATTTCTTTTTGAAACGATGCCATATTTGTGTATACTTAAGTGTCATATAAATTATTTTAACTTTTCATAAGTTAAACACGTTGCCTAAAAGTACCAAGAATCAGTTATAAAATAAAGTGCGCTTGCTCGTTATTTTTTAGTATATGCCGAAGTTAAATAATTTATCCTATCTGCTACGCCTGAATCCGGATAAAATTTTTGGCTTTGATCTTAATAACAATTTTCACCATTATTAATACGTATATTCCGACAGGATGTTTTGACTAACCGGTTATAATTAGGGAGAGATGATATTATGTTTGTAATCGATATTGAAAGATTCAGAGCCTTATGTGCACTTTATTTTCTTAATACCATTCAGCCGGAAGAGTTAGAGGAACTAAAATCTGCTTTAAACAGCGGTGAGACTGAACTGCGAAAGATATTTAATCAAGCTAAAAAAGCTGTAAAAGAATCACCTCTCTCCGGACGCTTTATTGATACCTATATAGAAGATAATGAAAGTTATGTTAAAGAATCAAAGTTAAAAGATGTTCGGAATTATTCTTTTGCCGGATTATTTCTTAGCTACTGGTTCAGCAAAATAAAAATTAAACTTGTGCTTGCCATATCTTTCCTCATGTTTGCTTCATTTATTATACTGTCATTTTATACATACCAATTGGCAAATGAAGTTAAAGAGATGAAGGGGGAGATCGATTTGCAAAACTCAGAACTAAACAGAAAAGAAGAATTGTTTTTCGTATTGCAATCGAGAGACATTGTTTTGTTTAATATGAAGGGACAAAACATTGATCCCGAAGGTTACGGCAGAATTATCTGGTCTCCGGCAGCACAAAAGGCGCTCCTTCAGGTTGCAGGTTTACCGCCCGCAGGTAAAGGTAAAGTTTACCGGCTTTGGCTGCTAAAAGATAATACATACATTAATAAAGGAGTAATTTTTTTAAATAACAATGACTCTGAAAATATATTTAACATTGGAAATATTCCAATTGCTAACGATAACTTAAATTATTCATTTTTTATTACACTGGAAAAAGAAGGCAATAACACTAAACCAACAGGGGCTGTTTATTTAACGGGAAGCAGAAAATTGTCTGAACCATGATTCTTAGGGTTAAAGGATTCATAGTTCAGATAACTACTCCGGCACATGCACAAGAAAATATTCTTTTGCCGATTGCCCTATAGATTTTGCTTCCTTAAGCGTCATGTGAATTTCATCAGGTGTATCCTCATCGTGCCCTGCTTCAATTATGGCAACGTCCGAGCCTTTAGCATTTTTAACCAAATCGGTGCAGTAGGCAGTATCGCCGCTATAACAAATATTTAAATCTTCATAGGTAAATTTATAGCCAAGTGCGGGTACTTGTTTAGTTGTAACTCCGTCATTCAGGTATTCTTTGTGGATTACGGGAAATGGTTTTATAGTAACCCCGTTGCTCTTATAACTTTTGCTGCCGGTGATAACATTTAAACTTATTTGATACGGAATAGTTTTTGAATACACTTTTTTAAATGCGTTGTAAATACTTTCTATCTCCACGCAGCCCGCTGGAAAGTGAATGGATAGTGGAGTCTTCTTGTTCATTACCCGCATATATGTAAGCAGCGACCAAGCTCCACCTATATGATCGTGGTGACCGTGAGTAATAAATAAATCGGAGATAGTTAAGATTTTTTTCGGAATAATTTCTTTATTTATATCCCTGAGGATACCATCGCCGGGATCAACAACTAAATAGGTTTTTCCGGCTTTAATTAATATGCCTGTCGCTATATTCGGTATTGAACAGAAAATCTTAATTGAGAAATTCTTTTTATTCCATTTTAACGGGTATTTTTGATGAAGCATATTTATCAGTTCTTTAAATCAAATTATATATATTGAATTCTGAATTCCGGCTTTGCTGTATACCGTGATATATCAAAGCTGTTTCGGAAAGCAATCCACAGGGGAAACAGGATATTAACTCTTGTTTTTATAATGCTTGCATGCTTTTGTGTTATTGCATCTGGCAAAAATATTAAACGAATAGCTTTCAATCTTGAAGCCCATTTCATTACATATCTCATCCGGGAGCGCATTAATTTTAGGATTAGTAAACTCTACTATTCTTCCGCAATCTACACAAATTAAATGATCGTGCTTCTGCTTTTTTAAATTACTTTCATAGCGCATCATGTTATCGCCGAAGTTCCTCTTGCTCACCAGGCTGCACTGAACAAGCAGCTCAAGCGTATTATAAACAGTCGCACGGGATACACTGGACTTCCGGTTCTTCATTTGGATATATAAATCGTCTGCTCCAAAATGTCCCTGGTATTCTATAACGGCATCGAGCACCTCGAATCTTTCAGAAGTTATTCGGTTCTTACCGTTCTTAAGAAATAATTTAAATATTTCGACAGCCGGTTGATTTTTCAATTTTTATATAATTATAAATGTATAAGTGATTAAAAATAAGTTCCATTTTACTGATTTTCTGCTATAATTATTAGAATCAATTTATCCCGAGAATTCTTAACCCGTTTACTACTATGACTGCAAAGCAATACGCTGAAGAAGTAAAAATAAAAAACTGAATTAATGGTATCCTCCAGCTTCCGGTTTCTTTCCTTGATACCGCCATTGTTGACATGCACTGCAAAGCGAAAATAAAAAAGATTATTAGTCCGGCTATAGTTGCGGGTGTAAACAGACTTTGTCCTGTGTTTCCTATTGTTGCTTTATGCATTTCATGCAGCATAGAAGTTTGCAGGGTGCTTTTATCTGCTGTAACTTTAAATATTAATGCCAGAGAGCTTACAAATACCTCTCTTGCTGCAAATGAAGAGATTAAGGCTACACCTACTCTCCAGTCCATACCAATAGGGGACATAACAGGTTGGATAATTTTCCCAAAATCTGCTGCATATGAGTTTGCAAGTCTTGTTGAGCTTTGAAGCTCAATTACCTGTTCCCGGTTTAGGTTATTCGTATCAACTTTAGGATTGTAATCCGGGAAATAAGTCAGGAACCAAATTATACCGGAAAATATAAGAATTATTGGACCCGCTTTTTTAAAATATACCTTTGTACTATGATATGCATTGCTTAAAACTACACTAACTTTCGGAAGACGGTATATGGGTAATTCTAAAATAAATGAAGAATTATCTTCCGCAGTAATAATTTTATTTTTTAATTTATTAATTATTCCTGCTACCGAAACAGAGCTGGCAATACTTAATACATAAATCCCGGCAAGGGTAATTCCTGCTATCCACTCTTTTTCGGGCGGAAAGATAAAAGCAAGCAGCAGGGCATATACCGGAAGCCTTGCGCTACAGCTCATCAAAGGGATAATAAATATTGTTAAAAACCTTTCACGCTTATTTGGGATAGTCCTTGCTGCCAAAATTGCCGGTATAGCGCATGCAAAACCGGAAAGCATGGGCACAAAAGAACGTCCGTTCAAACCGATTTTAGACAACGGCTTATCTATTAACATTGCTCCCCTTGCAAGGTAGCCCGTATCTTCAAGCAAGCCAAGAATTAGGAATAGAATAATAATCTGAGGAATAAATATCATTACCGCTCCGGTACCGCTTATAATCCCGTTGGCAATAAAATTACCATACCAATTATTGCCAAGAATGTTCAAGGCTTCATAAGATAAAAACCCGAATGCCTCATCTACCAAATTCATTACCGGGTGGGCAAGCCAAAAAATAGAAGTAAACGTTATAGCCATCGCAAAGAAGAATAAAAGGATGCCCCAAATTTTATGTAGTATTATTCTGTCAATTTTCAGACTAGTCTGATCAGGCAGATTAATTTTTCCACTGAGTTCTGTATTTAATAAAACTAACCGTTTATTTGCATTGTTAAGGTCTATATGGTTCTCGTCATCAATAATTTTTGAAACTGATTTGCGCTCAATTTGTTCAATTTCTTTATACAAGTCGAGCAAATACTCCACTTTAACATTAGAATTAAACGGTATAGGATTTATCAATTCGGATACTCTGTTATTCTGTAAATTTTGTTCGGCAGCTTTAATTAATTCTTCTACTCCGCTACCTGATCTGCCGTCAATTGGAACAACATCGCATTTTAATTCTTCGCTTAACAATGAAGGCGAGACAATGAAACCCTTACGCCGTAATAAATCAACCATTGTTAATGCTACAATTACATTAAACTTTGATTGAATAAGCTGCTTAACTAAAAGCAGGTGTCTTGATATTTGGCTTGAATCAACGGTAACTATTACAAGATCCGGAATTCCATAAGTCGGATGAGAGTAGAGTGAATCAATGGAAACTTGTTCATCAGGCGAATGTGATGCTAAGCTTATAATACCGGGTGAATCTAAAATAGAAGCATCTAAATTAAATTTTTTCTGTACTTTGCTTATTGAGTATTCTACTGTAGCGCCGGGATAATTTACAGTTTTATAATTTTTCCCGCTTAAATAGTTGAAAAGAGTTGTTTTACCTGAATTAGGAGGACCAACCAGCGTTATTAAATAATTATCTTCAAGTGTTTGTATCTTCATATCAGTTTAATACAAGCAGCTTCATTTTTCCGGATTGCAATAATAGTCCCGCGCACCGAAAAAGCAAGCGGGTCGTTAAAAACAGCTTTACTTATCAATTCAATCTCTTGCCCTGGAGTAAAACCTACCTCCAAAATCCTTCTGGACGAAGGATGTGAACCTTCAATTCCGGATATAATACCCGTCTCCCCAAAATTTAAATCAGCAGCGGTTTTCATAAACTTCAAAAAATATTTAATTCATATTATTAAGATTAAGTCTATATAAAAATAAAGCTTTCCCCTTATAGAAGCAAGCAATTTTTAACATTTTCGGCTTTTTCCCATTTTATTATATTAAAACAAAACCTTTTATTTCGGAGTATTTCATTTATTTATAATCTTTAATTCACTAAATTTCCTATAAGAATAAATCATAAGTTGGGATGTAAGAATATATATGGTATTTCTTCATTCCTCTTATCAAAAGAATTAATAATATTTTTTAATCTTGAACTATAATTATTTTTTACGAAATTTTTTATTCTCTAATTCAAAATGCAATTATCTTTTTTGGAACAAATGGACACAAATAAAAAAGATAGTCAGGAAGATTGGGGTAAGCAATCCCTGGAATTAATTCCTATTGCTCTTATTGGGCTAGTTAATAAAAAAATTATATACTGCAATCAATATGCTATAGCGCTGTTTTCTGCTTTAGATAAAGATAAACTTTTAACCAGAAAACTTTCGGATTTTGTTTCTCCGCGATTTAAAGAAAAATTAATTTCTTACTTATACTTAATTTCCAGTTCTCCAAAAAGCAATGAAAAAATAGTTGTGAAGTTTAAAAACTTAAAGAAAAAAACTATCGAGATAGAACTTCAGCATATTTCTACGACTTCGGATAGTCAAAATATTTCTTTAATTGCGTTAAGAGATATTACCAGCGATAAAAAGCACGAGATAGTTCAGCGTACTATTTTAAAAATTCTTAATGCAGGCAACTCGGCATTATCAATTGAGAGTTTGTGCGATTACTTATATAAAACAGTAGTAGATATTATACCGGTGAATAATTTTTATGTTGCACTATACGACAAGTCGAAGCAGCTTCTTTAGTTCCCATATTATAAAGATGATTTTAATACTAAACCGGTGGACAGGAAGTTTGGCAACGGGCTGACAGAGTATGTAATCAGAACAAAAAAAACACTTTATTTAAATAGGGATAAAATTATTCATTTTCTGCGCAAAGGCTATATTGCTTCTTTGGAAGTGCCGGTTGCAGGCTGGCTTGGCGTTCCGCTATTAATTCATGAAGATATAGGCGGGGCAATTGTAATAAAAGAATATCATGAAGAACACAAGTTGAATGAAGACGCTAAAGAAATTATGGAGTTGGTTTCATACCCCATTTCAAGAGCTATTGAAAGAGCGATTGTCGATGAAGAACGAAAGAAGTATACGGAAAAGCTCCTGGAATTAAATAAGGCAAAAGATAAATTTTTCTCAATAATATCACATGACCTCAAGAGTCCGTTTAATTCCATTCTTGGTTTTACAGAAATATTAAAAGAACAGGATAATGAACTTGAAGAAGCGGATCGGAAACAGATATTTAATTCATTATATAATTCCACCCGTAATACTTTAAATTTGTTGAATAATCTTTTACAATATTCTCGTTTCCAGATTGGGCTGGTAAATTTTGAACCCCATCCGCTTCACTTGATGCAGGTAGTGAAGGAAAATATAAATATCCTGGAGGGAACCGCATTAAAGAAAAAAATAAATTTAAAGAATAATCTTAATGAAGATATTGTTGTATCAAGCGATGGGGAAATGCTTAATTCAATTCTAAGGAATTTAATTAATAATGCAATTAAGTTTACAAGTGAATCGGGGGAAATATCAGTAAGCGCTTCAGTAGAAAAAGATTTTGCGAGAATTAAGATTAAAGACAGCGGCGTCGGTATGAGTAAAGAAACATTAGACAATTTATTTAAAATGGATTCCAAAAAGTCCACACCGGGCACTAATAAAGAAGAAGGTACCGGGCTCGGTCTGCTTTTAGTTAAAGAATTTGTGGAAAAAAACGGGGGACAAATTATTGTCAAAAGTGAAGTAGAAAAAGGATCTGAATTTTCATTTACTTTAAGATTATCTCACGATTGATAAATAATAAGAGTTTTAATTTAATATGAAATAATAATAAATAAAAAGTTACAATGAAAAACAAACGATTAAAGTTATTAATTTTAGAAAATAATAAAGATGATATAAAGGCTGTTAAAAATATTATTACGAATTCAAAGCTTCCATTTTTGATAAAAGTTGCCGGTAGTAAACAATATTTTA
>Ga0116114_1001537_pt1 | contig 11941 bp, 10 predicted proteins | sample June2015DPH_10_5_FD_89823 | JGI IMG/M metagenome (GOLD analysis project Ga0116114, IMG submission 89823) | Peatland microbial communities from SPRUCE experiment site at the Marcell Experimental Forest, Minnesota, USA - June2015DPH_10_40 | ecosystem: Environmental > Terrestrial > Soil > Wetlands... | reverse complement strand
CTGTCGCTCATCGAGCTGCCTCCACAATTACCTTTAGGATGTCTTCCGGGTTGTGCACTCCGCCGCCCGCGTGCGACACCGCAAATGTCTTCGCTTGTCCGGCGGCTGCTCGCTCCACTTCCCGTACCATCTGGCCGAGATTGAGTTCAGGGACGACGAATGCTTTCACTTTCGCGGCCAGTTCGCGAATTTTTTTCTCAGGAAACGGCCAGGCCGTGATCAGGCGCAACTTACCCACCCGCAAACCTCGTTCACGAGCGACTCCGATAGCGCGTTGCGCCACTCGCGACGTAATCCCATAGGAGACGACGACGACATCGGCGCCCTCGAGTTGTTCTTCCTCGAACATGGAAATGCGATCGACCGCGTTAAGAATTTTGTTTTGCAGGCGGCGAACCAGTTTGTCCTGCGTCGGCAGAGTCATGTTGGGATAGCCGCGCTCGTCGTGCGTCAACCCGGTGACATGAAAGTTATAGCCCTCGCCGGCATGCGCCATCTCCGGAACCAGGTCGCCGTTAGTGCCATAGGGGAGATACTCTTCCACCGATTTGTGGGTATGGCGGCGCGGTACGATTTCGATCTCGTCGGCAGAAGGAATCACTACCTTCTCGCTCATGTGCCCCACGACTTCGTCCATCATGAACATCACGGGCACGCGGTATTCCTCGGCCAGATTGAAGGCTTTGATGGTGAGGTCGAAACACTCCTGCGGAGAATTCGGGCACAGAGCAATGATCTCGTAGTCGCCATGCGAGCCCCAGCGCGCCTGCATCATGTCGGCTTGCGCCGGCAGCGTGGGCAGACCGGTGGACGGCCCTCCGCGCTGCACATCCACGAATACGCACGGCGTTTCAGTCATGGCCGCGTAGCCGATGTGCTCCATCATCAGCGAAAAGCCGGGGCCGGAGGTCACGGTAAAGGCTTTGGCTCCCGCCCACACCGCACCCTGCAAGGTGATGGAGGCGGCGAGTTCGTCTTCCATCTGAATAAACGTACCGCCCACTGTCGGCACACGCGCAGCGAAGCGCTCGACCACTTCCGTGGAAGGAGTAATGGGGTATCCGGCGGCGAATCGACTGCCGGCCGCCAGCGCGCCTTCGCAGCAGGCGTGGTCGCCATCCATAAAATGTATGCCCGTGAGCACACCACGGGGGTCAGCTTTTTGAAGAGCAGTCTTCATTTGCCATCTCCCTTAGCAGCCGGATCAACTTTCTTGGGCGGATCTACCTTGCTGGCGCAAATAGCGAAGTCGGGGCAATACATTCCACACAAGTCGCAACCACTGCACTTTTCCGGATGCACAACATGCGGCGGATGGTAGCCCTTGGAATTAAAAGCGGATGAGAGCGCCAGCACGTGGGAAGGGCAAAATTCCACACAGAATCCGCAGGCTTTGCAGCGCTCAACGACGATCGAAACACGTCCCTTTGCCATGAAATCTCCACGCTCTAGGTAATAGAAAACTAACTCACCACCTACTATGACCGTGATTATGTAATAGAAGGGGTACATCTCCGTGTGACAGACATCACCGATCTACGTGAGGCCGCGCACACCGATCGCAGTCTCGCTCGGGGCACGACAGGGGCTATTTCGGTGAGGCAATACACATTCGATTGTGCTTCAGATCACAGCAATCGGGAACACGGTGGGATGACAATAAAAGGTTTGGTGGGAGATTTTCAGCTGTTCAAAAAGGGGGCTGCCATGTTTGAAGCCGAAGTTGAGATGGAAAAACGTTCATCGTTTTTGCCGCTGCTACTTATGATGTGTTTGGTAGTGGCGATCGTTGGGTTAGCAGGCTACATCATACTTCAAGCCCGCGCGCAAACGCCTCTCAGCGCGCAACAGGCGAACGTCATAGTGGCAGCGGCGCTTGCGGGACATGGTCCCGCCGTCATCCACTTCCGCACCGGCCTGGTGAAACCGAGCGCCGATGAAAAACCTGGCGACCCTAATTATCGATTACTCGAAAAAGCTGGCATTGTTAAGTTAGCCAAAGCGAAGGGGAGCAGCGTCGCGGTCTCGCTCACACCCGCAGGAGAGCGATTGCTGACCAGTATTCCCGGCCTCAAGAAAGAGAAAGAAACTAATGGCGCCTTTTCCTATCAGGCTCCTCTGGCCGACCGGCAACTGGTGAGCATCGCCGGCATAGAGATGAACGGAGCGAATAACGCGACCGTCGCATACACCTGGAAGTGGGTGCCCAATCCATTAGGGGACGTGTTCGACGCGGGCGGTCCGCTGGTGAAAAGCTTCAATCTTTGGGAACGTCAAACCCTGATCACCAAATATGAAGCGGACTTCTATCACGGCGACCCGACAAAATCCACGCTGGCTCTGGCGCGAAACGGCCGGGAATGGAAAATCTCCGCGCAATAAACAGTGACAAAGCGTAAAGTAGCAGCGTCGCCGGTTTTTTGTTTCGAAGCTCGCTCGGTTTCACAGAAGCGCGTTTCGTTGAAAGGAGAGAATGTCCATGAAGAAACTGATTTTGATATTTGCTGTCATATTGGTATCCGTCTGCACGGTCGCGGCCCAGGACCAAATGCAGGGCGCCCCGGATAAAACCATAAAACATGTCCCGGTGAAACCCACGTCCCCCGTTTCCGGTAAGGAAATGTACACCGCATACTGTGCGGTTTGCCATGGCACGGACGGCAAAGGCGGAGGTCCGGCGGCCAGTGCGCTGAAGGTTCCTCCCACCGACCTTGCACGGCTGACCCAGAACAACGGAGGAAAATATCCCGCGCTGAAAGTCGAAGCGGCCATTCGCGGAGATTCCTCTTTTCCCGCCCACGGCTCCAAAGACATGCCGGTGTGGGGAGCGTTGTTTTGGAATATGAGCGGCGGGCACGAGGCTGAGGTGCAGCAACGCGTGTCGAACCTGACCCAGTACATCCAATCCTTGCAAGCGAAGTAGGCCGTCTGCTGAGCATCCTTGGCTGAACCTCCTGGGATCAACATCCTGGGTTGAACATTCTGGGTTGAACATCCTGGGTTGAACATTCGAGGACCGGCTGCAGAGCCGGTCAGGGCACAAGCGCCAGCTTGTGCCCACTACTTATCTGGTGCGCCTAACCTTGACGGTGGAGAGCCGGGCGTCCTCGCCCGGCCACTAAACTGCCGACACGCGAAACGTGTCCCTCACCTATGACTCATCACCAGGCCTCTGTACGAATCCACCTGCGCAATCGACGCGCAGGCGTTTGGATTTTCGTCGCCATTTCGAGGTAAAAGCACACACAAATCACCGGTAAGCATTACCAAGCCTATGTGAGGCAGATCACACTGCCATGTATCTCGCAGCACAGCTAACTGTTTCCTCTCGGCGGACACTGGCGGCAGAGGTCTGGCTCAGGTGGCTGGTGGACTGCGCAAGAAGCAACCCATGCAGCGAGCCGGAACCAAGGTTGTTCAGGAGGCTGGTTCATGCTCTCGCCATATGGAATGGAGATTGTAGAAAGCTGCATTACCTGCAAGCTGCGCACGGATCGTATCTTCTGCGACCTGCCCGATACCGCGCTGCAGGCTTTTGAAAACATCAAGTACGCGACCGCGTATCCCCAGGGGGCTGTGTTGTTTGTCGAAGGGCAATTGCCACGCGGCATTTTCGTGCTCTGCAAAGGCAGCGTAAAGCTCTCGATTAACTCCCCGAGCGGCAGAACCGTCATCGTCAAACTTGCCGAGCCCGGCGAGGTCCTCGGGCTCAGCGCCACCATTTCCGGCAAACCTTACGAAGTGACTGCGGAGACACTCGATCCCTGCCAGGTCAATTTCGTCAAGCGCGATGACTTTCTCCACTTCCTCAAGGATGACGTGGAGGCCTGTTTCAGAGTAGCCGAGCAGTTAAGTGAAAAGTATCACAATGCTTGTAAAGAAGCAGGTGCGCTCGGACTATCTCACTCCGCCGCCGAAAAGCTGGCGAAGTTGCTGCTGGAATGGAGCTCCAAGAACGGAGAATCCGCTAAAGCCGAGCCCCGCTTGAAGCTTCGACTCACCCACGAAGAAATCGCACAGATGATTGGAACTTCGCGAGAAACCGTGACCCGGTTGTTTGCCGAGTTGAAGAAGCGCCAGATCTTGCAGTCCAAGGGTTCGACGATGGTAATCCGCAACACGGCGGCGTTGCGCGAGATAGCCAACCACAACTAGAAGCTATCTCATAAGTTGATTTGGGAAGGGCACGGCTTCAGCCATGCCGCTCACGGCCAATAAAAATGCGGGCTTTACAGTTTGTTGAAAAATTCAGGTTTGTATCAGGGCATCGCTTTAGCGATGCCGCAAGTCGCTTGAAATCAGGCACCCCTTTAGGGGCTGGACACCTACATGATACTTTTTCAGTAAACTCCTTAGCCCCCTGAGGGCCGAACAGCCCGCTCAGAGAACCATTTACGAGACCATTTCTAGCCTCATTCTTAAGTAGCTGGTGTCATCAGATCAATGAGTGTAATCGCGATTTATCACTCGTTGAGGTCTGAGTTTTAGGTTAATCACTACAGATTTTTCGACATCTGCGTCTTGATCTCCGGATTGGCGACGACTCACCCGATAACTACCGCTGAACTAACAGGCGTGAGCAACGGCAATTTTACGTCAGATTGTCAGTGAGCCGGTTTCTCGGAGGAAACTGAGGACTGCGGCTTGCTTCCTTGGGGTAGCTTGGGCTCTCCTTCGGCTGGTGCAGCATCTTTTTTGGGCGGCTTCACACTGCCGAGATTTAAGGCATTGCCTATAGTTGTTATATTACCCTCCGCAATGAATTTTGCCAGACTTGAGATCAGGGGAGCCAGATCCTGAACATTTCCATCGGCATTGCCGATATTCAGTCCGTTGCCTATGAAAACCACTTTGCGGTCCAGAATAGCCTGAAGCAGTTGACGCACAACGGAGGGCTTGTCTTCCGGCTCACTCAAGAACTCTACCCGCACGTCATCGCCTTCTACGACCAGAAATCCGAGCGGAACGTTTGTCGAACTCAGGCCGCCGCCTGATGCAATCTTGGCATCGCCGCTAACAAGCCCGAAATTCACTGAAGCAAAAGGAATGATGGCAGTCGCACCTGCACGAATGGGCTCGCCCACCAATGAGTTCGACTTCAACTGGGAAACGAGTTTGTCATACTCGCCCAGCGGCTTTTCCACGGGCACTTGGGCACGGCAAGGAATTCCCAATAGCAAGAGTGCTGCTGACAAACATGCGTATTTTGATTTCACAGGATAGCCTCACTTTGCGTCTGATTTAACGAGGTTGATGAAACGAGTTCCTTTCCCAGTAATGGCGACAAAGCCCAAAGGCCGTGCTTCACCACTCATATAAAACAGATTGGCTTGAGACTCGGCACTTTTTGGGGCGGTTGCTCCACTCGGCACCTTGGTAGCTGCACTGCCGAATTTGAGGTCGACCATTAGGATCGGGATTAGCGTGACAGAACCGACTTTGATCGGCTCCCCGATGACAGTTCTTACGTTGAGATCGTGACTCAGGCGCTGAGCCATGCCGCCAACGAGATCCGATGTGCTTGGCGGTTGGACAGGCTTTGTTTTCTGTTGCGGCGCATTTTGAGCCATTCCGAGAGAACCGACCAACAGGAGAAACATGATTGAGGGGATGATCTTCTTGGCCAAGGGATACCTCCAATTTTGAACTCAACACGAACAGAAGCGAAAGGCGATCCGTGGCATGGAATTTCACGAACCTCTTAAAGGGTCGCTCTCTAATCGCACTTCTCCTTTTCGCTTTTGGGGATTGCTCTGCGAATTTAATAGATACCCTTTGGTGGGCTCTGTCGGTGCGCTTGGTCACTCGAACGTGTGAGTAGTTGGCGAAACCAGGCGTTTACACTCAGAACCCCTTCCAGCGAACTCACGGGTCCTGCAATATCTCGCAGAAAAATTACCACGTTCACTCTATCATTCACATTATCAGAGATTTACAGCTGGTGACCTAAATCACAATTCCGGGTGATGAGTGTCACCGCCATGCGTTCCCTTCTCTCTTATCGTAACCTCGTGGGTGGGCGTTCGATCCCAGTTCAAGTAGGGGTGAAAAATCATATGGCTTCCTCAAACGGTAATGGGCGTTCCAATCAAGCGGGCAAGAACAAGCCGCGATTAATTTTCTGGGAGTTGACCAAAGGCTGCAATCTCCGCTGCATCCATTGCCGCGCAACCGCCACGGAGCTGAGCGCTCCCTCCGACCTCTCGACCGTTGCCGCCCGCGATATCATCGATCAGATTGTCACCGTCTCCAATCCCATCCTGGTGCTGAGCGGCGGCGAACCACTCTTCCGTTCCGATATCTTCCAGCTAGCGCGTTACGGCACCGACAAAGGTCTTCGTGTTGCCCTGGCCACCAATGGAACGCTCGTAACCAAGCATGTCGCGCGCATGATCGTCGATAGCGGCGTGCAGCGCGTGGCCATCAGCCTCGACGGCTCCGATGCCCTCACCCACGACACCTTCCGCGGCATTCCCGGAGCCTTCGATGCCGCTATCGCCGGTTTCCGCAATCTCAAGAATCTGGGCATGTCGGTGCAGATCAACACCACCATCGCCCGCCACAATGCTCATCAGCTTCCCGCCGTCCTCGACTTGGCGAGGTCGCTAGGAGCCGACGCGCTGCACACCTTCCTGTTAGTCCCCGTAGGTTGCGGTGTCGATATCGCCGCCGAGCAAATGGTTCCCCCGGAAGAGTACGAGCGCATGCTGAATTGGTTCTACGATCGCTCGCTCGAAGGCGGAATCGAACTGAAGGCGACCTGCGCGCCGCACTACTTCCGCGTGGTCCGCCAACGGCGCGCCGCCGAACACCGTTCCGAGGCCGCCGCCAACGCCGCTCATGCTGCTCCGCCAGTAGTGGACGCGGCGCAGACGCCGCCAAGTATCGGACCCACCGAGATGGCCATGCCCGGCTCCACCGGCATCGAGCTCAAGCCGCATGGCATCGGACGCCCCGTAGGACACCCTGGAAGTCATCCTTCCGACATGAACGCCATGACCAAGGGATGCCTGGCCGGAACCGCCGTGTGTTTCATTTCTCATCAGGGCGAGGTTTATCCCTGTGGATACCTGCCAGCTTTGGCAGGCGATCTGAGAAAGCAGCCCTTCGCCGATATCTGGGAGAACTCGGTGGTGTTCAACGAGCTGCGCGACACCAACAATCTACAGGGAAAATGCGGCTGCTGCGAGTTCCGCAACATTTGCATGGGTTGCCGCGCACGCGCTTATGCAGCCACCGGCAACTATCTCGACGAGGAGCCATTCTGCGTCCACCAACCGCAGGCGAAAGTTCTGAAAAAGGAGAAAGATATTGCGCCTGCGGAGCTCGCACACTAAACCTTAGCCATCTCCGCGCAGCCTACCCGCTCACGGGCGGCGAGGCCTCATTGTTTCATTTTTGAACAGCGCCATAGCAGCCAACATACCCGCGCCCTGCGTGATATCCCACAATCTGACCACCCAAGGCCCACTTCCCTTCTCTGTGCCATCCCACTAACTGACTGAAATCATTGCAAGTTACTTCCGTGGCAACAAATCCTCTTTTGGCCCGCTATGTGCTCTACCGTACAGTGAGTTCGCTAGGAGCTGAGTGTCTTGGAACCGACTCTCATGGTCGTGGGTCTGAACTACCGTACAGCTCCAGTAGGCGTGCGCGAACGTTTCTGGATCGACGAAGCCCGCCGCTACGAAGCCCTGTTCCAATTATCACGCGCCGAAGGCATCGACGAAGTTATCGTCCTCTCCACCTGTAACCGTACCGAGTTCCTGCTGTGGGCAAGCGATGTTACTCTGGCCGCCAATTCCGTTATGCGGCTGCTCGGCGCCGAATATGGACTGATGTTGTGCGAGTGGAAGCACTTCTACCGCCTGCTCGATGAAGCCGCCCTCCTGCATATTTTCCGCGTCGCATCCCGCCTCGACTCCATGGTCGTCGGCGCCCCGCAGATCGTGCTCCAGGTGAAAGAGGCGTGGCAGCAGGCGCAGAAGGTAAGGGCGAGCGGCCGCTTCCTTGATGCTGTATTGCAGAAAGCGCTCACCGTCTCCGAGCGCGTGCGCAGCGAAACCACCGTCGGTAAGGTGCCGGTTTCGATTCCCTCCACCGCCGTGGAATTCGCCCGCCAGATTTTCGGCACGCTTGAAAACAAAAACATATTGCTCATCGGTGCCGGCGAGATGAGTGAACTCTCGGCCCGTGACCTCGTCGACCGAGGCGGCAGCTCCGTCCGCATTAGCGTTGTCAATCGCACCTTCGAGAACGCCGTCGAGCTGGCAGCAAAACTCGGCGGAATTGCGGTTCCCTTTGAAGATCGCTGGCAGCACATGGCGGAGGCCGACATTATCATCACTTCGACCTCCTGCCCGCACACGATTCTCAGCCGCGAGGATGTTGAGACCAGGATTCGCAAAACCAGGAACAAGCACAAAGACAAAGACAACGTTCGCGGGCTCCGACTGCAAGAAGATCAAATACAAGAAGACCAAACACAAGAAGACCAATTGCAAGAAGATCCATCGCCAGAGCCTCAACCGCTGGTCATCCTCGATCTCGCCATGCCCCGCAACGTTGATCCCGCCGTGCGCAACGTGAAGGGCGTTTTTCTCTGTGACCTGGACGACCTCGAAAACGTGACCAACCAGAGTTCGAGTGAAAGGCCGGGTGAGAGTCCGGGTAAAAGTTCGAGTGAAAGCGCCGACGAGCGCGAGGCCGCCGCCGCCCAAGCGCACAAGATTCTACAGGCCGAGGCGCGAGGTTTCCGCCGCCGGCTGATTACAGAGTGCGTGGTGCCCACCATCGTGGTCCTCCACCGCGGGCTGGACGAGATTTGCCGCCAGGAACTGAATACTTTTCGACAAGAAAATGGGCCTTTCTCCAAGGACCAGGACGAACTGTTAAATGCAGTCATGTCGAGAGTAACGCAGAGGATAGCAGTATCCCTGGCCCGTGAACTCAAGGAGCTTCCAGAAAAAGTGGAACAGGAACAGATGACCGCAGCGTTGCAACGCTTGTTCCACCTGCAACCCGCCGAACAGGAACTAGCCGGCACCAAATCAGCGTAGCGGAGCGCTCCGCATCCGCACATTTATCTGCCGCAGGTTAGAACTTTTGGTAGTGGTACAGTTTGAATCGGCTTTGAAAGGGCACGGCTTCAGCCGTGCCGTAAGCTGCACCACCAAGCTCTTGGTGGCGCGGCCTTTTGGGTGGCGCAGCCGTTTACCGCTGCGCCCTACTGCTCCTCAGCGCCCGTCTGCGCCCCTTCATCATCGCCGCGAATCAGCCCGAATTTCTTGAGCTTGTAGCGCAGAGCGTCGCGACTGATGTCCAGGAGCTTGGCAGCGTGGGTCTGGTTGTTGTGGGCTTGGCGCATGGCCAGTTCGACCATGGCGTGCTCCACCTCTTCCAGAGATGTGCCGCCTTCGGGAATATAAAGCCGCGGAAGCGTGCGGCCGTTCGGCAAAGGCTGTCCGCCGTCGGCGGGTGAAGTTCGTTCAAAGACCGTGCGGCCGCCCGATTCTCCCACCGAAAACGGAAGATACTCGGGACGCAGAAACGGCTCGTCTTCGAGGATCATGCCGCGCTCGATCGTGTTCTTAAGTTCGCGAACATTGCCCGGCCAGTTGTGAGTGAAAATTAGACGCCGAGTTTCTTCGGTGATGCCGCGAATCGACTTCTTGAACCTGCGGTTGTAGCGTTCGATGAAAAAGTCGACCAAAGGCAGGATGTCTTCTTTTCGCTCCCGCAGCGGCGGAATAAAGATCGCAATGATCGCCAGCCGGTAATAGAGATCCTGACGAAACTGACCGTCGCGCACCGCTTTTTCGAGATCGCGGTTCGAAGCCGCGATCACCCGCACATCCACCTGCATATCGCGGATACCGCCCACGCGGCGAATGACCTGGTCTTCGAGCACGCGCAAAAGTTTCGCTTGCAGCAGCGGAGAAAGTTCGCCAATTTCGTCGAGAAACAGCGTGCCGCCATCGGCCGCCTCGAACAGTCCCTTCTTCATCTGCTTGGCATCCGTGAACGCGCCTTTTTCGTGGCCGAAAAGCTCGGCCTCCATCAACGTTTCCGGAATGGCGGAGCAGTTGATTGCGACAAAAGGTTTCGACTGGCGGGAACTTTCGTAGTGAATTGCCTTGGCAATGAGGTCTTTGCCGGTGCCACTTTCACCTTGAATCAGAATCGTCGTCGCTTCGCTGGCCGCCACCTTGCGGACGAAGTTCATCAGCTCGGTCATCTTGGGCGAGACGCTGACCACGCTGTCATATCCAGATTCGCGTCGCACCTCACTGCGCAGGGTTTGCACTTCGGCGCGCAGATTTGTCGCTTCGAGCGCATTCTTGATGGTGACGTGAAGCTCGTCGAAATCGATGGGCTTGCCCACGAAATCGTAAGCCCCGAGCTTGAGCGCGGCCTTCACGTCGTCGAGCTGCGGATCGGCCGTGATCATGATGACGGCGCGCGCATCGCCGCTTTTCTTGAGCTGATCCAGCACTTCGATGCCGCTGAGATCGGGCATGCGGACATCGAGCAGGACGAGGTCGGGCGATTCCCGCTGCGCCAGCTTGAGCCCAGGTTCCCCGGACTCGGCTTCGATCACGTTGTAGCCCCATTCTTCGCACTTCTGGCGGAGCGACCAGCGCACCAGGCGCTCATCGTCCACGATCATAATTTTCTCTGCAGGCATCGGTGTTTAATTTACTACGAATGGAGGCGGCGTGGCTTGGTGTCGTGGGTCTTAGGCATCCCCAACCGGTTGCTCTACAATCGGCTCTGAAAGCCAGAATCGAACATGGCAGCAAGCGCTCAAATTCAGGCAAACAAGCCGGCCGGCCATTGGCGCTGGATCGGCGGCATCGCTCTGCTGTTGATTGTGGCAATCACCATACTATGCATAGTGGTTTACCGCGCCGAGCCGATGCTGCGCGCGGCCGTGATTGAGACTTTGTCGACTAGATTCAAGAACAAGGTTGAGCTTGACGCTTTCCACGTCTCGCCGCTCAAGGGACTCCAGGTTTCGGGAGCTGGACTCAGAATCTTCGGAGAAACAGATCCCAACAATTACGAACCTGGAGTTCAGCCCATCGTTAATCAGCCGATCATCAAGGTTGCCGAATTCCGGTTCCACATGGGAATCCGCGATCTTTTTCGTTCTCCCATGCATGTCGACACCGTGTATGTAAAAGGATTGCAGTTGAATTTGCCGCCCAGAGAACATCGCAGCGAGATGAATAACATCGCGCCCAAGGGTGGAAAAATAGAAATCATCGTGGATCGACTCGTCTGCGACAACGCACAACTGATCGTCAACACTCTGCGGCCGGGCAAGCTTCCGCTCGAATTCGACATCGAAAACTTGAAGATGACCAGGATCGGTCCCGATTCCCCCCTGCATTTCGATGCAACCTTGACCAACCCCAAGCCCGTAGGACAGATCCTTTCCAGTGGATCATTTGGCCCCTGGCAGCCCGACAGCCCGCGCGATACTCCGGTGAGCGGGACTTATTCGTTCGACCATGCAGACTTGGGCACGATCACGGGGCTCGGTGGAATCCTCTCGTCGACTGGCAAGTACGCCGGTACTCTCGGCAACATTGTCGTGGATGGCGCAACTGACACTCCGGATTTTCGCATTGCGATCAGCGGACGCGCCGTCCCCTTGCATACTGACTTTCACGCCGTTGTGGACGGAACCAGCGGCGACACATACCTCCAGCCGGTAAAAGCAAGAATTCTGAATTCATGGCTGGTGGCGAACGGCTCGGTGGTGCGAACGAGAGATCCCAATGGGCACCGGGTGGAACTGGACGTCGTGATGGAGAGGGGAAGGATCGAAGACCTGCTGAAAATGGCGATACGAACTGATCCGCCGATCATAACCGGCATAGTTCGTTTGAAGACGAAGCTTAGCCTGCCGCCCGGCGAGCCAGACGTCGCCAAT
>Ga0116114_1001530_pt1 | contig 11988 bp, 10 predicted proteins | sample June2015DPH_10_5_FD_89823 | JGI IMG/M metagenome (GOLD analysis project Ga0116114, IMG submission 89823) | Peatland microbial communities from SPRUCE experiment site at the Marcell Experimental Forest, Minnesota, USA - June2015DPH_10_40 | ecosystem: Environmental > Terrestrial > Soil > Wetlands... | reverse complement strand
CTGCGGCTTTCGCCAGGCCATCCGTGTATGCCGCAAAGCGTTTCTCCTGTGGGCCTGGCGCAGATTGCGTGCCCACAAAACAATTCTACACCAAAATGTTATTTATAACACAGTAGTACTAGTGGGGTCCTCCCGGTGGAACACCGTCAAGAGCTGCCGCAGAGTTTCCGCGCCGTTGGAGGCGGATTGGTCGCCGATCTCGTTGCCCGCGCTCCACAGGACCACCGACGGGTGGTTCCGGTCACGATGGACGAAATCGGTCACGTCGCGCTCATACCAGTCATTGAAGTAACGGGTATATCCGTTGTTGCGAGTCTTGGACACCCTCCACTCATCGAAAGCCTCGTTCATCACCAGGAAACCCATCCGGTCGCAGAGATCCAGAAACCCCGGCGCGGGTGGATTATGGCTGGTGCGGATGCCATTGCAACCCATCGCCTTGAGGACTTCCAGCCGCCTCTCCCACACCCGTTCCGGCACCGCCGCTCCCACCGAGCCGGCCTCGTGATGCACGCACACGCCGTTGATTTTCACACGTTGGCCGTTCAGTACGAACCCCTTGTCCGCGTCGAAGACAGCCTCGCGGATTCCGATCGGCGTATCGTACACGTCCACGATGCCGCTCTGGTCCCTCACAGCGCTCCGGACCGTGTAGAGGTATGGCGTTTCCACGGACCACAGGTTGGGCTTATCCAGGTTTACCACCTGCATGAACTCGTACTCGCCGTTAGCGCCCACTTCCTGACTTGCCTCGGCGGTTTGGACTACCTTGCCGTCCCGGTCCAGAATGCTGGTGGCCAGCGCGCATTTGGCGGCCGCTTTGCCTTCGTTGCTGACCCAGGTCTTCACCTGGACGCTGGCTGCCGCATCGGATACCTGCGGCGTGGTCACGAACGTCCCCCAGTGCGCGACATGCAAATTGTTGGTCGTAAGCAGCCAGGTGTGCCGATAGATGCCTGAACCGGTATACCAGCGCGAGTTCGGCTGGTTGGAATTGTCCACCTTGACGGCGATCACGTTATCGCGGGTACCGAAAACGAGGTGCGGCGTCATGTCGTACCAGAAGGTGATGTAGCCGAAAGGACGTTTGCCCAGGTACTGGCCGTTGATCCACACCTCGCTGTTTTCAAACACGCCTTCGAATTCGATGAAGAGTTTCTTGCCGCGGGAAGACTCGGGCAGGCGGAAGTGTTTCCGATACCATCCGATGCCGGTGGGCAGGCTCCCCTGGGCAGTCTCCTTCTCGCTGTAAGGCCCTTCGATGCTCCAGTCATGCGGCACATCCAGGCTTCGCCAGTTGGCGTCCGCGAAGCCGGGTTCCTGCGCTCCCGGCGCATCGCCCTTGTTGAACTTCCAGTCAAAATCGAAACTCTCTTTGCCTCTGGCCGGCATGGCTTCGAGCGCCACCCGCGTTTGAGCGCCGCCCTGATTCGCGGATTCCAACGCGGACATGAACCCGACCGCGCCCACCGCCTGGGCCAGCAACCCGCGGCGGCTTAAGGGACCTTTCCCTTCAACATCGTTGGTCGCCATTTCGGTAAACCTCCTTCCGAATTATGACGGAAAACGGCTGCGCCTCCGCAGGCGGTGGGGCCGAAGCCAGCGTCTCGACATCTTCCAAAGTATACGCGGCGGATGCACCGATAGCACGCCGGAGACGTTGCCGTTCCCGCCTGTTCGCGGCTCTTTCGGGAAATCTCGCTGACCACTGCACCCAAAAAAGATCGCTGTCGTGCGCCGCCGTTCGTCCGCCGCTAGTTCCCCCGCGCTCTTTTTCCGCTTTCATAATAGCGAACCCGCACATTTACGCCGCGTGGTTATGATCCGCACAGCAGCATGCGGAGGCGACGCAAGGTGCTTCGCACACGGCTACCCGCGGCAAACTCGCCCCTCTTCCCTCGGAAACGCGCATCAGCTTCCGCCCGCGCGCGCCAAAGTTTAACCATCACCGGGCGCCGCGGCTGAACCGGGCGTTACCCCCCTACGCGCGTTTCGCCGGCACACGCGGGTTCCGCTCCCCGGCCCAAGTCTGCTGGTGCCAGTAAGGATAAGGCTCCGGGACGGCGCTGGCCTCATTGAGGCGCGCCATCTCCTCGGCGCTCAGCTCCCACGTAGCCGAGGCGAGATTGTCCCGGAGCTGCTCCTCGGTGCGCGCCCCCACGATCACCGTGTCAACGCCCGGTTTGCCGCGAACCCAGTTGAGCGCCACCTGCGCCGGTGTGACGCCGCGCCCGGCAGCGATCGCCAGCATGACATCCACGATGCGATAGAGCCGCTCCCAGTCCACTTTGATGGGCGCCCCGAGCGCGACCAGCCGGCCTTCGGCGGGCTGTGGCGCGTCACGCCGGATCTTGCCCGAAAGCAGCCCGAATACCAGCGGACTCCATGCCATCACACCCACGCCCTGGTCGAGACCCATCGGAATGAGCTCGTATTCGGCGTCGCGGACAAGCAAAGAGTATTGGATCTGCTGGCTGATATAGCGCGCCAGGCCACTACGCTCGGAAATGGCGACCGCCTTCATCGTGTGCCAGGCGGAAAAATTGGAGCACCCGATGTAGCGGACCTTGCCCTGGCGCACGAGGGCATCGAAAGCCCCCAGCGTCTCCTCCATGGGCGTGAGGGAGTCCATCGAGTGCGCCTGGTAGAGGTCGATGTAGTCGGTGCCGAGGCGGTGCAGGCTGGCCTCGCAGGCCCATATCAGGTGGGCGCGCGACAACCCGAGGTCGTTCGGTCCCGGTCCCATCCGCGAGAAGGCCTTGGTAGCGATCTGCACATTCTGCCGCCGGCCCTTCAGGGCCGCGCCGAGCACTTCTTCAGCGAGCCCTTCCGAATAGATGTCGGCGGTGTCAAACAGCGTGACGCCTTGGTCGATCGCAATATCGACCAGGCGGCGGGCCTGTTCCACACCGAGGGCGCCCATGGCCGCGTGCCGGCCCCTGCCTCCGAACGTCATGGTTCCGAAACTGAGCGACGAGACGCTCAAGCCGCCTCTGCCGAGAAAGCGCTGTTCCATGTCCCTATTATCAGACGGCGGACGCTCACGGCAAGCGGATCTCTGACCGAAGACGCCGGCCAAGCTGCGCGCTTCTGGGCGGCCAGACCGCTACCGATAACGAATAACGCCCTCTACAACCGATTGCCTGGGCGTCGCCACGAACGGCCTCTGTCACGAAGCCTCTTGTTGCCGCGCTCCGCGGGCTTTAACGCCCTGTATGGTGATCTCAGCCGTGCCTTACATCGAGCTGCAGGACAAGCGGGCTGCTCCCATCCTGTAACCTGCCACCAGCTCAGGCACAGTTATGCATCGGAAATGATCCGCCTCGGTGTCAGCCTTCCGGCATTTCATGCAACTGCTGGGGCATAAAGACATCCGCATGATCATGCGATATGTGCAGGTCACCCATCCGCAGCCACAAATTGCGCGCCCGCCGGCACGTGCCGCACCGCGCCGAAAACGGTTTTGACGTTGCGGAGGCCGATTTCTTCAGCAAGTGCTTGGCATCCTGACCGGCGCAGCCATTACGTTCGCCGTGCGCAAGCTGGCCTCCATTCCGGGCACGATATCGCTGTTTTGGGTGGTGCTCAATGTGGCGATCGCCGTCGGCGTGGGCCGATTCCCGGCATCCGTTGTCCCGTTATGCCGCCGCCACCCGCTCGCGCACGTTGAACTCGAGTTTCCAGCGGCGGTTGTCGCGGGCCACGCACCAGAGCTGCATCAGGCCGGTTTCCGTGATTACGGTTTCGAAGGAGACCGCGACCACTTCGGAGGAGGCCTCCCCTGCGCCGAACGTCACTTCCATGGGAGAGATCTCCTCAAGCTCGCCGCTGAAATCTTCGATGAGATCGCCGGGCTGGTCGTTCTTGCGCGCAGCGGAAGTGAAGAACCGGAACTCGGCGGGCTCTCCGACCACCAAGCCGAACTCACGGCCAGGGATGCGGACCTCGGTGCCCTCCTCCATGCCGAACGGCACCACCGTGAGCGCCTTGAGGGGAGCCGGAAATCCGGGCGCCGCGGGCATGGCGGTCTCGATGCCGACATAGTACGTGCGCGGCACACCGCCGCGGATGCGCACGCCCCGCCCGCGCCGCGCCAGACCATGATAGGCTGCGCCGCGCGCCACCGCGTGCATGAGGTCTTCGCCACTGAGCGGCTTCACCGGCTCCAGGCCCTCCTCGGCAAGCCAGGAATTGAGAGTGGCCAGCAGGCGCTCCCGCACCATGCCCGCTTTGAGGACGCCGCCGTTGAACAACACGTGCGTAGGGCAGGCGAGGCCGCTCGGCCCCCGGCGCACGGCTCCGTGTTCCGATGTGGCCGCCTGTTGGCGCAGGAAGCGCGCCAGGTGCCGAGAGATGGCCGGATCGGCGGCATACGGCAGGCCGATTTCCTGCAACCCGGCGCGGCGGTGGTGTTCGGGCATGGCGCTGCTCGCCACCAGCGGCAGGAATCCCTCGCTTAGAACGCGATCGATATCGTCGCGGTCGAGCGTGGCTTTGATGGCGCCGCCCACCAGGCCGCTGCCTTTGCCGAGAATCGTCACCGGCTGTTCGCGGACCTTGGAGCCGGGCTCCAGCAGCTTCTCTTTCGCGATGCGGCAGTTGCTCCATAGGGTCTGGAACTGGCGGTTGTCGACGTGCGTGCCCTTTTCCGCGAGGCGCTGCGAAACCGAGCCCGCCAGCGCCAGGTCGATGTTGTCGCCCCCCAACAAGAGGTGCTCGCCCACGGCCGCGCGAACCAGCGCCAGTTCGCCCGCGCTCTCGGTGACCGCGATCAAGGTGAAGTCCGTAGTGCCGCCGCCGATGTCCACTACCAGGATCAGGTTGCCCACCTGCACGCGCTCGCGCCAGTCGGGGTGACGCTCGATCCAGGCATAGAACGCGGCCTGGGGCTCTTCGAGCAGCGTGAGGTTGCGGTAGCCGGCCTGCTGGGCGGCTTCCAGCGTCAGCTCGCGCGCCACCGCATCGAACGAAGCCGGCACCGTCACCAACACCTGCTGCTCGGCGAACGGAGCCTCCGGCATGCGCGAATCCCAAGCCTGCCTTAGGTGCTCCAGGTAGCGCCGGCTTGCCTCGACGGGCGAAATCTTATCGACGCCTTCCGGAGCGCGAAACGGCACCAGCGACGCCGTGCGGTCCACACCCGAATGCGATAGCCAGCTCTTGGCTGAGGATACCAGCCGCCCGGCATTCTCCGCGCCCCGTTTCTGCGCCAACCGCCCCACCACGAAGTTGCGGTCCGGGTCCCAGGGCAGGGCCAGAGATCCAGCCGGAAAGTCGGAGCTGCCGGGCAGGTAGAGGAACGAGGGCAACAGGTCTTCCTCGCGCACCTCGCCGGGATTGGTAAGCTGCGGGATCGCCATCACCTGCACGTTGGCCGGGGCAAAGGGATCCGCGTCCGCCCGGATCGCCGCGAACGCCAGCGCCGAGTTGGTGGTGCCGAGATCGATTCCAATGACGTATGTCGATTCCAATGTGAGCGGCTCCAGAATTCAGGATACCGTGTCGGCGCGACGACTGACCGGCAACTAGTCGCCCACAAGGTGGATGGGCTCGGCCGATCACTGTTCGGTGGCCCAGAATCACAGCGATGACTGATACTCGGACCTAGTCTCGTGTCCCAGTGGTTCGTGAGATAAGTGCGGCAGGGTGGGAAGCGAGAGTGCGGCGCGCGTAGCGGGCAATACTTTCCAGAATCTGGTCCGCCGTCTTAGTCCACAGGAAGGGTTTGGGGGGGCCGTTGTGCACGTCCATGTACTCGCGAATCGCTGTTTCCAACTCCTTGACGCTGCGGAACACTCCACGCCGAATCCGTTTGTTTGTGAGTTCGGCGAACCATCGCTCCATCAGATGCAGCCACGAACCGTACGTCGGTGTGAAGTGGACATGGAATCGCGGGCGCTTGGCCAGCCACCTCCGGAGGATCGCTGTTTTGTGCGTGCCGTAGTGGTCCAGGATGAGGTGCACATCCAGGGCGGTAGGCACCTGTGCCTCGATGACATCCAGAAACCTGCGAAATTCTACCGAGCGGTGCCGCTGGCGCAACTGGGCGATCACACGGCTGGTCTGAGGTGGTCCCGTTGTGTGGGTAGTCGTCGGTGCCACGCCCCCACTGGCCTTGGCGGCAAAGGCAGCCGCGGTCGGGTTCCGGTCGAGCGCCTGAATCTGGCTCTTCTCGTCCACGCAGAATACCAGGGCGTGATCCGGGTGATTCGTCGGCTTGTATATATGGCTGGTTCCACACGGGCGATCTGGCGGAGCGCTCGCCCGACGGCTATTACACCCTGTGTTGGCGTAAGAGCGACCTGATTCATATCCGGCGGCTTCAATATCTACCCGCGCGAGATCGAAGAGTTTTTGCAGGAAGCAGGAAGAAGTGGCCGAGGCCGCGGTGGTGGGAATTCTGGTTCAGCAATATGTGTGGCATACACACATTTGTTCCGACCTAAAGGTCAGTGTGCCTGCCTCAATTGTTCCGCCCAAAGCCAGGCGATGCTGAAGCTCTTGCATGTAGATTTTACAAATGCGCGCCGCGATGGATACGTTCTCCATCAGGTCCGTGCCAATGCTTAGTTGTTCCTGCGTGATTAGGTCGGGTGAAGCTGTAGGCATCGATTTGCTCTCCATTCAGAAGAACCGCAACAATCCTCGCGCAGGAGGAGCCTGTTAGGTGGCTGGAATTGGTAGAGAAGATCTGCTTGTGATTTGGCTGTCGCGCCATCCGGGGGTGGCGGAACTTGACCGCGCACCCTTTGCAATGTTCCAGGTGACCTATGCTTCGGAGGCCGGCGTCATTGTCTCGTCCTGTTTGCTCTTCGTGACCAAACCTGCTGCGCGGCCACCGCCGCGCTTGCCTTTGCGCGTCGGGTTTTCAATATTAACGATCACTTTTTCAATCAGGTCACGTTCCCTACGCAATTCCGCCCATATCTTCTCAACATGCATTCTGGCAACCACCCTTCTGCCTTAAGGCCAGGTGCGGTTTACTCAGCGCGGAGAGGTTATCGGCCGCCGGTCGTTGCTCAGTCGGCCTCCCTGTGGGTTGAGATTCAAGACCTTGACTTAACTGTATCGCTAAAGTGAATTCAAAGATACAACTAGAGTTGAGCCAAGAAGCGGGTTGTGCGCAGTTTGATCGTTCGGCCGCATGCCGGTTCCAGAACGCCTCCTGCGGCTGGCTCTTCCGCGTACTGGTTTCTGCTTGATGTCCCTACCGTGCTGAGGTAAGGTCCACAATGGCTGGCGATAATGCTCATTATGAGGACCTAAATGACTGATTTGATTGTAGTTCCGCAAACGAACCAATTGGCAGAAACTCAAGGCACTGGTGCTGGACAGCGTCTCCGTCTTCTCGACATTCTGCCCCTCCTTGTTAAGTTGTTGAAAACAGGGACTCCTGCCCTTCCCGATTTTCCGTCCGCGGCCGCGGACGTGTTGCCATCCTCTTGATGGCTTCCATGACAGCCGATGATTGGACCGACTCCTCTGGGATTTCCCAAGGAGCGCCCGGAACGATTTGCGTAGCCGGGAGGATCTTCTTCTCGATCAATCGCCTCACGGTTTTGCGATTCGCGCTCAGTCGCTCGGCCGCCTGTTCCAACGTCAGCATAGCTGGAGGGCCCTGGCCCGAGTTGCACGCTGGGAGATCGAACCTATGCCGCAGAGTTTGAATGCGCAGCGTAGTCCACGTGAGGTCGAAGGCCGTTCGAAATCCAAGCCGGTTCAAGGTTGCCGCAATCTGATCATCCGGGTCCGAAGCCGACCGATCATGACGGCTGTCGGGCCGCAGCAACATGGGCGACGTTTGGCTTTGGGTGCGCCCGCGCCACCGGGTGGCAACATTGGTCGCGGTGGGCGCCGCCGGCGCAACGTGGGCAAACTGGCGCGACGGGGTGGCTTTCGTTCGCCACCGGGGGTGCCGCGGCGATCGGCTGGATCATGGCCATGGCAGCAGCCGGGGAAGCTCGCACAACACGAACACCTGGCCCACGTTGCGCCCCTGCGCGCCGGGATGGCTTCGTCCTACCAGACCTGCGCTCCGGCGCAAAAAGGCGACAAAAGGCACCCACCGCACGCGCCATCGAGTCTGTGGTTGCAGTCCCCATAGTGGCAAGGCATGCTAAATGACGGGTCTGGAATTGGGAATGACCCGATTGAATGCGCCGGGTATGGCGCGGATTGTCGGGAAGGGGAAGTGCACAATGTCGTTGAGTCTTAGGCCGGTAGTTGAGAAGTGGCGACCGAGTTACGGATTCCTGCTCGGACACGAAGAAATGGTGGACCTGCTGCGGCAAATCGCCGCGTTGGCGGGGATTGACAGCCATTGCCAGCACGGATACGCGCAGCTACAGAATCAGTATCACGACGGGACCACCGAGCGGTCGCAGCTCGCGCAGACCTCGCGGCACACGTTCAGGCTTGTGCAGCGGTTGACGGCCGCCGCCGTGATCGCGGGTGCGCTGCTCCTCCACCAGGCCCGACCCGGCACACTCCAGGCAGCGGAAAGGGAAGACCGCGCCCGTGCCGCCGCACTCCTGACACGCGCCGAAGACCGGCACGCCCACGGGAATCTTGCAACCGCAGAACGCCTCCGCCGCCGAGAGCGCCACGGCTCAATAGTCAACACCGAAGCAGTAACTTTCGTTGGAATTCATGGGGCTAACCGCGTATTCGCCCGGATACAGGGCGCGCGCGGGAGTAATTTCGTAAACGGAGTCACCGACTTCATTAATGGTCACCGTCAGCCCCGGCGGAGCTCCGCCCATAGTCGGTTGCGTTTGCCGGTAACCCATTCTCGATTCCAAACGGTAGAGTTGGAATTGACGCGGGTCGCCGCCGGGGTTCAATCGCACGACGAATACGAGCCGGTTTCCTTGTCTGACCCGCACGGGCGAGCGCGGGCCTTGAATGCGATACACGGTTGCTCCCATGCCATACATTCCGCCGCCGCGGGACATCATCCCGATCTCTTTTTCGAGCGGGATGTATCCAGAGGAACCGCGCAGAAATGGCGCACCAACGATGTCGGGCCCCATATCCATCCTGGGCGCCTCGGGACCAGCGGAGGGTGCATCGATCGAACCGAAGACTATCTCGGCCACACGGGCGCGCGCATAGTGCTGTATCTCGTCGTTGACCAGGAAGCGAATGTCGTCCGCTGTGCCGCCCAAGAAACTTCCGTTCACGGTGGACCCGTTGCGCAGACGGAGCGTATCCGCCTGGCTCGACATTGCGAGAGCCAACGCCAGTATTGTGAATCGCGTGATCATAACTGCTCCATCAGTTGGGGTGCTCCATTGGTCGATACTAACAATAGGTTTGTTCGATCCGCGCGGAGAAACATTCGCCTTTTACTATTTTCCCACCGTTGCCAGCACGCAGGAAGCGTTGCCAGCCCGTGATTTCTGCCTTCGAACTCTCCTATCCTCTGGTCAATACGACCCAGTGGTTAACAGCACCGGCCGTTTCTGGGCGCAGAGCGAGGGCCTACTTGCGCTCAATCGGTGACCGAATGCGCTGGTGAGACGAGCCTCACTACAAAGGCCGACTGGATGCCTTTTGCGGACTGTCGTACTGCCGAAGCCAGTGTCTCCGCGTCGGCCTGCGTGGACGCGGCTCCCACCAGGACGCACCAGAGATCCCTGTCGGACACGCGTGGTATGATGCGCGCCACGCCGTAGAGCCGTTCCATCAGGGCGCGCGTGCGTTCGGCATTCGCCAGTATGCGGAATGTGCCGGCCTGGACGGCGAAGAGCGCGCGCGTATCGACCGGAGCGGCGTGCAGGATTTCGAGCGCCACCGGCACTACGCCGGATTCGACCATGCCCAACTTCCGCGCAGCGGCGTTCGAGAGATCGACAATGCGTGATTCGATGAACGGTCCGCGATCGTTTATCAGCACCACCACGCTGGCGCCGGTATCGACGCGGCGGATGCGGACAGTGGTACCGAACGGCAGCGTGCGGTGCGCCGCGGTGAACTGCTCCTGGTGGTAGATTTCGCCGCTGGCAGCCATTTGGCCGTCGAACGTTGCGCCGTAACAGCCTGCCATGCCCCGCTCGTAGGGTTGGGCCTGGGCGGCGGCGCAGAGCAATGCGAGAGCGACGACGCGTCGCACGGGGACGTGAACTAACATCCGGGCAACCATAAACGACTTCTCTGGAGTTTAGCAGTATACCGAAAAACCATTGTGCCGTGACCGGGTCGTTCGAGCAGAGGCGACCGAGGCCGATTGCTCTGCTGCCAGGAGCCATCGGCGCTGGTCGACCGGACGACCGGACCAAGCACTAACGGGAGCTCGGCACTGACTTGGCGGGATAGGGAACCACGTAGCCGGTGCGGGCGCGCAGGCGGGACTTGGGGAAACGTTGGGTGGCGTCGCGTGCGAGCTCCACGCGGATAGCGCGAGTGGTGCCGGGCTTGGCTTCGGGCAGTGCGTAGTAGAGGCTGTAGCGGGTGCGAATCCGGCGCATGGCTTCCTGGAACGCCGTGCCGGGTTCGTTGGCGGTGAGGGCGTCGCCGCCGGTCCTTTCGGCGATGCCCTTCATGCCGGCCTGCATCGCCAGATTTTGCGGGCCGAGGATGATACCCACAGTGCGCATCGCTTGATAGGCGGGGTTGCGCACGATCAGGCCGCTGAGGATGGCGTCGGACTCCCAGAACTCCTGCACAACCGAATCTTCGCGGCGGGTACGCGTGCCCATATTATCGGTGATGATGAGGACGGCGCGGCGCCGCTCTGTGTGGGGTTCACGGCGGAAGCGCATGGCGGCGTCGGAGACGGCCGCCTGGATGAGGGTGCCGCCACCGAAGTTGAGCCCGAGGACATCGTTCTGAATCGTGCGGTCGACGGCATCGAGGTCTTCGGAAAAGGGTGCGACCTCGCGGCTGCGGCTGTTGAAGACCATGACGCAGACGCGGTCTCCTGGGTGCAGTTGCTGCAGGCCCTGGCGCGCGGCATCGGCCACTTCCTGGACCACGCCGCGCATGCTGCCGCTGATGTCGAACAGAAGGATGAGGTCGAGCGGCTGCTGTTCGGCGGCGAATTGCAGAATGGGCTGCTCCTTGCGCTCGTCGAAGACGCGAAAGTCCTCCTTGTGGAAACCACTGAGGATGCGCCCGTCCGGGCCGAGTACTTCGGCATCGACGTGCACCAGCGAGACGCCGGTGCGGAAAGTGACGGCGTCCTGCGCGTAGGCCAGGGTGGCGGCGCAGAGAATGGTGACGATCGGACACATGGTGCGTTAGACTCGCGGGGCCAGGATTGCGTTCCTTGTCCAATTTGAAGAATCGAACCCGAGGGCGACCCCGTGGCGATTCGCTTCGAGGAGTTGCTGGCGTTCGCTTCGGAAGCCGACCGGGCGCGCATCCGGGGCGGTAACGCGCAGAGGCTGTTCTTCAACTGAATCCGCGCATCTGGCGGCGCATCCAAATGATTATGATGGCAGCAAATTTGGAACGCCGCAAAATCGGAGCGCTGGAGGTTTCGCTGACCGGTTTGGGCTGCAATAACTTCGGATGGCGCATCGATGCCGCGCAATCGGGCAGCGTCGTGGAGGCCGCGCTCGACTCCGGCATCAATTTCTTCGATACCGCCGACATCTACGATAAAGGCCACAGTGAGGAGTATCTTGGCCGGGCGCTCGCGGGCCGCCGGCGTGAAGTCGTCATTGCCACCAAGTTCGGCATGAAGTTCGATGAGACGCACCATGGCGCGAGGCCGGAGTACGTTCGCCAAGCCGCCGAGGACAGCTTGCGCCGGTTGGGCACGGACTACATCGACCTCTATCAGCTCCATCAGCCCGATCCCAACACGCCCATCGCCGAAACGCTGGGCGCGCTGGACGACCTCGTGCGCGAAGGTAAAGTGCGGGAAATCGGCTGCTCCAATTTCTCCGCGGAGCAGATTCGCGAGGCGGAGCACTCCCTGGATCGTACGGCAGGCTCGCACGCGCATTTTGTCAGCGTACAAAACGAATACAGCTTGTTGCG
>Ga0116114_1001524_pt1 | contig 12028 bp, 10 predicted proteins | sample June2015DPH_10_5_FD_89823 | JGI IMG/M metagenome (GOLD analysis project Ga0116114, IMG submission 89823) | Peatland microbial communities from SPRUCE experiment site at the Marcell Experimental Forest, Minnesota, USA - June2015DPH_10_40 | ecosystem: Environmental > Terrestrial > Soil > Wetlands... | reverse complement strand
GTTGCTGTTTATAATCATTATAAGAGAATTAACTCGAAATCCGCATTTTTTGAGCTTGATGATACTGAAATCGAAAAAAGCAATATCTTATTAATTGGCCCAACCGGAGTTGGAAAAACACTCCTTGCGCAAACTCTTGCTAAAATACTGGATGTCCCTTTTGCTATTGCGGATGCTACAACATTAACCGAAGCCGGTTATGTTGGCGATGATGTGGAAACCGTACTTGTACATCTATTACAAGCTGCAGATTATAATCTTGAAAGAGCCCAAAAGGGAATAGTTTACATTGATGAAATTGATAAAATTGCCCGTAAAAGCGAGAGCACTTCTATTACAAGGGACGTATCCGGCGAAGGGGTTCAGCAGGCATTATTAAAAATATTAGAAGGCACTATTGCCGGCGTTCCACCTAAAGGCGGAAGAAAGCACCCGGAACAGAGTCTGATAAATATTAATACTAAAAATATCTTATTTATTGTAGGCGGCGCATTTGAAGGAATTGATAAAATTATTGCAGCGAGAATAAATAAAAATAGGATGGGTTTTGCGGCAGAAGGAGTAAAAAGTAAAAATGAAGATGAAGATATGCTGAAACATATTCTTCCGGATGATTTACTCCGCTTTGGTTTAATTCCGGAATTGATTGGGAGAATCCCCATTATAGCTCCTCTCCAGTCTCTTTCGGAACAAGCATTAAAGAGCATTCTGGTTGAACCGAAAAATGCCATTCTTAAACAATATAAAAAATTATTTATGCTGGAAGGTATTGAATTAGAGTTTGATCCTTTAGCAGTAGACGCCATTATTACCAGGGCGCTTGAACGTAAGACAGGCGCCAGGGCGCTTCGCTCAATTGTGGAAGACTTCATGCTTGATATTATGTATGATTTGCCGGGCCGGGAAAATATTGAAAAGTGCATTGTTACCAAAGATGTAGTTGTGCACAGCGCCGAACCGATTTACCTTGAGTCGGATAGAAAATCAGCTTAATATTGCCGCGTAAAAATATTCCTGTTGAGAAAATAGTTTACAGGGATAAACTCTCAAAGATTTATTTACGATGGTTTCGACGTATAAAATGAAAAAGATTTTTTTTATTCTTTTTTTTCTTCCATTTTTTGCTATTCCCCAATCAAAAATTTTAATTTATATGGACTTGCAGCAGACAGACCATTTAAAAGCGTATGGAGTTACATTTCATATTTTGGAACGAGGGGAAAAAGCCGACTGGCTTTTAAATTACCGGGGCGGTTCTTTCATGCTGGATTATTCGGATAGGACGGCGAATGAATGTCGTATTGAGGGTGTAGCATTCGATGTGCTGGAAACATCACAAGCAGCAGAGATATATTCTATCGTTCAAAGGGATGATAACAATATGGACGTTGTAAGATTGGAAAAAGCGCCTAAAATTGCTGTTTATGTTCCGCCAAGCTTTCATCCATGGGATGATGCCGTCACTCTTGCTCTTGACTATGCGAAAATTTCCTATACAAAAATTTGGAATGATGAAATCCTCCGCGGTGACTTATCCAAGTATGATTGGATTCATCTGCACCATGAAGACTTTACAGGTCAATATGGAAAATTTTATGCAAGCTTCAGTAATGCGCAATGGTATATAGACAGCCAGCTTGAATATGAAGGTGACGCAAAGAAAAACGGATTTAAGAAAGTCTCTGAAATGATGAAAGCCGTAGCGTTGGATATTAAAGATTATGTTGGACAAGGAGGCTTTCTTTTTGCAATGTGTTCGGCAACCGACACTTTCGATATTGCTTTAGCTGCAGAGCATACCGATATATGCGCTCAAATGTTCGATGGTGATCCTGCCGATCCTGATGCGCAAAGTAAATTAGATTTTTCAAATACACTTGCCTTTACTGATTTTAAGCTTGAAATGAATCCGTATGTGTATTCTTTCAGTGATATCAATATTCAACCGAATGAAATTGGAGACAAGGCTAATGATTATTTTACCTTGTTTGATTTTTCAGCAAAATACGATCCGGTTCCATGTATGCTTACACAGGATCATGTAAATGTAATAAATGGGTTTATGGGACAAACTACGAGCTTTCACAAAGCGGTAATTAAAAAATCTATTATTATCTTAGCAGAGCGTCAGGGTACGGACCAGGTAAAGTATATTCACGGTGATTATGGCAGAGGTACATTTACATTTTACGGCGGTCATGATCCCGAAGCGTATCAGCATCTTGTTGGCGATCCGCCAACCGATTTGTCTTTGTATAAAAACTCACCCGGCTACCGGTTAATCTTAAATAATGTATTATTTCCGGCAGCTAAACCTAAGAAACAGAAAACTTAAATTGTGTATAATTTCTAACATAAACCTACGGCATTTATGAAATACATTAAGATCAAAAACCTATTTAATAAAATTCCTATAGGAAAAATTGTTTGTGTCGGAAGAAATTATGCAGAGCATGCAAAGGAATTGGGAAATGAAATTCCTGAAAGACCTATAGTATTTTTAAAGCCGCCTTCTTCGGTTATTTATTCGGGAGAAAAAATTATCTATCCAACTTTTTCAAATGAAATGCAGCATGAGGTGGAGCTGGTTCTTTTGATAGGCAAAAAAATAAAAGATGCCGATGAAAAAGCGTCGGATGAAGCAATTGCCGGGTATGGCGTCGGGTTGGATATGACTCTAAGAGATATTCAGAATGAATTGAAAAAGAATGGACATCCATGGACAATAGCCAAATGTTTTGATACGTCGGCAGTCCTTTCTGATTTTATTTTGAAAAATGATTATGCCTTAACTTTAAACGAAGAAATTTCTCTTGTTATCAATAATGAAAACAGGCAATGTGAAAAATTAAAAATGATGTTGTTTCCACCGGCTGAATTGGTGCAATATATTTCATCACTTATGACTTTGGAAGAAGGCGATTTAATTTTTACAGGCACGCCCAAAGGGGTTGGTAAAGTGAAAAAGGGAGATAAATTATTTGCAAGAATTGATAATATCGCAGAATTGAGTTGTATAGTTGGGTAAATATCTTTTGCGTAACCTGAGTTATTTATTTAAAAAACCCAAAGCTTTCTTGATTAGCTCCTCGATTGTGCAGTCTGGGTTCTCTCTTAAAATTTCTCTAACCACAGTTTCTGCCGTTTTCGAATTATATCCAAGTGTCCCTAATGCAGCTACAGCTTCATTTTTAATGCTATAGGATATTTCAGTTGCATCACCGGCGGCAATATTGCTCACTTTAGTTCCGAGTTCAAGAACTAATCTCTCCGCTGTTTTTTTGCCTATGCCGGGGACAGCAACTATCCGAGAGATATCGGATGATTGAATAGCTCTTTTAAGATCGTCGGTTCTAATTCCCGAAAGGATACTTAACGCAATCTTGGGGCCTATTCCGTTTACTGAAATAAGAAGTTCGAACATTTCTTTTTCCGTTTCAGTTGAGAAACCGAAAAGTGTAATTGAATCTTCTTTTACACTGGTATGAATAAACAAAGATGCGAAGTCTTTGCCTGAAATTTTTTCAAAAGTATTTATAGAAATGTTTACCAGGTAGCCAACCCCGTTTACATCAAGTAAAATTTTTGTTGGTTTTGATGAAATTATTTTTCCTGTTAGATAGCCAATCATATTTCGATTTAGAATAAATTATTAAATAAAGTAAATATTTCTAATATAGAAATTATAATTTTTAGATACTACATTCTATATTATTTCAACTCAATATTTATAACGGGAAATATTTCCTGATTGGTATTCTTTATTTAGTGAGGCTCACCTCAAAGGTGAGTCTCACATTAATTCGCTTATTTCAAATACAGACCTCTTTTTATTCGAAATAAAGTTACCTGTCCGTAACGTGTAGAAATAATACCGCTTTTCTCAAAGGCGGGTTAAATATAATTACACTTCAAATATCGTCCGGTATTGAACAATATCGTTCGCTTATGAACAATTCTAACCTTTGGCTAAAATATTTAAAAATTGATTTATATTTAAAATATTTCTTAGCATTTAAATATTTGTAGTATTTTTAGGTATTACATTTGATTTAATTAATATTATACCAAAAATTTATTTAGGCACACAAATTGCACTAAGTAAGAGCAGCAACGGCAAACTCTGTTAAATCATTGAAGTATGAATGAATCTTCGTTAGTAAAATTTAGACGGAAGAAGTGAAGGAAGTTCAATGCGGCAAATAAAAATTTGCTTGTTTATAGTTATATCGTTCATCGCTTCGGGATTAAATGGTCAGACCCGGACAAATCTAGCTACTTTTGCCGTTAGCGAGGATTTGTTGATAACAAAGCTCCAGGATTCTGTCTATATCTTTACACATTCATTCCCATGGGCTTCAAATGGTATGTTTGTTCTTTTACCGGATGGCAAGGGACTTCTTATTAATACGCCATGCGAAAATTCAGGTACCGAATCTCTTCTCGGCTGGATCGGGAAAAACTTCGGTAATCTGAATCTAACGGCCATCGTAACAGGCTTTCACCAGGATAACTTGGGCGGCAATGAAGTGCTCCTTTCGAGAAAGATTCCGGTTTACGGCTCGGATCTTACCGCCGAACTTGTGAAGAATAAAGGCAATGAGTTTAAGAATCTGTTATTAAATTCGGTATCTTCGCCCCGGTATAAGAGATTTTATGAGGCCTACAGAAAATTAAATTTAATTCCACCTGACCGGCTATTTCCGATTAATGAAGGGTTGAAACTTAGTTTTGGCGATGAACTTGTTGAAGTCTATTTCCCGGGCGAGTCCCATACTAAAGATAATACGGTTGTTTATTTTCATAAGAGGAAAATACTTTTCGGCGGATGCATGATTAAAGGTCTCGAATTCGACAATCCGGGCTTTACTGTATATGCGAACATGACAGAATGGCCCCGGTCGGTTCAAAGAGTGATGAAACGGTTCGGCGACTCTATTGTTGTTGTTCCCGGTCATGGTTCGTTAGGGGGAATGGAACTGCTTCCCCATATGATTACTATCTTGAACAAATGGAATAATGAGAAAGCAAAAACAATTGAATAATAAGTTGATACACTCAAACAGGTTATATTTCTACTAACTTAATTATTCAAATGATATAGTTTGTGAATCCATCGGATTTACAAAAAATATGATATTTGGATATTTTATTTTCAATTGTTCAATTTTTTTTGCCCATGCCTCTATAAAACTCGGTGGAATATGCATTAGAACTATGTATTTGGGATTTAACATCTTAATGACATAATCAGGGTCAGATTCACTTGAATCTAATAATTCAAAATATAGAAATGCCACATCAATACTGTCAGTCCATTTTTTATTTTGCTCTATATAACCCTGCAATGCATTTTTCATTATGTCACCCGAATGGAAGATTTTGATATCATCCATATCAAATAAGAAACTTATATTAAACATTCCCGAATCTATATCAACACCGTTTTTATAATATGATAAGTGTTTAAGTGAAAAAATCTTAATTGGGATACCGTTAACTACTGTTGATATACTTTGATTCATAGGAGGAGTTTCTTCAACTATTTGATCCTTCACAGAGTCGGATATGTCAACCTTGCTATTTATAAAATCCAGCGATGGTTTAGAACAAACTAACGGTATATTCTTTCGTTTAGCCAGAAAATTTGTTAACAATACAGGATCACAATGGTCTGCATGATGATGGGTTAACAAATACAAATTTATGTTATCAAAAGGCGGCATTGCATTTTCAATACTGTCTATTAGAGATTTGGGAGGCGTTAAAAAGAATCCGTAACCCTCTTTAAACAATGCGTCAACAATAACTTTTTTATTGGACGTTGATAAAAGAAATCCCTCATTTGCAATATATGTAATGTGCAATTCTTTTGACCCGGATTGCGGAAACATCAAAAGAAGATTACTAACTATAAAAAAAATAATAAGTGTTTTTATTTTCAAGATTTTTCCATTACCGGAATATACATATTAGAAAATCAGTCTAAAAAAATATTATGAATGAATAATAATTAGTTTTTATGCTTCCATCCTTAAAAGTTATAAGATGAGATAATTTATACCTAACAACCAAATAATAGCGGAAACCGCTTGTGAATTTTTCTTACGTGGAAATACCCTAATAAATTCTTAATATAAATTAAAAATATACCAATAAAAATTCTATTTATCTCAAATATTCTCATTTGGAGTTAGTTCCGATTTACGTATTATTCAATAACTCTTTCTGGGAATGCTTCAACAAAAGATTTCCAATCCTTACTCTTTTGGGAAGGGGTCTTCATCCGGAATGCATGACAAAGAGCTATGGCAAGAGCATCGCTTTCGTCTAACCGCATTTTATCGTTTTTAATATCCAGTATTGTTCTGATCATATAATTTACCTGCTCTTTGGATGCGGCGCCGTTCCCGACAATGGATTTTTTTATTTCTCTCGGTGAGTATTCGCTTATAGGTACGTTGTTATGTATGGCGGCAAGTATCGAAACTCCCCTTGCATAACCAATCTTCATTGCGGATTGAACATTCTTTCCGTAAAAGGCCGTTTCAATTGCAAACTCATCGGGCTTGTAAGTTTTAATTACTTTATCCAGTCCCTCATAAATCAATTCGAGTTTTTGTGCTATAGTTTTTGTGGAAGGGAGCTTAATTAAACCATTTTTTATCCGGTCAAAGGAATTTTTATAATAATTAATTATCCCGAAACCGGTAAAAATGGTTCCTGGGTCTACTCCGATTATAATCATTTAATCCTAAGCTGGCTGTTGTAAATTGCCCCGACTTTTAAGTCGGGCGACACATGATCGTAATGATATTAGGCTTTAGCCAAAATATTCACCACTGATTGGACTAAAGTCCAAAGTTCGAGTTGGCTTTATCAACCCCCGACTTAAAAGTCGGGGCAATTAAAAAATATTTTTCGTTATGCAAAACCATGTTACGGAAGAATAGATAAAATGTGCAAGGTTTAAAGCAAACTAAAGTGTTTAATTAAGCTATATCGAGATCTGCATTTGAATATACGTTCTGAACGTCATCACTGTCTTCAAGTGATTCAAGAAGCTTTGCAACTTTCTCGGCATCTTCACCGGTAACATTAATGAAATTTTTTGCTATCCATTGCAGGGAGGCATTTTCAATAGTAAGCTTTTTGTCGATTAATGTTTTTCTTACAGTTTCAAACGCTTCAACCAAAGATATTACAATATAAAATTCTTCTTCTGTTTGTAAATCTTCGGCGCCGGCATCAAGAATTATTTCCATCATATCATCTTCGCTTTTGTCCTGTCTGGGGAGAGTTATAACTCCCTTTTTATTAAACATCCATGCAACCGAGCCGGTTTCTCCCATACCTCCTCCGCCTTTACTAAAGAGGTGTCTTACTTCGGCAACGGTTCTGTTTTTATTATCCGTTGCCACTTCAACTAATATTGCAACGCCTGCAGGCCCGTAGCCTTCATACATTAGTTCATGAAATGTAACACCTTCTAATTCACCGGTAGCCTTTTTTATTGCACGTTCGATATTATCGGCAGGCATATTTACAGCTTTGGCGTTGTCCACTGCAAGCCTTAAACGGGGATTACCGATAGGATCTCCGCCCCCTTCTCTGGCGGCAATTGTTATTTCCTTGATTATCTTTGTGAAAGCTTTTCCGCGCTTTGCATCAATTACGGCTTTCTTTCTTTTGGTGGTTGCCCATTTTGAGTGTCCTGACATTAATGTCTCTCCTAATTAGTTCCTTTTGCTTTTATATCTTTTAATTTGAATTGTGGAAAAGTTCTTCCATCTCTTACTGATTTATCTATTGTATAGACTACATCAAACGATGAACAGGATTTGATTGTTTCCAGGCAATCTGCCATGTTAAAACCAATACAATCGAATACTTTATCGCAACTGTTTTGTTTTAAGCTCAATAGCAAATGATTCATTCCAACAATCCTTGGTGTATTCACAATTTCAACATCTTCCGACAAGAAAACGGGACGCATATTGCCGGGTCCAAAAGGTGCAAATTGTTCAATGATTTTTAAAAACTTAGGTGATATTTCCGAAAATTTTAGCTTAGAGTCAATATGTATTTCCGGTAAAAGATCATTCTCGTTCACTGATTCTTTAACAATCTGATTAAACTTTGATCTAAATTCGTCTATTTTTTCAACTTCTACGGCCAGCCCTGCTGCAGCCTGATGACCGCCGAAATGTATTAAAAGATCTTCGCATTTTTTTAATGCTTCGTAAATATTAAAATTAGAGATGCTCCTTGCCGAACCCTTAGCTATACCATCAACTGTAGTTAGCATTATAGTAGGACGGTAATATTTTTCAACAAGCCTGGAAGCTACAATTCCAATTACTCCCGGGTGCCATTTTTCCCGGTGAAGAATAATTGCTGTATCTTCATTTAAATTTAAGGAGTTTTCTACAATATCAAGAGCGCTGTCATAAGTATCTTCATCAATTTTTCTTCTCTGATAATTTTCTGTTTCCAGTACTTTAGCAAGTTCCATCGCCCGGTTTTTGTCTTTTGTTATTAAAAGTTCTACGGCACGCTGGGCATCACCTAACCTGCCGACTGCATTTATCCTTGGAGCTATAGTAAACACAATTTGTCCCGATGTCAAACTGCCGGGGACCATGTTGCTGCTTTCAATCAAAGCCTCAACGCCAGGGCGTGGATTAGTATTTATCATGATCAGTCCCTCTTTTACGAGTACTCTGTTCTCTTCAATAAGAGGGACGATATCTGCAGCACCCGCCATTGCAACCAAATCAAGATACTGCAATGGTAAATCTCTTTTCCCGATTCTTTCTGCTACGCCCTGGGCAAGTTTGAATGCGACACCTGCGCCGGAAAGATACTTAAAAGGATAATTGCAGTTTGGCTTTAAAGGATCAAGCACTGCAAGAGCGCATGGTATTTCGTCTTTCGGCTGATGATGATCGCAAATAACTACATCTATATCAAGTTTATTTGCGTACCGGGTTTCTTCAATTGCAGTTATTCCGCAATCAACAGTTATTAATAGCGAAGTTCCTTTGCTTTTAACGTTATCAATACCGCTTTGTGATAAGCCGTATCCTTCGGTAAGACGCTGAGGAATATAAAATTCAACATTGGCGCCAAGTTCTTTTAAGAAAAGATAAAGTAATGCAGTTGAACACGTTCCGTCAACATCATAATCTCCATATATGCAAATAAGTTGATTTTCCGTTAATGCTTTGATTAAGCGGTAGGTAGCGGTTTCCATACCGTCCATTAAAAATGGATCATTTAATGAGTCCAGAGAGGGTCGGAAAAAGTTTTTAGCCTGGTTAAAGTTTTTTATGTTTCTTAGAATAAGCAAATTGGAAAGAACTTCAGATATATTTAAGGTATCTGCTAATGATTTTACTATATAGATATCTTCAACGTCTTTTATTTTCCAGCGCTTTTTCAACATAAAAATTATCCAGGAGATAATTTAAAGAACAAAAAAATAGTTTAGGCCTATAAGCCGAATTTTGTAATCCCGATAAAATCAGGACGGCAGTTATTTATCTTGTCCCGGCATTACTACCGGGCTTTAGCGGTCTACCCGGAAACCCATCCTGCCCTAAAGCAGGCAATCAAAGCGAACAACTTTGTCCCGGTTGAAACCGGAAAGATTCCCATACTTGACCTTGCTTCGGGTGTGGTTTACCTTGTCCCGGTTAAACAGCTTTAAGCTAAATTAATCAGGATCCCATAGGGACCGGAAATGTTACCATTTCCGCGGTAGGCTTTTACCCTGCCTTTTCACCCTTATCCCGAAAAAATCGGGACGGTATATTTTCTGTGGCACTATCCGTATGCCTTTTTAACCTATATATTATAGGCAACCCGGCATCCCGGGTGTTACCCGGCGCCCTGTTCTATGAAGTTCGGACTTTCCTCCCCGATATTATCGGAGCAACTGCCCAGCCTGAACTATTTTTTTGATCTAAAATGGTTTTAAATAGTTTATAAATTAAATTATTTTATTGTGTTAAATATAATAAATAACTTTTCGGAAAACAGCAGGAAATTAAGAAGAAGATGGAATTATAAAACAAATTTTTTTTAAAAATTGAGATTTTGTTAAAAAAAAGGTTATTGAAGAGAAAATTCAATGTATTCGAAAATCCCCTTACCTTTCTCGTACCGACTATTAGCCGGTACAAGCTTAAGCATTTATACTATGCCTCACACATAGAGGAAAAGACATTGTCATTCTATCGAACAACAGCTAACTATTTGCTTCACTCTCTGTATAGCTGAAGGGGTTCAGCATAATCAGACTGATTTTGTAAAAGATAAAATTGCCATTGAAGTTCAATTTGGTAAATATTCTTTTGTTGCTTATGATTTATTTGTTAAGCACATGTTATCCTATTCCGGTGGTAAAATAAATTTAGGAATTGAAGTACTTGCGACTAAAAATATGCAGACCCAGATGTCTTCTGGAGTGGCATATTTTGAAGGGGAAGTTTATAATGTAATGAGACAAGTTCGAAATAGTCCTCCTGTTCCACTTTTAATTCTTGGTGTTGAGCCTTAGATAAAAGTAATTGTTGCTCATACTTCCTTAACTGCATATAAATAAATCTTTTAACTCCATTTATAATAATTAAACATCAATAGTTTCAGCTACTTCAGTAGATACTAAAATCCTGCCGCAATATTCGCAGAAGAAAAGTTTAGTATTTCTTCTTATTTCAAGTTGGCGCTGCGATGGAACAATATTATGGCACCCTGAACAAGCTGAACGTTTAATAGTTGCTACCGCCTTTCCTTTTTTTGCTTTTCTTATACGCATATAAGCAGAATAATCAGGTTTCTTTGTTAAAGCTTCAATTTCTTTTCTCTTTTTTCTTAACTTTGCTTCTTCTTTTTCATTGGTCTTAATAATTTCTTTTAAATCCGCTTCTTTTGCTTTCAATTCGTCTTTCAACTCATCCATTTGTGGTGTTATTTCTTCAATTTCATCGGTCATTTTTTTACTCATATCTGCAAGAGTATTATTTTCAGCTTCCAGCTTTGATATTTGTTCCTCATTATGATCAATCTCTTTTGTCAGCGCATCATATTCTTTATTATTTCTAACCTGGTACAATTGCGATTTAAACCTTTTCTGATTTTCTTTAAGCTTGATTATTTCTTCATCGTTTTCTTCTCTTTTCTTAAGGGAATCTTTTCGCTCTTTTTCTTTTGCAGCAACATCGCTTTTCATAGTGGTAATTTTTTCTTCAAGAGCTTCAACCGCATTAGGAAGATCACCGCGAAGTTCTTCCAGCTCATCAAGTTGATCATCTAAATTCTGCAACTCATACAATATTTTTAATCTATCAAACAATTTACTTATACTCCTTACTTAGTTGTTATAAAAAATAATCGGATTAGTTGATCCATTGTATTTAAAAATCTTAATATTTGAATTGTTAATTCCCGCGTAATTTGAAAGTCTTCTTTTCAATTCATTCAACGAATGAATTTCTGTCTCATAATGACCTGCATCAACTAAAAGAATTTTACCTGCTGCATCATGAAATGAATGATATTTAATATCTGCAGTAATAAAAGCATCCGCATTAGCATTTATTGCCTCTTGTATTAAATCGCTTCCCGCTCCTCCGCAAACAGCTACTTTTTTAATCTTGTTTTTTGGGCTTTCTACATACCGGAAATTCTTGACCTTCAATTGTCCCGATATGAATTTTAAAAATTCAACTTTAGAGTAAGAATTTTCCAGCTCACCAATTGCGCCGCTGCCATAATTGCCGGAATTTTCCAACGGGTAAATATCATAAGCCGCTTCTTTATAAGGATGAACTTTGAAAAGAGCTGAAAGAACTTTTTTTACTTTCCATGAATCAATAACAACTTCCAGCCGGACTTCCTCCACCTTTTCATCCTGCCCTTTTTTCCCAACGGTTGGATTTGCCCTCTCAGAACCTCTGAAAGTCCCTGTGCCGTTTGTTCTAAAACTGCATCTTTTATATTCACCGATTACTCCACCGCCGGC
>Ga0116114_1001520_pt1 | contig 12051 bp, 7 predicted proteins | sample June2015DPH_10_5_FD_89823 | JGI IMG/M metagenome (GOLD analysis project Ga0116114, IMG submission 89823) | Peatland microbial communities from SPRUCE experiment site at the Marcell Experimental Forest, Minnesota, USA - June2015DPH_10_40 | ecosystem: Environmental > Terrestrial > Soil > Wetlands >... | reverse complement strand
GGCTAGTTTCGACAAACTGGTCCCAACGCTTTTTATCTTCAAGCAACTCAACAACCATTCTTACGCCACCGCACGCATTTCGCCGTTTGGCATCCGAGCGTCTTTTTCGGAACAGTATCGCAACATCATTTCATAAAGATCTACCCATTTCTCCCAAAACGGAGGGCAAAAGACATAGTTATATCACAAGAGCGTCAGAACGCCCTTATCGCGTTCAACGGCATCAATAAGTTTTTTCGAAACTTCCCACGCACGCTCAACGGACCTTGCGTGGGCGAAAAAAGCCCCGTTCATAATAACTAGTGGAATCTCCAAGAAATCGATCTGCACGTTTGTGCACAGATTGAATTGAACAAATGGATAGCACGTGCCTTCCAAAATCCCACTCCGCGAGCATATCCAAACATAGTGTCGTGCGTTTCGTTCAGGTCTTCTTCCCCCCAGTTCCGCTCTTTGATTACTTATTATCCCACGTTAATGATGCACGCAACCATTTTCGTGAAAAGGCAATATTGACAAACTAATATACCTTGTAATTTAATGCATTTTCAGCCTATTTTCCCGAATAGAACTCACATAATTAGCTTTAGATTGGCTAAAAAATGCGCCCTAATCGTAGCTCGGACTTATCACAAAAAGTATTTCTAGATTCAATTTATTAGATGCCAGGCAGTTTAGGCCGAAACAGGGGGGCAATCAGTGGCGAATGATAAACCTACTCTACGGAGATGATCGGGACGATCGATGAGGTCTCTGGGCAAGGGATGCGCGTCACGGTGACAACGCAGACGTTTACGACAAATTACGACGTCCGCGCCCCACCGTGAAGGACGTAGTTAGTTCAGACGTCGCCAAAGGAGATCGATCTGCCAAGCGCCCCTCACGCCGGGGTTCGGTGAGCGATCTAATATCTCTTTGAAATATTTTGTGCGCGTCGAATGGCGCGGGCTAATGGTGTTCGGCGAAGCTTGAGAGGGGGCACATAGTCTGTATTTTCGCGCATACTCGATCGGCACTATGGGCAGTAGCTGACGTTAACTATTCTCCGAAATCATTTGTAGTTTCGAGTATTTCGATCGGGCTCTTTTTTGATCCTGCTTTTTCTCTACCTGCGGCTAATGCCACGAGTGCACCAGGCTTACCACAGGGCGTGCGGATGTGCCGTTGCAACAACCGACCGATTGTGGAGGGAATCGCGATTATGCTGAGCACGAAAAAACTACTTTGGTTTCAAATCCCGATGATTTGGAATCCTTGGTGAACAACGTTCTTCGGCTCCTGTCGGACGAAGAGCTGAGAGTCAAAATTGCGCCCCCAGAAGAGATCGAATCGCAGAGTTCACGTGGGAGAAAAACACACGACGATTGATTGAATTCGTAAATCACTATTGCTGACATTTTGGGCGCCAAAATTTGCTAAGACCGCTCCAAGTTAAAGATTGACACTACATAAGCGTAAGTTTGGTCGTCTCAAGATCGTCGTGGACACGCGCTGCACCCCTGCAGCACTAATTTTGCGTCTCTCCAAAGTTTGGTACCACTCCTGCATAACCGTCTTAGCGCCGGGAAAAAAAATGATTATTTGAGTTGTTGTTTCATTGCCGTAATACTCGGTCTTCCTTTCTACTTCGCAGTAACTAGATAACAATGCATAATGTTTTGCAGGTAGCCCATTGACATCTATACGCGGGGGCGTGCGCAGAAGTTCGAGAGCGTAGCAATTCGTCTTATCGTCTTCATGTACGCAGATAGGTGTTGTTGAGATTTACAGCAAAAATACCCATCTTGCAGTCTCTAGATCTGAATGGCCGCCGCGTTTTTTCGTGTGCGATCGCATTTGCTGGTGCAAATCGATCCACGGCGATCACGGGGGTCTCTCTTGCGAGCGTTAGCGGCTACTGATCTGGCAGCTGCTTGTTGAACAGACCATTCTTTCACTTCTTGGTTTATCACTGCATAACGCGCCATCCAAAAAACTGTGTTATGTTCACGCGTGAGCTTCGTCTTATACAGTATCCGCTGATCTTAACTGACGGAGGAGTCTCACGATTCCGATGAAGAGCTCCTTGTCTAATAAAAAAAGGACTACTGAATAGATCAATAGACTTGCAGCTGTCACAATGGCTAATATAGTCAAGTTTTGTGTGACTCCTAGCTTCTCGAGCGAGATTTGAAGGAGGAACGCAACAATCCCTAACGTGAGCGCTGCCAGTGTAACTGACCACAGCGGTGCCAACGCGTCCTTTACTTTCATGTCTATCAACCGAAATGCGATGGCAAAAATAGGGTAGGCTGTCAAGAATATCGCTACTGTGTACGCGATTACAACTCCTTGAACCCCCCCACGAAGCCCGACAACAAAGGAAATAACAAGTATACCAGTCGTAAAGATGCTCAACTTGAACAACATATCAGTCCTGCCCTGAGACAAGAATATCCACTGTACATTTGTTCCTATCGACTGTTCTAGTCCTGCTAAAGCGAAAATTTGAATTAGCGGGATCACAGGTGTCCATTTTGGACCGTAAACCACTAGGATAAGCTGTGGCGCCGCGACAAGGACCCATATCATCAACGGAAAAGAGACGGCGGCGATGTAGCGATTAGCAGTAACATAAGCGTCGCGCACCAACTGTTTGTCGTGTTGGATTATCGAAAGTGCAGGAAACATGACGCGCCCGACGACAGCGGAGATGTTATAGGTCGGAAGCACAAGCAAATTGTAAGCTAGGTTGTAGAAGCCGAGGGGAGCGGAGCCAAGAAACCGCCCAACGAGAAGATTGTCCATGTTTTCAGCGAAATAGCTAACGAAACCAAATCCTGTGAGGTTCGCGCCGAACCCCAATAGCCCTTTAACGTGCTGCCGCCCAAGCAAAAAATGGGGAACCCATCGAGCATAAATCGAAAGGAACACGACGGTAAAACAAATGTTAAGGACCGCGTACCAGGCCAAACTCCAGACTCCGTATCCGGAAAAAGCCAAGAAGATAGCTATGGGGCCAGAAAGCCCAATGGCGCAGAAGCCGACGATGGCAATGGCTTTGAAATTCATGCGTCTCGTAAGCAGCCCATTTTGCACGTTGCCCAATGAAGCTATGAAAAAGACCGTAGACATGAACACGACGAGGGGGGTCAGTCTTGGTTGAGAAAAGAAAGCAGCTATTAACGGTGCAGAGGCTGCCAATGCCAAGGTCAGCAACGCGCCTAGGCCCACGTTTATCCAAAAAATCGACGATAAAGCTTCGTCACTCACCTCTTTTTTTTGCACTATAGCAGATGTTAATCCAAATCCCGAAAAAATGGCCACAAAATTCGAGAACACGAGCACCATAGCAATCAGACCGAAGTCGCTAGGTATAAGCAATCTCGCTAAGATCACAGAAATCAGCGTTGCCATGAGCAGTTGAGCTACTTGTGACGTTGCAGACCAGCCAATGCTGCGTACGGTTCTCGTCTCCAGGGTCATGCTAGTTCACGGAAGGACACGTTATGGCGCGCTTCTCACAGCTTCGTTCTCCTCGCGTTCGATCAGTTGATGCTGTTAGGACAAACCAGAAAGCTGATACGGCATCAAGCCACTCGGCTACAAAGATCGCAATATGGGCGCACGCCTTTTAATGCGCGTCTAACACGTAAAACCTGTCATTTCGTTCACGTGTAACGAATCGTCGTCTTGAATACATAGGAAGGAGCAAAAATTAGGGAATGCTTAGTTTACTGAGCATTGTGAGGCAAAAAAATGCCCCGCGTAACGATCGCGTAGTTCGAAGATGTGTCTCTAATATCGTTATGGAAAAAGTCGGGCTACTTTTTTCGAGTTTCGTTCTGGAGACCCGTGAAACTAAACGCGTAACACCTGAGGAAAAAATTCGCGGTGCTCGTTAATGCCTAGTCCCCCTCGCAAGTCGGCTCATCGGCTTCGCGCTGCCCAAAAAAGTAGCGATGGAGAATATGCGATCAACAATCGCGTGCAAGACGCTTAAGCGTTTTTTTTTGCATAGTGACACCGCGCGCTCTGGCTCAAGGATCTCGCACCGAAGGTAGAAGGCGCTCGGCCGCAAGCAGCAAGATACTCAAGCGCCACGCACAAGAGCGAGCCACGCGTTTTGACTGATATCTATGCCATCTATTCACTTTTTTGAGCCATAAGTTGCCCGTATCGCTCTTTACAAATCCCTTGTGGCTAAAGCTTTTTACTGACGCGTCAGGCCCTTCGCCGCCCCTTCACGAGCGTCAGAAATACCTTCGCAATTGTAAGCTCTCTGAGGGGCGCTCATTTCACGAAGATTTTGATCTCATCTGCTACGATTGCTTGGAGTCTACAGAACTCGCTACAGAGTTCGTGGTTGAGCGAAGCTTTGTAATAACTCATAAAATTGTACTAAAACTACTCTAACGAGGCATACAAGAACCGTAGCAGCGATCCAAGCTCGCTAACGATGACGCAGTTTGATCTGCGCTGACATCGTGGCCGTCATTTCCCGCATGTGTTACGCTTTCCATGTAAGAATCTCAAAGCAATTGTAGCTCTGGCATCAAAATGAATTTAGTTGACGCAGCCAAGCGTTTTGCACGTAGCCCGAAATCAATGTGCTTCAGCCGCGTAACAGGCTCAGATTGCCATTAATTTTTTCACGAATGTCAAACCAGTGCGAAAGCTGCCCAGTTTTGTAGCAATAATGCCACTGGCATGGCTGTCAATGCTTTAGGTCTGCTGGGAACGTCATGACTCTTAAATCAAGACTGGCGGCGAGAAACAGCGGTTGCTATAACTTGAGTAGGTCCCTCGCAGTTTCTCCAACGAACGCGCTTCTACCGTTTAAAAAAAGGGCCTCCGTCGCTTGCATTACTCGAACCGGTATTCCGGCTGCTCTGATCAGCTTAGTCCATGGTTCGTCAGTATTTATTAGCTAGATACAGGGTTCCGCCACTGATCGGGCCGTGCCTGCACCGCGAGCAAACGATGCAAACTTTTCTAAATTGCTGGCTAAGACATCGTTATTTCGGGTAGTGAAACCTGCGTGAGAACGGAAGCTGCCCAAAGTAATAAGTTTTATCATCATTCGGAGCTTTGAAGCGCTTACCAAATGAATTGGCGACCGAAAAGCGCATTGGGTCATTAACTCGCTACGCCTTGACAACCGAGTCTCCAGGCCATAAGAATGAAGATTGCTGTCTCTACGATAAGCGATGTGTCGATGAATGAAGGCACAAGCGTGCGAGCGAAGCGCGTTTTTGAAGTACTACAAAAGGAATACGATTGCACATTGATTATACGAGGGAGGGGTCAGAGCAAAGCCGACAAGGTAGAGGTAATCAAACCATCAAAGCTTTGGAATTTTCAATTGATCCCAGTTGTCAGAAAGAAAAGATTCGATCTTATTTACTGCTCGAGCGATTTATGGGGCTTTTTTACCTACTTCGCACTTGCTAAGTTGTACAATTTCAAGATAGTGTTTGAAGCGCACGGGATTTTATCGTTCGAGAGAGAACGCCGTCTTCATAATCCGAACTTAATCGATAAGGTTAGGATTAAGATGCTGAAGGTGCGCGAGAAATTCGTAGCTAGACACACCGATTGTATAGTCGCATTATCGTCAGCTATTTACAAACACTACGCAAGATTCAACACCTGCATTTTCCTTGTCCCCGCTTTCGTGGATGAGACTAAGTTTAAGCGTCGAGAGAATCCAGCTCAGTGCTCAGACGAGGGGGAACGAAAAACTATCGGCTTGATTGGACCATTTGCTCAAGATAGGGCAGATAGTGCCGTAAACACCTACGCTCTAGATTTTGTATACAGGAATATGGACAAATTTGATGAACGAATCAAATTCACAGTCATCGGTGCGTGTGACTTTACGCAGATCCGAAGTGAGCGAATGCAATATGCTGGTTACCTGCAAAAATTTCAAGATTATGTTGACCAGCTAACGCTCTTGGACGCCGTCTTGGTTGCTTCGGGATTTCCCACTTCGGGACCACTAAACAAGATCCTAGAGCCGATGGCGTGCTCAGTGCCGGTTTTTGCAACGCCAGTGAGCGCCGTCGGCCTGGACCACATCACAGCTGGAGAGGACATTTTCATCTGCGAGGAATCTGAGCTGGTCACCAAAATCAATGAATCCCTTTTCGACGTCGACCTAATGGAGTCAGTTGGGAAAAACGCGCGACGCACAGTTGAGACGTACTACGGCACGGCAGCAAATAGTGAGAAGCTCATTACGGTGATAGAAGGCTTACGCGCCGCTGAGTGAAGACCATGTATTCGATTATTCGAATTCGAAAGATCGCGAAATGCCAAAAAATGTCGAGTTGATTAGTGATTGTGAGTAATCTCTCTGTTTGCATGGTAACCTGCTGGTACCGTAATATTTCTATGGCCAATTATTCGGAGAATCTTATTAATGCCCTAATGAGAAGAGACATTTCAGTCAAGGTTGTAACGAGTGATTGTGTGTGTAAAAATAAATATCGCGACTCTTCTTCCCTTTTTAATGGCAAATACTGTCTCGTTACCACACCGTTTGATTCTTATGGAGACGAGCCTGACCGATCCAGGATTCGAGGCCTCTCCTATCGTACAAGCAGGATTCCGCTGGGATGGCTCTACGCAAAGCAGTGCAGAGACTCCGATATTCTCCATTACCAACAAAGCAATGTTTTCTCTTTTGGACAGCTGCCCCTTCTCACTCTTCCCATACAAAGGAAAGGACCGCATACAGTAGTGACCGTTCATAATCTCGATCCCCACCCCCTTTACCGAGTGTATCACTATGCTGATGCTGTCATCGTTCATACCGAGCAACAAAAGGACCGCATGGTGCAGGCTGGAATTCCAGAAAACAAAATTCATGTGGTATTCCATGGCGGCCACAAGGTCAATCTCAGGGGACTGGTGAGGACCAGAGTTACTTTTTTTGGGAGCCCGGCAAAATATAAAGGTTTCTTTGACCTTCTCAAAGCGCTTCGAATCTTACGTGATAAAGGGATCAAGATCAACCTAGAAGTGTATGGTATCTACGGGAAGGAGGAAGAACAAACAGCAAAAAAGGAGGCAAGACGGAATAACGTGGAGGATCAGATCCAGTGGTATGGTAGTTTGAGTGAATTAGAATTTGATGAAAAAATGCAGGAGAGCATCTTCACATTCGCCATCTATCCCGTACCAGTTTGGGGGAGCAGTATTATTACACGAGCTATGATGAATGGCACGCCGGTGATCGCAACTCCCTTAGGGGGTAGTTCAGAATATTTGGGTGATACGGGTACGTATGTCCCTCCGAATGACCCCTCCGCTCTTGCCTCCGTTATCCGCTCCCTTCTCGAGAACAGGAGACTGCAGGAGGATCTTGGAAAAATGGCCCGGCAACGAGCGCTTCAGTATTTATCCTGGGATGCCATAGCAGAAAAAACTATTCGGATATATCAGTCCGTGATTGATGCATGAAATATTAAATAATTCTAGGATTCTTTTTTGGAAGCAATTTGAAAAATAAAAGTTTTTAAAAAATTGCGGTCATCTGTATCGAAAGACGAAGTCAGCGTAATAGTCGATTGCAGCCACAGGCTTGCTGCCTCATCCACTAAGCGCTGTCAGATTTTTTCCAAACGGGAGATTGGCTACTTCGAAAGAATGAAGTTAGCCTCAGCGCATTAATGACCATTAATCCTGGTATTGTGGTGAAGAAAAGAAACCCGCACGTGGGGCGTACAAATGGCATGTCAAGCACTATGACGACACGCAGCAGAATGAGTGAGTGAGGCAAACAAAGATAAACCAGCTTTTGAGGCTAAACTGTAGGCCGCCGCAAGTCCAGAAGAACTTCTTTAAGCATCTTGTCATATCGTTCTGTGGCGGCAGCTCTCGTGAACTTTTGTTTAATAAGGCCTTCCGCATTGTCTGCGACCCTTTCTAATTCCCTATAGCCTAAGATCATTGTTATTCGTTGTGCTATGCGTTCCGGCGCGGTTGATTCAAGCAAAAAGCCCGTGTCTTCGTCCGCGATCACATCTCGGATAGCGCCAACTGGTGTCGCTAGAACCGGGGTGCCGCACGCCATCGCTTCGAGGATACTGGTGGGAAAGGCATCAAGGTGGGTAGGGAGGACAAACAGTTTCATCTCGTTATAATAATCGGCTGGACCCGTCTCAACCCAATTCGTCAGCGTTATGTCGATGCCCCGTTCGGTGATCAGGTGGTTGCACTGCTCGCTGACCCAGTCGCTCAAGGGCCCCGACCCTACTATCGAGAACTTCAGATCTGGCACTTCCTCTGCAGCCAGAGGAATGGCGTGAACGAAATCAATTATCCCCTTTTCTCTCGTCATTCGACCTACAAATCCAACGACATTTGCTCTCTCTGATAACCGCTTGTTCTTCTTGTAGCGTCTGTCGTCTATGAATCTGGCGCCTTCTGGAAGGACTTTCTGCCCGTATTTTTCTATGCCAAGTTCTTTGATCAAGCCTCTCGATTCCGGGGATATTCCGTCCAATAGCGTGAACAGGATCGGATCTTGCAGCCTCCACAGCCGGGCCGTCGTAGTGGTGGCTTTGCTGTGCGTAACGACTTCGATGCTCTTTTTTCGAAGCAATTTCGTTACAACAAGTGGCAAAAGATATCCCGGATATGCCATGTAGAATATTACGACATCCACGTCTGCACGCGCTCTTGCCAATTCCAAGCTCGCCCGACACTGAATCAGGAACCACTTCAGAATCCATATGACTGCCGAGAAATACTTTGATTTTAGATCCCCTAGATAGTGCATACTGATACCAATATCTCGCACAACGATTTTGTTATTGTGCGCTGTATCGATCCGATCAGTGTTCCCATCTATAAGCACTATCTTATCAGAAATCGGTTCGAGTATGATGATGAGCTCCGAGAGAAACTTGTAAGGCGAGTGGGACTTCCACGGAAAAGAAACAACGGCAACCCGGGGCTTCGTCTGACTGAATGGCCCACTTAACGTAGTTTGTGGCATAGCGTCCCCTGTAAAATATTGCTGATGTTTGGATTTATCCCTATTATTGCAGACACGCAGCTACATAGGTGCCAGCGTGACCGCAATGATTTCCGAATTATCTTGTTCTGCCCCTCGCTAACCGCAGCGCACGACGTTCAGGTAGAACAGACCAGAGTTACTCAAATATGATGATATATGGTATACCACTTGATGTGCTTCAGACTAATTAATATGGTTCAGGTTACGATACAAGCTGCGCGCGACTTCGTACCCATCGTTAGTAGAGCGATTCATACGCTCGAACGGTTTTTTTTGCGATTTCAGGCCACCCGAAATTGCGCTCGATATACTCACTCAACCGACTATTTTTCGGCGCATTATATGAGGCAATTAATGCCTCTTGAACGCTCCTTAGGCTCATTGGATTTATGTACCACGCATAATCTCCAAAGTACTCTTTTGAGCCGCCAACTTCTGTGATGGCGATGTTCGCTCCTGCTAGTGCACCTTCTAAGGCAACAAGTCCAGGAATTTCCAGGTAACTCGGTAATACAACACTGTGCGCCGTTTTGTAGGCAGAGGCCAATAGTGGCGAGTTGTGTGCTAGCGGAGGTAGAAAAACCGCTCTGCTCGGTGCCGCGTCCTTGCATCGATTATAGTAAGTGCGATCATCGTATCTTCCTATGATCACTAATTCAGTATCTAACTCACTCTCTGTAAACGCCTGAAGTAATTTTAGTAAATTTTTCACTGGTTCTATTCGACCCACAAATAGAATAAAATCACGGATGCCAAAACGTTCCTCAAATAGTCGCGGATCTCCATCCTTGAAGAATGCGTCCACACCGTTTGGTATGACGGTGCATCTATCCTTTGCGATGTTATGGTAGCTATCTAAGAGAAAATCTAATGAATCACGCGTATTTGGCAAAATAATATCTGAGAGGCCCAATATTAATTCATAGGTTTTCTCTGGGTTAAGTTCTTGTAGGTACCCCCGCTTAAAAATCCGCTTTCTAAGCTCAAACAAGGTTCTCCGCCGCGCAGCGTCTGAAAAAGTAGGGCTCAGTTCTTCTATAGATTGGCTACTGACAAAATGGATCGGAGAGATCGCCGTTTTTACATTCTTTTCTTTCGCGAGTCGCAATAACGAAGCACATTCGGTTGGGAACGTCTTTGGTTTAAAGAAGTGGATAATATCGTACTCGTCTATCGTGTGGCGCCACATGTTGAATAAGGTCACGTCGACGTCGCAGTCCGATTTGTTGATATATTCTCTTGTTTTCAGCAGCTGTATTTCGGCGCCACCATACACATTACATGCAGATTGATCGGTTGCGTAAAGAACGTGTATTGCGAGTGCCCCCCTTATGTTAACGTCGCAAGCACGGAGTATTAGAGAATAAAGTAACTCCGATATGGTGCTAGCGAGTCCGTCCTTATATCGTACGTGGCAGTTAGTTAGTTGCTCAGGTAATACGTTTTTGCATCATTAGAGCCATCTCTCCTGTTTGCCTCGTTGTGATGTGTGACGTCATGTCGCTGGAGAAATTTGTTTGCAACGTAGCGCGCAGCAATCCGGCGACCGGGTGAGCGCAGGTATGCCCATGTTCAAGCACTTTTTTGATGCTTCACCCACTGTTTTTGCAGTCGCCACATCCGCGAGTGCCTCTCCCGTCAGACAAGGTGCACTATGGTACCCTAAACTCGCAGCATAATCGAGACGTTCCCCCCTCCGCATATTAATGTTCGGCAGCGCGATCACGTTCAGGTGCCGACCGTGATGCCGACCGAGGCCAGAGAGTGTGCATCTGTTTGATCCCCCAAAAAAATGGCAGTGTATTGGTAGTTTCCAATAGCGCTGTCATTCAAAACAAAGGAATAAGAGCCATTTTGGTCAGTATATCTCTGATCAACGTAACCTCCGTCGCCCGGGGACTGAGACAGGAGTACCTCTCTTCCCGCAAGAGGTGTGCCATTCGCATCCGTGAGGGTGCCAGACAGCGTGAAGGATTGGTTGACGGCAGGGTTGGTGACACTCGTGTTCATGGAGATGTTGGTTGGTTCAAGCGTGCCGACGGCCACCTCTATAGCGGGCCCGCAGTGAGCATAAATGCTGTCGCCCATAAAGTGAAATTCAAACCTATACTGACCCGCGACTTGCTCGCTGTACGTCGCAGAAAAATAGCCGTTCGAGTCAGTAGCCGTATATTGCGTCATATTCCATTGCCCAGTGGGAAGCAGAATATTCACCCAGAGTGCCTTGTTCGGAAGCTTCGTCCCGTTTATATCCGTTAGGTATCCTGAAATGGTGAAAGACTGATTGACCGCGGGGTTGCTATTTGTGACATTCAACGAAAGTGAAGTTGGTATAGGATTGCCTACGGTCACAAAAAGCATGGACGAGGTCGCAAGATAACTTGCAGTGCCATAGAAGTTGGCCTGTTCGATGTAGCTGCCCTGCGCGGAGTCGCTTACAGTAAAGGAGTAGGAGCCGTTGGCGTCGGTGATGGTGTTCATAGTAACTTTTGCGCCCGAGGGAGCGATGTTGGCCAAGGTGATCGGTTGGCCGGCGAGGGGCGCGCCACTAACTCCGTTTTGTAAGATTCCGTGCACAGTGAAGGACTGGTTAACGGCGGGGTTGCTATTTGTTGTTAAGATACTAATCTCGGTTTCTAGAACGTTGCCGACCGTGATGCCAATCACTGCATTAGCTGAAGCGTAGGCACCGGCACCATCGAAGGTCGGTTCGAATCGGTACTGGCCCTGTGCAGATTCACTCCAGGTGAAGGAGTAGGAGCCGTTGGCGTTGGTGGTGGTTGTGTTGACCGCTTGCTCCCAGTTGCCTGACGGGTCCTCTCTTTGAAGCCTGATGGTTTTGCCCGAGAGCGGGGTGCTGCCGGCTTTGAGTGTGCCAGAGAGGGTGAAGGATTGGTTAACCACGGGGGTGGTGCTGGAGGCGGTGACGGTCATGGTGGTGGGTGTCTGGGTTGGCGTAGAGGTAGGCGTTGCGGTTGGGGTTGGGGTAGGCGTTGCGGTTGGGGTTGGGGTAGGCGTTGCGGTTGGGGTTGGGGTAGGCG
>Ga0116114_1001517_pt1 | contig 12066 bp, 6 predicted proteins | sample June2015DPH_10_5_FD_89823 | JGI IMG/M metagenome (GOLD analysis project Ga0116114, IMG submission 89823) | Peatland microbial communities from SPRUCE experiment site at the Marcell Experimental Forest, Minnesota, USA - June2015DPH_10_40 | ecosystem: Environmental > Terrestrial > Soil > Wetlands >... | reverse complement strand
CTTCGCCACAGTGCTAATCTTCTTCACAGCCGGTCTCCTTTCTCTTGTGCTTCGAGCACGTCGATTATTGGGAGCGTATCGCATCCCGTGGAGACCGGCCTTCTCATCCCATCTGAGTAACGCATTTACCGGAGAAGTCGAATCGAATCTAGAATTAGGTTGGCAGATGTCCTGTAATCCGACAATCGCGGGGGGCACGACGCAAGGAAGGTGTTCACAATTGCACAGACTCCCGCATGCGTCGCCGCTAGCATGGCCCCGGGCTGTGACGGTAATGAATTTGACGATGGCCAGCGACTCTTGCAAGAAGTAACGCTGATTATACATTCTCAAATAGGTCCCCTTCACTAGCACTTCGGGAGGTCATGCGGAGCAATTGCGAGTTCACGCAGATGGTTTCCCAAAATCTATACCTTAAGGAGAGCGTAAAATGTCATTCCTGGCCTGGATTGTGTTGGGTTTGGTAGCGGGTTTCATCGGCAGCAAGATCGTGAACAGCAGAGGAGAAGGCATTGTCCTCGATGTCGTCCTGGGAATTGTTGGTGCGGTAGTCGGCGGATGGCTTTTCAGCACCTTCGGCGCGTCACGCGTGACGGGCCTAAACCTCTACAGCCTGTTTGTCGCCGTGATTGGCGCAGTAGTGGTCCTGGTCGCCTATCATGCGATTCGTCGTGCTGTTTGATCCGCGCAGAATAGACCGTCCATTCCATGAGTCTGGAAGTTCCTGGGAACTCTGAGTGGGGACAACGGTTGCGGCCGCAACAATAAAGCAGCCAGCAACAATGCGCATGGCGACCCGTTGTAGATTTTTGCCGACCACCCAGCAATAAGCTCGATATTGCCCGATAAATGCGGTTATGGGTGGGCCGCAGGCTCATGCGAAACTCGAAAGTTTTGCTTCAAAATGGAGCTTCAAATTGAGGAGGAGTAACAGGACGATCGGTAGGAATTTGCTCCATTTGAGCCTCCCGGGAAGCGACTCTGCACAAAGATACGGCGGCGACGCCCCCCCGTTGCGGTCTGAGCTGTTCAGCGTCGATCAGATGCAGCAGCATGGCAAGACCCTGGCGGGCTCACACAAGGTGAGCCCTGGAGGCGCTCCGGACCGACTTCTGGCACGGCTGGCTGAAAATCAAGGTGTTCTGCTCGGAGTCCGCGGCTTGCTGACGGCGGCGGTTAAGACGAACCGCCGCATCACGCCGGCCGGGGAATGGCTCCTCGACAACTTCTACCTGATCGAAGAGCAGATTCGCACGGCTGAGAAACACCTGCCGAAGGCGTACAGCCGGGAACTGCCACGCTTACTGAACGGCCCTTCGGCCGGTCTTCCGCGTGTGTATGACATCGCGCTGGAAACGATCTCGCACGGCGATGGGCGAGTGGATCCGGAGAGTCTCAGCAGCTTTGTAGCGGCCTACCAGACGGTCACCGCCCTCAACTTAGGCGAGCTGTGGGCACTTCCCATCATGTTGCGTCTCGCACTGATCGAAAATCTTCGGCGTGTTGGAGCCCGGATTACCGCCGACAGGATCGGCCGAAACCGCGCCGATTATTGGGCGGACCAGATAACGGAGACCGCCGAAAAGGACCCGAAGAGCCTGATTCTGGTGATCGCCGACATGGCGCGGTCGAGCCCGCCAATGGTTGGCTCGTTCGTTGCGGAATTTGCGCGCCGGTTGCAGGGGCAAGGCCCCGCCTTGGCCTTACCGCTCACTTGGATTGAGCAGAGACTTTCCGAATCTGGGCGGACGATCAAGCAGTTGGTGCAGTCGGAGAACCAGCAGCAAGCTGCGGATCAGGTCTCGATGAGCAACAGCATCGGCAGCCTCCGTCTCCTGGGCGCGATGGACTGGCGCGAGTTTGTCGAGACCTTGAGCGCCGTCGAACAGGTCCTTCGTGAGGACCAAGGCGGAGTCTACGGCAAGATGGACTTCTCGACGCGTGACCGTTACCGCCACACGGTGGAGAAGATCGCCAAGAGCAGCCGGCGATCCGAGCCCGAGGTGGCGCGCGAAGGGATCCAACTTGCGCGGGAAGGCTCGGCCAGGAAGGGCAGCGATGATCGTGCGGCGCATGTCGGCTTCTACCTGATCGACAAGGGATTGGAGCAACTTGAGCGCAAAGTGGAGATGCGCTTATCTGTCCCTGAAGCGTTTCGGAAGGTGAGCCGCGAATTTCCTTTGCTGCTGTACATAGGCACGATCACGCTAATTACAATGATCGTCGCCGGAACCTTGGTGGCGAAGGCGCATGCCAGTGCCTTTCATGGTTGGGCGCTCGGTCTGTTCGGCATCCTCTCGCTTGTGTGCGCAAGTCAGCTGGCCGTAGCCCTGGTCAACTGGCTGGCGACGCTGCTGGCGACTCCGCATCCGCTCCCTCGCATGGACTTCTCCAAGGGGATTCCGCCGGAGCACCGCGCTCTGGTGGTGGTCCCCACAATCCTCGTGAGCGCTCAAAACGTCGAGGACCTGATCGAGGCGCAGGAGGTCCGATTCCTGGCCAATCGGGACGACAACCTGCACTTCGGCCTGCTGACTGATTTTCGCGACGCGCACGAGGAAACACTACCGGAGGATGAACCGCTGTTGCGGCTGGCTCAGAAAAAAATCGAAGGATTAAATCAGAAGTACAAGAGTGCGAAGGACGACATGTTCTTTCTCCTCCACCGTCCGCGCAAATGGAACCCGCGGGAGCGAATATGGATGGGTTACGAGCGGAAGCGAGGGAAGCTTGCGGAATTGAATTCATTCTTGCGCGGCGGTTCAAGGGATCGCTTCTCGCTCGTTGTTGGCGACACGGCAATCCTCGCCAACGTAAAGTATGTCATTTCCCTGGACATGGATACGCAGTTGCCGCGCGATTCGGCACGGCAGCTAGTGGGAGCTATGGCGCACCCTCTGAATCGTGCGCGGTACGACGAAGACAAGCAGCGGGTCTGCGACGGGTACGGCATCCTTCAGCCCGAGATCGGCGCGAGCCTGTCCGGAGCGAACCAGTCGAGATATGCACGCCTGTTCGGAAGTGAACCAGGCATCGATCCGTATACTCGCGTTGTCTCCGACGTTTACCAGGATCTATTCGGCGAGGGTTCGTTCATTGGCAAGGGGATTTATGATGTCGATGCGTTCGAGAGGGCGCTGAAGGGGCGTCTCCCCGAGAACCGGGTACTCAGCCACGATCTTCTGGAAGGATGCTACGCGCGGTCGGGGCTGCTAAGCGATGTGCGGTTGTACGAGGAATATCCGTCTCACTATAGCGCGGACGTGAGCCGCCGCCGCCGTTGGATTCGTGGCGATTGGCAGCTTGTGCCGTGGCTGCTGCCGCGGGTCCCTGGCTTTAGCGGGCGTCGCCAGAAGAATCCGCTTTCCGCGCTCTCGCTATGGAAGCTCTTTGATAATCTTCGGCGCAGTCTGATGCCCTCGGCCTTGACGCTGCTGTTGCTGCTGGGCTGGACGGCTTTGTCACCGCTGTGGTTTTGGACCCTGTCGGTGATCGGAGTCATCCTGATTCCTTATGTGGTTGCCTGCGTCCTGGATCTGCTACAAAAGCCAAGCGATGTACTCTTGAGTCAACACCTTGCTGCCACAGTGGGCTGCGCATCCGAACACTTCGCGCAGGCTGCATTTACGCTCGCGTGCCTCCCTTACGAAGCATTCTTCAGCCTGGATGCGATTATGCGCACCGCCGGGCGGATGCTGGTCACGCACAGGCGGCTTCTCGAATGGATTCCGTCGGGCGACCGGAATGGTAATAGCCGCACGGACCTCGCCGGCTTTTGCCGGACCATGTGGATTGCCCCCGCTGTTGCTGCTGCCGCCGTGATCCATCTAATGCTCTCGAGGCCAGCCGCATTGGGGATGGCTGGGCCCATACTGGGACTCTGGTTTGCTTCGCCCGTTATCGCGTGGTGGATCAGCCGGCCGCTTGCTCGCCGCGCCGCGCGGCTAACGGCCGGCCAGACCGTCTTTCTCCGGAAGCTTTCCCGGAAGACTTGGAGGTACTTCGAGACATTCGTCGGCCCGGAGGATCATTGGCTGCCGCCCGACAATTACCAGGAGCATCCCGTCGCCAGGCTCGGTCATCGCACCTCACCGACCAACATGGGACTTGCGCTACTCGCGAACTTGTCGGCGTGCGACTTCGGTTACATTTCGGCCGGACAACTCATCGAGCGCACGGCGAATGCGCTTCACACGATGGAAATGTTGGAACGCCACCGAGGCCACTTCTACAACTGGTACGACACACAGTCCTTGAAACCGCTGTTGCCTATGTACATTTCGACCGTAGATAGCGGGAACCTGGTGGGTCACCTGCTGACACTGCGACCGGGGCTGCTCGCGATTCCCGATCAGAAGATCCTGGGTGCACGATTATTTGAGGGTCTCAATGACACGTTAAGTGTCCTCGTGGACGCGGCCAGAGAAGCCGACCCAGTCCAACTTACTCGACTCCAGAAGGATTTGGAATCCGCATGCGAGTCCCCGCCAGCCTCACCCGCGGAGGCGCGGCGCAGCCTCGACCGGCTGGCTGGGTCCGCCGCGGAATTTGCCAGCAGCCTCACCGCCGATCCTGAGAGCGAGGCGAAGTGGTGGGCATGTGCGTTCGCTCGCCAGTGCCAGGACGCCCTGGATGAGCTGACGTTTCTCGCTCCAGATGCGGTTGAAGAGATCCCGACGTTGCGCCAATTGGCTAGTCTCGCGGGGGACCTCCTGCATAGCCACCGCGCCTCGTCAAGAATTGCTGCCATCGAAAATCTCGCGCGCAAATGCGGCGAATTCGCCCGTGTGGACTATGACTTCCTGTTCGACGACGCTCGCCATCTACTCACCATCGGGTACAACGCCGGGGAACACCGGCAGGACCCGAGTTACTACGATCTGCTCGCTTCGGAAGCAAGATTATGCAGTTTTGTAGCAATTGCACAAGGACAACTGCCGCAGGAGAGCTGGTTTGCCCTGGGCCGCCTCCTCACCACGGCAGGTGGAGATCCGATTCTCCTTTCCTGGAGCGGTTCGATGTTCGAATACCTCATGCCGCTTATCGTGATGCCGACATACGAGAACACGCTGCTCCATCAGACGTACCGGGCCGCTGTGGCCAGACAGGTCGAGTATGGGACAAAGCGCGGCGTGCCTTGGGGTATTTCGGAATCCAGTTACAATTCCATCGACGCTCGTCTCAACTATCAGTACCGCGCGTTCGGCGTACCTGGCATGGGCCTCAAACGCGGGCTCGCGGACGATCTGGTCATTGCGCCGTATGCCTCGGCGTTGGCGCTGATGGTAGCACCCGAGGAGGCCTGCCTGAATCTTCAGGAACTCGCCGCGGACAGCTTTGAGGGGAAATACGGCTTGTATGAAGCTATAGACTATACTCCTTCGCGTGTGCCCCGCGGGCAATCGAACGTCGTGGTTCGGTCTTTCATGGCGCATCACCAGGGCATGAGCCTTCTGTCGTTGGCCTACCTGCTTCTTGATCGTCCCATGCAAAAGCGATTCGAGTCGGATCCGATGTTCCAGGCGTCCGCGCTATTGCTCCAGGAGCGGGTGCCAAAGGCCATGGCATTTTATTCGCACCTGGCCGAACTATCCGACGTACGTGCTGCTTCCAACGGTCCGGAAGCGCCAGTACGCATTTTCACCAGTCCTGACACGCCGATGCCGGAACTGCAGTTGTTGTCGAACGGCAGATATCATGTCATGGTCACAAACGCCGGTGGCGGCTACAGTCGCTGGAAGAATATTGCGGTGACGCGCTGGCGCGAAGACGGTACCTGCGACAACTGGGGCACATTCTGCTATATCCGTGCCGTCGCGAGCGGCAAGTTCTGGTCAGCCGCATTTCAGCCGGCGCTCCAAGCATCGGACAGCTACGAAGCGATCTTCTCCGAGGGGCGGGTGGAGTTCCGTCGCCGCGACCACGAGTTCGAAACCTATACAGAGATAGCCGTTTCGCCAGAAGATGACGTCGAAGTTCGCCGCATCAGCATCACTAACTGCTCTCGAGTGCGCAGAGCTATCGATGTCACAAGTTACGCGGAGGTCGTTCTCGAATCGCCTGCGGCGGATGCCCTTCACCCGGCCTTTGGTAATCTGTTCGTTCAGACTGAGCTCATCCGCGAGAAGCGGACGATTCTCTGCACTCGCCGACCCCGCTCTCGTGAAGAGCAGCCGCCATGGATGTTCCATTTAATGGCCGTTCATGGGGGGGAGATCGGAGAAATCTCCTATGAAACTGACAGGATGCGGTTCATCGGACGAGGACACACTATCGCCGATCCACAAGCGATGGCCGATGCAGCGCCGCTCTCGGGCCGCGAGGGGTCAGTGCTGGATCCGATCGTCGCCATCCGTCATCAAATAGCGCTCGATCCGGAAGAAAAGGTGACGATCGACATCGTGTCCGGCATTGGCGAAACGCGGGACGCCTGTTTGGGCCTTGTAGAAAAGTACCAGGATCGGCGTCTCGCGGATCGCGTGTTCGATCTCGCGTGGACACATAGCCAGGTGTTCTTGCGACAGATAAATGCCACAGAGGCCGACGCGCAGCTCTATGCACACCTGGCTGGCTCTATTGTGTACGCCAACTCCTCGCTCCGCGCTGACGCGAGCGTCCTCACAAAGAACCGCCGTGGGCAGTCCGATCTCTGGGGCTACTCCATTTCCGGCGACTTGCCAATCGTGCTGCTCGAGATCGGAGATCCCGCCAACATCGACCTCGTTCGCCAACTCATCCAGGCCCACAGTTACTGGCGCCTGAAAGGACTGGTGGTGGACCTGGTGATCTGGAACGAAGATCACTCCGGCTACCGGCAGACTCTGCAAGACCAGATCATAGGATTGATTTCCGCAGGGCTTGAAGCCAACTTGAAAGATCAACCGGGCAGCATCTTTGTGAGACCGGGGGACCAGATATCGAGCGAGGACCGCATTCTGTTCCACTCGGTCGCCCGTGCCATCCTCAGTGACAGCCGCGGAACGCTGGTGGATCAGATGCAGCGCCGCAGCACCGGAGCAGTAACCGTTCCGGAACTTCCGCTGGCCCGAACCCACCAACCCGAGCCCGCAGAAGTAGCCGCCTCACCTCGCGACGATCTGATTTTCTTCAACGGAGTGGGCGGATTCACCCCTGACGGGCGCGAGTACATCATTACGACCACCGAGCGGAAAATGACTCCGGCGCCATGGGTGAATGTACTGGCGAACCCGCGCTTCGGAACCGTAATTTCAGAGAGCGGTCTTGCCTGCACCTGGAGTGAAAATGCCCACGAGTTCCGCCTCACTCCCTGGTGCAACGATCCCGTGAGCGATTCGTGCGGAGAGGCGTTCTATATCCGTGATGAAGATAGCGGCCACTTCTGGTCACCTACGCCGATGCCCAGACCCGGCGCGACACCTTATACCAGCCGGCACGGATTCGGCTACAGCGTCTTCGAGCACACAGAAGGCGGCATCCGCTCCGAAGTGTGGGTTTACGTGGCCGTCGACGCGGCAATCAAGTTTACGGTATTGAAAGTGCGAAATGAGTCGGGTCGATCACGCCGGCTCTCCGCCACCGGATACGTGGAATGGGTTCTTGGCGACCTGCGGCCGAAAACCGGGTTGCACGTGATAACCGAAATTGACCCGAACGGCGGCGCACTGTTCGCGCGGAACCCCTACAATACGGAGTTCGCCGACCGGGTTGCCTTCTTCAACGTGGACGATCGAAGCCGCACCATGAGCGGCGATCGGACTGAGTTCCTTGGCCGCAACGGCACGCTTCGGAGTGCGGCTGCAATGTCTCGATCCCGGCTGTCCGGGAGAGCGGGGGCTGCTTTGGACCCCTGTGCCGCGATACAGGTTCCGTTCGAACTGGCGGACGGGCAAGAGCGTGAGATCATCTTCACTCTCGGCGTAGGCCGTGGCGAAAATGACGCTCACAACCTGGTGGATCGTTTCCGCGGATCTACTGCCGCCCGTGACGCGCTCGAAGCAGTATGGCAGTACTGGAAGCGCACGCTTGGCGCGGTGCAAGTGGAAACGCCCGACCAGTCCCTCAACGTCCTGGCTAACGGCTGGCTCCTTTACCAAACTCTCGCGTGCCGTTTTTGGGGGCGGAGCGCTTTCTACCAGCCGGGGGGCGCCTTCGGTTTCCGCGACCAGTTGCAGGACGCAATGGCGCTTATCCATGCCGAGCCGCATCTTCTTCGTGAGCACCTGCTCCTCTGCGCGTCCCGTCAGTATCGCGATGGCGATGTACAGCATTGGTGGCATCCCCCATCGGGCCGAGGCGTGCGCACGCACTGTTCGGATGATTACCTATGGCTGCCCCTGGCGACGTGCCGGTACGTTCTCAGCACGGGGGATACCGGGGTATTGGACGAACCGATCCACTTCCTCGATGGCCGGCAGGTTAACGCGGAAGAGGACTCGTATTACGATCTGCCCAGCCGGTCTGAAGAGACGGCCAGTTTGTACGAACACTGTATGCGAGCCATCCTGAGGGGCCTGCGCTTTGGTGAACACGGCCTGCCCCTCATCGGTTCCGGTGACTGGAACGATGGGATGAACCTTGTCGGGCAACACGGTAAAGGAGAAAGCGTCTGGTTGGGGTTCTTCCTCTATGACGTGCTTCTGCGATTCGCTGAGGTTGCCTGCGCGCATGGCGACGTGCCGTTTGCCGAACGCTGCCGCCGCGAGGCGGCTCAGGTACGTCAGAACATCGAGCTGAACGGCTGGGATGGCGCGTGGTACCGCCGCGCCTACTTCGACGACGGCTCACCGCTTGGATCTGCGAGTAACCCCGAATGCCAGATCGATTCGATTGCGCAAAGTTGGTCCGTTCTATCCGGAGCGGGTGATGCCGAGCGCACGCGCATGGCGATGCGGGCGGTGGATCAGCACCTGGTTCGCCGCGACTGGCGGTTAATCCAACTCCTCGATCCCCCGTTTGATAAATCGGAGTTAAATCCCGGTTACATTAAGGGCTACCTTCCGGGCGTGCGAGAGAATGGCGGGCAATACACTCATGGGGCCATCTGGGCGGCCATGGCGTTCGCCCAATTGGGAGATAACCAGCGAGCCTGGGAACTATTCGCACTGATCAACCCGGTGAACCACGCAGAATCAGCGGAAACTATTGCCACCTACAAAGTGGAACCGTACGTCGTGGTAGCTGATGTGTATGCACTGTCGCCGCACATTGGCCATGGTGGATGGACATGGTACACCGGGTCGGCCGGATGGATGTACCGGCTTATTTTGGAATCGCTCTTGGGGCTGAGACTGGACGTGGACAAACTGCACTTTGCTCCGTGCCTTCCTGACAATTGGAAAGAGTTTAAGGTGCATTACCGATATCGTGAAACTGTATATCACATCGCTATCGTGCAGGTGCCAGCAGGGCATGGCCAGACGAGTATTGCGGTTGATGGCGTCACGCGGCAAGGTAACTTCATTCAACTGGTTGACGACCGGCAGGAGCACTCGGTCGAGCTGAGACTAAACACTCCCGATGCCGGCGCTGAGGGATAGCTCAACTTCATAGACAAGCTAGCAGACCAAAACCATGATTGAATACGTTGGACCTATCGAAACCCGGTAGTCCGAAAAAGTCACTACTAAATTCTTAAGGATTTTTCCGAGCGTGGCTGGGGAAAATTCTGGGGAGCAGACTGGTGGTGCTCAGATGAGCAAGGCGAAAGCGTAAACGCTCCGGGTTAGAAGTCCGCGTCATTATGGCGCTGTGTGCGGTGTGAGATTCTCCTCAATGTCCATTCCAGATGACTACCTCAAGCAGCTCGATGTCTGTTCCAGATGACTACCTCAAGCTCGTACCGGCTCTTCGACCCTACTTCCACCAGATAACGGGAGTCGTGTGGGCTGCATCGTGGAGACGGGATGTCCGAAAGGGGATATTCCATGACTCGCTGTCCACTATCTAGGCAGTTGGCACAGAGAACGTTTCGTTCCAGAAGCCAGTAAGCTTTGTCATGTGGCCTGTGACCCGCAGCGATTGCCTGGGCAACCTGCTCCGCGCTGTTCAGCCACCCGCTCAGTTCCTCGGTTCCGTCCCCGCGGACAATTCTGACCTGATATTCACTACCGTGGTTGTGCGCCATTTGTTTTCTCCCTAGCGCTACCCAGCGTTGTGCTTTGTTCATCTTCGACACTACAGGCGATTAATTGTCGCGGAATCGCGCCCACGAAAAATGTTCACTTTTGCACACAATTGTTAAAAACCGCTGGTGGACCCAATGAAACCTGACGCTTGGCTAATTATTTACGGACTCTCAATCGGAGGGCCGACCGCAGGGTTTATTCTGTTTAGTTTTATTCGTCAGTTAAACACATCGCTACTTCACATGTTGCCGACGCCAGGCGCCTGGGGATATAGTGACCGCCCTGGAGTTACACATGGACTTCCACAAGACCTGGCAAGAGCAGTGCGCGGCAACCCGCACGATTCGTGAGCGGTTCGGTGTTAAGAGCGCACTAGATTATCTCGTCGGCGAGAAGCTGCTGAACTTCGCTAGGGAAGCGGACCGGAGCCCCGAGTTTGCTGCCGAACTCCCACGCTTTCAAGCAGCAGTATGAGATGTCTTCAACCCCACTTAACTCACCGGCTGTCTGGCCAGTCTGAAACCTTCCGCGAGAAAGAAACTCCAGAAACTCCTTTACGTTTCTTCGTAAGCGGTTGAGACTTTTCTCCGCGCAGAGAGCCACTTGTCTGGAAGCAGCTCTTCGAGTTGACTGCTGGGATGGGTGCTGATGCGTTCGAAAATGTCGCGCAAGTAGGCGAATGGATCGATGCCGAGTCTTTTGCACGTGGTGATGAGGCTAGTCAGCACCGCCGCCGTCAGCCCGCCGTTGTCGCTCCCATAGAACATCCAGTTTCTCCGACCTACCGCGATTCCACGCAGACTTCGCTCGGCACCGTTGTTGTCGATCGCCAAGTCGCCGTCTTCGCAGTAGCACCTCAACGCTTTCCAGTTCAACAACGTGTAAGCGATGGCTTGCCCCTCCGGGCTCTTCGGCAGCACGTTGGGCCGTTCGCGCTCCAGATATGCCTTGATATTTCGGGGCGGGCCAGACGGATTTCTAGTGTGCGGTAATCCGACTATACACTCAAGCTTTCTTGCTGGGGGGCGCGCAACCAACGTGGCTGCTGCCCCCGTCTCCGGCGCTAGACAAGCGCATCTCGTCCCCGCTACACCACGCCGCGGCGGGACCGGCAACAGAGACGCAGGACGTTGGCCCAACCGGCAGGGGGCTCGGCTCCCTGTCTGATGGCCGTAATGATCGTTGATTTGCTTTAACCCGTCCAGCTCAAGGAATAGTTGACAGGGTGATCTCTTTGTGAAGAACGTCCACAAAGTGCTGATGGCACGGACTTGATAACGCACAAAATGAGCGGCTCATAGAATATTCTGCGGGACGCTCATTTGAGTTTGTGGATTCGGTCCTACGGGACCATTCAGGCCTTACCAGGATTAGGGTTTTCTCTCCGGGCTAGGTGCACTCTGATGCGAAGGTTCGGACCTTGGCGCGGCTGCGGGCTTCGCCGCAGACTGATGTTGTGTGGCAGGCTTCGGCGCGCTTTCCGCGCGAGGAGCCGCCTGATGTGACGGTTGTGAGCTAGTGTTTGTGCGAACGGGTTTAGCCGCCGGTTGCGCTGCGGCGGTCTTTGCATGTGACGGAGCGGGCTGTGCCGCTCTCTGAGTGGCTGCCTTGTTCTCACTCGTGCGAGTTGCAGCGGCTTTATTCTCGGCTGTCTTATTCTCACTCGTGCGAGTTGCAGCCGCCTTATTCGCAGCGGCCTTGTTCTCACTCGTGCGAGTTGCAGCGGCTTTATTCTCGGCTGTCTTATTCTCACTCGTGCGAGTTGCGGCGGCTTTATTCTCGGCTGTCTTATTCTCACTCGTGCGAGTTGCGGCGGCTTTATTCTCGGCTGTCTTATTCTCACTCGTGCGAGTTGCGGCGACTTTATTCGCAGCCGCCTTGTTCTCGCTCGTGCGCGTTGCAGCTGCCCTGTTCGCGGCTGCCTTGTTCTCGCTCGTGCGCGTTGCAGCTGCCCTGTTCG
>Ga0116114_1001515_pt1 | contig 12068 bp, 7 predicted proteins | sample June2015DPH_10_5_FD_89823 | JGI IMG/M metagenome (GOLD analysis project Ga0116114, IMG submission 89823) | Peatland microbial communities from SPRUCE experiment site at the Marcell Experimental Forest, Minnesota, USA - June2015DPH_10_40 | ecosystem: Environmental > Terrestrial > Soil > Wetlands >... | reverse complement strand
CCGGCGCCGAAGCCCACAACATCCTCGCCCGCGGCCTTCATGGCCTTGGCCTTCGCGTCAATGGCGAGGGTGAGCGAGGGTGACAACGAAGCGGCGCGTTTAGAAATTTTGTAATTCATATTAAAGCAGCGGAAAGATTACGAACGATGCGCTGAAATTCAAGAACGGAAATTGAACGCTCGGTCAAAGCTGGCCGGGTAGGGACGCCGCGCTGCGGCGTCCGGACAGCGCATCGCGCTGTCCCTACCTTTCATTCACTTCGTCAAATAATATTTCCGGGTGTATTCCTTGACCATGCGGTCGGTGGTGAATTGTGACACGAGCGTGACCATCGCGCGGCGGATGCGCTGAATCCATTGGCGCGGAATGCCTTGTTCGTCGCGGTCGAAAAACATCGGAATGACCTGTTCGGTGAGCGTCTGATAAAGATTGGCGCTGTCCACGCGATCCTGTTCCTCGACGTTGTCCGGATTTGAATCGCCGCTGATGGCAAAACCATTGGTGCCGTCGTAGCCTTCGCGCCACCAGCCGTCGAGGATGCTGAAATTCAGGCAGCCATTGCAGCCGGCCTTCATGCCGCTGGTGCCGGAGGCTTCCAGCGGGCGGCGCGGGTTGTTCAGCCAGACGTCGCAGCCGGAAACCATTTGCCGCGCGATGTGAACGTCATAGTTTTCGACAAACACCACATTGCCCGCCAATTCACCCTGTTTGCTGAGGTGAATGATTTGCTGGATGAAGCGTTTGCCTTCGTCGTCACGCGGATGCGCCTTGCCGGCGAAAATGAATTGCACCGGACGCTGTTTGTCATGCGCGAGCTTCACGATGTTGTCGAACTGCTGGAAAATCAGCGGCGCGCGTTTGTAAGTGGCAAAGCGGCGCGCGAAACCGATGGTCAGCGCGTCGGGGTTGAGCAGATGTTCGAAACGTATGTAATCACCGGGGGTGATGCGCTGGGTCTGGTGCAGCAGGCGGCGGCGCATGAATTCAATCATTTCGCGTCGCAGTTTGTAACGCAACGCCCAAAGTTCCTCATCAGAAACGAACGACGCATCGGCCATTTTTTTCCAGAATTCAGCGTGGTGAATCGCCGACGCCCAATCGTGTCCATATTTTTCGTCCCACATCCTGACCACGCCCTCTCGCTTGTCCTTCATTTTTTCCCGCCAGAACTGGCGCACGGAACCTTTCATCCAGCCGAGCAGGTGAATGCCGTTGGTGATGTGGCCGATGGGAACTTTTTCGACGGGCGTGCCGGGATAAAGGGATTGCCACATGTGGCGGCTGACGTCGCCGTGCAGTTCGCTCACGCCGTTGGCGGCGCGCGACACCTTGAGCGCGAGCACGGTCATGCAAAACGGCTCCTGCGCGTTTTCGGGATGCACGCGGCCCAGCGGCAGGATGTCCTGAAACGGCACGGGCAACTGGTGCTGGTAAAGCATGAAGGCAAAGTCCATCAATTCGGGAGGGAAACGGTCATGTCCGGCTTCCACCGGCGTGTGGGTGGTGAAAATACATTCCGCCTTGGTTGCGGCGAGCGCGTCGGTGAATTTTTGTCCGGCGGCCATTTTTTCGCGGATCAATTCCAGTGTCAGGAAGGCCGCGTGCCCCTCGTTCATGTGAAAGACCGACGGTTGCACGCCGAGCTTGCGCAGCAGGCGAACCCCGCCGATGCCGAGCAGGATTTCCTGCATGATGCGCATCGTGCCGTCGCCGCCATAAACACGCGCGGTCAAATCGCAAAAATGCTGGGCATTTTCCGGGCGATTGGCGTCCAGCAGATAGATCGGCACGCGCCCGACGTTCACGCGCCAGGCCTGAAAGAAGACGCGGTTCATGTCAATTTCCACGTCGCACACGAGCGGCTGGCCGTTGGCGTCCAGCACGGGTTCGAGCGGCACGTTTTTCGGGTCCACCAGATTGTAGAATTCGGTCTGCCAGTTGTTCGAGTCAATGGCCTGTTGAAAATAACCTTCACGGTAAAACAAACCGATGCCGACGAAGCCGAGGCCGAGGTCGCTGGCGGATTTCGCGTGGTCGCCGGCCAGGATGCCGAGGCCACCCGCCGAAATCGGCAGCGACTCATGAAAACCAAATTCGGCGGAAAAATAAGCGACGGGATTTTGGAGCAATTGCGGGGCATTTACGTGTCCCCAGGTGGTTTTGCACTGGAGATACGCCTCGAAATTGAGCAGCACAGCCAGTGCGCGCTGCTCAAAGTCGGCGTCCTGCAGGCGCACGCGCAGTTCGTATTCCGAGACTTCGCGCAAAATGGCGGCGGCGTTGTGATAAAGATTTTGCCAGCTGCGGGGCGAAAGTTCCTGAAATAAATCCTGCGCCTCCTGATCCCAACTCCACCACAGATTGCGGGACAACTTGTTCAAGCCCGCAACCAGCGCGTTCAATTCCGCGCCCGCGAGAGGTTTCCTGGTCATACGTCTTTGGTCCTAACTGTTGCGCTGGCCGGCACAAACGGCCGGCCAACGGCGCTGACACTAATTGCCGACGCGTTGTTCGGCAATAAAAATTGAATCGCAATCCAACAAACGGGTGCAGTTGGACACTGTATCTGGAGCGCGGCTGTCCCAGCCGCAGCAGATTGTAAAGGCCAGGAGCGTTTACCCCGATTCCACCGCGTTTTTTGCTTCGTGCGTGCTGCGCCTGAGACAGGCGCGCTCCGTCAGTTTAGGCGGTCGCACAGATACGGTGTTACTTTGCACCCCCAACAAGCCGGCGATCCGGCGGCGCGGCGGACTTGTAAAGTTTAAAACAGTCGAGGGTGCCGAAGGCCAACGTGAATAAAGGCCGGCCCAGCCGGGGCGTTCGTTTGAAACCGAACGGTGGAACTTTTAATGCCGCATGACCTGTTTGGGTTCACGATCCACGGTGAACAGTCCCCAGTGCTTTTCCGCGCCGAGCAGATTGCTCGTTTCACCCTTCCAATCTTCGTCGAAGGCCTCGAAGAAGAAGGTGGTGATGTTCATCTTGTCAGCCCAGGCGAACAGGTCTTGATAATAGCGTTTTTGTTTTTCCTCGCTGGCGCGGGGACCGAATTCGCTCGCGCTGGTCGCCCAACCCGCCTCGGTGATGACGAGCCGGCTGTGAGGCAGGGTGTTCCGGACGGCTTGCAGGTTGGTGATGCTATAAGGCATGGCCCCGTCAATGTCCTTGTTCTCCCAGATCGAATAAGTGTGAACGGATACAAAATCCAATTCCTTGGCCAGGACTGCGCCATGATGCGACCACCAATTGTAGTTGTCCGCGACGGTCACCGGCTGGGAAATGGACTTCTTCACCTTGCGGACATAACTGATGACCGAATCCACCGGCACCATGTGGTCGTTCCAGTCCACGAGTGCTTCGTTGCCCACGGACACGGCCACGACGATGTTTGAGTATTGATTCGCCAGGCGGATTGCGCTTTCGATTTCCTTGGCGTTTTTGAGCTTGTTCGCCTCCAAAACCTCCTTGGGGTAAGGTTCCTTGTGCCAGGGACAGTTGGGATTGTCCACCTCGGCGGCCAGCCAGGCGCCGAGCATGACTTTCAGGTTCAGCTTGTTGGTTTCGATCAGCCGCAGCACCGCCTCCGAATTGGCCTGCGCATCATAGAGCCGGATCAAACCGAAATTGCCCTGCCGGCTCAGGATCTGGAGATCTTCCAGGATTTCCTTGTCGCTGGGGTTGACCGCGCCGTCGCCCCGGTCGGGATGTTGCCCGTGGCGGAACCCGGAATAGCACACCGCGCGTTTGAAACCGCGAAGCAAGTCGCTGGGTTTCTGCTGAATGGGTACCACGGCAGAGCTGGTGTTGTCGTTGCCCGGCGCCGCGATTGCGGGAAAGGCAAACGACAAAAGGAAAAAGCCTGAAATTCCGGCAAATATTTTCATGAGGAGGTTTTGTTTCATCAGTTGATTATTATTGGAGTTGCGATGGTTTCAACTAAAAACTCAGGCAAACCTCGATTCGGGCCACTTTGCCGGTTCGCCCAAAAATCTCAAAGGAATGAAAAGGATCCCGAGTATTGACACAAGTTTCAACCCGCCTGGGAAAATTTCCATTCGCAAATTGCCGGAACGCGGATAAATTTCCACGCGTCCGTGAATGAATGAAAAAATACTGGCACGTCATCGGCATCGGGATCCAAAACAACCTGACGTATCGCGTCAATTATCTGACGCGAACGCTGTTCAGTTTCATCCCGCTGTTCGCCATGCTGTCGCTCTGGCGCACGATTTACGCGGGGAAAGAGCAGGGGACCGCGCTCGGCGGCTACACGCAGGCGCAGATGATTTTTTACTACCTGCTCGTCGCCGTGGTGGACGTGCTGACGGCGGTGAATGAGGACGACTGGCAGATCGCCGCGGACATTCGTGAAGGCAACATCAGCCAGTTCCTGCTCAAGCCGATTGATTATCTGTGGTACCGGCTGTGCCTGTTTTTTTCCGGGCGCATCGCGTTCATCTCCATGGCGTGCGTGCCGCTGGCGATTTTTATTTTCTGCTTCCGCCAAAATGTGGTTTTGCCGGCCAGCGGGGCGGCGCTGTCCGCTTTTGTGATTTCGCTCGTGCTGACGGCGCTGCTGCAATTCTTTATTTCCTACACCATGGCCATGCTGGCGTTCTGGATGCTGGAAATTTCCACGTTCATCTTTATCCTGTTCGCGCTCGAATATCTCGCCAGCGGCCATCTCTTCCCGCTCGACCTGTTGCCGCCCGTGATCGGGCACGCGCTCTTTTTCACGCCGTTCCCGTCCATGCTTTACGTTCCCATCGCCATTTACATGGGCAAAATCGCCGGGGCCGCCATCTGGTTCAGATTGCTGGGGCAATTGTTATGGTTGCTGCTCGCCTATTGCCTCGCGCGGTTTGCGTGGTGGCGTGGCATCAAAAAATACTCGGCTTTCGGCGGTTGAACAAAATTTGTGGAATCGAAAGCTGCTTTTTTTACAATCTAATTGCTGTTGCCGCCACGGTTCTGTAAAAACTCCCTATGTCGAATGTCGCCAGCTTTGAATCCTTTGAAAAGGAACTGAATCGTTTGGTTGGCATCTTCGGTCGCGGTCTGGCCGAGTTCAAAAGTTCCGGCTATGTGGAGGCGCAACTTCGGGACGATTTTCTCAATCCGTTTTTCCGCGCGCTCGGTTGGGATTTGGAAAACAGTGCCGGATTGATTCAATCAAAACGCGAAGTCGAGATTGAGAGTCGCACGGAAATCGGCGGGCGACAAAAGCGCGCCGATTATCTTTTCCGAACGGACGGCCATGACCGTTTTGTTTGCGAAGCCAAGAAACCTGCCGAGGAACTTCACTCGCGCTACGCTTTTCAAGCCAAACGATATGCTTGGAACAAAAACCTCCCGCTCGCTGTCCTGACTGATTTTGAGGAGTTCAAAATCTACATCGTCGGTGGCAAGCCGCACATGGACGAGCCGCTCGTCGGCCTGTGGAAAACGTGGCACTTCCGCGAACTCCCGCTGATCGCGCGGGAAATTTGGAACCTGTTCGCCCGCGAAAAAATTGCCGCTGGCAGCATTGACCAGTTGCTGGAATCGCTGCCCAAAACTGCTCCGGGCAACGGCAAGGCGCGGCAGCAATGGCTTATTCGGCCCGAACGCGCCTTGGATGTCGAGTTCCTCAACTTTCTCGACGAAGCCCGCCGTGAACTTGGCGGCGACCTGCTAAAAAACAACGACCGCGAGGACTTGCTCGAAGGCAACAAACTCAACGAAGCTGTCCAGCACATCCTCGACCGCATCCTGTTTCTCCGAATCTGCGAAGACCGCGATATTGATACGGGCGTCCTCCTGGTTTCGCTCGTGGAAACCTGGCGGCGAAATTACGGCAAGGAAGAAGGCCGGCGCGCCCATCAAAAGCCCCTGGAACTCCGCGATGAACCGCCCGCCGACTACGATTCCAGTGGCATCCGGGCGCCGAAAGATTCCCTTTGGCGTGTCATCGTCCGGCACTTCCGCGCGCTGGATCGCCGCCCGCCTTCGCACGTTCCCTATTTCAACGGCAACCTGTTCAAGCCGCACTTGAGCGAGGAATTGATTGTCAGCGATGAATGGCTCGCCGGGTTCGTCGCGGATTTGAGCGATGACGAATCGCCCTATCTGTTCAATTATATCCCGGTCGAAATCCTCGGCACGATTTACGAACGCTTCCTCGGCAAAGTCGTCCGCCCGCAGGGTCGCGGCGTCACGATTGAGGAAAAGCCGGAAGTCCGCAAGGCCGGTGGCGTCTATTACACCCCGCGCTACATCGTTGAATATATTGTCAAGCAGACCGTCGAGAAACTGCTGCACAACGCCAGGCCGGAAACGACATTGAAACTCCACTTTCTCGATCCCGCGTGCGGTTCGGGCAGTTTTCTCCTGCGCGTCTTCGAGGTCGTGTGCGAACACTGGCAGCAATGGCTCACCGACCGGCCCAATGACCGCAAAAAGAAATGGTGCTGGGTGGATGAAAAAACCAAGGATGTTCACCTGACCATGGCGCTCAAACGCCAGATTCTCACCAGCAATGTTTTTGGCGTGGACCTGGACCCCGGCGCGGTGGAAGTCACCCAGCTCTCGCTCTACCTCAAGATGCTGGAGAACGAAAACCGCAACACCATCAACCGCCAGCGGGAACTTTTACCAGAAGACGACGACCCGCTCCTGCCGGAGCTACAGAACAACATCAAACGCGGCAACTCGCTCATTGCCTCTGATTTCTCGATGATGCCCGAAGACCTCGTCCGCGTTCACGCCTTCGACTGGAACGTCGGTTTCAAAGACATCATGAAAGCCGGCGGCTTCGACGCCGTCATCGGCAACCCGCCTTACATTCCCATTGAGACAATGGAGGATGAAGAACGCATCTATTATCAAGAAGCCTATCCACAACTCGAAAGAAAATACGACACTAGCGTCATTTTCATTCTGCGGGCAATGCGTTTAATAAAATCAACCGGGTTCGTTGGCTACATTTCCTCAATCACTTGGGAAACGGGAGAAAACTTTACGAAGCTGCGTGAGGAAATGTTTACCAAGCACGGAGTTTCTGAAGTCATCAATCTTCCGTTCAACACATTTGAGGATGCTTACGTTGACACAGGTGTTTACATCCTTTGCGGCAAGCCAAGTTCTGAATACCGAATCTTCCGCTACTCCAAAAAGGCAAAGATTGATTCATTGAAAGATGCCGCTCCAATCAGTGTCCCAACGAGCCTCGTCACCGCGCCAGACTTCCGTTTAGTTCTCGATCCAAATGCCCAGCGGATTCTGCTTCGCGCCTCGACTAACTCACAATTCAAGCCGCTTGGAGAATTAACAAAATCCACACAAGGTTTGGCGGCAGATAGATTCCAGCGCGGAGCATCAGCCAAATCATCCGAGTGGTATCCGTTCGGTGAACAAGCACAGGCTTACCGCTACGATTTTGTTGTGGAAGAACGGAGCTTTGCCTATATGCGCGACAATCCGTCGCTCAAACAATTTTATGAAGCCCAGCCAAAGATTTTGATTCGCCGAATCATCAATCGCCAAGACCGCCTTGATGCGTGCTTTTGTGATGAGCAAATGGTTTTCAAAAAGGACATCAATCCATTTGTCCTTTCCGTTGCAAAACCGAGTCCGAAGTTTGTTCTCGGCATCCTGAATAGCACGTTGCTCTCTTATCTTTACGTCAACACATCCGCCATCGCGACGAAAGATGATTTCCGTCAAACAACTCTTGCCGAGTTGCGGCGGCTTCCAATTCCGTTCCCCGATTTCGCAAACAAGGCCGACAAAGCGCGTCACGACAAGCTGGTGATGCTGGTGGACAAACTGCTGGGATTGATGCCCAAGCTGCGCGCAGCCACGTCAGAATCAGAAAAGGCCACATTGCAAAACGCCGTCACCGCCGCCGACCAGGAAATTGACCGGCTGGTCTATGAACTCTATGGATTAACTGATGACGAAAAAAACCTCGTGGAGGGCGGCCAATGAAAGCAGTTTGTCAGGTAGGGCGCGTCACTCCGTGCGCGCCGGTCATTGCGGACGACCACCATGCGGGAGCGGCGCGCAGGGGACTGACACGTCCTACCAGCACCCGCGCCGAGTTCCGCGCGTGGCGTTTGTCGCTGCCGGCGGGCATGGAACGCGACACGCTGCTCATGCCGGACGCCATCGCGGAATCGGTCTGCGCGGAGGTTTCGCGTTTTTTGGACGTGCCATTGCCCGCACGTTACGCCGTCTGGCTGGAAGCCAAGGCGCATCGCTGTTACTCCGCGCACCGGCATTTTTATCAGCTCATGCAGGCGGGCGGTAATGTGGCGCGCGACCGGCTTTATATGTTCATGCGGCACTGGCTCGCCTCCCTGCTGCACCTGGAGCGCCCGGATTTGTCTCATTGCCTGCCGGTGACATTTGGCGATGGCAAACGTCTGCCGCCCGGCAACCATCCGCGCATCAATCGCGTGGTCAGCTATTCGCGCTGGCTGCCCGCGCCGCGCGATTGGCAACCGTCGCGCGTGACACGGCATCATCGCTGGGCATGGTTGACGCAAATCGAAGCGGCAGACGTTGTTGAATGTAATCACCACGACCGCCACACAAATCGACCGGATTTCTACAGCCTGACCGGGAACAAATGAACTTGAAGCGTTATCTCACGATTTACGGCGCGCTCTGGAAGACGTCCGTCACTCGTGAAATGTCGTTCAAGGGCAACTTCCTCCTTTGGATTGTGGTCGAACTGGCCTGGTTCGGGCTGCAACTCGCTTTCGTCGGTGTGATTTTCAGCCAGACCACCACCGTCGGCACGTGGACGGTGTGGCAGGTCGTGCTGCTCACCGGCACGAGCAATTTCATCCAGGAAATTTACCAGGCGTTCTTTCTCGTGAACTGCACAAATCTCTCGGAACTCGTCCGCACCGGCAAGATGGATTTCCTGCTGTTGCTGCCGGTCAACACGCGTTTTCTCGTCTCGACGCGGCAGGTGGACCTGCCCTCGTTTGCCAACGCCGCTTTTGCCGTTTGCGTCATGATTTACGCGGCGGGGAAATTGCATCTGCACCCGACGGTCAGTCAGTTCATCGGCTTTGGCGCGTTGTGTGTCATCGGGCTTTTGGTGCATTATTCGCTGATGTTCATGCTGGCCTCGGTGAGTTTTTGGACGGTGCGCGCGCAAGGCATCGTATGGGGCTATTACAGTTTGTTTAACATCGCGCGGATGCCGGACGAGGCGTTTCGCGGTGCGTTCAAGGCGGTGTTCACCTTCGCGCTGCCTGTGTTGCTCGTGTCCAACGTGCCTGTGCGCGTGCTGGCGGACAAATTAACTTCGCCCGCCGCATGGCTGGTGCTGATCGGCCTGGGAATTGTCTGGGCGCTCATTTCCGAATGGTTCTGGCGCTTCTCCATCCGCCGTTACACCAGCGCGAGTACGTGAGGAATAAGTTGAGGGTTGATCCGTCTTCGCTTCGCTTCGACGCGATAAAGAGTTGCTTGTCGCGCCGTAGCCAAAAGTGAAGGCGGAAAGGTTGAGGGTAAAATGGCTTTCGGCAGAAAACCGCACTAGCAAATTCCCCGAATCATCCGGCGGTCTGCCGACCGCCGCTACGACCGCCGCTCCAAAATTTAAATTGTCTTCACCCTGCCAAATTATTTATTTTCCGCGCATGAAAAAACCCCCGTTGTGGCTGCTTCCCGTTGTCGCGGCTTTCGCCTTTTGGGCCGCACCGGCATCATTTGCCCAGAATACGAATGAAGCCGGCCAAAACACTTCATCGGGCCAAAGCACAAATGAGGTTGTCCAAAATACCGCCATCGTCCCGGTACCGCGCGATCTGAAATGGGTCGCCCGCCACGAAGGTTTTGTGCAGGAGGCGAAGCGGGGCGGCATTGATATTTTGTTCTTGGGCGATTCCATCACTGACGGCTGGCGCGGGCGCGGGTCCAACGTCTGGAGCCAGGATTACGCGCCGCGCCATGCCGCCAACTTCGGCATCGGCGGCGACCGCATCCAGCACGTCCTTTGGCGCATGGACAACGGTGAACTCGACGGCATCAAACCCAAGGTGGTGGTGCTCATGATTGGCACCAACAACACCGGCAAGGAAAATGACCACAAGACGCCGCGCAACACCGTGCCGGAAGTGGCTGAAGGCGTCGAAGCCGTGGTCAACGACATCCGTGCCAAACTGCCGGACAGCAAAATCCTGCTGCTCGCCATTTTTCCGCGCGGCACCCTGGACGATCCGCAACGCGCCCAGGTCGCCTTGATCAACACCCTCATCGCCAAGCTCGACGATGGCAAGACGGTGAAATTCCTCGACATTGGCCCAAAATTTCTGGACTTCGACGGCACGCTGCCCAAAAGCATCATGCCGGATTTGCTTCACCCCAATGCCAAAGGCTATCAAATCTGGGCCGACGCCATGGAACCGACGCTGGATGAAATGTTGAAGTAATTTGGGGCGCACTGCGACACCACCACCATACTTCCACCTCTTGGGAACGCTGGCGTTTACCCTCCGTCCCACATTGCGGGACTATACGGAGGACGGGTCTCGCCGCTCACGGCGTTGCTTCCAACCCGCCGACGAGACGTCGGCGCTCCCAGGAATCGCAATCCGATCCGGAACAGCAGCCCGCTATTCGTTGTGCGGAATCTTGATCGTGCTTCCGCCGATGAATTCCCGGATTACGGCGTCGCCCGGGATGAGGTCACAGGTTAAAAGTTGTTTCTTCGTGAAACCTTCCACCGATTCGAGCAGCGCCTTTACCCGGTCGTAACGGATGCGCGCGTCGAGAAAGCCCGCGTAAGGTGCGAAATCCTCCGGCTTGGGCAGCAGACCGCCTTCCCCGATGAAGAACGGTTTGAGCGCGGGCAAATCAAAGGGGAATCCGCCGTTGATGATGTGGTCGCCCAGCCCCATGAGCGGAATGATGCTGAACAGCTCTCCGTAACGCACATAATGCCAGTGCAAAATCGTGCGCAGCGCGCTGTGATTGCGATGTTGTGCGTCACGCAACATGCGCCGGATGAGACGCACGTCGGTAAACTGCGTGAGCCGGTTCGTGCTCCCGTCGCCTTCGTACAACACGTTCAGCGTTTCGATGTAGAGACGGAATTGCGCGGAGGCATCAATCCCTTCGGTGATGGGCGGGTAAAACCCGTGCAGACAATCCAGCAAAAGAATCTGGTCCGGCTCCAGCCTCACCTGCCGGGTGCCCACGCGCCGGCCTTCCATGAAACTGTAAATCGGTTTTTCAATCGTCTGTCCCTCGAGCAGCGCCCGGAGGTGCTGATTCAACAACTGAATGTCCAACGCTTCCGGCGTCTCGTAATTCCGGTCATTGATCCAGTCGGTCGGATGCTCGACCAGCGACCAGAAATAGTCGTCGAGATTGAGCATCAAAAAACGCAGACCCTGTTTTTCGAGCCGCTGCGTCAACTTGACCGTCGTGGTCGTCTTGCCGGAGGAACTCGGACCGCTCACCCACATCATCCGCAAACGGTTGCCGCCGCTGTTCAGGCGGGACAAAACCTTCCCCGCGGCCTCATCCAGCGACGCCTCATAAACCGCCAGCGACGCAGTGATCACCTCCTTGATGCGCCCGCTGCGGACCGCCTCATTGAGGCCGGCCACCGTGTCCACGCCCTGCTTGCGGTTCCAATCGAGGATTTGCCCCATGCGCTCGCGCGGAAAGCCGTTGCCCGCGAAATGCTCCTGCGAAATCGCTCCTTCCCGCAGCCAATGCCGTCCCCAGCGATAACATTCGTAGACATCGGCGGTGTTCTGGAAACCGTAGCTGCGCAGCGTGTGCAACACCTCGTCCTGGATGGACTCAATCGTCGGCGGAAAATTCGAAATCAAATGATGCGGGTCGGAGTTGAGGCAGACGATGGCCGCGTCCGCCAGAAAACCCGCGATGTTTTCATCCGAACCCTGTGCGCTGAAAATCTTGTCGTTCATGCCCGGCAGAAAATCCCGGTGAAAACCGCCGATGGACTCCGCGGCGCGCAAAATGGCCTTGCCGATGCGGTCCGAATCGAATTTGACCAGCGCCCGGTTGCGCTTCTGGACTTTGACAATGCGGTTTTG
>Ga0116114_1001507_pt1 | contig 12116 bp, 10 predicted proteins | sample June2015DPH_10_5_FD_89823 | JGI IMG/M metagenome (GOLD analysis project Ga0116114, IMG submission 89823) | Peatland microbial communities from SPRUCE experiment site at the Marcell Experimental Forest, Minnesota, USA - June2015DPH_10_40 | ecosystem: Environmental > Terrestrial > Soil > Wetlands... | reverse complement strand
GTGACGGTGACCATTCAGCGTCCGTCGTCGGGCCTGGTGAAGGATTTCACGCTCACGCGCGCCATCATCAAGATGGACATGGTCAAGGACATCAACGGCAAAAAGGAGTTCCCGCTCGGCGACGACAAAATCGGCTACGTCCGCATCACGGAATTCGGCGACAAGGCCGGCGAAGAACTCGAAGCCGCCTTGAACAAACTGAAGGCGGAGGGGATGAAGGCATTGATTATTGATTTGCGCTGGAATCCCGGTGGCTTGCTGGATGAGGCGGTGGAGGTTTGCGGAAAATTTCTGCCCCGCGGCCAGTTGGTCGTCACCACCGAAGGACGCGATCCGGGCCAGAATTCCGTCCGCCGCGCCGCCGGCAGCGGCGATGAATTTGCCAACCAGGATGGTTCCCCAATGCCGATGGTCGTGCTGGTCAATCTCGGCAGCGCGAGCGCGGCGGAAATTGTCACCGGCTGTTTGCAGGATTTGCACCGCGCGGTCATTCTCGGCGAGAAAACCTTCGGCAAAGGCTCGGTGCAGAGCATTTTTCTGCTCGATGACGGCTCGGCGCTGAAACTCACAACCGCCAAATATTACACGCCCAGTCACAAGGTCATTCACCAGCATGGCATCACGCCGGACATCGAAGTGCCCATGACCGAGGAACAGGAGGCGGCTTTGGTGCTGAAACGCACGCTGGGCGGTCTGGAATCGCTTAATGCCACCAATCGCGTCAGCATCGAAAACGTCCATGACATCCAACTCGAACGCGCCCGGGATTTGCTCAAGGGCATCATGCTTTATAGCGGACGCGCGGATGGAGCGGCAAAAGTGGCGGCCAAATAAGTTTGCCGTGGAATGACGAATGACGAAACCATGCCGCGTTGCGGAATGACTAATTCCTAAACCATAATGACGAAAGAAGCCCCAAGCTCGAATAAGCAGCCTGGCTGGCGTGTTGGTCATTGGGTCATTTGGAAATTTTTTAGTCATTATGGTTTAGGGCTTGGTCATCGATACTTTGCCCCGGGGATGAACCTGCCGGAAACGTTGAAAAACCTTCTAACTTTCCATGACCTTGCTGGCTCTTGAAAGTTCCTGTGATGAAACCAGCGCCGCCGTCGTGCGCGACGGCAGGGTTTTGTCCAGCGCCGTCTCCTCGCAAATCAAGTTGCACGCTGAATACGGCGGCGTCGTGCCGGAACTTGCCGCACGGGAACATCTGCGGAATTTGATTCCCGTTGTGCAAATCGCGCTGCACGAAGCGGGAGTGCAACCGGGACAACTCGACGCTGTTGCTGCCACGCAAGGGCCGGGTTTGCCGATGGCCTTGCTCATTGGATTCAAGGCCGCGCAAGCCATCGCGTTTGCCTTGCGCAAACCATTCATGGGCATCAACCATCACGAAGCGCATTTGTATTCGCCGTGGATTTCCACTTCCAATGTGCTGCCGGCATCCTGCCGGCAGAACAATTTAGTCTGCCAGCAAGATGCTGGCAGCACGCTTGGCTTCGCCGATTTCGGCTCCTTTCAGCCGAACGTTTCGCTCATCGTCAGTGGCGGGCACACGATGCTCGTGCGAGTGGAATCCGAATTGAAACATCGCGTGCTCGGCTCGACGGTGGACGACGCGGCGGGCGAATGTTTCGACAAAACCGGCAAGCTCATGGGATTGCCGTATCCCGCCGGACCGGAAATTGACCGGCTGGCAGAGCAGGGGAACCCCAAGGCATATGATTTCCCGCGACCGTTGCTTCATGACGCAAGCGACGACTTCAGTTTCAGCGGCTTGAAAACGTCCGTGCGCTATTTTCTGCGAGATAATCCAGCCTTGCCGGATGATGCGCAACGTTTGCGTGATTTGTGCGCCAGCATCCAGGCGGCCATAGTTGAAGTGCTCGTGAAGAAAACCATCCGCGCCGCGAATCGAAACCATGTCCGTTGTGTGACCGCCTCCGGCGGCGTCACCTGCAATCGCGCCTTGCGTCGCGAACTCGCGCGCGCGTGCGAGCGCGAAGGTTTCGAACTGCAACTTGCGGAAAAAAGTCTTTGCACGGACAACGCGGCGATGATTGGCATTCTGGCCGAGCGAAAACTTCTGGCCAACTTCGCACCAACATCGCTTGACGAGGAAATCAAACCCGACTGGGTGCTGGCGGACGGGAACGCGGTTTCCTGAAATCATTTTGAGTGGACGACCGGGGTGAATGAGATTTGTGTTATACGCCCGCCCTCACCTTTTATCCTCTCCCCGGGGAGAGGAAATGGCAATTGGCCGGTTTTGGTTGTGCGAATGAGCGTCCGGCAAATCCAGTCGCGCGAATTTTCATGGAGACGGCGAACGATTCTCCTTCTCCTTGGGGAGAAGGCCGGGTTGAGGGAGGTCGTAAACTATTTGAATCAGCCACAGGAAATTTTTTATTGGACTCCGAACGTCCGTTTTCCGCCTAAAAAACCGGGGTCGGAGAGTCGTCCGGCGAGTTGCCCAAAAATCCCGTCCAGTCGCCCATCAGAACAAGTGTCCGCATAAAGCTTGTGCGAGTGTGAAAAGTGTGTATTTTAGCTTCATGGAAGCAACATTGACGGAGTTACGGCGGGATACTTCGCGGGTTGTCCGCGCGGCGGACAAGGGCGAAGAGGTCATTTTGACGGAGCATGGCGAACCGCGTTACAAGCTGCAACGTGTTCAAGCCATTGACTGGAAGAAGGCGGCGGCGGCTCTACGCGCCATCGGGCCGGTGACATTCCTGCCGCGCAAATGAAATACCTTCTGGACAACAACGTCCTGTCCGAATGGTGGAAGCCAGGCCCGGATGCGAACGTGGTCGCCTTTCTGGAACGAGGGGGCTGGCTTGTGCCCTCGCCGGTGATTGCGGAAATCCAGGAAGGCGCGGAAGCCGACCCCAGCGAGGCCCGCAAAGTTCAAATCAATTCCCGGCTGGACGATTTTCTGCGGAATTTTGGGGAGCTGGTGATGGTGTGGGACGCTGAAACTTCGCGGACTTGGGGACGGCTGAAACATTCCAATCAAGTCAAACGCCAGCCGCAAGCGTTATGGGACAGTTTGATTGACGCCATGGCGGTGCGGAACGATCTGATTGTCGCCACGCGCAACGGAAAAGATTTTCGCCACGCCAAAACGTTCAACCCTTGGGATTAAAACACTGGCCCGTCGTCAAACCCAAAATGTCATTTTTCTAGGACTGACCCTTTCCGGCTCGTCTGGGGGGCGAAAAACGGCGCGGAACGTGGTGGAGGCGCTGAAAATCGGGTTTGGGGTTGCGAAACGGTTTGCAAATCCGAGCGCGGGCAGAGATAATCGCAAAAGCGGCCAGCGACAGTCAATTCAACGCTATGGCCAACACGGCAAATGTGAAATCCATCCTTAAACTCAGTTTGGTTGCGCTGCTCCTGCACGCCTTGACGGGTCAGGCCGCGCTGACGGTGACCAATATTGCGCCGGGAGGGTGTGCTGATCACAGCCTGTTTCTTAAATCCGACGGCAGCCTGTGGGCGATGGGGCTAAATAGTCTCGGCCAACTTGGAGACGGCACATCATTCAATAGCGACAACCAGCCGGAACAAATCTTGGCCAGCAATGTTACGGCCGTTGCGGTCGGCGGTTATCATAGTCTGTTCCTCAAATCCGACGGCAGTCTTTGGGCGATGGGACTCAGTGCCATGGGCCAACTGGGCGACGGTACATACAACCTGTATTCCAGCCAGCCGGAACAGATCGTGGCCAGCGGCGTCACGGCGATTTCGGCAGGTGGTGATCACAGCCTCTTTCTCAAATCCGACGGCAGCCTTTGGGCGATGGGTTACAATGGATATGGCCAACTTGGCGACGGCACAGATAGCGGTGGCACCGACCAGCCCGAACAAATCATAGCGAGCGGCGTCACGGCGATTTCGGCTGGCCAATATCACAGCCTGTTCCTCAAATCCGACGGTAGCCTGTGGGCGATGGGTTGGAGCGGCCACGGCCAACTTGGCGACGGAACAATTGGCGACCCCATCGATCCAGTATATAGCACTCCAGAATACAACTACACCAACCAGCCCGAACAAATCGTCGCCAGCGGCGTCACCGCAATTGCCGCAGGCGGCGAACACAGCCTGTTTCTCAAATCCGACGGTAGCCTGTGGGCGATGGGTGACAACTCTTGGGGTGAACTTGGCGACGGCACAGGCAGCAATTGCACCAACCAACCGGAACAGATTGTGGCTGGTGGCGTCACGGCCATTGCAGCAGGCGGATACCACAGCTTGTTTCTGAAATCCGACGGCAGTTTATGGGGAATGGGTTATAACAGCTACGGTCAGCTTGGCAACGGCACACCCAGCAATGGTACTAACCTTCCGGAACAAATCGTGACCAGTGGCGTCACGGCCATTGCAGCAGGTTGGGATCACAGCCTTTTTCTCAAATCCGACGGCAGCCTATGGGCAATGGGTGGCAATTATGTAGGACAACTTGGCGATGGTTTTATTGATTATGAGTTCCCGTATCCAGAGCAAATATTCCCCGCGCCGCAGCCGGTGCTGGGCTGCGCGCTCGCATCCCCAACCGACCTGCAGTTCAACGCCACCTGTGAATTCGGCGGGAACTTCTGTTTACTGGGCAGCACGAATCTCACCCTGCCCTTAAGCCAGTGGACCCCGCTTCAGACCAATTCCATCGCCACGCGCGGAGCGGACAATTACTCTATCACCCTGACCAACTCGGTCACCACCTGCGGACAGCAATTTTACATCCTGCGATCACGTTAAATCGGCTACGGGAACAACGGACCGTTGGCCGGCAAGTCCCGTAAGATTTCCTCTTCCCGCGCAGGTGAACTGCGCTGCATTGAGCCGGTAGCGATTGACCGGGATTTTTTCGGGCGGGAATGGCGGGCGAAAGGGTCAGTCCTAGAATTATGACATTTCAGTCTGTTCGTACATGATTCATGATTTCCACCCGCGTTGGGACTTTCATTTTTACCCTTTTATTGCCAATTCCCTGCGCCAAGGCAATCTCCAAAACCGGGATGACATAGGTGGCAGGTGCATCGTGACATTGCCCCAGGCAAACATGCAATTTCGTTCGGAGTTCCGCCTTTAGGCGGTCAAACGCGGTTGTCCATCCATACGCCTGAAGGCGGAACTCCAAACGATAGCAGCGTCGAGTCGCCCGTGGGTAACACAAAAATCCTTTCGCCATTTGCTTCCTCCGCCCGTTACGATTGGGGCGCATGGCCGACCGTTTGCCCATTTACGGAATCGAGCGCGACATCATCGCCCGGCTGAAAACCGACCGGCGGCTGATTTTGTCCGCGCCGACCGGTTCCGGCAAATCCACGCAAGTCCCGCAGATGCTGCTCCGGCATGGACTGCTCGGCGACGGGCAGGTTGTGATTCTCCAGCCGCGCAGGCTCGCCACCCGATTGCTCGCGTCGCGCGTGGCGCAGGAAATTGGCGTCCAGCTTGGCAACGAAGTCGGCTATCAAATCCGCTTCGAAAATGTCACATCGCCGCAGACGAAAATTCGTTTTGAGACTGAAGGCGTCTTGTTGCGGCAGATGATTGACGATCCGAATTTGCGCGGGGTTTCCATCCTCATCTTCGACGAGTTTCACGAACGCCATCTTTACGGCGACATCACGCTGGCGCGCGCGCTCGACTTGCAGGAGCAGCACCGGCCCGCCCTGAGCATCATCGTCATGTCCGCAACGCTCGACGCGGAGTTGCTGGAGGATTATTTATCGGAGCGCCGGCCTCCGGCACGGCCAGATACAAATAATTCACAACAACATGCCGTGCCGGAGGCCGGCGCTCCAAGGTGCTCTGTCTTGTCCTCCGAAGGCCGCGTATTTCCGGTTGAAATCAAATATGCCGCGCAGCCGGGTTACACGGACAAACGCCCGGTTTGGGAGCAGGCCGCCGAGGCCTTCAGTCACTACGTCGGTTCTGGCGGGGAAGGTGACGTGCTGGTGTTCATGCCGGGTGGCTTTGAGATTTCGCAAACCATCGAAGCCATCCGTCACACTTCGGAGTCGAAAGGTTTTATTTTGCTTCCGTTGCACGGCGAGCTGTCCCCCAAAGATCAGGACGCCGCAGTGGCACGTTACGGCCAGCGCAAGGTGGTCGTTTCCACCAACGTCGCCGAGACCTCGCTGACCATTGACGGCATCCGGCTGGTGATTGACAGCGGGCTGGCGCGCATCCCGCGTTACGATCCGTATCGCGGCATCAACACGCTGCTCATCGAAAAGATCAGCCAATCGTCCGCCGACCAGCGCACGGGCCGGGCGGGTCGCACTGCGCCGGGCGTTTGCATGAGGCTTTGGTCGCGGGAGGAACATGGACATCGGCTGGTTCAGGAACTGCCGGAAATCAAGCGGCTCGACCTGGCTGAAGTCGTGCTCACGCTCAAAGCCGCCGGGGTGGAGGATTTGCGGAAATTCCGGTGGCTGGAAAAGCCGGAAGAAATTTCGCTCACCCACGCGGAGGAATTGCTGGAAGACTTGGGCGCGCTTCACATTGTGGCACAGGTGTCCTCACCTGTGAACGAAAATCACATTGGCAGAATCTCAGAACACAGGCCGGAGGCCTGTGCCACACACACCGTGGCACAGGTGTCCTCACCTGTGAACGAAGACCAAATTGGCAGAACCTCGGAACACAGGCCGGAGGTTTGTGCCACACACACCGTGGCACAGGTGTCCCCACCTGTGAACAAAAACCAGATTGGCAGAACTTCAGAACACAGGCCGGAGGCCTGTGCCACACACACCGTGGCACAGGTGTCCTCACCTGTGAATGAAAACCAAATTGGTAAAATTTCGGAACACAGGCCGGAGGTCTGTGCCACACAAATCACCCCCATCGGCCGCAAGATGCTCGCGTTTCCGCTGCATCCGCGTTACTCGCGCATGTTGCTTGCCGCCCACGAGTATGGTTGCGTTCATCAAGCCTGCCTCGTTGCCGCACTCACGCAGGGGCGCGACTTGCTGCTCCGCAACGTGGACCGCGACACAAACTCGCTCCGTGAGGATTTGCTCGGCGAGAAGGCGTCGTCGGATTTCTGGATTCTTATGCGCGCGTGGACTTATGCGGCGAAGAACCAGTTTCGTCTCGACGCCTGCCGCCGGCTTGGCATTCACGCCGTTACCGCGCGGCAAGTTGGGCCGTTGTTCGAACAGTTCCTTCGCATTGCCAAAGACGAAGGACTCGATGTCAAACCGCGCGAAGTGAAGGACGAAGCGTTGCAAAAGTGCATTCTCATCGGGTTTTCCGACCGGGTGGCGCGGCGGCTGGATCAGGGCACGCTCCGTTGCGAGTTGGTCCACAATCGTCGCGGTGTGCTGGCGCGCGAAAGCGCCGTGCAACACAGTCCCTTGTTCGTTGCTGCCGAAGTCCGGGAAGTCGAGGGCCGGGAAGTGAACACCATTCTTTCCCTTGCCACCGCCATTGAAGTGGACTGGCTGCGCGAACTTTATCCCGAAGACATGGAATCCAGCTTGTACGTCCAATTCGATTCAACGGCGAAGCGGGTGCAAGCTGCGGAGTTGTTGAAGTTTCGCGGTCTGGCGCTGTCGGCCAAACGCGTTGAACCACCGCCTGCCGACCGGGCGGCACAATTGCTGGCTGATGAGATTATTGCCGGACGATTGCCGTTGCCGAATTGGGATCACAGTGTCGAGCAATGGCTGTTGCGGCTGCGCCTGCTTTGCCAGCATTGCCCCGAGCTCCAGCTTCCGCCCATCACCGAAGACGATCGCAAGCACATCATCGGGCAGCTTTGCCACGGCGCGGTGAGTTACAAGGACATCAAGGAACGCGAAGTAAAACCGGTCGTGATGTCGTGGCTTTCCGAGGCGCAACGCGGATTGCTGGACAAGCACGCGCCGGAGCGGTTGACACTGGCCAACGGCCGCACGCCGAAGGTTGCCTACGAGGCGACTGGCTTGCCGCATATTTCGTTGCGCATCCAGGAGCTTTACGACGTGACCCAGACGCCGAAGATTGCGCTGGGGCGTGTGCCGGTGCTGGTCCACATTCTGACTCCGGGCATGAAGCCGATACAGATTACACAGGACCTTGCCAATTTCTGGCGCGAGCACTATCCGCGCATCAAATCCGAGTTGCAGCGGAAATATCCGAAACATCTGTGGCGATGAATATTCTGGGACTTCTAAAAAACATCCGACTCATCGTAGCGGCGGTCGGCAGACCGCCGAATTTTCATTGGAAATTATTAAGTCCGGCTTTCTGCCGAAAGCCGCTACGTCGTGATGAGTGAAGTTGACCAACTCTGTCCGAATTGCGGCCTGTGCTGCAATGGGGTCTTGTTTGCCGACGTGAAATTGCGCAAGGGTGATGACGCCAAACGGTTGGCTGAACTTGGGTTGCCGCTGGAGAAAAAAGGCCGCCAACAGGCTTTCGCGCAGCCGGGTGGCTGTTTCGATGGCAAGCTTTGCCGGATTTATGCAGAGCGTCCCGTGCGTTGCCGGACATTTGAATGTGGTTTGTTGAAGCGCGTTCAGGCTGGTGAGCTTGGCGCCGATGCGGCGTTGGGAACGATTGTCCAAGCCAAACGTCAGGTGGAAAAGGTTTGTGAACTTTTGCGCGGCACAGGCTCGGATGACGAGCGGCTCGCGTTGAGTCATCGCTACGGGCGGGCCATGAGCGAGCCGGTTGATTTGTCCGGCGGGGAAACGTCAGCCGGATTGCCCGGTAAACTGATGACCACCTATCGTGATTTGATGCAAACGCTCCAACGGGATTTCTTGAAGTAACTACGGATACTGCTGCTGAATGGAGCGATTGGCCATGCGACTGCGCATCACCGCATACCAGTACAGCGCCCGAAACGGATAAAACGGAATCGAACGGATAAATTGCATACGCAGGCGTATGGCATTGAGCAATACCTGTTCGTAAGGCATGGTCAGTGCCTTCCATTTAAGGCCATATTTATTCACGAGATACGCTTCAGCTTCCAAGTGCCGTCGTCAGGCTTCGTCCGGCGAGACATTGGGAAAACTTTGCTGATACTGGTTTGGACGTTGCGGAAACATGCCGGTGCTCCCGCTGGTGCTGGTATCCAGGCAGGTAAAGTTGGTGTCGTCAAAGTAGGTTTCGATGGAGAAAGTCATTTTTTTATGAAAATAGAAGGAGAAAAATCGCTGAGCATCCCTTTGTCGGAAGGTGGCCACTTGGATCGAGCCGAACTGAAAGCTGGTCAGATGCTGGAGGTCGTTCGCATTCAGCCAATCCTGGTAGCTTGACAATATTTGTTGCTTGTCTGCGCTCAAGCCGCCGGGAAGGGATTGCATCATGTTCTCCGGTTCACTCATCTTTCGGACCAGAAGATAAACCTGCCCGGCGACAATGAAGGGCATGGCAGCGATGAGCAGCAAATAGGAGTTGTCAAAAATTGATCCAGCGGAATGCATGGACCGCAAAATAATCGGTCCGCTTTGAATGTAAAGCCCGTCGGCAGGGCGGCGGGGCACTGCGGTCGCATTCATCCCGGGTTCGGAAACATTTCAGGCGAAACGTTGGACATTTGCCGCATCTGCCAATGGGATTGGCCTATGCCGATATCCTGCGGGACATTTTTTTTGTGAGGGTCACCCGCCAGGGATCTTCCTCGGCATAACTCACCTGAGCAAACCAAATGTAATAAAACTCGCCTTTATCCTCAAACATCCACTGCCGCACGGGTTCCCCGGCTTTCATCTGGAACGTCATGCCGGGCTGGTTGCCCCAATCCGAACCCAAAGGCACTTCTGAATCCTCCACCTCCATGGGACTGCCCAGCAGGTCCAAGATCTGGGAAGTGCTCCAGCCTCCCTTGATCTGGCTGAACTTCTTTTTGAATGATGGTTTGAACCATCCCATATACAGGATTGCCTGCAAACCCAACTTGAACCCCAACGGGCTGGTGGCGCAAGCAGAAATTGGCGTATATATTGCTCGGAGTTCCGCGTTTACGCGGCAAAGTGCGGCACTGGTCCCATGCCGCCTGAAGGCGGAACTCCAAACGGGGCAGTTCGCTGATGCGTCCTACTTCACCAGCGTTTTACAGAACCGCTCGATGCGCTCCAAACCCTTCTCAAGGTTCGCCATGCTGGTGGCGTAACTGAGGCGGAGGTAATCGTCCGCGCCGAACGCGATGCCGGGCACGGCGGCAACCTTCTCCGCTTCGAGCAGCTTCGCGCAGAATTCGGTGGACTTGAGTCCGGTCTTTGAAATGTTTGGGAAGAGGTAGAAGGCGCCTTTTGGTTTCACGCACGAAATACCTGAAATGCTGTTCAACTTCTGGTGTGCGAAGCGGCGGCGTTTGTCAAATTCCACCAGCCAGGCTTTCAAATGATCCATCGAACCGGTGATCGCTGCCATAGCGCCCTTTTGGGCGAACGACGTCGGGTTGCTCGTGCTGTGGCTTTGAATCGCATCAATTGCTTTCGCAATCGGTTCTGGCGCGGCGAGAAATCCCAAACGCCAGCCGGTCATGCTCCACGCCTTGGCGAATCCGTGAACGATGATGGTGTGTTCCTGGTGCGCAGGCGAAAAGCTGGCGACGCTCTTGTGCACTGCGCCGTCATAAAGCAGGTGCTCATATATTTCGTCGCTCATGATGAGCACGCCTTTTTCCACGCAGACATCGCCCAGCGCCTTGGTTTCCTCCGGCGAATAAACACTGCCGGTCGGATTGCTCGGCGAGTTCAAGATGAAAAGCCGCGTGTTGGGCGTGATGGCGGCGCGGAGTTGCGCGGGTGTGACTTTGAATTCGTTCTTGTCGGTGGTTTGCAGAATCACCGGTTTCGCGCTCGCGAGCTTCACCATTTCCGGATAGCTCAACCAATAGGGCGCGGGAATGAGCACTTCATCGCCCTCCTGGCACGTCGCCAGAATGACATTGTAACACGAATGTTTGCCACCGCAGGAAACGATGATTTGCGATGGTTTGTAAGTGAGACCGTTTTCGCGTTTGAACTTGTCGGCGATGGCCTGGCGCAATTCCGGGATGCCGCTGGATGGCGTGTATTTGGTGAACCCGGCAGCCAACGCCTTGGCGGCGGCGTCCTTGATGTGTTGCGGCGTGTCGAAATCCGGCTCACCGGCGCCGAAGCCCACAACGTCTTCGCCCGCGGCCTTCATGGCCTTGGCCTTGGCGTCAATGGCGAGGGTGAGCGAGGGTGACAGTGAAGCGGCGCGTTGAGAAATTTTATAGTTCATAATTTAAAACGCGGAAAGATTACGAACGGGGCGGGGGAGTGCAAGAACGGAAATTTGTTTTAACACCCGCCCTCACCTGTTTCCTCTCCCCCAGGAGAGGACATACCGATGGTGAATTTTTGTTTTACGAATAACCGTTCGGCCAATCCAGTCGCAGGTATTTCAATGAGACAGCGAATGATTCTCCTTCTCCTTCCGTCTTCGCTTCGCTTCGACGCGACTATAAATTTGAACCGCGCCATAGCTCGGCGTAGGCGGGTGGGGAGAAGGCAGGGATGAGGGAGGACGTGAACAAATTTAGGTATTGATGTAGCAGTCCCGCAAGGCGGGATGAATCCGCGCATTCACATCCGGTGAAAGTCAGAGCCGACTTACGTCGGCTGCTACAAGTCATGGCTTCACTTCGTCAGATAATATTTCCGCGTGTATTCCTTGACCATGCGGTCGGTGGTGAATTGCGACACGAGCGTGACCATCGCGCGGCGGATGCGCTGAATCCACTGGCGCGGGATGCCTTGTTCGTCGCGGTCGAAGAACATCGGAATGACCTGTTCGGTGAGCGTCTGGTAGAGATTGGCGCTGTCCACGCGATCCTGTTCCTCGACATTATTTGGGTTTGAATCGCCGCCGATGGCAAAGCCATTTGTGCCGTCGTAGCCTTCGCGCCACCAGCCGTCGAGGATGCTGAAATTCAGGCAGCCATTGCAGCCGGCCTTCATGCCGCTGGTGCCGGACGCTTCCAGCGGGCGGCGCGGGTTGTTCAGCCACACGTCGCAGCCGGAAACCATCTGCCGCGCGATGTGAACGTCGTAGTTTTCGACAAACACCACACTGCCCGCAAATTCACCCTGTTTGCTGAGGTGAATGATTTGCTGGATTAAGCGTTTGCCTTCGTC
>Ga0116114_1001501_pt1 | contig 12142 bp, 8 predicted proteins | sample June2015DPH_10_5_FD_89823 | JGI IMG/M metagenome (GOLD analysis project Ga0116114, IMG submission 89823) | Peatland microbial communities from SPRUCE experiment site at the Marcell Experimental Forest, Minnesota, USA - June2015DPH_10_40 | ecosystem: Environmental > Terrestrial > Soil > Wetlands >... | reverse complement strand
CTGATTGCCGCCCTTGCGCACAGGCCCCTGGCAACCCCGGCACGGCACCCTCGCCTCTATGCATCGAGGCGGCCCTGCATTCATTCCGCCGCACCCGGCCAGGGTGACCGGCCCCATGCACAGAAACCCCTGGTCGAGCAGGCAGCGCATCTCGGAAATCGGCTTGTCAGGCTGGTACCTGGCGTTTTTCACAAACCTTCTAATCCTCTGCACAGAACCTTTGCCCTCCCGCTTCGCCGGACAGGAATCGCAAACGCTCACCAGCGGCAATTGCGGGGATTTGCCCTCAAGAATTGATTCCAGGGCCGATGCGATGCTGTCGGGATGAGGCGGACAGCCTGGAACAACGAAATCCACACCAATTTTTTCGTCCAGTGCGAATGTTCGTTCGAGGAAAGGAGGAATTACCTGCAAAGGATCGGGCGCGGCGTCCGTGCCTTCGGCGGTCCGGTAATAGCGCCGGAAAAGATCTTCGTCTTCAAAAAGATTCATCATGGCCGGAATGCCGCCGTAGGCTGCGCAGGTCCCAAATGCCAGGATGATGTCGCATTGGCGGCGCATCTTTTCGGCAATACGCAACTGCTGCTCATTTCTGAGGCCCCCACTGATCAGTCCCACGCCGGCTTTTGGAATATCGATTTGCTGTGTGGGGCCGCCAACTCCGAAATACTTGTGGTCCATTAGAATCGGCATGTGAAGGATGTCAAATCCAGCGAGCAGGCTCAGCGACGGGCCTCCTGCATTCAAAAGCGACATTTCGCATCCGGAGCAGCCGCTCAGGGCCTCGGAGCAAAGAGTTAGAGACATAGGATCAGCTCACTTTTCGAGTATTTCGAAGCGTCTTTACGGCGGCTGGAAGGCCCGACGGCCCTCAGGGCCTCGTCGGTTTCCCGCACCAGGCATGCAAAAACTTCGGCTTCAGCCGAGGAACACCATGCGAGCCTGAAGCGTCCCCGCTCTATCCCCATCAGGGACAGGACCTCTTCGATCGCCACCGCCCTCGCTTTTGCCTTCTGATTGCCATCCTGGTAATGACACTCCCCGGGGTGGCAGCCCATCAGCAAAACACCATCCGCACCCCGCTCAAAGGCTTCGATAACCAGGTTCGGATGAACCATAGCAGAGCACATGACGCGAATGATCCGCAAACCGGCGGGGTACTGGACGCGCGTGGTGCCCGCAAGGTCAGCCGCCGCATAGGCACACCAGTTGCAAGTAAAGGCCAGGATCTTGGGTTCGAACCCTGGATAAATGTCAGACAAGTTCAAATCCTCCAAACTCACGGCAATTCATTCGAGCGCCGCACTGACCTGCGCGGCAAGCTGGGTGTAGGAAAAGCCCGTTACGCTGATTCCTTCCTTGGGGCATGCAGCCTGGCAGGCGCCGCAACCCTTGCATTTGACCGGCTGGACAACAAGTTTCTGTTTTCCGGTTTCATCCTCACCTGCCGTCCCTTCCCTTTCAATAGCCAGGGCCTCGTATGGACAAACATCGACGCAAAGGGCGCAGCAATCACACCTCGTCTCGTCGATTCGCGCTTTTACCTGGTCCAGCTCGACCCACCGGCTTGAGAGCACCGTCACGGCGCGGGAAACCGCCGCCTGCGCCTGGGCGATGGACTCCTCGACCGGTTTGGGGTAATGCGCCAATCCGGCAAGAAAAATGCCGTCAGTCGCGAAATCGACCGGCCGGAGCTTTACGTGCGCCTCCAGCAGAAAACCGTCCTTATTGACAGGGAGCTTGTATATCTTTGCAATCTCCCGTGTGTCGGCATTGGGAATGATCGCAGTTGCAAGCGTGACCACATCCGCAGGAATGCCGAAAGGCTCATTGAGCACATGGTCCCATGCTATGACCTCGATTCTGTCTTCGTTGACCACCACGTTGGGCTTCCTGTGCTCGTCGTAGTTGATAAAGACAACCCCGAGTTCACGGGCCCGGCGATAGAGGTTCTCCTTGAGACCGTAGGTCCTTATGTCTCTGTAAAGGATGAAAATCCGCCTTTCCGGGTTCTCTTCCTTGAGGGAAATAGCCGACTGGATCGAATGCGTACAACACACACGGGAGCAATAGTTCCGGTCAGGCTCCCTTGAACCGACGCACTGGATGAATACGAAATTGCGGCTTTTTCTTATCCGTTCGTCGCCTACCGCGTGCAACTTGTCAAATTCGAGGGTTGTGAAAATATTCCGCGGAAGGCCGTAACCATATTCGGCGGGTTTAAAGGGCTGACCGCCAGTGGCCAATATGGTCACGCCGTGATCGACGGTCATAATGCCCGTTGGCCTCTGAATCGTTGACCGGAAGCGGCCGACGTATCCTTCCGCATGTATGACGGCCGATTTGAGGTGTACGCTTATGAGATTGTGGTCCCTCACCCTGGAGGCGAGCATTTCAATGTGGGAAGGTATGTCCTCGCCTTTCCATGTCTTGAAGAGATGACGCGCGATTCCACCCAACTCGGCGGCCTTTTCCACCAGGTCCACAGGAAACCCTTGATCGGCGAGCGCCAGGGCGGCTGTCATGCCCGCCAGGCCACCCCCGATTACAAGTGCCTGGGGAGTAATACGCACCGAGACCGGCGCCGCCGGCTTCAACAGTGCCGCCTTCGCCACGGCCATCCGCACGAGATCTTTAGCCTTGAGGGTAGCTTGCTCGGGTTGAGCCGCATGAACCCAGGCCAGTTGATTGCGGATATTGGCCATCTCGAACAGGCATTCGTTCAGCCCTGATGCCCTGAGCGTTTGGCGAAAAAGCGGTTCATGAGTTCGGGGTGTGCATGCGGCGACTACAACTCTGTTGAGGTTTTCCTCCAGTATGCGCTTGCGAATCAGGTCCTGTGAATCCTGGGAACAGGCAAAAAGGGGCTTTTCAACGAAGACGACGTTTGGAAGCGATTGAGCATACCGCGCCACGTCGTGCACGTTTACGACCTCGGCAATGTTTGACCCGCAGTTGCACACAAAAACACCGATCCGAGGCGCCTCGCCGGATACATCCCGCTCCGGCGGAAACCACTTTTGCCTGGACATGCTGTAGCGTACTTCAGAGAGCGGGATGGCTGCTGCTGTGGCTGCGGCTGAGGCTTCTATGACCGAAAGAGCAATATCCATCGGCCCCACAAAGGGACCGCATGCGAAAATTCCAGGCCGGGATGTCGAAACAGGCGAAAAACACGAGGAAGCCGCAAAGCCTTCCGGGGTCAGCTCGATTCCGGTCCTCTTTGCAAGGGCTACCGCCTCAAAGGGCGGCTCCATTCCTACGGACAGCACAACCAGGTCGAAATCCTCATTTGTTTGCTTGCCGCTTTCGGCAATGAAGCGCAGATTGATGTCGTCTTTGGAGTCTCCGGGTTCTACCGCATGGATACGGCATCTCTGAAAACTGACCCCCTTCGCTTTCGCCCGGTCAAAGAACCGCTCGAAATCTTTCCCATGAGTCCGGACGTCCATGTGGAAGATAGTGACGCCCAGAGATCGGTTGTGATCCATTGCAAGTATCGCCTGTTTTATGGCGTACATGCAGCAGACGGCTGAACAGTAGTCCCTGAAAGGTTGCTTGTGGTCCCTGCTGCCGATGCACTGGAGGAAAGCCATTTTCATCACAGGCTTGCCGTCAGAGGGACGCAGCAGATGCCCGGACGTCGGTCCGGCCACCGCCAGATAGCGTTCCAGCTCCATTGCCGTTATGACATTGGGAAATCTTCCGTACCCCCACGCCGGGAGTCCGGAGGGATCGAACGGGCGGTATCCGGGGGATAGAATTATGGACCCGACTCTTAGCGAGATTTGCTTTTCGGAGTCGTTAAACGGAACAGCGCCGCACGGACATGCCTTTTCGCACTCCCTGCACCTGCCGCCCCTCATTTTGTTACAGGCCACCGGATCGATCTGGTATTTAAGCGGGACCGCCTGAGGGTATTTGACGAAAATCGCCTTTCGGGTATTTATCTTTTGATTGAATTCGTCTTTTGTCTCACTGGGACATCTCTGTGCACACTTGCCGCATGCGATGCATTTGTCCACGTCCACATACCGGGGATGCTGGCGCAAATGCACGGTGAAATTCCCCTGCTCACCCTCGACGCCCTCAAGCTCGGTCATCGTCATAAGTTGGATATTCAAGTGCCGACCGCACTCGACCAGCTTGGGCGACAGAATTCACATTGCACAGTCGGTTGTCGGAAAGGTCTTGTCCACCTGGGCCATAGCGCCGCCTATTGCGCCCGTCCGCTCGATCAGATAGACGTAGTAGCCGCTGTTTGCCAGGTCCAGGGCGGCCTGAACCCCGGCTATGCCGCCCCCTACAACCAATACGCTTCCTATTGTCTCTTCGAAATCAGCCATCAGGTCTCCCGACCCCTCCCGGCGGACGGGGCGCTTCCCCGGTTGCCGGGCAGCACAAGAGAATCAGCCACCAGTTCCCAGATGTATTTTACATTAACCTTGAGATCGTACTCCCTGCAAAGGCTTTTCATTATCTGGTCACGGCAATTATGACAGGCAGTAATCACCAGCTCCGCTCTGCAAGCTTGGATCTGGCGCGACTTGAAACGGCCGTGATAAACCCGTTCCTCTTTGAAGGGCATCGCCCAGCCACCACCCCCCGCACCGCAACAGTAGTTATCCGCGCCTGTCGGGTAGATATCTACAAAGTGCGGCGCGCATTTTCTTATAATCGTGCGGGCCTCTTCGAAATACCCGTGGCCGAACATCTTGAGAGACTTGCGCCCGTAGTGGCACGGATCAGTATAAGTGGTAAGCTTTCGGTGACGCGAAGGATCGACCTGAATGCGTCCTTCGTTGAGATAACTCATCAGAAGGTCGAAAATAGTCGTCACCCTGAAATTCTTCATGTCCTCTTTAAACCAGCGATCCAACCCGTACCGGGTGGCATAGTAAGCGTGTCCTCAGTCGGGCAGCAGGAGCGTCTTGCACTCCAGCGCGTACATGTTCCTGACTATGCGGCCGACAATTTTCCTCAGAGCATCATCATCGCCCGTAAAATATGCCCAGTTTACCCCTTCCCAGTTTTCCGATGGAATTGTCCACGATTCGCCTGCAGCGTAAAAAATTTTCCACCAATATTTCATGTCGTCAGGCTCGGCAAAGGGTTCTTTGGAATTAACCATCACGAGCAGGTTCGACCCCTTTCTGTCTATGGGGGAAGTAAAACCGGTATAACCCTCCTCGGCCATCTCCTTCGATAGCTCTTCGACAATGCCGAGGAAATCCTCCCTGGGAATGCCCAGGTTGTTTCCACTGGCGAGGCACGTAAGAACGCCCTTGTGCAGTGGGCCCGGGACCCTCGACCTGTCGCGAAAACTTCTGAGCCTATGAACCAGGGCGACAATCTCAACGTTCTGCGGGCAGGCCCTTTCACATTTGCCGCACATTGTGCACTTCCAGGGCCACTGCGAATCAATGATGTCCTCCTCAAGACCCAGCACGGCCATGCGCACCATCTTGCGGGGATCCATGCCGTCAACGCCGGATATAGGACATGCGCTGGCGCAACTGCCGCAGGTCATGCAGGAGCTTCCACTGGAAGGGTCCTCGAACAGCTTTCCCGATGGATTTCCAAGCCGGCGCACGTTTAGTTCGTGCAAACCCATTTCCCGGCTCATTAGCGGCGTACCGGGAACATGTTTGAGCTTCAGGGCCGAGCGGTCGATCCCAAATTCCTGGCAAATCCTGCCAAAATCGGCCTCGGAGACCAAGTATCGCTTTCCGGACATGGAGCGCGCCGGAAGCTTCCCGCTCCTTATCCAGTTACGGATCGTGTTCCTGTGGACCCCGAGCTGATCCCCCAGTTGGCCGATTCGGATAACTATCACTACAACTCCTCTAAGAGACCGTTGAGGTTTTCTCGATCTGGCGGAGCAGCCATTCGCAGGCCCCCGGAACAGCCGCTTTCACCGAATCCGAGAGACCCTGCCCGATTTTGTCGGGCATTTTCTCCGCCTGAACGGCCAGAACCCTTATTTTGACCCCTGCCCCTTTCTGAAGATCATTGAGCAGGTTGATTGAAGGAAACATGTGCAGCGAGAAATCGTTCGCCTTCTTTGGCGCGATCTGAGAGATCTCTATTTCGAAGATCTCGCCGGGCCGATTTCCCGATTCGAAAGCTGCGTCCACGATAAAGATAACTTTCGGCCTGTCGGCCATCAGCATGAGGTCGAAGAGAATCTCACGGATGCCGGCACCAACATCGAAGGCCGCCACGTCAGGCGGCAGATCGAAATTTGCCAGAAGATGCTCGATTACCGCAGGGCCAAAACCGTCGTCCCCGATGAGAATATTCCCGCAGCCGAATACCAGAACAGGTTTGGTAAAAAGGTCCTGAATCGTCCCTGAGTGATTTCCGGTCCCAGATTCGCCGCCTGTAATCAGCGGGTTGCAACTGGCGGTCCGAGGCATAGGATCGGAGCGCCCAGCGGAACCTCGTAATCGTCCTCCGATCTCCGGCATCGGCCTTTTGCCCTCCGTCCATAAAATTGCACATTTGCACAATGTGCATTTTCTTCCAAATATGCCGCAATTGTGAAATAGTCAACTTCTTTCTTTCCTTTCTTCTTTACACAAAAGGATCGAGTCATATATAAAGGACCATAATCCAGGAATTTTTGACCTTTCGCACCGACCTTACCTCTCGGTTACATTAAAAGCGCCGTTCAATGGACAAAAACTCGAAAATCTATGTGGCAGGACACCGGGGCCTTGTCGGGTCTGCGTTTCTGCGCCGCCTTGATGCCGAAGGCTACTCAAATATTGTGTTTCGGACACATTCCGAGCTCGATTTGGAAGACCCGCTGCACGTGCGGGACTTCTTTGCCGCCGAAAATCCGGAATTCGTTTTCCATGCCGCAGGCAAAGTTGGCGGAATTCTCGCCAACAGCACATATCCGGTGGACTTCCTGCTTCGAAACATCAGGATACAGACAAACGTAATCGAATCAGCATGGCTCTCTGGTGTAAAAGGGTTCTTATCTTTGGGCAGCTCCTGCATTTATCCCAAACTCGCCCCTCAACCCATGAAGGAGCAATATCTTCTCACCGGCTCTCTCGAACCGACCAACGAACCTTATGCGATTGCTAAAATAGCCGGAATCGAACTTTGTGAAGCCTACAACCGGCAGTACGGCGCACGATTCTTAAGTGTTATGCCCACAAACCTCTACGGCCTAAACGACACTTACGATCTGCAAAACTCCCACGTGCTTCCGGCATTCATACGAAAATTCCATCTGGCCAAGAGCGCCGCCCGTGGTGAGTGGGAAGCCGTAGCTCGAAGCGAAGCCGCCTATGGGCCGATTCCTGACGATTACGCCGCCAATCTCATGGCAATTTCCAAATTCAACGGACATGGCATTCCGGAAAGCTTTGCAACACGAGCTGAGGGCGCCGGGCCGCCCACTCCAGCCATAAAGCTTTGGGGAACGGGATCTCCGAGACGCGAATTTCTATATTCCAACGATCTCGCCGATGCCTGTATACTTCTCATGCAAAAGCTGGATCGGCTCTTCGGGGACCCTGCGCCTCGTGAGTTCACCGCATCGAACCACCTTATCAATATCGGATACGGCGAGGACACGACCATCCGCGCGCTTGCAGAACAAATCGCGGCCATCGTCGGTTTTGACGGCCCCCTCGATTGGGACGCCACAAAACCCGACGGCACGCCCCGGAAACTTCTTGATAGCCAAAAGATAAACAGCATCGGATGGCTGCCCTCCACCCCTCTCGGCCAGGGCGTCCGATTGGCCTATGCCGATTACCTGTCTAAGATTACAGATTACTCCGACCCGGAGAAGGTAAAATAAGAGAATCCGAAATGGCGCAAACCCCCTGGGAAACGCGCCAACACCGCCTTCATCACCCATCAGGATGAAAAGAGCCAGGAATTTAGGGATTCAGGGATTAATTCCTAAATCCATACATTCATTGTCATTTCTGTTAATCCAGCAAATCCTGTCTTACAAAGCTTTTCCCTCCTTGACCGGACTATGCCCCATAATCTGTTCCTTTCTCGACCCTTTCCTTGGCCTGCCCATAACAAGAACAATTTAGCCGGAAGCTTTGGGGTGAGAATTGTTTGTCCGGGCGTCTCTGTGGCCAACGCTTGCAATGCTGTTCATATTGCTGCTACTGTGCTATATTTGCATTCACGTTTTGGATGCCTCTTTTTCAGGGCCGTTAGGCAAGCGTATATTATCTGGAAGGGAGGCTTTTTGTTATAAATCACCCACTTATTCGAATAGATATTCGCATGGGCATAGAGAGCCTTTCTGAAAAGTTATAGTTGACAAATCCAGCATGCTTTGAGAAACCTGAATGTTGGTGGCGGCCTCTCGTTTCTGTGCAGTTCACGAGTGCGCATTGACCGGTGAGAGACTTGGGGATCCCTTTGATGACCAAGGGATTCTTAGACCAAAAAGGAAGAAATGAGCAACTGCATGAAAGACGATTTAAGCCATGGTAATCAGTGCAGGCCGGGATCAACGATCTGCACGCAAGGGCTGCCCAACAACCTGATGCACATGCTGCGCCGGAGGGTTCAAGAGCATAGAGACAAAACCGTCTACACCTATCTCACGGATGGAGAATCACAAGAAACCAGACTGACATATTGCGAACTGGAACGGAGGGCGCTCGCCATTGCGGCGCATCTCCAATCTCACCTCTCGCCTGGAGAAAGAGTCCTTTTGCTCTACCCTTCGGGCACCGAGTTTCCCACGGCATTCTTCGGGTGCCTGTGTGCGGGCATGGTCGCAGTGCCAACCTATCCCCCACATTCCACCCAGTTCCTGGCGAGCCTCGTAGCAACGGTATCCGACGCAGGACCGACAGTCGCGCTCACCACGGCTTCGACCCTGGAAGAGTACAGGCGCCAGATAGATCAGACTCCCCAGCTGACGGCGCTCAAATGGATACCAACCGACACCATTTCAGACGACCTGGCAGATGATTGGCAAGAACCGCCCATTGGTGCTGATTCCCTCGCTGTGCTCCAATACACGTCCGGTTCCACAGGAAGTCCCAAGGGCGTAATGGTCAGCCATGGAAACCTGCTACATAATTCATCCGTCATCCACAAGGTCTTTGGTACTTCACCGAGCAACCGAGGCGTAATCTGGCTTCCCCCTTACCACGACATGGGGTTGATCGGAGGGATCATTCAGCCCGTTTACGCAGGCGCAGATATGATCCTGATATCGCCTGTTCACTTCATCCAAAAACCGCTCCGCTGGCTTATGGCCATCTCACGCTATAAGGGCACGACAAGTGGCGGGCCCAATTTTGCCTACGATCTTTGCGTTCGAAAGATCTCGCCGGAGCAGAAGTCAGGACTTGATCTGAGCAGTTGGGAGGTCGCTTTCAACGGTGCCGAGCCTGTCAGGGGGGAGACGCTCCACCGCTTCGCCGCAGCTTTCGAATCCTGCGGCTTTCGGCAAAAAGCATATCTGCCCTGTTATGGTCTGGCGGAAACAACTCTTATCGCCTCCGGATCCAACAACAGATCCGGACCCACTTTGCTGCACGCGGACGCACAGGAGTTGAAAGCCGGCCGCCTTGCCCTGGCGCAGGAAGATATAGAGCACGACTTAACGCTGGTAGGAAACGGGGAAGCGACGCCGGACCATGAGATTGTTATAGTGGACCCGGAGAAGCAAACTCCCTGCAAGAGCGATAGGATTGGAGAAATATGGATCGCAGGGCCAAGCGTTGCACAAGGATATTGGAATCAGCCCGAAGATTCGGAGCAGACTTTCCGGGCAAGGCTAGCCGATAATGGCGGAGGTCCCTTTCTGCGCACGGGAGACCTCGGGTTTATCCATGCCGGCCAGCTCTTTGTCACCGGCCGCCTGAAGGATCTCATCATAATACGGGGCCGCAATCACTACCCTCAAGACATCGAGAGGACCGCGCAAAGAAGCCATGAGGCATTGCGGGCAGACTGCGGGGCTGCGTTTGCCGTTGAAGTCGGGGGCGAGGAACGGCTGGTGGTGGTCCAGGAGGTGGAACGGCGATACATCAGAAAACTTGACGCAGACGCGGTGATCGGAGCTATTCGGCAAAGTGTATCGCGAGAGCATGAAATCCAGGCATACGCTGTTGTCCTCATCAAGACCTCCAGTCTTCCCAAGACGACAAGCGGAAAGGTCCAACGCCACCTTTGCCGGGAACGTTTTATACAGGGTAGCTTGAAAGTTGTTGCCCAGTGCGTGGGGTATTCCCAGGAAGCTGATCTGGAGACACCCCTCCAGGCAGGGAAAGAATGCCGGCCGGGCCACATGATGGGGGACACCTCGGCTGCAGGCCGTCTCAAGTCATACACGCTCAAAGCCGGCGATTTGCAATCTGGTGACATGGGAACGGAAGACACGTTGGATCTCATCCGGGTCATCGAGTCTTACATTGCAAAAAAGGTGGCGGATCTTCTGAATATCTCGTCCTCCAGGGTGGATGTGCATGGTCCCTTGAATACACTGGGCATGGATTCTTTGATGGCAGTGGAGCTGAAGACGGCCATTGAAGAAGACCTGGGAATCGAGTTTCCCGTCGAGGCGCTGTTTCTGGGGGCGGGCATTTCCGATCTGACGGCGCATATTGTCTGGCAAAGGACGTCGGGAAGAGGGCTTGACGCCGAAGACGGACCTTTGGGAAAGGTGCTCTCATCCGGCCGTCAGTCCGGCGGAGAGCCGGCGGAAATGGTCTGTGCCCGTAGAAATGCCCCTGACATACAACCCGAGTGCCTGCCGTTTGAGGACTACCCCGAATACCGAAACCTTCAGCAGATCATACTGGGAATGAAAGCGCGAGGTATCGATAACCCTTACTTCAGGGTGCTCGAAGGCGCCAACTCCAATGGAGCCAATGCACAAGGTCGAGAGTACATCACCTTCTCCAGGTACAATTACCTGGGTATGTCCGGGGACCCGGTCGTATCTCAAGCCGCCAAAGACGCGATCGACCGTTACGGTACGTCCGTTTCGGCAAGCCGTCTTGCTTCAGGCGAAAGACCACTGCATCGTGAGATTGAAAAAGAAATTGCCGACCTCATTGGAACAGAGGACAGTCTTGTCTTTGTTAGCGGGCATGCCACCAACGTGACCACTGTCGGCCATCTGTTCGGCAAGCCCGACCTCATCGTTCATGATGCCTTGATCCACAACAGTGTTCTCCAGGGATGCCAACTCTCCCAAGCAACGCACCTTTCTTTTCCCCACAACAACTGGCAAGCCCTGGACATGATTCTCAGGGAGTCGCGATCCCGTTTCCGACGGGCCCTCGTCGTTATCGAAGGCGTTTACAGCATGGATGGCGATATCCCGGAACTGCCCGAATTCATTAAGATCAAGAAACGGCACGGAGCCTTTCTGATGGTGGACGAGGCTCATTCGATCGGCGTATTGGGGAAAAGCGGCGCGGGTATTGGCGAGCACTTTGGAATCAATCCTGCCGATGTGGAACTTTGGATGGGCACATTGAGCAAATCCTTTGCCAGTTGCGGAGGCTACATCGCAGGGTCGGGGGCACTCATCGAATACCTGAAATACACTGCACCGGGTTTTGTCTACAGCGTGGGAATGCCTCCGCCGAATGTCGCATCGGCCCTGGCCGCCATTCGATTGCTCAGGAAGGAGCCCCAACGGGTGACGCGCCTGCATGAGCTCTCAGAGCTTTTTCGCATGCTAGCCCGGGAAAGGGGTCTCAATACCGGCGCCAGCAGCAGCGGTTCCCCTGTCGTTCCAGTGATCGTAGGAGATTCCCTGAAGGCGGTAAGACTCTCTCAAGCCCTCATCCGGCAAGGGATCGATGCCCTGCCCATGGTCTATCCGGCAGTTCCTGACAACTCCGCCCGTCTGCGCTTTTTTGTCAATTGCACCCATACGCCAGAGCAGATTCGCTTTGCCCTGGATATCGTCGCCCCGGAGCTGGAAGCCCTGCAAAAGGTGGATGACGATAAACAGCGCTCTGCTTCTTCACTTTGGGCCCTTCTGCAAGAATCAGCTCCCCTCTGATATAAGAGATGGCTGTTATGTTTTAAAATCACTTGCTCTCTTCCCATCTGGTGGCATTTACGCCCAAGATAAAGACCATGGCCGCGAAAGTCCCTATTATGGCGGAGTAACGCAGCG
>Ga0116114_1001498_pt1 | contig 12160 bp, 9 predicted proteins | sample June2015DPH_10_5_FD_89823 | JGI IMG/M metagenome (GOLD analysis project Ga0116114, IMG submission 89823) | Peatland microbial communities from SPRUCE experiment site at the Marcell Experimental Forest, Minnesota, USA - June2015DPH_10_40 | ecosystem: Environmental > Terrestrial > Soil > Wetlands >... | reverse complement strand
TGACTTTGAAGCAAATCTAAAAACTCGCTTCGTTGTATTATAAAAAGTTCCGAATCTTCCATAGCAGTAACATTTGCTGAACGGGATTGACCGTCTAATATAGCCATTTCGCCAAAGAAATCGGATTCACCGAGAATTGTTAAAATGACTTCCTTACCATCATCACTAACTCTGGAAACCTTAACCTTCCCATTTATAATAACAAAAAGAGCGGACCCCGTTTCGTGTTCAAACAAAACAACGGAATCCTTAATGAAGATTTTACGAATACCTAATTTTGAAATCTGGTTTAGAGTTGAATCGTTTAACTCCGAGAAAATAGGTACATATTTAAGAAAATCATTACTTTCTTCCATTTTAATCCCTCTTAAATTTTAGTTTACTTTGAAATATAATTTGGATGTGATTGAAAGTCAACTTTATTGAATTACTTATATTAAAAAGTAATATTAACAATAATTCGGGAAAATATTTCAAAGCTAAATTAATCTTAATTTTTCCGGAATTTAAGAAATGGAGGGACATGATATAATTAAAAAACATTGCTTTTCTTGGCTTATGTGTCTATTTTTATTATCTTATTTTTATAAATAAATTTTGGAGATAAAGCAGCATGGCTATGATGGCCAAGATGAGGAGTTTAGCGCCGACATTTATAATCGGAGTCGGTGTGATTTTTGTCCTTTTTATGGTTATTTCCGATTCCAACATTATGGAAGTTTTTGGACTGAGAACAAGTAACGTGGTGGGTTCAATAAACGGTGAGAAAGTTTCTTATCCGGATTTTAATAAAGCGATGGAAACGGAAAGAGAAAATCTGAAACAACAAAATGGCAAAGATGTTTCAGATGAAGAAAACGATCAATTTCGTGACCAGGTCTGGGATGCGCTTGTAAGCCAAACATTAATTAAACAACAAATTAAAAAGTTAGGTATTACCGTTTCCGACCAGGAAATACGCGATATTATCCTTGGAAACAATCCTCCGGATTTTTTAAAAAAAGAATTTATAGATTCTACAGGAAAATTTAACAGGCAACTTTATTTAAATGCCCTTTACGATCCGCGAAACTCTCAACCGCTAATTCAGGCAGAAGAATATGTAAGACAATCGGTTCTTAATCAAAAACTTCAAAGTATGCTGTTTGCTTCTGTTAACATAAGCGAAGGAGAACTTCGCAATAAGTTTATTGAACAAAATACAAAGATAAATGAACAATATGTACGCCTAAGCTTGGACCAATTTCCTGAAGCAGGCATTAAAGTTTCCAATGAAGATATTAAGAATTATTACGATAAACATTTAGACCAATTCGAGATTAAAGCTCAAAGAAAATTAAAATACGTTTTGTTTGCTGCGGTTCCTTCCGGTGAAGATTCTGCAAACATTAGGATGAACCTTGAAAATATTATAAGCCAGTCTAAAAACGACACAACAAGCTTCAAAACTTTGGTAGAAACATTTTCGTCCTTACCTTATTCAAAAGATACTTTAGCTATTTCATCTTTACCAACTATGGGTGCGGATCAAATTATGAATGCAGTTCCGGGATCAATAATAGGTCCTTTCGCGTCACCTCAAGGTTATAAACTGTATCATGTATTAGGAGTTGTTTCATCAAGCGAACCTGTTATCAGAGCTTCTCATATCCTTATAAATCAATTTGGTGATGATGCTAAAAACTCTGAATGGGCTATGAAAGTTTATAAAGAACTACAGAACGGCGCTGATTTTGCGGCAACTGCTAAAAAATATTCCAAGGATCCGAGCAGCGCTGCAAACGGCGGAGATTTAGGCTGGTTCGGCAAAGGCAGAATGGTGCCTGAATTTGAAAAAGCAGCATTTGCCGGTAAAATTGACGTTGTTCAAAAACCTATAAAAACCAATTACGGTTATCATATTATTAAGGTTATAGGAATTTCGAATAAAAAATATGTGATTGAACAAATAGTTAGCGCTATTAAAGCTTCTGCTTCAACTAAAGACCAAATTTTAAACAATGCAAAAGACTTTTCTTATATTTCCAATAAAGACGACTTTACAAAAGAAGCTAAATTAATGAATTATAAAATTTCAGAAACGTCTCCATTTGCTAAAGGGATATATCCTTATATCCCGGGAATCGGCATCAGCCAAAATGTAATGGATTTTGCATTTGATAATAGTTTGAACGCAATTAGCGATGCTATTAGAACGCAAGGCGGATTTGTAGTTATACAGGTTTCGGGGATAATAAAAGCAGGTGCCAAACCGCTTACTGATGTCAAGGAGCAGGTGAGAGGGTTTGTCTTAAGGGAAAAGAGATTTGAGCTTGCGAAAAAAGAAACTGAAAATATTAAATCAAAAATTAATGGCGATCTTTCAAAAGTTTCAGCAGTTGATCAAAGAGTTACAGTAAATCAAACGGGAGATTTCAATCCTTCGGGACAAATTCCGGGCATTGGCGTAGATTATACTGTAACCGCAAAATCGCTTACATTGCCTTTAAATACACTTTCCGAACCGGTGAAGGGAAATAGCGGTTATTATTTAATTAAAGTACTTTCGCGTACGCCGTTTGATGCTTCAGCATATTCTGCACAAAGAAATTCAATTAGGGATAATATCCTTCAACAAAAGAGAAGCATGTTCTTTTCAGAATGGATGGCAAAAATGAAGCAGGATGCAGATATAGTCGATAACAGAACGCAATTTTTTGGACAATAGGGAACAAGAATAATTTTAGTTACTGCCCCCGGTAAAAAATACACCGGGGGCTTTTATTTTTTAAATATGTAAAAATATCATTAATTTAATATGATATTGAATCATTCATAATGTAATGAAATATACTTATACTGCTATTTATTGTAAAAATTATAATAACGGCTAATATATTTGAATTCTTGGTTTGTTTTTTTAATTCATTCTATTATTTTGGTTCCAGGATTTTTACTATGACAAATAAAATATACTTAACCGGATTTATGGGTTCGGGTAAAAGTACTATAGGACCCATTTTAGCAAATACTCTTGGCTGGGATTTTTTCGATCTTGATATTATTATAGAACAAAAGGAAGGTAAAAAAATTTCCCGGATTTTTGAGGAAAACGGAGAAGAGTATTTTAGGAATCTGGAAACAGAAATATTAAAGGATTTAGCAGCGAGAAAAAATGTAATAGTTGCGCTTGGCGGAGGTACCATTACAAATCAGGATAACATAGATTTTTTGAAGAAAATAGGAATGATTATTTACATCAAAATTTCCGCCGAATCAGCTTATAAAAGGCTGCGTTTCAAGCGGGACAGGCCTATCCTTTCGCGTAACGGCACGGTAAATCTATCAAAGACTGAATTTATCGGGAAGATTGCACAGTTGCTCTCAGCTAGAAATAGATATTATGAACAAGCAGATATAATTATTGAAACGGATAATTTACCAATCGGGGTAACAATAGATAAAATTGCAAAAGCTATTAAGGCTGGTAAATAAATCACGGAAAATTTCGCCGGGCGTTAATTACAGTCCGGTTTTAATTTTGAATGAAGTTTTTTTAGTCAAAAAAAAATTAGATGAATAATTTGAATTAAAGGAACAAACTTGTGAAGAAAATAGATGTATTATTGAGAGATAGCTCATATCCGATTTTAATAGGCAGCGGAATTCTTCCAAAATTAAACGGGCTTTTGGAAAAATATAAGTTGAATAGAAATATTCTATTTATTATTGATGAAAAAGTAATGGAATATCATAATAAAAGAATTGTAAATGAATTATATTCATATAAAGGGAAGATGAACTGTTATGTTGTTAAACAGGGTGAAAAGTCAAAATCATATTTAGAGCTAAATAAAATATATTCTTTCCTTCTTAAAAATAATTACGGACGGGATTCATTGATAATTGCAGTTGGCGGCGGCGTTACCGGCGATCTTGCAGGATATGCGGCGGCAACCTTTATGCGGGGGATTCAATTGATTCATATGCCGACGACATTACTTTCTATGGTCGATAGCTCAATAGGCGGCAAGACAGGGATAAATTTTGAAGATAAAAAGAATATGATAGGCGCATTTTATCAACCGAAATTAGTGCTTATTGATTCGGACTTTATAAATACTCTTCCCGAAAGAGAAATTATTTCGGGACTGGGGGAGGTTATTAAATACACATATCTCGCCGACGAAAAATTCTTTTTATATGTGTTGGAAAATCTTGATAAGGCATATAAGAATAATGATAAGGTGTTGGGACAATTTATATATAACTCAGTGGCAATTAAGGCTGAAGTGGTATCCCGGGATGAAAAAGAATCAGGGTTAAGGAAAATTCTTAATTTAGGTCATACATTTGCACATTCATTTGAGACTAATTTAAAATTTAAAATAAAACACGGGGAAGCTGTTATTGCCGGAATTATTTCGGCATTATTCCTTTCTCAAAAAACAGGTCTAATTTCAGATCAGGATTTGAAATACTACCTTAGCCTGCCGCTAAAGGTAAAGCTGCCTTTACAGCTTAAAAAGCCCGGCATTGAGAATCTATACAATGTAATGCTTCATGACAAAAAGAACAGGGAAGGTAAAATCAAGTTTGTATTGGTTTCAGGTCCGGGAAAAATTATTCTTGATGCAGAAGCTGATAAAAAAGCAGTCTCCTATGCAATAAATAAGATGAAACAAAATATTCATTGATTTTAATTCAAATTGAGAACAAGTTAATAATTCCAATCTGAGACAATAATAATATTTTGTTCAGCAGGAAGACTATTCTATTTATAAAAAAGAGATGGTTTTTCATCCTCTTGCATAATATTAACCAAAATACGAAGGTTATTCTATATAGTTTGTAAGGTTATTGTTTAAAAGAGGACTGCCGGAATGAAGGGTATTCCAGCAGCTTTTAGTGACTTTCTTGTGGAGGGACGTTATGCTTAAAACTATTTTCAGAATATATTATACAAGTCTGGTGCCAGAAAAAAAGTTGCAAATTCAGCAAAAAAATGCATGTCATTTGATATCAGATACTTTATTACATGTAAAAATTACATACAGGCTAACATTTTTACTTATTTGTGTAAAAAATTTAATTGTTTAAAAGAAGGGCTGGCTGGTCATTGAGGAAAAACCAGCCAGTTATGATGAATTTTAGTGCGAGGGTTTTGCTTAAACTATTTTCTATTTCATTTATAATGTATCAAGTTGCATGCCATTATATTTGTTGAAATCGCAATTCTTTTTAATTCTCCGTCTGTCTGATTTTAAGATAGTTCCAAATTATTGCTTGTTTTAAGACATAAACTTTTCTGTGGATTTGTTAAATTTGTTTTGTCAAATAAAATAATGGAGAAATACACGTGCTTGATTTAAGAGTAAGCTCTGAAATTGATTATGCAAGTGAAATTAAGCGGTTAAAAAAAGAGAATAATGCGGTTATTCTTGCACATTTTTACCAGGAATCTGAAATTCAGGATATAGCCGATGTGGTTGGCGATAGTCTTGAGCTTTCCAGGAAGGCTAAATCTACTAATGCAGATGTAATTGTTTTTGCGGGTGTACATTTTATGGCTGAAACTGCAAAAATATTAAACCCTGATAAGTTGGTGCTTTTACCCGATTTAACGGCAGGTTGTTCATTAGCGGATAGTTGTCCGGCGCTACTTTTTAAAGTTTTTCACGAATTACACCCGGATCATTTAGCTATTACATATATAAACTGTTCGGCAGAAGTAAAGGCGTTGAGCGATATAATTTGTACATCAAGCAATGCTGAAAATATTATTAGGCGGATTCCGGAAAATCAGCCAATTCTATTTTCTCCAGATAAAAACCTGGGCAATTATTTAATAAAAAAAACCGGCAGAAAAATGCTTCTTTGGGACGGTTCCTGTATAGTTCACGAAACATTCAGCGAAAGGAAAATAATTGAGCTTAAGGTTCAGCACCCTGAAGCAAAGATAATTGCACATCCTGAATGTGAGGAAACAATTTTAAGACATGCGGATTTTATTGGTTCTACAAGCAAATTACTCCGGTATATTGCCGAAGATAATGCAAAAAACTACATAGTAGTTACAGAACCTGGAATTCTTCATCAGATGAGAAAATTAGCGCCATGGAAAAATTTCATTGCAGCTCCGCCGGAAGCGAATTGCAGTTGCAATGAATGCCCTTACATGAAGTTGAATACTCTGGAAAAGCTTTACCTGTGTATGCGTGATAAAACGCCACAGATAAATCTAAGTAAAGAAATAATAACGAAAGCTTTGCGTCCAATTGAAAGAATGCTCCAGATGAGTTCGCCGGCCTGATTAAGCTTTCCTTAAAATTATCTTAAATGTTGTTCCTTCTCCGGGAGCGGAAGTCTTTACAAAGATTTTACCCTGATGGTATACTTCAATGATTCTCTTTGAAAGACTTAGCCCTAACCCCCAGCCTCTTCGCTTTGTACTATAACCAGGTCGGAATATATCTTTTCGTCTTTTCAAATCTATCCCTTTCCCGTTATCAACCACATCGATTTCAACATTTCTTTTTACTGCTTTAACGGATAGATTTATTTTCCCTTCTTTTTGCTCAATTGCATCAAGAGCGTTCTTAATTAAGTTTTCAATTACCCATTCAAAGAGTTCAGAGTTTAATTCTGCACTTACATGCTTATCGCCGGAAATTGTAAGATCAATATTCCTGCCTGTCTGGGGAAGCCTGCGCTGAAAATAATCAACTACTTTAGTAATTTCTTCGTAAACAATTCTCTCTTTTCTTTCCGGTATTGCCCCAATCTTAGAAAAACGGTAAGTGATTTTACTAAGCCTGTCTACATCATTATTTATTTCTTCAGCTATATCGATTACTTTATCGGGGTCTTTGTAACTTATTCTTAACATTTCCAGCCAGCCCATCAGACTGGATATAGGCGTCCCAAATTGATGCGCAGTTTCTTTTGCCATTCCTACCCAAATATTACTTTGTTCGCTTCTCTTTATATTGCTAAAGCCTATATAACCGAGGATAATAAATAAAGCGGCAATCAATATCTGAAGATAAGGATAGTATTTTAACTGAACTACTAGATCCGAGTCGCCGTAATGTATTCTTTGTAAAATAACGGTATCCTTATAGGTAACTTCAATCGGTTTATGAACAGCGTCCATCTCTTTTATCTTTTGATTAAAAAACTCCTCAAGTTTCTTATTAGAAAGGGAAGTATCATAACTGATATTCCTGATGTCTTTTATATCGGTTTTATTCCCGATAGTTATTTTGTTATCAGGTCCGCTGTTTATAAGTGGAAAGTCGATTGGCTTTAAAATATTTTCAAATAAGAAAGTAATATCAACTTCAGGGCGGGAGGTATTAGCCACATACTCTATTCCGTTTGCATAAAGCTGAACGATTTGCCTTTCGGTGATCTGGAGTCTATGCACAAGTTTTTGGGTATAAATAAGTGTGCCTACTGCAATTATGATTGCAGTTACAAGAAGTGTTACTTTTAGGTTTATTGAAGCTGGACCACCCGACATTTTCATCTGAAGAATCCTCTTAATATTAAAACTTTTCTTAAGCTTAATAAAGTTATTAAAACTAAAGAGACTAACAAAGGCAGAAGGAATGACAATTATTGACTTATCCAGAGTGTTTCTGGAATCCTTATGCTTATGATTGTATTGGGACTTAGGCAGAGGAAGAAATTACCTTCCAACATTACACGGTTCTGAGGAACATGGATAAATGCGGCATTGTGAACAAATTGGGCCAAAATCTGCCTAGCGGCGGACAGGTATGTTACCGCGATGCGGTTCTGATTACTTTATTGGATGTTATTTTACTACAATTATTTAGCCTCTTGGCTAAGAAAAGAATGTTTTAATATTTTGCAAAAGTCCACACTTAAAAAAGCCAAAGAGAATTAAAAAATAAAAATTTTATCTCACCCGGATTACCAAATAGTTAAGGAACTTAAAGATTTGAATGTTTTGTAATTTATCTAATCAACATAAAAAGTTTGCTGACGTTTCGGTCCTACAGAAATAATATCTATTTTAATTTCCGCTTCACCGGAAATAAATTTTAAGTAATCTTTTGTCGCTTTTGGAAGTTCAGCGTAAGAAAGGCAATTTGATATATCTTTTTTCCAACCCGGAAGCTTCTTATAAACAGGTATTACTTTGGATAACCTTTCCACATCCGTTGGAAAAGATTTTAGTGTTTTGCCATCAAGCTCATAACCACCACACACTTTTATCTGATCAAATTGACTTAAAACATCAAGTTTAGTAATTGCAACCGAATCAAATCCGTTTATCATTGCAGAATAACGGACAAGAGCAGTGTCAAGCCACCCGCATCTTCTTGGTCTGCCGGTTGTTGCACCATACTCAGCGCCTATTTTTCTTAATGATTCTCCATCATCATCGAGTAATTCGGTTGGGAAAGGGCCATTACCGACTCTTGTTGTGTAGGCTTTTACAATTCCTATTACTGAATCAATTTTTGTGGGTGGAATACCTGTGCCGGTGCAGGCTCCGCCGGATGTAGGGCTTGAAGAAGTAACATACGGGTAAGTTCCGTGATCTACATCCAGCAGCGCTCCCTGTGCTCCTTCCAAAAGAATTGACTTACCTTCGGAGATAGCATTATTTAAATATACAGGAACATCTTTTACATATTTATCTATAGCTTTGTCGAATTCTACATACTGCTTAATAATTTCTTCAACATTAAGCTCTGCATGTTCGTAAACTTTTTTTAACAGGTTATTCTTCTCGATTAAATTTTCTCTTATTTTTTCTTCCAGTACTTTTCTGTTGAGGAGATCAACTATTTTAATCCCTTTACGCGCATATTTATCTATGTAGCAAGGTCCTATTCCTCTGCCCGTAGTACCTATTTTATTTTCGCCGCTTTCGCTGATGGAATCCAGCAGTTTATGATAAGGCATTATTAGGTGGGCATTGTGGCTGATAAATAGTCTTCCTACAACTTTTATATCATTCTTTTCAAGAAGGGATATTTCTTCTAAAAGCGCAGTCGGATCTATTACAACGCCGTTACCGATAACACATATTACATTTTCCCTTAGAATACCTGAAGGAATAAGATGAAGGACAAATTTTTTATCGTCGATTTCAACTGTATGACCGGCATTAGCACCGCCTTGATACCGGGTTACTATTTCATATTTTTCACTTAATATATCAACTATTTTCCCTTTACCTTCATCACCCCACTGACTTCCGACAAGTACAGATACGCTCATTAGTTACCCTTAAGAATTTATATTTTTATTTCAAAAAAGCAGGCTTTATATTGATTAAACAAAATAAAAACTCCGAATCCAGGAATTCGGAGTTTTCATTTCCAACACCTTTTATTTTTAAACTAATTGCCGAAGCTTTTAACCGCTTCGTCTACAGTTTCATAAGATTCAAAAATCTGGCTTAACTTGGTAATTACCAATAGACTTTCAATTTTATCGGTTGTTCTGGCAAGTTTCAAATTTCCATCGCCTTTTTTCATAGTTGTGAGACCGCCGATTAGCATACCAAGACCGGAACTGTTCATAAATTTAACTTCTGAAAGATCAACAATAGCGTTCTTTTTTCCTTCATCTAAAAGTTTATGAAGAAGTTCATTAAATTCTTTAGCATCTTCACCGCCCAAAACATTTCCTTTTAACTCTATAACAGCGGCATTATATTGTTCGTGATGTTTTAACTTCATAAATAACTCCCAAAATTTTGTTCACAATTTAATTAGATACAGCTATTTTTGCAAGAAAAAGTGCACTAAAATTGATTAACTTATAGTTAAATATTCTCATTTTTTTCATAAATGAAAATATCTGACTACTGTTTGATAGAATGTATGCTTTTTAACACCTGAAATATAATAAATCATTTTATCATCTTCCGGTTATCATTTATTTTTTACGCTTATCAGGATAAATTGTTACTAATAAAAAAATGTTTGATGTTAAATAAATTCGGCTATTTTGGGGAACAAACATCGAGGAGTTTCGTCTAAAAACATGAAAAACAAAAAGAATGAAAAAGATTTGGCGTTACCTCAAATTTTAAATTTAGATGATGATTTTTCACTGATTAAGAGATTCATTGAAGGCGATGAATCTACTTTCAGCGTTCTTGTGCAAAGGCATAAAGAAAAGATAAGAAATATTATTTACCTGACACTGGGTAATCACGATCTTGTGGACGATATAGCCCAGGAAGTTTTATTAACTATTTATAAAAATTTAAGCAGATTTCGTTTTGAATCTCAATTTACGACCTGGTTATATAGAATAACGATTAATAAATGTAAAGATCATTTAAGGAAAATAAATATTCGGCATATTTTTTTATCTTTTAAAGATTCCGATGAAGAACATGGTTATGAGCAATCTCCTGAGACTTCTGATGTAAAAGAAATAGTTCATAAAGCAATAGAGAAACTTCCCGATAAGCTGCGAATTCCTCTTTTGCTAAAGGATATAGAAGGACTGAGTTATCGGGAGATTGCCGAATCGGTGCAATGTGAAATAGGTACGGTAAAGTCAAGAATTTTTAGAGCAAGAGAAAGTTTAAAAATTTTGTTGAAGCCCTATGAGCAGGAGCTATTATGATGAAATATTTTTACAAATCTAATTACCGTGCAGGTGGAAAATACGAGCTTCTTTCTGCTTATCTTGATAATGAACTTTCCGATGAAGATGTTAAAAAATTAGAAGAAGAATTACAGTTTTCAAAAGAACTTCAGGAAAAGCTGACTGAATTAAAAAAAATAAAACAGCTTACTATTTCCTCGATAAAACCTGTCCAGGAAAATCCTTTTTTTGAAGCCCGGATGGCGGCAGCATTAAAAATTAAAAATCCCTGGCATTATAAGTTTAGAAGGTTTTCACCTGTTTTCAGTGTAATTGCTTTAAGCATTGTGCTTATGATAGTATTAAGGTACAACCCTAAAATAATTGACAGGCTGGTCGATCAGCAGAAATCGAGCATCACGGCGTTTTATAAGGAAAATTTAAAACCGTTACTCTATACAGCAAATTTAACTAATGAGGATATTTTTAACTTTGCATTTTATCATCAACTACCTCTCGATTCTAAGAAAAAACAATATTTGCTGTTAGGTTCCGATAAAAACGGCAAACAGTATTTTGAAATAAAAGATGCCGGATTCATACAGAACATGAATAATCTGGCAAGATTTTCAAAAAACCTTAATCTGACTGAAACCCAACAGCGCCAGATGGATTCTATTTTGGCATCGTATGCCGGTGATTTGCAGGCTCAGGTTTTAGTGAATGAGAAAAACACTGTAGCCATAAATCCTAATATCTGGAATTTTAATAAAGCTATTGCAATAGATTTGATTTCGTTTGCTCAAAAAGTAAACGGAAAAGAATCTCTGAAAGTAGTTCCACCCGGATATAATCAACTTCCTTCGGCAAAAGCACTTAAACAAATGGCTAAAGAAATTAAATCGGCTAAAAATAATAAATATATTTTCTTTACTTCCGATTCAATTTTCTCCGATCAGTACCAGTTCAATAAAGGCGAATTTAATAAGGAGATGGAAAACTGGTTGGCAGAAATGAATAAGAATTTAAAACAGATTGATAAGCAATTTAAAAATTTCAATGTCAATATTCATTTCGGCGATAATTTTGCTAAGTTTCAGAAAGGTTCATCTCAGAATAAAGGCTTTAATGTTTACATCGATAGCAATGTCTGCCGTGTAGATATCCCGGAAATTGTAATTCCTCCAATTGTTTTGCCGAATATGGGTAAGCTAAGCGAAAAAATAGACAGCCTGATAAAGTATTTCGGTTCGTATTCATTTTCAATTCCGAATCCCGGGAAAGACAAAAATTTTAATTACAAATATTTTTTCAGTGACTCTTCCAAAGGATATAAATTCAATTATAAAGCTTTTGGCTTTGACTCATCATTTACTCCGGGGAACTCAAGAGCAGATCAGATGCTGAAGAAAAGATTTAAAAATTTCAGCTTTAATCCTGATTCCATGGCTTCCATTTTTAAAATGTTTATGGGAGATTCTTCCAATGACAGGGAGATGCAGAAACAGTTGAAAAATTTTGAAAAGCGAATGGAACAATTTCAGAAGCAAATGGAGCAAATGCAAAAACAGTTAAAAAAGAACGTTCCCGAAGA
>Ga0116114_1001495_pt1 | contig 12177 bp, 10 predicted proteins | sample June2015DPH_10_5_FD_89823 | JGI IMG/M metagenome (GOLD analysis project Ga0116114, IMG submission 89823) | Peatland microbial communities from SPRUCE experiment site at the Marcell Experimental Forest, Minnesota, USA - June2015DPH_10_40 | ecosystem: Environmental > Terrestrial > Soil > Wetlands... | reverse complement strand
GAGCTGGAACTAAAAAAAATAATAAGAACTCATAGAAATCAAAAAGGGAAAGAATGGAGAGAAGACTTGTATGAGTTAGCCGAAAAAGAATATAAGGAAAACCAAATATTAGATAAGACAAAAGCCCTGAAAACCGCATTTGAAAAACTACCGGATAAAGATTCGCACCGAAAAGAATTTGACCTCAAATATGACTCTATTTATAGAACCTTCATAAAAAAAGTTTGATTTTCCAACATCAATTTCATCCTTAATTTATAAATGTAAAATCGATTTTCAATATTATGTAAAATCGATTTGTAATTACTTTCTTTCCTTTTTTACGTTTATTTAATGCAAAAAAAACCGGCGTTCAGATCGGCTGAATAAATTTCAGTAAAGATAGGAAGGAGTTACAGATGAGACAGAATATAAATACTTTTCCGTTATTACAAAAGCAACCTAAACCACACTACATTAAACGGCAACACCGGGACTTGAAACGATATTATATCCGCAAGATTTCAAAAACCAAAGACGAAGCCTTAATAAAATTTTACATTCAGCAAATCCATCGATTAGAAGGCGGTGTAAGATGACGAATAAGCAATTAATTATAGAGTGTGCAAATCATTTCGGTGAACTTAATAGAATTCAAAATTACTGCTGCTTGCTGGACAAAAGTTGTGTATTCTTTTGTGACAAAAAAGAACCGGTTCGCTGCAAATATTTTGAGGCCAGTGTTCTTCCACTAAATCCCGATTTACAATTTAAATACAGAAAAGAAAGACAACTTTCGACAGTTGACCTTTTAAGAACCTGCAAAAGATGTTTGCAAGCTTTTACCGGCAGTATAAAAGAAAAATATTGCGGTGAATGTAAGAGGATAAGAAAAAGAGAGCAGACAAAATTAAGTGTCCGAAAATTAAGGAAAGCTATTTAGTTGAATGTAAGAAAAATACATATTGTAAGTATTTATAAAGCAATGACTTATTTTTCAAAAAACGGCAAAGTAATGGTTAGATACCACTTTCGCAAAAACTAAGGTTTTGAAACTTAAAATCAGAGAACAAAAATGAACGAGCAGCTTATATTTTTTTCGTTATCCAAAGATGAACTACAAAATATGATTACGAATGCCGTAAAGCATGCATTCGAGACTAAACAGGAAAAAGAATTGATAACTTTCAAAGAAACTTGCGAGCTACTCAATATTTCTGCAAGCTGCTTAAACCAATGGAAGTCGCAAGGTAGAATTCCCTTTAAAAAATTAGGCAAAAGAATTTTCTTTTCCAGAGCCGAAATAGCTAACGTACTTGAGGAAGCCGGGAATTATAAAAAACTCCGGGAATTATGATGAAATTGATGTTTGGTTATATTCCGGCGAATTTAAATTTGAGTGCTGAAAAACATAGAGATAAATATTATTTTATAATTACTATTATTTTTTATGGTAGGATATTCGATAAAAGAAAGGATTCCGCTTCATTCATTCAGCTAAACAGCGTTTTTCTTAAAAATATTATTAATGGACGCTATAAAGATTATCTTCAGGATTTAATTAATATGCACATCATAGAAACCGATAACCATTACATTTTGAAAGAAAAATTTAAAGCGTACCGCCTAACAGAGAATTTCCGCAATGTTAAAACTAAACAGATCAAAATTGAAGATGAAAAAATTGTTTCAAATTATTGGAATTATAAATCTGTGCAAAAGAAAAAAATTTCTGAAATCCCACATAAATACATTTTTAGCTGTTTAGAACAAATCGAAATTGATTATGAAGCTGCAAAAGATTTACTAAATAAATCAAATTTGGAATTTGAACAATATAATTCCTGGAATTGCTCAATTGATATGATTCATTTTAAGGATTGGTTTTTTGTTGTAGATAAAACAGCCGGAAGAGTCCATAACAATATCACAAATCTTTCAAAAAATTTTCGACCTTTTCTTAAATTCAATAATCAAAAATTAGTTGAAATTGACATTTCTAATTCACAACCTTTATTATTTAATATTCTTATATCCAGGTATTTATTCAGATATACCAATTATTGTGGAATAATCCTCCCTTATGTTCCACAAAATTCTGATTTAAGATTTTACAAAGAATTAACAGAACAAGGAAAGTTTTATGAATATTTAATGGAAGAATTCGGTATTTATGAAAACAGATCGCTTTTCAAAGTCCGTTTTTTCAGTAAAGTATTTTACAGTAAAGAAAATGAGAATGAAGAACGAGAACACTTCAAAAAATTGTTTCCAGGCGTGGCGGATATTATTTCTTATTATAAAAAAGTGAATTACAAAGATTTGGCGATACAACTTCAAAGAATCGAAGCCGATATTATGATAAACTTAATTGTACCAAGATTAGCAAATAAAAACATATTTATACTTACAATTCATGATTCAATTTTAACAATACCGGATAATGTAGAATTAGTTAAAGAAATTATAATGAATGAATTTAAAAAGTACAATTTGCAACCAACCTTAAAAATTAAAAATTGAACTTTCTCCCGCTTCTATTATTCAAAAAATTTATCTTTTTTATCTCTTTCAGATGCAATTAGCGTAAGCATATTGTAAGCAATATCTATAAGTCCTTATATAATAAGGCAATTTGTGGAGGTGGCGGGAGTCGAACCCGCGTCCGAAGTTCAGCACCATAGAACGTCTACACACATAGTTTGTTTTTGTTTTTGACTTAAAGCTACCAAACAAACAAGGATCACTTTAAGCCTGCCCATTAAAGATTTCGCATCATCTATAAGGACGATAGAATCAGCTATCGTACCTAAACGTCGCTCATTTGAACCCCGGTACGCGAAAATTCAATGAACGGCTACCGTTTAATTAGGCAGCTAGGGCGTAATTATATTCGCCAGTTATATTTTTGTTCCCAATTCATTAACGTGTATTCGGGGAACACGGTGCGCAGTCCCATGACTCTATAACCCCGTCGAAACCAAAATTCACCCCCGGAGTATAATATTTTGAACAATATGGAAGATATATATACAATATCATCCGTTATTAACCCACCTACCAAAGGAACAGACCTTCACCCCTCACAAATAGCAACATATCCAAGAGGGGATTTTAACAAAAAGGATTTAGCAATTAGACACTAACTTATTTATTTATGTTCCATTTTATATCGGGAACATTTGAGATCATGTTTTCATGCCGGGCTAAAACAAAGAACAAATCAGAAAGCCTGTTAAGAAATATAACTATATTATCGTTAACAATCTCCTTACTTTTTAATTCCACAACCTTCCTTTCGGCATGCCTGCAGATTGTTCTGCACACATGCAGAAGAGCTGCCCCTTTTGACCCGCCGGGGAGAATAAAATTCTTTAACGGCACCAACTTCTCTTCGTACTTATCAATAGCGATTTCGGCGTCTTTAATAAAGCCTTCAGTAACTTGTGGAATTATCCGGCTACTATCATTTACAATACCAGACGCTGCAAGGTTAGAGCCTATAGCAAACAGCTCATTCTGTATTTTTTCCAGAAGCGCTTCTACGTCCGTATCCTTTACTTCAGTAATAGCGAGACCTACAAAAGAGTTCAATTCATCAACCGTTCCGTAAGCATCAATTCTAAGCGAGTATTTAGGAACCCTTCCGCCGCCGAGAAGTCCGGTATCTCCTTTATCGCCTGCCTTTGTATAAATCTTTGTCATTTTCTAATCCACCCGATTTTCTTATAGTTTAGGCTTGTTTTAATGAAACGGCAAGCTTTCCACGATAACTTTTACAATTTTACCGTTTACATCTTTTGCAATTAATTCAGTCTCTTCCTGCAAATAACCATTTCTTACATAAGCCAGACCGATAGTTTTCCCGTATTTATTTGAATAAACTATCGATGTCACTATACCCGCTTCATTACCTGCATCATCATATAAATTAAAGTCAATTGTCTGTTCAATTGGCCCGCTAAATGAAACACCAGTTAAATGCTTTTGCACTTTATCATAAGTATTAAGCCGTACAATCACCTCCTGCCCGATATAGCAGCCTTTTGTAAAGCTGACTAAGTCGGTTAAGTTTGCTTCATGCGGGTTATACAAATCATTTATTTCATTTGGTGAAGCCGGAATTCCTTGCATAATACGGTAGCCCTTATATGCGTCTTCACCGATTATATTAAAATTAAAAATCCCTTTATATTTCAGCATATAATCTACAAGACGTATTGCATTTACAGGATTTAACCATAGCCAGAATTTTATTTTCCCGTTTCTGTCCTTAAGCCTTGCTGCGTAAAATAATACACCTTCGGAAATAAGGGATTTAAATTTATTAAGACTTACTTCATTAATGGCATTCCCGCAAACAAGGGTCATAAATGAATCTGCCTGCGGGCCTAAAATCTCAAGCAGCGCATACTTGCCAGCCGGATTATTTACTCTTACATCATCTGTAATAATATATTTTTCAATCCAGCTTCTTATTTTGGATTCATGCGCACTGCTGCAAATCAGCAGCTGGCGGTCGTCAAAATTTATAATAACAGCGGCATCTATTATCCGTCCCTTTTCTGTAGTAAATATTGTTTGCGCAACGGAATTTACCTGAACATCTCTTAATGAATTAGTTGATATCCTGTGAAAGAAATCCAGTACATCTTTGCCTTCAAGTTCAAATATTCCCGAACCCGATAAATCTCTTAACCCTACACCGTTATTTAGAGAATTAATTTCTGCATCAGTCGATTTAAAAAATTTAAATACTTTCCTTCCTGCAACAACATCCGGTTTATAGCCACAATTTTCAAAATATTGTATAAGGGTCTCAACCTTTAATTCAGTATCAGACATTAAACTCCTTGACTAAAATAGAAAGGTAAAGATAAGGAAAAAATTAATAAGGACGGGTTTGGCGGTGATTCCGGGTGTTCACATACACACTGTCTTTAACATCCCAGACAAATGCTATTGAATCTTTAACAAATACTCTATCTTCAAAATTATAATAAAGATATTCATAATAATCGGGATAATTATCATTATTAACGTTAGCAATAGTTCTCTGGAAATCAATTCCTTTATATGTCATTAATAAGTGAGGAATCTGCGTAAGTCCGTTTATTAGGAAATAGTTATAATCAATATGCCCTATTCCGCGTGCATAATGAAAATTAACTTTTACATAAGGGGTTCCGTTATAAGCCCACTTCTCCATAGTCATATTGTTAAAACCTCCGTCATCAGGGACCGGGAACTCCCAGATTTTTATAAAAGTACTGCTATCGCATTTAAATAATGTCAGATAAAAAAATGCAGTACCAAGTTTTGTACTGTCTAAGTCGATAAAACTTTGATCATATCCAATAATATTCTTGGGTTCAATCAGCCTCTCACCCGGTTTTGATCTTGCTACAAGAGCAAAAATATAAGTCCCGCTGCTTTGCTCAAGATAAATGACTGCGGGTTTGGGAATATTGAATGTAAGTGTTTTATCAAAATTTACCAGGTACGAACCCGGAGGGTAATTTGCAAGTACATAAGATATTAATGATAAAGTATCGCAGGGATTTCTATTGCCTGCCTGAGACTCTTTAACACCCAGGTTATACTGTTGAATTTCCGCATCCTTATTCGGGGAAGTAGCAACATCCTCACCGGGAGCTTTCACTTCTTGCGTTGATTTTTTACCGCAAGTAAAAAACAGAAAAGAAACAGCGATTACCACTATCAATAAAATATACTTTTTCATGGTCCTTCTTAAATAAAGAACTTAAACAATCTCAACATTTTTCAACAATTATGCCGCAGTAAACAAATGTTGGGTTAAGTGTTAAAAAGGTCAAAAAAATCAAAAAAGAGGAATATTAAGTACTTAAATGTCCGCTTTAAAGATAAATAATTTTTAAATTTTAATTATCATTCTTAGAATAGTACATTCTTATAGGGAAAATTCCTTCATAAAGTAAACGGAGCTAATTATACCAAGCCTGAAATGATTTAAATTAAAATGTTCATTTGGCGAATGAAGATTCTCGTTATTCAACCCTAAGCCCATTAATACTACAGGGACTTTTAATTTTTTTGAAAATACAGTTACTATTGGAACTGATCCGCCTTCTCTCATAAAAACAATTTTTTTACCAAATGCTTTTTCCATTGATTTAGCCGCCGCTATTGTTGCGGGGTTGTCTAACGGTGTGAGCACGGGGTATGCTCCATTTAAATTTCTAACTTCAACTTTAACTGATTTTGGCGCAATCCTTTTAATATGCTTTGTAAAAAGTCTTGATATTTTATTCGGGTCCTGGTTTGGAACGAGACGCATACTAATTTTTGCAGTGGCTTTTGTTGTAATCACGGTTTTAGCTCCGTTGCCTGTAAACCCGCCCCAAATGCCGTTGCAGTCAAGCGTAGGCCTTGCCCAAATTCTTTCAAGGGTGGAATATCCTTTTTCGCCCTCCAGAATGCGTACCCCTGCCTCTTGAGCAAATTTCTTTTCTGAAAATTTTAATCTTCCGAAATTTTTTTTCTCTTTACTTGTAATTCTCAAAACGTCGTCATAAAATTGCGGGATATTTATTCTTCCATTTTTATCATGAAGTTTAGCTATCATCCCCGCTAAAATATTAATAGGATTGCCTATTGCGCCGCCGTAAGTTCCCGAATGTAAATCTGCTTTGGGACCGGAAACTTCTACTTCCATATACGAAAGCCCGCGTAAGCCATATGTAAGGGTTGGTATTCCCTCATCAAATAATGCAGTATCCGATATCATTACTGCATCGCACTTCAGAAGTTCCGCATTATTATTAATAAATGATTGCATGCTTTGGCTGCCGGTTTCCTCTTCACCTTCAATAATAAATTTCACATTCAGGGGCAGGCTTCCGTTTACTTTAAAAAAAGATTCAACACTTTTAAAATGCATGAAGATTTGCCCCTTATCATCGGTAGCGCCGCGTGCATAAATTTTACCATTTTTAATAACCGGTTCAAAAGGCGGCGTATCCCATAACTCAATTGGATCAATTGGCTGAACATCATAATGACCATATATAAGTACAACAGGCTGTCCCGGGGCGCCGAGCCATTCACCATAGACAAGCGGGTGACCCTCGGTTTTGAATATCTTTACCCTGCTCAAACCGGCATTCCGTAATTTATCTGCTACATACTCGGCACACCGATTTATATCACCTTTATGTTCCGGAAGCATACTAATGCTGGGAATCCTTAAGAATTCTTTCAATTCCTCCTGGAATGTATTAATATTATTTTGAATATAGTCAACTATTTCCTCCAAGGCGTCTCTCCTATAAAATTATCTGTTTGTTTTTGGCGGTTATATTTTTTTTAATGTTTATATCCAAAATCAGGATTGATTTTATTTTATCCATTATTGCAAACAAAAAAATATTTTTATCATGCGATGAAATAAAGATAATAACTAAGCCATACCAAGATTTATATAATCAGTAGATATAACATAAGAAAATGATTTATAATTCGGAATACTTAAACTACATTATTTTTAATTCAAACACCTATAGCTCAATGTAATAAAGCCAACTATTAAACTTTCTTTGACCCGTTTAATTATAGCCGATTCAGGCTTTCATTCTTCGGTTTCAGGTTTGGGTAATTTGTTAAACTTTAACTGCTTTTATATATTGGCAGCATGATTTTATCAATGTATATACTCAGAAATCATGTAGTACCGTTCGTGTTCTCAATAATCACTTTGATGTGTATATTCCTTCTACAATTTCTGATGAAATTTGCCGACCGGCTAATTGGAAAAGGCCTGGATATGTGGGTAATAATAAAATTAATTACCTTTAACCTTGCCTGGATGGTTGTGCTTGTCGTACCAATGGCAACTTTGGTAGCTACTCTTATGGCATTCGGTAATATGTCACAAAACAACGAAGTGACAATAATGAAGTCATCCGGCTCAAGCCTTTACAGGATGATGCTGGCACCGTTTATTGCAAGCATTATTGTTGGTTACCTGTTGTTTGTGTTCAATGATGATGTTCTTCCGGATGCAAATCACAACGCAAAGCTTTTAATGGAAGATATTTCGAGGCAAAAGCCCACCCTTTCATTAGAGCCCGGCGTCTTTTCGCAAGAAGTTGCAAACTATGCAATTCTTGTCAAAGGAATAAACCAAAAGACAAACGATCTTGAAGACGTAGTAATTTATGATTACACAGACCCTTCTCAGGTTAATATTGTAACTGCCCACAAAGGAAAAATTTATTTTTCAAAAGATCAGTCTAAATTACTAATGGATTTGTGGGACGGCGAAATACATCTATCAAGTATTACTCAAAGTGATCTTTACAGGAAGCTTCTCTTTAAAAAACACCGTATTACGATGAATGGCGATCAATTTTCATTTCAACAATCGGGACCGGGCGGGACAAGAGGAGATAGAGAACTTAGCACACACGCAATGTATATCATTGCCGATAGTTTAAATAAAATCAGAGATGTTTCATTTAAGAGCTTACAAAAAGAATCGTCAAAATATCTTTTAACAAACAGCATCAACCCTTTTGCTTCCGAACAGACGCCCGTATTTAAGATACATAATCCGGATATAGTTTACAGCAAGGCGCTGGAAAAAATTAGTACATCAAAAAATATTATACTCTCAAGTTTCCGGTCGGAGGAAACAATCCAAGATCAGGTAAATTCTTACATGGTAGAGATTCACAAAAAATATGCTCTGCCGGTTGCATGTATTGTTTTTATCTTAATCGGCGCCCCCCTTGGAGTTATGGTAAGAAAAGGCGGCTTTGGAGTAGCTGCCAGTATAAGTTTATTCTTCTTTGTTATCTACTGGGCTTTCTTAATCGGCGGCGAAAAATTAGCCGATAGAAATATTATTACCCCCTTCTGGGGAATGTGGTCTGCTAATATTCTTCTTAGCATTGCGGGAATTATTTTAACAACCAAGACCGTACAGGAAACCATCATATTAAATTTCAATTTCCTGAAAAAACTTATACCAAAGCAATGGCGAAATTTATCACAGGATAATGATGAAGCTCAATGATGATAGTGATTACGGAAATAGGGTTTTAAGAAAGGCTTAATGAAAATTATCGACAAATATCTTATCAAGCAGTTTCTCCAAACAATTATCTTCGGTATAATTTCATTTACATTGATATTTGTAATTATAAATATGGTTGAGAATATAGGAAATTTCCTGGATCAAAACGTACCGTTCACTGTTATACTTCATTATTATATTGTATTCAGCCCGGATATAATAAAGCTGATGACACCTGTTGCCGTGTTATTTGCAGCTTTGTTTACAGCAGGTAAAGCTGCAAGTTTAAGCGAATTGACGGCAATTAAGGCAAGCGGGGTAAGTTTATACAGATTTATGTTTCCCTTTCTTATTACTGCTTTTGTAATAAGTATATTCTCAATTTATTTTGCCGGTTATGTTGTACCTTTGGCAAATGAGACGAAAGAAAAAATTGAAGTGAAGTACCTTGACTCAGGATACAATTATCTTGGCAGTAATATTTTCTTCCAGGATTCCAAAACAAGAATTGTCAGTATCGCATACTTTGATAATTCACGAAATCAGGCTATCAGGGTAAGTATTGAAGAATTTGCTAATGATGATCCCACAAGAATTATATCCAGAATCGACTCCCAGAATATGATTTATGATACCGTTGCACATATATGGATTGCAAATAACGGAATTCAGAGGACTATAAATATAGACAGTCAAAGTGCATCTTTTTTTACAACTTTAAAAATAAATTATCTTAATTTTAAGCCAGAAGATTTAGCTTCCAAACAGCAGAAGCCGGAAAATATGAATCTCAGCCAACTTAATAAATTAATTGATTCGCAAAAGCGCGCCGGCAATGATCCCACAAGTACACTAATTGAATATTATTCACGAATATCATTCCCTATTGCAAGCATTATTGTCGTGTTTTTCGGCTTGCCGATTTCAGCTAATAAAAGAAGAGGCGGTCTTGCAGTACAGGTTGGTGTAAACATACTTGTAACTTTTATTTATCTTGTGTTTATGCAGATAAGCCTTGCATTTGGAAAGAACGGAGCTTTAAGTCCCCTGCTAACTGCATGGTGTGCAAATTTGATATTTCTTGCAGCGGCATTAATCAACCTGCCGAGAGTACCACAATAATATTTTGCAGGACGGGCAGGCAACCTGTCTATCAATGGAAATAGATTTTTCAGGATTAAACCTCCGAGGTTAAGTCACAAAGTGATGGCCATGCCAGAAAACCTCGGAGGATTATTATTAAAACATCCAGCGTGAATCTAATGCAACAGAAAGATATTTTGCAGAATTAGGCGCTGCAAAAGATTGCATATCCATGGTTGCAAGATTAAATTCTAAAGAACCGGCTTCAATGCCCAAACCAAACCCCCAATGGAAGCCTAACAGTCCGCCGAAAGAACAGCCCGTCCTTATATAAGGAACACCGGGAGCAAGCTGCCATTCACCGCCAACCGAAACACGGGTCTTTGTACTATTACCGGGTTCATCGTTAAAACCCTGATTAATATCCAATGCAACAAGCAGCGTTCCGGGAAAAGAGCCCTCGTTAAAATTAAATTTATGCGCGGCGCCGATTCTTAATGTAGTCGGTAAATCCGTAGTAAAACTGCCTCCGGTTACACTGTTTCCCTTAAAATTATATTTAATAGAATCACGTTGTGCTTGACTCGTCAAATCGCTCACTGTATATTGCCCTGAGGCAGTAGTAACAGCAGTATTCTGATTCCAGGTAATACTACCAATATCCGTAATTGCTAAAGAAACAGTCCAGTCATTAAAAAGACTTGCACTAAATCCAACGTCAAAACCGAGACCCGTACCGGCAGGCGAAGGGAACGGGGTTCCTTTGGAATTTGTGTTATTGGAATCACTTGATGTATTAGTAGTATCTTTGTACTTAACATTGAACATATTCGAGAAGGCTGATTGAATAACATAGTTAGAATGTAATGTAATTTGATTATTTGCGCCTGTTTGGATATAATTACCGTTTGTCTGCACACTTTGTGCATAAGCAAACCCCTGATAATATTTAATAGATACACCCGCAGATAACTTTTCGAGATATTGGTCTAGTACGCCCTTGATTTCCCTTGAATAGGTTAACGAATAATTTCTTATCCACCATGCGTTAAACTTAGAATCATCAAAGCTATAAGTACTATTCTGCGGGTTCCCATATAAGGCTAAAGTTGAAAGAGCCTGCGGCACGGTTAAATCACCTTCAATAAAATCATTTATCGAAAAGCCAAAAGAGCCGATTGACGGATCAAGATGCAGCCCGAATGAAAAAAGAGTAAAAGACATATTGCTGAAAATCAATCCGCCGCCGCTAAATAATGAGTTTAGATTTTGCTTATCATTATCTGTCAGATATCTCGGCTGCCCATTCACTGTTCCAAAGTAATAATTAATATCATTGATAGTCATAAAATTAGTGCCAGCAGTTACCGATAAATGCGGCAATGGAAGAACTGTACTGAAATCCACATCAGAATTTGAATTAATCAAATTTGCCGGATTGATACCAATTGAGTAAACACCCTGTGAAATTGCATTAGATGTTTTTCCAAGGCTCATACTTCTTGCGTCGGTACTTCCTTCAGAACCGTATTGTGCAAATATATTTACACAAAAAACGATTGAAACCGACAGGGTAATTATTAAATTTTTCATGATTTTTATTCCCTTCTCATTTCAAATCGTTTGTGTTTACATGATAATTTACGCCTCCATAGACGGTAACCTGGATAGAATCGTTGGGGCGTATGGCAACATATTGTGCGGGACTGCTTGAAGCATCATTTGTTTGAACGTTTATCGAAACAATAGCATAATGCGCTCCGGCTAACTTAGCGGCCTGTGCGGAATCCAATTGGATTACGTTGTTGGTAGTAAACGCGCTTGTTACCTCACCTGTGGCAGTGTTTATATTGGCAGCAAGGAAAGAAAGCGAATCCGAGAACAAATGATTGTACCCGCCGTCGACAAAGTTAATTGTAAGCCAAGCATTCAGCGGTATACCGTTTTGAACATTAACATTAATATATGCAGACCTTGCATCCTGAATTTTCAGGCTATCCTGATTGGTTATATTAATGCTTGTTGTGTCTGTGATTAAAGTTTTTTGGAGAGCCAGG
>Ga0116114_1001493_pt1 | contig 12188 bp, 5 predicted proteins | sample June2015DPH_10_5_FD_89823 | JGI IMG/M metagenome (GOLD analysis project Ga0116114, IMG submission 89823) | Peatland microbial communities from SPRUCE experiment site at the Marcell Experimental Forest, Minnesota, USA - June2015DPH_10_40 | ecosystem: Environmental > Terrestrial > Soil > Wetlands >... | reverse complement strand
CCTTAAACCCTTGAACCCTTAAACCCTTGAACCCTTGAACCTTCGTCCCCTCCCCGCTATTGACCGCGCTCTTCTGGCTATGGAATTGGCTGACCCGCAAGTGATACGAACAGGAAAATCGGGACAAATCCAATATCGGGCACCGTCTCCTAATCGGACCTGCCCCGGTTTTCTGATTCGCGCTCAAACAACTGCTGCGATCATTGGCCTGCCGGACCCGCGAAGCATTACGGCAGACGATGCAAGCAGTGCTGGATCAAATCACCGCCTCCGATGCCGCCAACTGCTTCCGACATTGCGGATACACGCTACAAATGAACTGAGAATGCTCTAGATCCACTCGGTGGCCTTGGGAACCGCGAAGTGGCCATGCATCGTCACATAATGCATCTTGATATCGAAAACATGGCGTCCGTGGATCAGCTTTGGCTTTTCCATTTCGCCCCAGAACATATTGCCGGAGAAGAATCCTTTGATCAGCCCCGACTTGTCCGCGGGATCCGGCTCAAGAAGCGTGGAGGAGCCATCCAGCGACGTCTCATTTCCGCCATTATCAATGCGGAGCGACTGAAAGCACTTTTCACCATAGGCGATTCGGACTTCTCGGACGTTTTTGCCGGCCTGCCAGACATAAGTACCCGGTTGATTGTTCGTGTCATTGCCAAAGTCGAATAGGGCGATCACTTGAGAACTTGAATCCAGCTTATCGCTGCCGTAGAAGCGGATGAGGTATCGGTTTGCGAGCAGTTTGATGGGGCCGCCGTAAACCCCACCGCCGCAAGGCAATTGGTTGTTCAGTTGGACGGCCACCGATTTGCTCCCGAAACCGGTATCGCCATCGACGGTAAACCAGTTGGCGTCTTTGATGATGGTAATTTTGGTGGTGAGCGTTACCGGCGGATCGGACGTGGCGACGCTGGCTTTGATTTCCATTGTGGATTTGGCTGGAACCCGCGCGGGCGCCTTGTAGATGGTGCTGGTGGCGAAGGGATTGTCGTCGGGAACATCGAATGACCCGGCAGCAGCATCGGCCTGGTCGATGGATTGGCCATCAATCGTCCAGGAGATTTTCGAGACTTGAACGGGCTTGTGGTCGGAATCGAAAACAATCAGTGGAACGTGTTCGCCAGGGTTCAGAGTTATTTCGGGACCGGGAGTGAACGCGAGGCCCGAAGCGGTATTTGCGGCCGGATTGGTTGTGGCGTCGTCCGCCAACGAAATCGAGTGGAGTATGAAGACCACCGCCAACCCAACTCCCAAATATGCCCTTCCCATGTGCGCTATTGCATCTGCCATAAATAGGAACCTCCCTTAACATCAAATCCCAGCGTTGCAAAAAAGCGAAACAAAAGCAACACGGATTGCCGCGTTGCACGCTGACCGTCCGTCTATTTCCCGAAGACCAGCTTCATCGCCTTATGCTGTTAATCCGGAAATAGATGTGTATATCGCTTTCAATGCCCCGAGCTTTTACGCCACGTCGCGGTATTTGAATCCAGAGAGGCGTCCCATGTCATCGCACGCCGACGGGAACGAGCAGGTCGATTGATCCTTTGGTCGCGATCGGCGCTAGCGCCGGCGGAACCGGATCGCCATGCTCCAGGCAGGACTCGGCAATCTTGCGGGCAAGCCCCTGGGCGATCTCCGTTGCTTCGGTGATGGTGCGCCCTTCGGCAACCTAGCCGGGAACGTCCGGGCTTGTTGCCACGAACCCGCCTTCCTCCAGCGGCTCCACGCGCAGTCGAATCGTCGCTTCGTCCATAGGGGTTTCTCCCAGTCTATTCTACTTCAACTCAAATGCCACCAGCATCCGCCGATCCGTTTTTCCACGAAACGGTAAGGCCCCAAATGTTTCAGCAACATTCCGCCAAATTTGGCGCTTTCCCCCGCGCCAAATCCCATCCTCGCACCGCCGATATCGCAACCCCATTCCGGCAAACAATTTACGCCACGAAGATAAGCCATCAATCACAAAGCAAAATGTGAAAAGCGCCAAATGTGTCAAATGCCCTCGCCTCCCTCATTCGGCATTCGGCATTCGGCAATCAGCAATCGGCCCCACTCCCTCCCCCAATCGGCAATTGGCAATCGGCAATCTCCCCAATCTCCCTCCCCTTGCCACTTTCCCCGTCCCCAGTTATTACCTACAAATGCCTCACGACGAAGTCATTCCCATTCTGGATTTCGGAGCGCAGTACGCCCAGCTCATCGCCCGGCGGGTGCGCGAAAAGGGTGTTTACAGCGAATTGGTCCGGCCGGACATCCCGGCTGAGCAGCTTAAAAAACTCGAGCCCAAGGGCATCATTCTCTCCGGCGGGCCGAGCAGCGTGTATGAGCCGAACGCTCCACGGTGCGATCCGAAGATTTTCGATCTTGGCGTGCCGATCCTGGGGATTTGTTATGGAATGCAGTTGGGTTGCCAGGTCCTCGGCGGGCAGGTGAAGCCCGCCAAGGCGCGGGAGTTTGGCCGGGTCCGGCTGCACATCGTGGCCGACGATCCGCTCCTGCGCGGGTTGCCCCAAGACACCACCGTTTGGATGAGCCATGGCGATCAGGTGAACGAATTGACCGCGGATTTCGTCGCCCTGGCGGCGACGCCGACCTGTTCCTTCGCCGCCGCCCGCCACGTCACCAGGCCGTTCTACGGCGTGCAGTTTCACCCGGAAGTGACGCATACCCCGCGCGGCGAGCAAATATTCCAGAACTTCCTTTACGAAATCTGCAAATGTTCCGGCACCTGGACGATGGGCAACTTCGTCGAGCAGGCGATCGCCCGGATTCGCCGGCAAGTTGGAGACGGCAAGGTGATCTGCGGCTTGTCCGGCGGCGTGGACAGCTCGGTCGTCGCCGCCCTGTTGCACAAGGCCATCGGCGATCAACTCACCTGCATCTTCGTCGACAACGGATTACTGCGGAAGAACGAACGGCAACTGGTCGAAGCCACGTTCGGCGATCACTTCAAAATCAATCTGAAAACGCTCGACGCCTCCGGGCAATTTCTATCGGCTTTGGATGGCGTGACCGATCCGCAGCAGAAGCGCAAGATCATTGGCCGGGAGTTTATCGAAGCATTCAAGCGCGGGGCGCAATCGATCCAAGGCGCGCATTTCCTGGCTCAGGGGACGCTTTATCCGGACGTCATTGAGAGCGGCCACGGATATGCCGGCACCGCCGCCAACATCAAGCTGCATCACAACGTCGGCGGGTTGCCGGAGGAACTGGGCTTCGAGTTGGTCGAGCCGCTGAGGGATTTGTTCAAGGATGAGGTTCGGCAAGTGGGGGAGGTCCTGGGGTTGCCGGAGTCAATCGTCTGGCGGCATCCGTTTCCGGGTCCGGGGCTGGCGGTGCGGACGATTGGTAAGATCACCGCCGAGACCTTGCGAATCCTCCGCGATGCCGATGAGATCGTCCTAGAGGAGCTGATCGCGGCGAATCTGTATCGCAAGACGGCGCAGGTGTTTGCGGTTCTTTTGCCGATCGGGACGGTGGGGGTGATGGGCGATGCTCGCAGCTATGACGGGGTGATCGCGATTCGTGCCGTCGAGAGCCAGGATTTCATGACCGCCGATTGGGCGAGGATTCCGTTTGACGTTCTGGCTCAGATGAGCAATCGGATAATCAATGAGGTGCGTGGCGTGAACCGGGTCGTTTACGACATCAGTTCCAAGCCCCCGGCGACCATTGAATGGGAATAACGGTCGTGCCCGAGAAAACTGCTGAATCCCCGGCTGATAAGACGATTCTAAAGAACCCGCCCGGTGCGGGCTGAAAATGGCGCAGAATATGCGCCTTTACGAGAATATGCGCCTCAACGTCTGGTTGGCGGCGAGGCTGACGTTGAGAGGCTCAATTTTATTTGCATCGCTGCTAGTCTTTGCTTAGACTCATCTTGCTTGGTCTTGGCGCTAAAGTCAGTGCCTGCGTCCAGACCAAAATGGAGGGCCGTATAGAGGGTTGTCAGGCACAGGCGTCATTCACCGAACGTCTTACCTTTGCATGCCTTACGCATCCAACCAACGAGTCGCAAGGTATCATCAATTGAGGAGGATCACGTGTTGTTCGATCCCACGGCTCAGCCGAGCGTTTTGACCGATCAATCCGCTAAAGATTTTGTCCGTCGCGAAAGCAGGTCTACTGTCATGAATCGACGCAAGAAACTGGCGTGTTTTGGTTTGGCCGCAGCGGCATCCATGGCGCTGCCCACGGGGCTTTCAAATTTCAGCCGGCTGTACGCTGACCCATCGACCGGCGGATCGGGTTCGCAGGCGAATCCGTCCAACGTGGATCTATTAAAGCTCGGAATCGACCAATACAACCGGGGTCAGTACGAAGAATCTGTCGCGACTCTCCAGGAAGTGAGCGTTAAATCGCTCAGCGACCAGGACCGCCAGACATGGGTCAGCATTTTGTCCAAGGCCAACGAGGCGGCGACGCAGCGGCGCGACGCCCGGGCGGAACTGGCGCGCGGAGATGAGGCGCGCAAGGCCAATCAGATTCCTGATGCCCAAGGGCATTACAACGCGGTGTTGAGCAATCCCCGCGCCGATGCGGGCACTCGCCAAGCCGCCCAACAGGAATTGGCGAATCTAGCGGCGTCGCAGGCGAATGTATCCCCGGACGGCAAGGCCGCTTACCGGCAGGCCGTGGACGAATATCGCAAGGGACTTTGGCAGCAGGCGCGGGCGGATTTCCTCAAGGCCCAGCAGTTGGGCTTCACCGGAGGGTTCCTCGAAGCCAGCCCCGCGGAGTATCTCGGGAAGTTGGATGCGGGCGAGCGGAAGTACATGACCAGGGCCAATACCGACGGCCGCGACGCGTACGTTCGCGCCCGCCAGGAATATCGTGACGGCGACATGCTCAGCGCCCACGCGGATTTCACCAAGGCGCGTGATCTTGGATTCCAGCCGAGTTATCTTGAGGGCCTTTCCCCGTCGGAATACCTCAAGCGGATGGACGATGCCGATGCATCCGATAAGCAGGCCGGAATCCCCGATGCGCCGCCGGTCCAGACAGTCGCTCTGGCGAGCGATACCGTCTCCACGCAAAGCACCACGGGCGGGTCTGACCAGTCACAGCTTGCACATCAGGCGGAGGTCGATCGCCTGGCCGAGCAACAGCGCGTTTACAAGGCCCAGGGTCTGGTCGACCTTGGAAAGAAGGCGGAGGCGGCGGGCAACGATCAGGAAGCGCTGAGCCATTACACCCAGGCGGTGGACCTCGACCCGACCAATGCCCAGGCCGTCCAGGGCCGCGACCGGCTGCTGGCGAAAACGGGCCGAGCTCCCAACCAAGGCGGCGTGACCCTCACGCGCACCGAGCAGCAGATCAGGGTGGCCATCGAGGCCATCAATTACAAGTTCAGCACCGCCATCGATCAAGCTCGTGCCGACACGGCGGCCAATCAGTTCGCGCAGGCGGAAAACGACATCGCCACCGCCCAGGCGGCTCGGGATGAAGACCCGACCATATTCAATGCCGACGATCTGCGCCAAAAAGACGCGGCGATCCAACGGGCGACTCTCGATCTGCAACAGGCCAGGACAGCCTATGAGCGTCGCGCGGCGTCGGAGCGGGCGGTCAGTGCGGCCCGGCAACAAGAACTCACCGAGGAACAGGACCGGCATCGCCGGGAATCGGCGGTCGCGGCTTACATCAAGCTCTCGCGCGCCCAGATCGAGCAGCAGAATTACGCCGCCGCCCTCGGCGTCCTCGACCAAATCCTCACCATCGATCCGCAAAATGACTATGCCCTTGGCATTCGGCAATTCGTCGAGGACAAGGCCGTTATCCAGGAACAGAGGCATTATCGCGAAGAGTTCGATTACAACCTGGAGCGGTCGCTGAATCAGGCGGATGAAGCCCAGATCCCTTACTCGGATATTTTCCGCTTCCCGGAGAACTGGCCGGATATTTCCACCCTGCGCGACGCCGAGGCGAAAAACAGCAACGTCAGCAAGGAAGACCAGGCGGTGCAAGCGCTGCTGGATAAGCGGCTGCCTAGCGTGCAGCTCCCGCAGGTGGCGCTCAGCGACGCGATGGATTTCCTGCGCGACATCACCGGCGCCAACATCCTGGTGAACTGGAAAGCGCTCGAGGCCGCCGGCATCGACAAGCAGTCGACCCAGGTTTCCGTCATGCTGCACGACGTCAAGTTCTCCAAGGTGCTCGACATCATTCTTCAGGAGGCCGGCGCCGGGAAGCTGGCTTACACCATCGACGGAGGCGTGATCACGATCTCCACCGCGGACGAGCTGAACAAGGTCGTCGTCACGCGCGTTTACGACATCACCGATCTGTTGATCAATCCAAATTTCGACCCCACGATCCAGAGCATCGGCAGCGGCAGCTCGCAGGTTGGCGGTAGCAGCGGCGGCGGCAGCGGCACAACCACCATTGGGCAGAACACCAACAACTCACAGAACAGCACGTCGACCCGTCAGCAGCAACTGCTGGACATCAAGAAGAAGATCGAGAACACCGTGGAGTTCAGTTCCTGGAAGGACAACGATCCCAACGGCTACGGCCAGATCGACGACTTCAACAATCAACTCATCATTACCCAGACCTCTGAAGTTCACGACAAAATTCAAAATCTCCTGACCCAGCTTCGCGAAGCCCAGGCTGTACAGGTTTCCATCGAGACCCGGTTCCTGACGGTTTCCCGGCACTTTATGGAAAGCGTTGGCGTGGATCTGTCCATGACGATTAACCACCAGAGCAACGGCGTGTTTCCTCCCAACCATTTCACTCCGATCACGATCAGCAATGGGACTTCCGCCTTTACAGCCAGTCCCTCCACCGGCCTGCCGGGCACCATTGTAGGCGCTAGCGGTTTGAGCATCTCCGGAAGCTATCTTGACGACTTCGCGGTCGGCCTGATTATCAACGCGGTGGAGGAGTCCCAACGGCTCAGCGTCGTTCACGAACCACGCGTGACGCTTCAGAATGGCCAAGGCGCCACGATTTACCAGTTGACGTCCATTCCTTACGTGGCAAGTCTGAACGTCTCCGTGGCAACCGGGGCGTCCATTGCGGCGCCGGTGATCGCAAACGCGACGGACGGCGTGCGGTTGGTCGTCGAACGCGCTCTGGTCAGCGCGGATCGCAAGTACGTCACCCTTGACGTCGATCCCGAACTCGACTCGTTCCTCGGCTTCTCCACCTTCACGTACGAACAAGCGGGGGTCGCCCCCACCACGGCGGGCTCCACCACAGTCGTCACCACCGGCTTTGTATCCTCCGCCGGCACACTGAGCGTACAGGAGGCGACCGAGCAGAGGACCGAGGTCCGAACGCGCGTGACCGTTCCCGACGGCGGAACGCTCATGCTGGGCGGCGTCACGATCGCCGGCGAGATCAATCTCGAGGCCGGAGTCCCGGGACTGTCCAAGATTCCGTTCCTCAAGCGCCTCACCACCAATTCCTCCGAGGCCAACGATGAACAGGTCCTGCTCATCCTGCTCAAGCCGACGATTCTCATCAACAAGGAGATCGAAGCCAAGAACTTCCCGCTCCTGACCAGCAGCACCAGCAAGTGAGGTTCGGATAGATAGAAGACGGCTGTCGACGCTCGCCTGTGCAGCGCTTCTGGCGGCGCACGCGCTGCTCTTGGCTTATTCGGCGGCGGGCAATTCGGCGACGTTCGATGAGCCGGCCCATCTTGCCGCCGGTGTTGAGTACTGGAACCGTCACGATCTCTCGATCTACAGCCTCAGCCCGCCGCTGCTGCGGCTTTGGGCGGGCATTCCCGCCGTTCTCGCCGGCGCCCATGCGCCCCCGACCGATCAGGTGGACCAGCGGCCCATCGTCGAGCGGCATTGGCTTTACGCCGATGCCTTCGTCGCCGCCAATTTCTCCCGCTTCCCGTTTCTATTGCTCCTGTCGCGCCTGGGGATGATCCCCATCTCCTGTTTTGCCGGCTGGATCACCTACCGCTGGACGAACCGGCTCTACGGCTGGCGCAGCGCCATGGCCGCCTGCGCCATGTATTGCCTCAATCCCACTATCCTGGCGCACGGGGCGCTGGTCACGACGGACCTGGGCACGGCCGCGGCGATGCTTGCCTCCTGCTGGCTCTGGTGGAGGTTCTGCCGCTCGCCCTCCGCCCGCCGGTGGATGCTCGTCTGCGCCGCATTGCTGGCGGCGCATCTCTGCAAGTTCACCGCCGTCCTGCTCTGGCCCATCATGCTGGCGATGGCGCTTCCCTTCGTATCCTGGCGGCATCGCTGGCAACGCTGGATGCTGCCCGCCGCCTGGGTTGCCCTCGGAATGACCACGCTCCTCCTGCTCAACGCCATCTACGGTTTCCGCGGCACCGGGCGCCCCCTCCGCTCCTTCGCCTTCGACTCGGATTTCATGCAACGCCTCCAGCGGGATCTGCCGGCAACCTTCCCCTCGCCGCTCCCGCGCTCGCTCCTGCTCGGCATCGACGCCCAGAAACGCGATTCCCAACCCGGTTACGAGGCGTTCCTTTTCGGCGAAGTTTATCAGGGATCCCGCTGGTACTATTTTCCCGCGGCGCTGCTGTGCAAGCTGCCGATCGCCATGCTCCTGCTGCTTGCCGCCGCCGTGGCGTCAAAGCTCGGCTCGCGCGGCCGGGCCCCGCCCGCCAGACGCGCCGGTGAATGGAGCATCTTCTTCGCCATCGCCCTTTTTCTCCTGGGCGTGATCGGCGTGGGAGACCTGAATATCGGCACGCGCTATCTGCTGCCGGCGTTTCCCCTGGCATTCATCCTCATTTCGCGCATTTGGTCCGTCGATCGCCGAACCGCCGGGAAAACGCGATCGTTTTTTCCGTATCTCCGCGATGCCCTGCTGGCCCTGTTGGCGGTCGAAACCCTCTGGGTTTGTCCCCGGTTCCTCACCTTCGTCAATTTCGCGGTGGGGGGGCCGTCCAACGGCTGGAGGCTGCTCACCAATTCCGACTTCGACTGGGGCCAGGGCCTCTTCGACTTGCGCCATTGGATGCAAGACCACCGCGTCTCCGGCATCACGCTGGCCTACTTCGGCTTCGTCGATCCCGCCGTTTATGGCATTCATTACACTCCGGTTATCCAGAGCAGCGACGCCGACTATGTCGCCGTGAGCAGCTATTTTCTCGACGGCTTGAAGGCCCGCATCGTCACGGGTTGGGATCCCGCCACAAATCGGAATGAGCGCACCTGGATCGGCCTGCGCTACGGCAAAGCCCTGCAAACCAAGATGCCGCTCGCCGTCGTGGGGCACACGATATTCATTTATTCCCGCGACGCCGTGGAATCCGCCGGTGCCGTTTCCGCAGGCCCGTAGATCAACCGCCGCTGCCATAGGGGAATCTCCACGGGTGGATTGGATTAAACCGGCAGGCTCATGGGGCGAAGCACGTCATACCGATTCCGCCGCCGATGCGTCGGCCGGCAGCGGGAATGGCGACGTGTCCTTGCTTGTCGCTCTCAACCCCCCCGTCCACAAGGCCGCCAGGAAGATGATGATTCCCCCCACGACGAACGGCCCGGAAATGTGCACGTGAAACGCCGCCGCCGCGATCACCGGGCCGATCACCCGCGCGATGCTCCCCAGACCCTGGTTCAGCCCGAATACCAAACCCTGCTCCGATGGATCGCTGGTTTGCGATATCAACGCATAAAGCGTCGGCGTTTGCAGGCTTCGGCCGACGGCGTTGATCGCCCCGCCCACCAAAAGAATCACCAGCATCGGCTTGAACCCAACCACCGCCAGCATCAGCATGCCCAGCCCGACAAAAACCGGTCCGACGATCGCCAGCGGCCATTCGCCAAATCGTTTGGTCAATCGCCCGATGAACCCGCCTTGCACTACGGCGATAATGACGCCCAGGAATGCGTAGTACAGCCCGACCTGCCAGCCGACGTAATGGAACGTCCGGTCGCTGCTCAGGAACAGCGCGACCATGCTTTCCAGCATGACGAACGCCGCCATGCTAATGAACGCGATCAGCAGCAGTTGAACGAGCCTGCCGTGGCGGAGTATCGGCTTGAACCTGCTTGGATGCAGCCAGCCCGTCACTTCCGCCGGCTTATGCACCCGGCTTTCCTTCAATCGGAAACACGTTTGCAGCATCGCCCCAAAACTCATCGCCGCCGCGAAATACCCCGGAAGCGCCGGGTGAAACGTGACCAGCAGCGCACCCAACGCCGGCCCCATGGCAAACCCCACCCCGAACGCCGCCCCCAATACCCCCATCCCGCGTGCCCGGTTTTCCTTCGTCGTCACGTCGCTGATATACGCCTGCGCCGTCGAGATGTTTCCCCCGCTAAGCCCGTCGATGAACCGCGAGCAATAGATCAGCAGCAGAGCATAAGCCGGATGAACCCAGTGCAAATTGAGCACGATCCCCAGCAGCAAATATCCCAGCGAGCTGCCAAGCTGCGAAAAGATCAGCACCGGCCTCCGCCCAAACCGGTCCGAAATCGCCCCCAAAATCGGCGCGGCCAAAAACTGGCACGCCGAATAAATCGAAAACAGCAGCCCAACGTCCAACGCCGTCGCCTTGTACTGCGCCGCAAACAAGGGCAGCAGCGGGATAATGATCCCGAACCCCATCAGGTCCGTGAAGACGATGAGGAAGATAGTCGCCAGCGCCCCCTTCGGCGGCTGGCCGGGTATTTCGACTTCGGTCATGGATTGGGGGTTATAGCATTGTTATCCGCCCGTTGCATCGCACGCTGCCCAAGCCCTCTTCTTTCCCAAACCCTTGAACCCTTGCACCCTTGAACTCTTGAACTCTTGAACCCTCGAACCCTCGAACCCTTGAACCCTTAAACCCTCGAACCCTCGATCCCTTGCACCCTTGAACCCTTGAACCCTCGAACCCTTGAACCCTCGAACCCTTAAACCCTCGAACCCTTGAACCCTTGAACCCTTGAACCCTTAAACCCTCGAACCCTCGAACCTTCGATCCCTTGAACCCTTGAACTCTTGAACCCTTGAACCTCCTCGAAGTCGTACTCCGGGAGAGGGTTGGGGTGAGGGTCTTCGAGCGGACCGAGCGTCAGTCGGCAGGCTTTCGCGGTCAAAAGAACCTGGCTATGATCCGACAGGGATTCGAAGAAATGGATCGCGCGGAGGCGCGGAGGCGCGGGGAAACAAACTCCGCGCCTCAGCGCCTCCGCGCGAGACATCTTCTCTTCTTCCGACCTGAACAAGGAGAAAACCGGTGAAGGTGAAATTCAATACGCGCGATCCGGACATTCTGGGTTCACTGCCGGCCATGCGCCGGGCGGCACGACGAGCCATGCGGCTTGCCCAGGAAACGGGAACACCCTTTTGGGTGATGCGCAACGGCAAACTCGTGAACCTAAATCCATCCGCCAAGCCCGCGGCTAGACGAAACGGGCGAGGAACACGAAAGGCATGGATCCCATTGTCCGGTCCTGGACCCTTAGTTAATTCATTGTCCGGTCCTGGACCCTTTAGTTAATTCCGCGCCTCACGAGCCTCCTTTGCTTATTTCGGCGGAGTATTCGAGACCGACGCAGACACTTGAGACACGCAGAAGCAGAGTTGATCTACTATTAGGAGGCTGACCGTCGCGGCTTTTAACGAACATTCGTCCGCAGATGCTACGCCATGCCCGATGCTGTTGCGGTTCACCTTGATCTTCGGATCGTTCGGGTTGAAACTCGCGAAGTACACGGATTCAAGATATTGACCAAATCGGGATGGCAGAAGGGGTGTACTCGCATGACGTTCAATTTCCGCCACTTTCACCGCACTACCCGAGAGTCCCTTTTGAGTGGCTTGCGCGCCCGAATCGGTCAGCTTCTGGTGCGACCGCAACAACCCCTCGATGCGCGGATAAACTAACGCAGCAGTGCTGAGAAAGTCCCCGGCAAAATACCGCTCGGTTGCTTGCTCGAGAAACTTGATGTGATCAACGAACGCGGGCGTTGCCTTCCATCGCGCAAGCATTGTCGGAAGGGCATCCTTAACCTCGGTAGCGATCGCTTCCGAAAGATCGTCGAGCGGCCATGAGTTAGATGCGTGTGCGATCAGTGTTCGGACCGTCGATTCCTTCAAGGTGATGAAGGGAAACCATTGGCCGTCGAGAAGGGTTTGAGCTATAACCGAAAGTCGTGGATGGTTGGCGGCTGAATAAAAGCGGCGTACCTTCGGTGGATCGTGCTTAGCGGTTCACCAGCGTCCCACGCGGGACAGAAAAGGATACGCCT
>Ga0116114_1001486_pt1 | contig 12233 bp, 23 predicted proteins | sample June2015DPH_10_5_FD_89823 | JGI IMG/M metagenome (GOLD analysis project Ga0116114, IMG submission 89823) | Peatland microbial communities from SPRUCE experiment site at the Marcell Experimental Forest, Minnesota, USA - June2015DPH_10_40 | ecosystem: Environmental > Terrestrial > Soil > Wetlands... | reverse complement strand
TTTGCCGAAGCCTGTACCAGAGCGCGTGCTGATGCGAAATGTTGCGGAGTCTCGCACTGCGCCTCCGAAACTCAAGTTGACTCCTCCAGAGCCGCCGAAACTACCCGCCCCGCGCAAGATCGGCCCAGAGGACGTGCGAGCGGCGAAGGCGGAGGCAGTAGCGAACCGGGCGGATACATTCAGGAACCGTGGCGGTGGCCTGGCGAGTACGTTCCTCGTGTTGGATGGTATCCGAAACGCCTTTCACGGCAATGTGGCTGCAATCGGAGAAGACATCGGAGCAAGGGCCGCATTCGGCGTTGCCAAGCAATCCGCGGCTCGCTTGTTGGAGAATCCGAAGGTGGCGAACTGGCTCTCTCAAGCCACGCCGCGCGACGTGGCTCAGATTCCGCCCGACTTACTCGGCGACTTTCCGAATCTCGTCAAGGCGGCTCAGGCGAAGGGAATCAAGGTTAGCCCCGCACTGCTTAGCATCGCAGCCGTGAGCGGCCTTCCAGCGCCTCGCGCGAAGCATCCTACTGACGTTTACCAGGACATGGAACCGTGATTCTCAGCGCCGAACGCCTCGCGGTTTGGGAAACGTGCCCACGCCGGAGCGTGTGGACAGCAAGATACGGGATGCCCCGCGTCTCGCTGATTGGCGCACTCTACCGCGCGGTGGACGCTGGGCTGCGTACCGAGAAAGACCCGGAGCGGGCAGCGGAGAACGAATTGCTGTCCATCGCAGCGTCACCCGGCCTCGACATCACCGGGCCGAACGTCTACTCCGCGGCAATGCACACGGCCAAGATTGCAGGTATCGTCTCCGTGGCGCTCAGATCGGCTTCTACAGCCCCGTGGAAGCCCGTAGGCGATGCGGTGGTTCCTGGGGGCCATCCCGAGGCCCATGCGTGGCGTAGCGCCTGCTACGACGCCGGGGACGGCCACCCTAGACGTGTGGTGCTGGTAGATCGCTGGTCGGACGACCGTAAGGCTCAGGAGATACGTTCGTGGCGGACAATCGGCGAGGCTTGCGCCCTCAAGAGTCCCATCATGCTCACCGCCGTCACCATCGGATCGCCGAAAGACGGCCGGCGCATCTCGCCGTGGACGCGCTGCTACCAGCATCCCCGAAACCGGACGTACCGATTCAAGCGGAAGACCTCGCAGGAGGACTTTGGAGCAACGTGGAAACCGATCTGGCGGGAAGACTCAGGGTTCCCTACCGCCGAATGGCTGACTCGAATGCAGAAAGATGGCTGCATGGCTGACGCGGTGCAGACTTGCTCTGTTCCCGTGCCGCCGCGCCGGGGTGACTATGTGCGAGAGATTCAGCGGATCGCGCTCGACATCGAACGCTGGCAGGAGCGCGTAGGGGAGACCCCACCGATGCGGCTGGCGGGATGCTACGGATTCTCACCGTGCATTTTTATCCCCGTCTGCCACGGGGCATCGGCGCCCGTTCCCGAAAACTATCACTTCAAGGTTTTGCAGGGCAAGGCTTCCCTCCCTGATGTTCCCAGCGGTGACACTCAAAGCACCCCCACAGATGCCGTTGCACATCGCTCTCCCGCCAGCCGTACACGCGCTTTCCCTTGAGATGGCACAGGTGGCCACGCATGAGCAGGGCGCCTTCGAGCGGTAGCGGCCCGATAAGGCAGTGCGGAGAGGCTTCGATGCGGACGCCCAAGACTTCCGTTCCGTCGAGCATGTGGTACTCGCACATCCCCCTAACGCGAGTACGCGCCTTGATGCGGCATTCCTGCTTCTCGGCTTCGGTAGGTTCTCCCCGGCGGAGAGTCTTGCGGGGGCGGATCACGCCAGCGCCACGCGCACACTGTCGATGGCCTCTCCAGAGACAACCATCGCTGTTGTAAAGCGAAGGACGCGCCAGCCAAGCAAAGCCGCCGCGTTGTACTTCCTGACATCCTTCTCGAAGCCCTCACCCCGGCTATGACGCGACTTGCCGAACGCCGTTCCGCCCTCGATCTCGACTGCAATCTTCTTCTCTGGCCATGCGAAGTCGAATGCCCACTTGCGGCCATCCGCAAACTTGTACTCGCGCTCTGGCGTCAGATGGTAGATCGAGCAGTGGAGCGCGAACATCTCCTCACCTTCACTCAACTTCTTCGGGATTTTCGCCATGCTCTTTCCTCCACTTCTCGATTGCCTTGATGGTGCGCGAACTGTGACCGATATGAAAATATCCGGCCTTGTGTTTGCACTCGTAGACCATGAGCGCGTAGTCGGTGGCTCGGTGCTGGTCTTTCCAGTGGCCAACCATCACGGTTCCCAGCGCGGCCCGTGCTTCCTCTTCGCTGCGATACAAGCGTTTGCGGCATGGCTGGCAGTAGAGAGGCGGGATACGGCTCATGGAACTAGCTCATCGCAGGCGGCTCTCACGCGGGCATCCAACTGCGATTCCATCTGCCACGCCTCATGCGCCGTCTGCATGGCAAGCTCCAAAGCGTCGTCCCGGTTGGATGCGCCGTGATCCATCGCTTCTGCCAGAACGTTCTCAATTACCTTTGCGGCGGACTCTGCGGGGCGGAACTTCATCGTCTTGCGGTGTTCGACGTGCTGATCGGGGTGCGTCTTCTGGATGTGTTCCACGAACTCATCGGCCTTCTGGGTCTTCGCAGCTTCCAACACTTCCGGCTCGGCCCGGACTGCGGTGCTGAGGTGCATCACTGTGTCCACGTTCTCGCCCCGTATTTGACTCAGGTGCTCGTCCGGGATGTCTTGCAGCTCTGTGACCTCTCGGAGGTACTGGTAGGCCGTAGACCGCGCTCTGGGAGCCGCCAGAGACATCCACGATTCAAACGACTCACACCGACACTGCCAGAGCGGGGTGTCGCGCACTTCTCGACAGAGAATGCCGATTTCGGTGCGGCTGAGAATGGCTTTGTCCCACGCTTGCAGTCGGGCGAAGATGAGGGACTCGCGGGCGGCGGGGTCCAGGTCTGGACGGGCGCCGGTCATGCTGCCACCTTCTTTCCGCGTTTCCAGTGCGCGAGTTTCAGCGGGGTCTTCGTCTTTCCGCTCTTCTCTCCACAATCGCAGAGGCATCTTCCGCGATGTCCCATGATGAGAATGCAGCAATGGCCTTTGCCGCCGTAATCGACGAACTCATGCCCACACGGACTTCCGTTAGCTAACTCGCTCATGGTTTCCCCTCAATATGGTTTATCAGGCTCTCCGCGATCTGGGCAGAAGAATCTTCTGCGTAAGCTCGAACGGAGGCATCGTGACATGCGCCAATGATACGCCGAAGCGCGGCCTTTTCCCTCAGTAATTCGACATGCGATTCCATCGAAAAAACCCGGTTCAGCAGGTCGTTCCCCAAGTCGGAGATGTAGGCTGCGTCCCTGTCGGTGCATTCCTTTGCTCTCCGCATGGCGTCGATCAGCAGTATGTGATCGATGGGCCTTCCAATCGAAAGCCGCGACCGGATGCAGGCAAAGATGCGCTGATGGGTGTGGAGCGAGAAGTCTTCCACCTCCAACATCTTCGCCTGCTCCCAGTGGGCATTGTCGAAGAGAAGGTTCCCCAAGACGACTCGCTCGGAATGTTCGTTCATTGGGAGACGCGGAGCCGGTTGAGGTTTCATTGGGATTCCGCCTCTTGCTCAAAGAACTCGTCCCACTTGTTCTTCAGATGGATGTCGTGGGTCTTGACGTAGTGGTGTTGCTTGGCCGAGACGCATCCATGCTCTTTGTGCCCCAAGACCACGATGTTCTCGTAGCTGAAGTCCAGTTTGTCTCCGTTCGCGTGGTGTACATCTTCATCCTTCGTCAGCGGACGGCCCATCTTGAACGCTCCGAGTAGCCGGTGCAGCCGAACCTTGCGATGCGTTCCGCAAGTCAAGACGAGGTACCCCTTACTGTCGATGTGCGATCCGACCGTGGGCTTGAACTTCCCCGTGTTGTCGCGCACTGGAGTCGTCATGCTCGCCCTCCAAAATGAGTGTCGAGTGCGGCGCTCACCATACCGCGAGTCGCACCAATCGGTATTGGGATGCGGAGTTTGCGGCACAACTGCACCTGTTTGTCTGACGGCCCTTCGTTGCGCCAGCGCGACTCCCTCGCCAGCAGCACCTTCGGCGCACCCGAATCCAGTACGGCGCGGTCGGCGGCGTTGAAGGCTCCTGCCAAGTTCTGCGCCTGAATCTCCACGGGCTTCCCAGATACCATGCCGCGCACCCACCAGTCGCCCAGCAAGTCGGCTGCGATAACGATGCGGTCGCGCCCCACGGGGAGCGCGTAGGTGTCGCCCTGCTTCCTCCACGCCAACTCAGTCAGTTTGGAGACTTCTGGCGGATAGCTTGCGCGGAACAGTTCGATGTTCTTGGCAATCGAATCCAACTCGCTCAGGTTGTGGATGTCCTGAATGTTGGCGGTGGGGAACTCCGCGGCTACGCGCTCCAACTGCTCACGCGCCTTCGTGTACCGCTCACCCTTCATGTCGAGCGACTTGGGTAGGCCCATAAGGGACGGCATGGTGATGAGGTTATGCTTCGACGTGGAATCGACCACATCGAGGATGATGCAGGAGTCTTTCGACAGCGGCCCAACGTGCGTCTTGATGTTGTCCACGCCGTCAGGAATGCGCGCCCCACGCCCGATCATCTGCGTAAAGAGAAGCTGAGACTTGGTAGGCTTCGCCAGAATGATGCACTCAATCTCTGGATCGTCGTACCCCTCGGTGAGCACCTGGCAGTTGCACAGAACCTGAATCTCTCCGGCCCGGTGCCGCGCCAGCTTGGTTGCCCGGTCGGGGTCTTCTCCATAGACCGCCGCCGCTGAGATTACATGCGACTTGAACGCTTCGCCCAGATCGAGCGCGTGTTGCACGTTCACGGTGAACGCCACGGTCTTCTTGCCGTAGGCGTGTTTGCACCATTCTTTGACGATGATCGCGTTGCGCTCTGGCGTGTTTACTGCATCGGCAAGTTCCTCTTCTGCGAAGTCACCCATCCGAGTGTGAACTGAATCGAGGTTCGTCTTCGTGGAGACTCGGTAGCCGATGAGGTCGGATAGGTAGCCGGTGTCGATTCCAGCCTTGATGTCCATGTTGAAGACAATCTCATCGAAGCAATCGCGCAAGCCCGTCCCGTCTGACCTATTGGGTGTGGCAGTCAAGCCGAGCGAAAGGATGCGCGATCCCGCAGAGAGTAGCCCGAAGTGGTCAAGAACGCGCTTCCACTGCGGCGAGGTGCTGTGATGCGCTTCATCGGATACGATGCAGTCGAAGTCTGCCGGGTCGAACTTCTTGATGCGCTCAGAGTTCCGCCGGCCCAGCGTTGGAACGGATGCGACCACAAGCGAGTCCATCGGGGCGGCGTTGCGGTGCGCCATCTCGACTCCACACATCAAGCCGGGATTCCATCGCGCGAGCTTGTCGGCTCCCTGGTCGGCCAGTTCCTCGCGGTGGACGAGTACCATGATGCGCTTGCGAAAGCCGTGGTGCTCTCGCAGGGCAGCGAAGAGTACAGCCTTGCCTAGCCCGGTCGCAAGCACGGCAAGCTGCCGGTTGCAGCCACGGTCGAGCGCGGCCTTCGAGCGGTCGAGACAGTCAAGTTGGTATGGTCGGAGATTCATCGCCGAAACGTGTCCTGTTCTGTGCATGTAGCCCAGTGCGCGACTGCCCGAGACGATCTGCTGGTCATCGGATTCATGGGAATCTTTTTGCCGGTGGGGGTGATCCACCACTCGATGTCATCACCACATCCTCGGCAGATTGCATCGTTATCGAACTGATAGCCTCTGGCCTTCATCTCGTCAAACGTCTGCGGAAACGCCATTATGTACCTCCTGTCAATTTGTCGCCTTGTGACACCGATACTTGTTCTTGATGTTGGTGGTGAAAATGCGGTCAGGGAAGGGGTTGGCCATGATCTTGTCGTACTCGCACTCAGGGATGTTCGGGCCGAAAACGTACAGCGTAGACCGCCCACGGAACCTAACCAGAAGGTATCCGTCACACCACCCGATCTGATCGAGGTTGTGGGCTTTCGTGACGAACTGCGGCACGGTGCGGGAGATAAGGTCGGAGACTTTCATGGTTCACCCCCTCGACAGCGCTTCAGACGCATCGTAAGCCACAACGCACTTCTCACACATCTCGTCGCCCTTGCGGTTTTGCTCTTTCGTGATCTCCACGCCACATTCAACGCAGTTCCAAGAAAGCTGCTCAGTCTCCGACTTCCATGTGTCCGGCTTGTCCACCTGAAAGTTCTCGGACGCGTGATCGCGCCATGCAAGTTCGGCATCGCGCTCGGCTTTTCCTTCCGAGTCGGCTTCGACCTCCATCGTGTAGGTGTCCGACTTGGTAACAGTCACTTCAACCCTAAACTTCGGCATTGTGTCAGTCCTCCTCGTGGATTCTCAGCGCCGCCTGCAACTGCTTCGCGGCCTCGATACGGCGTTGTGGTGATGCGCCCCGTAGTTCAGCCTCCACCGCCGCAGTGAAGACGGCGGCGAAGGCTACGGATTGCAGCAATGCTTGTCTCAGTGGCTCGTCCATGGCATCTCCCTACTTGTCGATGGGGATTTTGTCTTCCCAGACACGGATCGCGCCCGTGCCGCAGATCATCTCTGCCGTGTTGTGCATCGTGCGCACGGTCGCACCGATGCCCTTCTCGTCGGCGATGATGAACTCCGGCTTGAGCTTCGACTTGTCCTTCAGTTCCCACTTCCAGACCGAGCGGAAGCTGGTGCCCTGAATCTGCGGGACGGTGGACGGCAGAACGATCACCGGCGCCACGACGTTGACCGCCTCCTCGAAGACTTCATCAGCAGCTTGCTTGTCGCCCTGGGCTTCGAGTTGGCGAGCTTCTTCCAGCAGCCGAGCCTCTTCCCGTTGGCGAGCCTCTTCCGCTTCGCGCTGGGCAGCTTCGCGGCGGATGCGCTCCTGTTCGGAGTACCATGCAGACCGCTCTCCGTTGAGCCGTGTGCGCTCCTGGTCCGCCGGCTGCATGTACGACGTGCGGATTCCGGTCAGCGTCTTGTGGAGCTTGTGGGCCTTCTCGACGTAGGGCGTGATGAGCGCGTCGAACTGGTCATTGACGGCCTTCAGCGCCTTGCATGAGTCGGCGGCGTTGATGTAGTTGGTGTCGTCGGGATCGTTCTTCCGCACCGAGAGAGCCTTCGCCTGTGTGACGAGGACGGCACTCTGCGCGGTGATGGACGACAGTTCCGGTAGTTGCTCGAAAAACGCTTCGAGGGCGGTCTTCAAGTCCGTCTGCAAAGATAGGGCTTGTTCGTTCAGTGTGAGGGCGGCGGTGGTCATGGGTTCCTTTCGTGGTTAGGTAGATTTGAAAATGCTCTTCCCGTTCCATGTGTGAGTAGGCACATCGGCACGATGCGCCAGTGCGACGGCTTCGTCGTATGCCTTCCGCGCCGGTGCGACGGCTTCGTTGTATGCCTTCGACGCCGGTGCGACGGCTTCGCTGTATGCCTTCCGCGCCGGTGCGACGGCTTCGTCGTATGCCTTCCGCGCCAGTGCGACGGCTTCGTCGTATGCCTTCGACGCCAGTGCGACGGCTTCGACGTATGCCTTCGACGCCAGTGCGACGGCTTCGTTGTATGCCTTCGACGCCGGTGCGACTATTGCCGCTGACGCGGCGGAAATCGGGCGCATATTGTCGAGCCGTGTTACTTGCTCACTCTTTGGCTTCCCCGAAAGAATGTAGGCGATTCGGTTTGCAATCGGTTCCGACAGTCCCTCAGACTCTTGTCCGTGGTGGATGCACCATCCCTGCGTCGCTTCCGGCTGTGCTGCCCATGCAGCACGACAGTCTTTTTCTGCTTGTTCGATGATTCTCATGGTGTCCTTTCGTGGTTAGTCAGAGCAGCTTGTGATTGATGCGCCATTGGGTGAGGACGAGGGCCGACAGAAATATCTTCTCGTCGATCCGCTCAGTGTGCTCTTGCACTTTGTAGTACCGGCCTCCGGCATCGGGCTTGTCTTGCAGGTAAACGGCGAAACGCTTGAGCGGCATCTGTAGCGTCTCGGCGTGGCTGTGGAACGCGATGGCTTGCCCTGCTGTCTGGATCGCGTGGCTGGGCTCTTGGTCGGCGCAGGTCTTGATCTCCACCACGGCAAGGGAGATGTTCTCACCCTCGCCATAGCTGCCGTAGCAGTCTATCGTCATCGCGTACAGGATTCCGTTGACTTTGACGGCGCAGGGAACTTCGCACCAATCGAGGTCGAACTTGAACTTGAAGTCCTCGATGAACTGCCGCCAGCCTTCGACCCGATTCCAGTATTTCGGATAGGGCTTGAGGTCGTCCATGTCCAAATCGCCCTTCGACAGCCAGAGGCAGTATTCGTGTATCTTCGTGCCGAACTTTGCTTTGTCGGCGAGCACCTGGGGGTTGACGGCGGAGTAGTCAACCAACCCCGCCGCGTCGAGGATTTGCGTAAGCGACATGACGCGCTTGCCGTCGAGTTCGTAGCGATGCCCGTCGGCCTGAAAGGTCAGACCGTCACACTCTCGATAGAAGTCCATGTCACGCCTCCGCTGCTGGGTTTGGTTCAATCTTCGTGAACGGATACAGGTCGGGGTGGGCCTTGATGTGCTCGGCAAAGAACTTGCCGACACTGAGCGCCCATGAGAGTTCTTCGGCGAGTTTGGCCGGCACGTTGGCGTAGTGGTACTTGGCTCCGGGCTGACCAGCTTCCTTCTGCTTCTTGGTTGGGTGGAATCGGATGCCGAGGGTTGAGGTGTCGGCATCATGGCCGACTTCTGCGATCTGCGACGATACAACGGGTTTGTATTCCATCAGGATGTCTCATCTTTCTCCGCAACGGGCACGGGGTTGGCGACCCGCTTCGGGAATAAATCCTCGACTGCGGCTTCGAGCTTGGCGACGGCGTCACCGCATTCGAGGGTGGTGAAGATGACAGCGAGAAAGTTGGCTGCATCTCTGCATCCGCGCGTCTTCTCGTAGCTGGCATGGTAGGTATACTTGCAGGCGGTGACGTGGAGGTATCGCTCTAAATTGTCGCGTACTGCCACTGTCGTATCGGTGAGCGGGGTTCCTTCTTCTATTTCTCCATCATTCTTGAGAAACTTCATGGCGTTACTCCTTTGTCTTGTTACTCGGTTCTGGCGAATTCGCCGTGGTACTGCTTCGCAGCTTCGCAATAGGCCGCATGAGCCGCCTCTGGGGTCGAGAAGTATCCGAGCCAGATTTCTTTGCCGTCTACAACGATCCTGCTTTTCCAGTTTCCATCACGCTTGAAAAAACTCACGCCCTTGAATCCCGATCTGTTGGTTCTCCGCCGCCGCCGGTTTCGCATGTTCCCGGTTCGATCAGTGACGCGAAGATTGGAGCGACAATTGTCCAGTGAATCGAGGTTGATGTGATCTACCTCTCGACCATCTCCAAACTCCAAGCCAGCAATTAGGCGGTGCATGTAAAGCACGCGCTTTTTCGAGCTTTTGCGGGATGTATTCCGAGCCGCACACCAATGGTCCGACTGTGCGCTTTTCAAGGCAAACCACTTCCATTGATTCAGCCAATCGAAATCGGCGTCATCGACAACCGCTACTTTTCCCTGCGACAAAGTAATTTCTCGTGGCATGAGTCACCTCGGTTTGTTCTGATGGAAGCGGCAATCGGGGTCGAGCGCGTCAACGGCCGCCTCGTAAATACGCTTTGGCATGGAGTCGCGGTGGCCGTGGTAGCCGAGAGCCGCAAGTTGCGCCGCCGACTGCTCATCGTTCCCGCCAGCCGAGCGCATGATGGCGAAGTACCGCTTCGCCTGCGGGGGAGAGATGCACGGCTCGTTGACGACTTCGCCCTGTACGGCCTCGCGCTGAGGCGCTGGGGGGCCGTCCTGCGCTTGCTGGGCCTGTGCGGGTGGGGTAGCAGCCCCCTTTTGGCTCTTGGGGCGAATCTCAGGCTCCGCGTTGGGGTCGGGGGTGTGAATCTGCGGATCGGGCCAGGTGTTCGCGTCGGACGGCTCCGATGCGATTCCCTGCCCTTTGAGGGTGGCGATCTCCGTCTCGTCCAGCATCCCCAGGCCGCACAGCGAGAGCGTGACGCGCCGCTTGGCCTTCGTCTCACACTTCATCATGGCGTTGGCCAAAGCCTCTCCGGTCAGCCCCTTCACATTCACCGCGCCGGTCGAGGAGTCAACCCGTCCATCGCGGTCGGATGCCGACGCCACGACCACCACCAGGTCGCCGATCTGCTTAGGATCTACGCCGGTGATGGAAACGCCGTGGACCTTGCGAAGCTGCTCCGTGCAGTCCTTCAGCGCGTAGAGTTGGAGCTTCCCATTCAGCGCAATGTAGGCGAACGGCTTGGTGAGCGGGTTGAGACCCAGCGATGCACAGATGGCGTTGTAGTAGTGAAGCCGCTCCTGCGGGGTGAGCGGTTTCAGGTCGCCTTCGAGTAGTACCTTTTCGATGTTGGCCGTGAGCGGCCCAGCGGTTGCAAGTTCGGTTGCCATGATGTTGCTCCTTTGGATTTCGTTAGTGATGCTATTCCATTGCAGAGTACGAAGTCAAGAACTTTCGTGACTTTTCGTAAACGTTATCGTAAGATTGCTGCATGAATATCTCATGGTTACTTCGCTCATGGCGCTGTCACGAAGGGTTGTCGGTGGCGGAAGCCGCCAAGATCATCGGGATTCCGCATAACTCGTTACGTTGCCTCGAACAAGGGAAGGGCATTCGGGGGGCATGGTGGATCGTTCTCGACCGATGGCTAACGGAGATTCGGTAATTCTGTTTACTTTTCATCGGACGATTACCTAAGTGAGTTTTCCACAAGTCCAGTTCTGGACTGCTCACCCGTTGACGGCGGCGCGCAGGGCGGCGATTGTGTCCTTGTGAATCTCGAACACCATCACGTCGGGCTGCTGGTCGCATTCGGCGAAGAGAACGGCGAGCGCAGCCTTGATGTTGCCCTTGGGTGCGGCCTTGACTGGCGCAGGTGCCTGCCGCTTCACATCCGCAGCGGTGATCTTGCCGGGTTTGGCGAGCACGGCCCTCTGGTGCTCACGAGACAGATTGGCGATGGCCTTGGCAGCGCCGCCGACCACGCGGCCCGACCGCACGGCTTTCTCGGCCTCTGGCGTCAACTCCAAGAGCTTCAGGCGTCCCGTCACCCAGCCCTTCGTCGCATGGAACGTCTCGGCGACCTTCTCCTCCGAGAACTGGTAGACGTTGATGAGCCGTTGGATGTTGTAGGCATCGTCAATCGGCGTCGTCTGGTTGCGGACGCGGTTCTCCTCGATGTTGGCGATGAATGCCTGCTGCTCGTTGAGTTGCGTGTAGGAGCATCGCAGGGTGAGCGGCTCCGGCGTGAGGCCGCGCTTGTTGATCTCACTGACGGCCCGCCAGCGCGAGTACCCGGCGACCAGGACCGGCTTACCTTCGGAGCGGCGGATGAGTACCGGCTGAATCTGGCCGACCGTGAGGATCGAATCAATGAGCCACTGGATGTCGGGAAGCTCGTGCCGGCCATTCAACTCCGGCCTGATCTCCAACTCTTCCGGTAGGGCTTTCCATTCGGACTGACCGCGACCGATTACTGTGTCAAAAAGTGTCTTTGCCATGATGCTCCTTTGTGGTGGTGGGTTGATGTTGCGTTAGTGCCACGGATGCGCGAAGTAGACGATCCCCGCGATAACTACGACGGCGAAGAAGCCGAATGCGAGCTCTCTCATCGTGTTCTCCTGTAACTGCGGTGCTTCATCCACCCGGCCATCCATGCGACGACCAGCACGGCGCACATGATGGCTAGCGGGACAAGGATGCTGGCGGCGTGGAAGCAAGGTGCTTGGAGTTCGGGCGCGGGGATCATGGCACACCTACAAGTACAGGCTTGCGAGTAGAGTAAAACTCGTGGACAGTATCGAGTATTAAATCAAACTGTGCATCGCAGTGATGCTGATGCCAAACTCCAATCGGGCAACCTTGGTCATCCTCGTTAGGATTCCGGGGCGGTGGGTTCAATTTGCGAACAAGCATTCCCGCAATCATGGAGAACTCACAGACGCGTTCGACCCCAATCTTCTGCGCGAGTTCTATATTTCGTGTCCATCCAGTGTCATTCATCTCGCATCTCCCTTCTTGCAGGCGGCGATGGCGCCAGGTCGATGCCAAGCGGTATGCGTACCCGTGGCGTGAGCGCGTCCATCTCGTCTTCGGCTAGCTCAGTCCATAGATCGTGCATCCAGGGGGTCTGAGCCTTCCGTGCCTCTTCGAGGTGCGCTGCGATATGGGCGGGGAGGGT
>Ga0116114_1001480_pt1 | contig 12255 bp, 15 predicted proteins | sample June2015DPH_10_5_FD_89823 | JGI IMG/M metagenome (GOLD analysis project Ga0116114, IMG submission 89823) | Peatland microbial communities from SPRUCE experiment site at the Marcell Experimental Forest, Minnesota, USA - June2015DPH_10_40 | ecosystem: Environmental > Terrestrial > Soil > Wetlands... | reverse complement strand
TGGGTTCTGTATTATCCCACTGCAGTATTGTTTCCGCAGGGGGAACTGTACTAATAGTAGTGAACTTACTCCAGTTTGTATATGTCCAACCGGTTCCGTTCATCGCGTTTACCCGCCACCAATAATGAGTTAAGTTCTGAAGTCCGTTTACTAACATTGTGGAATCGGTTAAAGTACTATCATTCACTACATATTCCGTACTTGTCGTATCCGTCGTTAGCTGAAACCAATACGGACTTACGCCGGCTACATTCTTTTTGACCGATGAGCCTGAATTAGTTATACTCTTAGGATTCTTCATGAATGCGTTTGCGGATGATCCTGCATTTGCTAAACTCTTAGCATTCTTCAGAAATGCTTTCATCTTAGCCATCGCTAATTGGTCTTGAGATTCATTCCATTGGAAGTTTACATTTACCGGTACGTTTATGCCGTTATTTGGCGGATATACCAACACCACGCCAAATGTCTTAAAATTCCATACCTGACTCGAAGGGCTCATTCCGCCTGAGTTCACTGCATTTACCAGCCAGTAATATGTAGTAAGATTACTTAAGCCGCTTACGCTGAATGTTGTATTAATTAGTCCAAGTGTGTCTAAAATAACAGATTCGAAGTTACTGTCTGCGCTAAGCCGTAATCTATAACTGCTTGCTCCGGCAGAACTCATCCAATTTAATTGTACCGGCTGTACAATTCCTACACTACCATTAAACGGGCTTGCTTGCTGAACTATGGCAAGATTATTATTTAGAACTATATTCAGGTTAAGATTTGTATAAACAATTGCATCATTATTGGGAATTACTATAGGCGTTAGTGTGGATGTTGTGGTATTGGGTACTCTTAAATCGGTAACTGAAAAATTATCAACCGTACCTGATATTGTGCTTTTGGCGCTCACAAAAACATTATTACTTTGTGTAGTATTTATGTAGCTTAATCCATCCGAAAGATCGAAATCAATTTTGTTATTTGGGAACGGCCTTGCCGGCAGTCCCTGTTGTGTATTCATAGTAAAATTAAAAAATTGTATTGAAAACTTCGGAGCGCTGTTTAACCCGATTCCAAAACCGAGATTTAACAAATTTGTATTAGGATGGGTAATTTGTGTTGAAGCTATAATGGTCGGCGAGTATTGCCCCCTGTCTGATAAATAATACGCATATCCTTGTGATAATTTACTCATTACCGCTTGATACGACATCCAGCAATACCCGCTGTCGCCCCATTCGGTTCCCCACTGGTTTATCATTTTAAAGGCTCCTGTACCATCTGCTGTTGCCATATTATCATCATAACCTACAAAAGTTAGCGCATGCCCCCCTAAGATACTTCCTTTTGCATCTGCTAAGCAATAAGTATTCTTATAATTATTAATATTTTCAAGATTATTATAAACATAAATACCGAGAACCGCTATATTACCGTCTGCTAATAGCTGCTTCACCTGGTCAATTCCCGTCGTATAATTTGTTTGAATATAATATGCGGAATCCGATCTGTAGTTTATTGCATGGCGATACACGGATTCTGAGGGCCATATAGTACAAGATGTATCATTGTATGGAAATTCGGCAATTGTAGCGCATCCATTCTCTGTAAGTAGTGTCATCGCATCAGAAAAATATGAACCTGAATCCTGGCCGCCATTAATATGGTTATAAATAAATGCGGGACTAAAAATATGATTAGGATCCGTGACGCTCCAGCCGTAATCCTGCCATTCCTGGTATGTTTTATAATAGTATCCAAACGCCCATGCCACGCAGCAGTTTTGTGTCCCCTGGTCTCCTACCGGCGGCATATTTACCGAGAGATCAACAGAAGAAGCCAACTTATAAAGTACTGCTTTCGGTTCTGCTTTCTTTATCCTGGGGTTCTTAGAAACATCTTCAAATAATAAACCCATTCTATGTAACTGCTGACCATATAAGGCGGTATTTATGATTGCTATTAGTATCAGAATATTTATAATAGTTTTTTTCATTTTATTTCACTTTACTTTAAGAATAAACCGGGCTCATACTAATTGTAAAAATACTAAATTTTTAATAAAAAATAAGACAAAGAGATATTGCAAAAAAACGCAAAAAGAGAATTTCAGAAATAATGACATTATTTTTTTGACAAACTCGTCAGGGTGGGGGCAAAAGCGAGGGCGATTGTATGTGTCGGAAGGTATGTTTTCCACAAATCAAGCTGACCTGCCGAAGAGCTTTTCCCGCTAACAGGGATAGTTATTGAAACCTACAAAAAGGATTGGAAAAGAAACTAAATGAAGCTTTCATGCTTCAAATATTTAAAGTTATAAGATTAAACCATTTATAACTGACAACTATAAACACACGCCCCGAAGGGACTCAGATGGAGAAAACCTATTGGGAATTTTCCCACTGGCGGAAAGTTCGAAATAAGTATTAGTAAAAATATAAAGTTTAATAATTTACAGTCAAGAAAATAATTGACTCTCACCTGCAAACTTTTCAATGCTTTTGCCCTCCGGTTGCCTAATATGTTCTGAAGAAAAGGTAACTGATTTCTATAGTAAGGCGTAATAAATAAATGGCCCTAATTCTCGTATGAAGAATTCTGGTTCCATAATGCCACGGCCTGGTAAGGAGTAGGAGTTCCCCTCTCGTTCTATTGAAAACATGGCTACCCTTTTAATTAGGTACTCCATTACTTTCAAATAAAAACTTTTTATTTTGTAAATTTTACTCGCTAACTATAAACTCTGATGCCAGCGGTAATCTTATGATAAGACTTGGCGGAGTCACAACAACTCCGCCTCACCCAATTAGTAATGTCAAAGCTTAACTTGGAACTCACTTCATCAGGATCATTTTCTTAGCTGAAACAAAGCCGCCTGCTTCGATACGATAAATATAAATACCTGAAGCTAATTTGCTTGCATCAAATTGATATGTATAGCTTCCTTCTTGCATAAACTGATTTACAAGCGTAGCTACTTTCTGGCCAAGAATGTTATACACTTTCAAAGTAACATTAGAAGCCTTTTCTAATGAGAAACTAATATTCGTGCTGGGGTTGAACGGGTTAGGGTAATTCTGCGATAATGAATAGGTATGCGGCAGACTATTAATTTCTTTAATACCGGTAATTGATTTACCTCCGGCAGCAATATATGCGGCATTAACTAAAGCAAAATCCGTAGCCGAATTAAAAGCAGCCAATTGAGCATCATTCCAAATTAAAGAACCTACCGGTAGGTTATCAATTTTAGACATAACTGTTGATTGACTGAAATTTTCAGTGAGATCCGTAAATTTCGTAATTCCAACCTGAGTCCCCAATGCTTCTCCCATTACTGCATCTGATGGCTTTCCACCTATAAGGCCGGATACTTTCTTTGGGAGATAGTCGCCATATATGAATCCATTTCCATCAGTAAGAATATTGCCTGGAGTTGGGTATCTTGGGTCAAGCCATTGGTTTTGGTTCCATACAGCCATATCAGTCACTTCTTGTGCACCGGCGATAGCTGCAGTTTTCATATTAGGATTGGTAGTGGTGGTATTCTGTACAACCATGCCTCCTCCTTCTGCCGGAGAATATGCAGCAACTAAAGCTGCGGTACGTGCATTCATCCACTCACCCGGTGTATTCCCTATTGGGAAAGGTCCGGAGCCGGCACCAGCCCAATTCAAAAACGAAGGTAACGCGGTGCCGGAATAATCATCAATAAAGCCGCTGGATAGAGTATAAGCGGAATTTGTATAATATCCTGTAGTCAGCTATGGATCATCAAAATTCACGTTATCTGATACAAATACTTTCATATTACTTAAACTAACGGCGCTGGAATAAGTATTTGTGATGCTATTATAATATTGCGGTTGTACTACAACGGCATGGTAGGCATCAGTAGTGTCAATATTAATCGTACTCATAAACTCATTATCAGGATCCTGACTAGTGTTTGTCACATTTGTATCTTCACCAACCCAGTTCTGATTCATGAAAATATTATGAGAAACAATTAATTTTATGTAAAATGGAGATAAAAGCCAGTATCTCACGTTATTTACAAAAGTATTATGGTTAAAATATGCAAACACCGTTAGAGCTTTTTGTGAACAGAATGTAAGACTTCCGGTTGTAACTGTACAGTTTTCAACCCACAAAGTATCTATAGGTTCCCTGCAATCAATTATTCTTCCACCAAACCATTTACCTATATTGAACATATTACGGAAATAGGAATTTGTTATACGGAATTTAGCTCCATAAGGCCAGCCACCGATAGCGTCGTATTCATCTGTACAGTCAAAAAGGTCAGTGTTGCAGAATTCAAACAAGCAATTATGAATGGTTAAAGATTGCGGCAGTTGGTTCGCCGTACCGCATAAGAAAAGTTCATTTTGTATGGTTCCATCCAACTGCATAGTCTTGTATTGGATGTTCACCATTTTGATACTGCCATAAACCTCATTGACTCCATTGTAACCATTAACATGAACATCAACACCAAGGGTTGGCTTTATTCGGATAAGAGGTTTTGTTGTTCCCTGAATTAAACCCGTAGTGCTTGTATAATTCGGATCAGGATCAGAGGTACCGACAATTATAAGTGTATCGGGACTTGTAGGGTTTGGATTGTTAAAAATTATAGGCGCCAATTGATAATACACCTCACCCTCGAACAATGCGTAAACTCTATTCGGGTTTACTCTTGTACCATCTATATTGAGATCTTTATTAATTGTTGCTTCCATTGATCCTTCATTTTCAGCGCCGGCCATAGAGCCGCCGGGAATAAATACAGTATCTGTAGGTAAAGGTGGATATACAGGAGTATACTGCGCTAACGAAATACTTACAATTGTTAAACTAATTGACAACAAAAGTAAAATTTTACCTTTCATAACTTTCCTCATTGTTGGTTAAAAAAATAAGGACTCAATTAATAATTAAGCAACATTATGCAAAATTATTGGTGTATTACGATTTTGAATAAACACACTCTTTTTATATATCGAACCTCCACTGTTTTTAATTCAAAACGGAATAATCCCTTTTGAATTGTTATATATATAAATTGATTTGAGTCTTATATGAAGTAGTTTTCATGCTTCCGCTATTTAAAGTTATAAGATTAAATCATTTATATCTGACAACTATAAACACATGACAACTTATAGAGGATTTTTCGCCCTCGCGAAAAGTTCGGAATAAGCACTGTTAAATGGTACAAAATCAACAACTTAATGTCAAGAAAATTATGTCTTCACCAGCAAACTTTCTAATGTCTCTTTTAGCTGTATATCGCATTGCTGTCCAAAATAATTCAAAAATGATCAAATTGTTTCGGAAAATTGACTTGCCTGCTAGATGGGCAAGCCGGCAGAAAGGGTTAAGTTTTCCAAAATGACTATTTATTAAGCTTTTATGCAATCCATTTTATTGTTGTTCTGTATAATTTACCTTTAAATTGGACAGATATGAATATACAGATATGAGTATATACATATGAATTACTTGTTATTATTGACTTTTATTGACTATTATTTACTTTTTTTGTATAATAAAAAGGGCTTTTGTTGATAGAATGAATTATTTTAAAAATAACATCAAGGGAATAATATGAAAGTTATAACATTTCCAAGTATCATTGAAGAAAACGAGAGTGAATTAAAAAATGTTTTTAAGAATCTTGTTGATGGAATTAAGATTCATTTTAAAAACGAAAGTTATGTTGTGGGAAAACTTGCAGCCACTGAGGGAATTTCGCCGCATAAAATAATTAATTGCTCTCCCGCCGATGATGATTATAAAATTTTGGCTCTTAGTTCGATATTACTCGCCGGGCATGGAGGAGAACAGCCTCTAAATTTGACTGTCGGATTTCCATTTTCGACATACCAGTCTTACAGGGATGAAACAATAGAATTTTTGCAAGGCAAGCATGAGATTCGCTTCGATAAATTCTCTATTGGAAAAGTTACAACCGACAAGGTGACAATCGAAGTGGCGTCAGTAAACGTTTTACCGGAAATAATCGGCTGCGCCTTTGCGTTTAAAGATTATACTGCAACAAACGGTAATATTTTTGTTGTTAACCTGGGTTTTGGAACATTTGAAGCGTGTTTGACTAATGAAAGTGGAATTATCAGCAGGACAGTCATTAGCAAAAAGGGACTGCAATATGCTATTGATATGGCCATCAAAGAATTAAATAAGACTAATTATCTCGGGATGAGAACCGAAAACCAATTTGACCCGGAATTCCAAAAAGGATCCTTATTTTTAAATCGAAAAAAAATGGACATCACCGCACTGCGACAAAATGTTTTAGAGCGTTATTATAAGGAAGTAATATCACCAGCTATTCGAAATGCATGGACTGATACAGATTTCTCCACTTCTTCAAGTATGTATATTGCCGGCGGCGGAGCTTTTTACGCAGAATTAATTGCATCATTTAAAGCAGAATTCGGCGATATGCTTGATATCCAGGTATTAAACGAACCTCATCTTGCAACAGCTAAAGGATATTTTTCAAACGCTGTGAAGAATGCTCAGGGAGATACCAAACCGGTTGGAATTGATATCGGTAATGCACAAACTGTCATTATTTCTAATTCTTAGAATAGAAGCTTTCTCCCCGGATAGGTAAACTTTATTTTGACGAAGCTTTATAGATTATTTATAGTGTTAAGGGTGAAATGAAATGTTACATAAAAATTCGTCTAACCGCGCATACGAGTTCGGGGTGGACAATGACGGCAATAATATTGCTTCTATTTTAAGTGAATCTACAATTGAAGGTAATATTGCTGCAAGTTCTGATTTAATAATTCATGGCAAAATAATAGGAGATGTTATATCGGATAGCCTTGTTATAATTGGTTCAGATGCGGAAATTTATGGTAGTGTTACTGCGAAAGAGATATCGATTTATGGAAAAGTATTTGGAGACATTGCTGTTAACGATATTATAATTCTTAAGGGAAAGAGCATAGTTAACGGCGATATTTTTGCTTCGGAAATTGTTTGTGAAAAAAGCTGTGAAATATCAGGACAAGTTAGTATTGTTAGCGGCAAGGAGAATATTCAAGAAAGAATTCAAATAGGCGAAGTTACAAGATCGGATATTAAAGATATTGATTACAAAGATTTTCCTAAAATTATGAGAATCGAAAACAATAAAGGCTTTAACAATTACTTTAATAATTGGAAAATACTATAAAATTGTTTATTTAAGGTAAGAAAAAATAATTAATTTCTTTATTTAAGGAAGAAAAAGAAATCATTTCCTGTTAAAAGTATGCGATAAAGTTCGCGCCTTTTTTATTTATATCAAACCCTCTCAACCTATTCAACAAATTTTATCTTTTCCCTCATTTAGAATGTTTTTTGGGCTTGGTCTCAAGCCTTATGAAGGAGAATTGTCTGAGAATTAATACCCGGGTTTTTAATTTAACAATATATACGTTATTGCGCACATTTGCCATAAGGAGATTGAAATGAAAACAGCAACAGTAACGAATGTCCGTATTAATTTATTTAACCTCATAAATGAAACAGCTGTGGTCAGTGAACCTGTTTATATTACAGGAAAGAAAAGGAATGCCGTACTTTTATCAGAAGAAGATTGGAATTCCATACAGGAGACTTTATTTTTATTGTCTAATCCCGGAATAAGCAAGTAATATTTTATATTTACACATTCATAATTATTAATTAAATTTGGAAGTAATATGCTTGAGATATCAAGATTTATGAATATGATTATTTAGATGTATTACCGGGACCATGAAGACCCGCATATACATATAATGTCACCGGAAGGTATTTGTAAGATGGATTTTGAAGGTAAAGTATTGAGAGGTGATCTCCCGGCAAATAAATTACGAATTATCAGACAATGGATTAATAAACATAAAGACCAACTTGAACATAACTGGACAATTTCAAGAGATCATGTAGAATCGGAAAGGATTGAACCATGGAAACAATAATTCATTATCCTGTAAATGCAACATATATAGGTAACTTTAAACTACTTGTTGAATTTGAAAATGGTAAACTAAAAATATGTAATTTCAAAGACCTTAAAACAAAAGAACTCAAGTCTTTTGGTGATCTTAAAAGGAAAGAATACTTCAAGAAATTCCTCATTAAAGATGGTGAATTGCAGTGGCCCAACGGTTACGATTGTGCACCCGACTTCCTCTATGATATAGGTAAATCAGCGGTCATCAAACCCTTTAAAAAAACAAGTAAAGCTGTTTCTCGTAATAAATATTATAGAAAAGTAAAAACTTTATGACCCAACAACATTCAGAAAAGCATTTTACGGCCAGTAATATAGTTCGTGACATAATTATCGGTATGTCCGATGGCTTGACTGTGCCATTTGCCTTAGCTGCCGGTCTTTCCGGCGCTGTCAGCCATACGGCGATCATTCTTATTGCCGGATTTTCGGAAATAGGCGCAGGCTGCATTTCCATGGGATTGGGCGGTTATTTGGCAGCCCAAAATGACTCAGAACATTATTACAATGAGGAAAGAAGAGAATACGATGAAGTAAAAAAAATTTCTCATATGGAAAAGCAAGAGGTAGTTGATATTTTTAAAACCTACGGCTTAACGGAAGCGCAAGTGCAGCCGGTGATTAAGAATTTTGTGAATAACCCTGATAAGTGGGTAGAGTTTATGATGCGCAATGAGCTCAATCTGGACAAACCCGATAAGACCCGGGCGCGCAATAGCGGCCTCACGATTGCCCTGGCATATTTGATAGCCGGGTTTATTCCTTTATCTCCATATATTTTTATTCAATCAACTCAAACTGCCCTAATGGTTTCCGGCGCGGTAACTATCGTCGCACTTATGGTCTTTGGTTACATAAAAGCCAAATTGATAGGTAACAATCCATGGCAGAGCGTCTGGCGCATGGTTTTAATCGGAGGAGTTGCGGCCGGTGTCGCCTATTTGATTGCTAAGATTATTGCCTAAAGGGGGCAGGTTATTCATCCATTAACTAAAGGAGGGCGTCAGATAAAAGGCGGAAGAATACTATTGAAGCGGGGTTGTATAGTATTTTTATGCATTAATTATATATCAGTTAGCTGTTGTCTTGAATTTCTAATATGTGCAATATATATCTTATCTGAAATAATATAAATGACTCTGTAGCCTTTGTATATAAGTTCTCGTATATGATTTGCATTAAACTCGGGTACCATTCGGCCTTTCTCCGGAAATTCGCTTAACCGTTCAACCCGGATTGATATTTCACCGGCAATTTTTTCTGCTATAGATTTTGTATGCTTTGACAGGATTTCTATAAATTCATCTATAGCAGAATCAGTCCATTCAACAATCATTTAATTGACTTTATAATTTTATCCACTGCATTTTTATGAATGGTTGTTCTGCCTGCTTTAATATCTTCTTCGGCACGTTTAACCGCCTTGGTGATTTCAAGTGTTTCCAGGAGCCGTTCATATTCGTTTACGTCGATCATTACAACACTACCTTTGCCGTTTTGAGTAATTAGCATCGGGCGCTTAGTAACTTTAGCTTTCTTAATAATATCAGATACATTATACCTAAACTCGCTTATAGGAATTATATCTTCGTTTAACTGGATTCTGTTTAACATATAGTAGCCTCATATTTTGTACACAATATATTACAATATTAATAAATATTCAAGAGTGGAGTCTCTCCATTATTGCAATTAATGCCGTGGATATTTTGAACAGATTGGAATAGGTGGCAAAGGTTATTCCGCCCGTACTTTTCGCAAGACATTCATTAATATTGCCCGCCGCTGCAGAATGGATGCATCAGCAGTATCGGAGTTTGTAGGCCATGAACATTCATCTACAGCAGATCGGTTTTACAATAGCATTGATATGGAGTTGATGAAGAAAGAATTACAAAAGTTTAAACGACCGGAGATTGTTAATGCTAATAGCAATGTAGCGCAGAAGTAATATGAAAGTACAAATAGTAGAAGAATTGGACAAAATAAATAAAATTATTGATGTAAGAGAAGATTCAAAAAAAAACTCTCAAAACACTTTGCTTTGGGGTTTTTGTGGGCTCGGAAGGACTTGAACCTCCGACCCGCTGATTATGAGTCAGCTGCTCTAACCAACTGAGCTACGAGCCCTTAATACATAAAAATAGATAGTAAAGATAATATTTCACTCCTCTTTTTGCAAATTCAACTTTTTAAAAATTCAAACGAATATATTAGTGTCAAAAATAATTTTTAGACGATAATAATGTTTTGAAAAATTAATGTATCCAATTTTTATTGCACTAATAAACCCTTCCCCCAGCCCTCCCGATCGAATCGGGACAGGCTTTCCCTTGTCAGGGGAATGGGAAACGAAGGGAATGTCCATAGGACCCCCACGGTGAGTTCGCCAAAATGGCTGTTTATCAAGTTATTGCGCAATCTATTTTATTGGTATTATGTACAATTTATTTTTAATTTGGACAGAAATGAGCGATTATGAACCATTAGTAAAACAAAATATTAATTGCCTAATAGCAATCGATAATATGAAATATTTTTTAAAATTATTCCTAATGATGTTTTATATCACTATTTTTCATAAGTGTTTTTATTGCAATTATTGAATAAATTGAGTTTTAATGGTGGACACCCGCATAACCGCTTCTAACCGGAGGCAAAATTGAAAAATCAAACAGATAAGCCTGATTACGAAAAATTAGTTGAAGAAATAACCGGGCAAAATTCTTCTATTTGCTACCAATGCGGGAAATGCTCCGCAGGATGCCCTGTGAGAGAATTTACATCCACTCCCCCTAACAGGGTTGTAAGATATTTTCAACTCGGTATGTATGAGAAAGCCTTAAGCTCTCCTACTATTTGGCTGTGTGCCGGCTGTATGACTTGCACCAGCCGGTGTCCGAAAAATTTTAAACTCTCAAATTTTATGGATGCCCTTAGAGAGATTTCAATTAAAGAGGGATTTCAATCCGGCGATAAAAAATCAGTCGCATTTCATGAAACGTTTTTAAACCAGGTTAAAAAGTTCGGCAGAGCTTTTGAATTTGGCTTTATTAGAGATTACAAATTAAAAACAGGACAATTTTTCCAGGATATGGATGTTGCCCCGTCAATGTTTATGAAAGGAAAAATAGGGTTGTTCCCTCACAAGGTAAAAGGAAAAGAAAAGATCCAAAAGATCTTTAACAATATAAAATAGGAACAATAATGAACTACGGTTATTTTCCCGGCTGTTCCCTTACGGGAACTGCAAAGGAGTTTGACTCATCCGTTCGGGTAGTGCTTTCCAAATTCAATATACAGTTTGATGAAATAAATGATTGGTCATGCTGCGGAGCTTCATCGGCTCATGCAACCAGCCATTTGCTTTCCGTAGCGCTGCCTGCAAAAAATTTGTTTTTGGCAAAACAACAGGGATTTGAAAAAATCTTTGCTCCCTGTGCAGCCTGCTTTAACAAACTAATTTTATCAAAGCACGAAATTGATTCCAATAAAAATATAAGATCGAAAATTGAGGATCTGCTCGAAGAGAAATATTCTTCATCACCCGAAATCTTAAACATAGTGCAGCTTTTCCACAATATTGGTCTTAAGGAAATTACTGCACAGAAGCAGGTTGATTTAAGCGGTCTTAAAGCCGCATGTTATTACGGGTGCCTTTTGGTAAGGCCAAATGATATTGATAGCACGGATGATACTGAAGAACCAAAAATGATGGAAGAAGTCGTTTCAGCCGCAGGCGCAAAAACAGTTAAATGGAATTTCAAAACAGAATGCTGCGGGGCTTCACATTCTATAGCTCATACGGATATTGTAGAGAAACTTTCAAAAAAAATTATTGATGACGCTGAAAAAAACGGCGCTGATTTAATTATTGTTGCCTGCCCTATGTGTCATTCAAACCTTGATATGCGTCAGTTGAATATAAAGAAACATAACCCGGAACTTAAACTAATCCCGGTTTTATACTTAACACAGCTTGTTGGTTTAGCATTAGGAATTGAAGAAAAAAAACTCGGTTTGAATTTGCATTTTATTGATCCAATGCCTTTACTCAAGTCGAAGTTGAAAATAGAGGCTGCCGTATGAAGATAGGAGTTTTTATTTGTCATTGCGGCGAGAATATAGGCAAAACAGTTGACTGCCCAAAAGTAGCCCATGCAAGCGCTTTGATGCCGGGAGTGGTTTATGCTGAAGATTATAAATATATGTGATACGACCCGGGGCAAAATCTG
>Ga0116114_1001479_pt1 | contig 12258 bp, 10 predicted proteins | sample June2015DPH_10_5_FD_89823 | JGI IMG/M metagenome (GOLD analysis project Ga0116114, IMG submission 89823) | Peatland microbial communities from SPRUCE experiment site at the Marcell Experimental Forest, Minnesota, USA - June2015DPH_10_40 | ecosystem: Environmental > Terrestrial > Soil > Wetlands... | reverse complement strand
CCGTTCTCCTTGATTTTAATTTATTAAATTTGTACTATTTATCAGGGCTTATTCCGAACTTTCCGCCAGGGGGAAAATTCCCAATAAGTTTTCGTGTGTTTTTTAGTTGTCGGATATAAATGATTTAATCTTATAGCTTTAAATAGTGGGAGCATGAAAACTATTTATTATTCCTTCGTCGTATTTTCTGTGGATTTATTTCCTATAATGTATATTATAGGAAAGTAATTTATAAGAGGTAAATATGAACCAAATGCCAAAATACGTACAGCATCTTTTTTGGGACATTAACGTAGAAACGTTTAACCCGCTTGACTATCCCGAATATACGATCAGCCGTGTGCTCGAGTTTGGCAATGAGGAGGCGGCGACTTGGATAAAAGGGTTATTTCCTGAATCCGAGATTAAGAAAGTCATTAAGTCAGATAAAAGACTTTCTCCCAAATCCGCAAACTTTTGGGCAATAATGTTCGGTATCCCAATAGGCGAGATTGCCGCATTAAAAAATAACGGAAGGAGTACGGTATGAACAATGAAAAACCGATGTGGCATAAAGAAATTCTTCCACCCGCATCAGATGAAGTTTTGGGTGTTCTGAATCGAACGCTGCCGCTCTCACAGTTTTATCTTGCCGGAGGAACCGGACTGGCGCTCATGCTCGGTCATCGTCTTTCCCGCGATTTCGATTTTTTCAGCCCCGATTTATTCAATGAAGAAGCGCTGATTCAAAAAATGCAAGGACTGAGTAACCTCACCATTGTTGCAAAGAGTGAGCATACGCTTCATCTTACCTTGAAGGACATCAAAGTAAGTTTCCTTGGATACCAGTATCCGCTTCTATTTCAGACAAAGGAATATCAGACAGGAGCCGGTACAACTATCGAGATTGCCGATGGGAGAGATATTGCATGTATGAAGATCAGTGCAATTAGCGGCAGAGGAACCAAAAGGGATTTTGTGGACTTGCATATGGTTGCTCAGCAATATAACTTGCCGGAACTATTCACATTGTTTAAACGGAAATTTTCTCTTACTCCCTACAATAATGTCCATATTCTGAAATCCCTCGCCTATTTTGCCGATGCTGAATTAGAACCGATGCCGCATATGTTAGTTCCTCTTGAATGGGATACGGTTAAACGATTCTTTATTGCCGAAGTTCCTAAATTATGGTAGCTCTTTATCGTATTGATCAAAAAGCGTCAATTGAGAAATCAATTTGACGCTTTTGCAGCGTGATTTACTATAATGTATATTATAGGAAAGTTTTGTTCTAAGTATAATTACTAAACAGTTGACAGGAGTAGGTTTTATGAAAAAGGTTATCTTTCTTATTTTATTTATAAATCTTGCTTTATATCCACAATGGAAAATCATCCAAACAAATTATAACTCACGTCTATTCTCCGTCCAGTTCTTTGATACTTTGCAAGGATTTATTGTTGGCGATAGTGGACTTTTGCTCAAATCAACTGACGGCGGTAAAAGCTGGACCGTGAATAGTAATTTTTTAAATCCTTACAATTCTTACCCGGACTTTTACTCTTTAAGCATTTATAATAGTACTTCAGGTTGGATATGCGGACGTTACGGATTACTAATGAAAACAACAGACCAAGGAAAAACATGGATTCAAAAAGTATCGCCCGGACCATATTACTTTTCTCATATAGTTTTTCTAAATGATACAGTCGGCTGGATGTGAGGTGAAACTAATATTCTATTCAGGACAAAATTTGGAGACGGATACTGGACAAATGAATATATTACCCGAAGTTCCAGTCCATTTGGTTATCTTTATACTGAAGACGGTAATTCCGGCTACGTGGTAGGTGATTCCGGTAGAGCATTAAAAACCACCGACCACGGATACACATGGACTGCAATAAATACCGGCGTTAGTTCTAAATTAGAAAATGTTACTTTTAGTACGAATAATTTAGGATGGATAGTCGGAGATAACGGAACCATTCTTAAAACAAGCGATGGTGGAAATAGCTGGTTACTTAATAATTCATTTTCTGAATATCATTTTGATTGGGTTACATTCACTTCGGATTCAGTTGGTTGGATAGTTGGTACTTTAGGATCTATTTTGAAAACGGTAAATGCAGGTGCAAGCTGGGAATTAGTTCCAAGCGGAACTACTGTAGATTTGAGGATGATATATTTTAAAGACCCAAATCATGGTTATATTGTTGGCGACAGTGGTACGGTTTTATTGTATGATACATCTTATGTGACTTCAGTAAATAAAAAACAAACTAATGTTAAATACGGAAATTTTGAGATATATCAAAACTATCCGAATCCATTCAATCCCAATACCCTAATAAGATTTAACTTACCATTTAGCAGCAATGTGAAGATTGAGGTTTTTAATTCACTTGGAGAGAAAGTAAAAGAATTATTAAACGAACAAAGGAGTGCAGGTTCTTACGATTTAAACTTTAATTCATCCGGATTGGCCAGCGGAGTATATTTCTATAGAATTGAAGCAAAAAGTATTGACAGCAAGAGTGAATTTAGAGATTCAAAGAAAATGGTTTTATTAAAATAATAAAAAGCTAAAAGTGAGACTCACAAAAGAAAAGATAGAATCCATTCTTCCGGAAATAATACCCGCAATATCAGGTAGGCCTGCCAGAAGCCGGCGTATATCTCACTCCTGCCAGTGTGAAAATTAGGTCTCTCCGGCTTCTGAGCCTGTGAATAGTTTCACATTGCTGCTGCGTGAGCCTATTTGCAATGGATCAATAATAGTTATGTGACATAACCTATTGATATTTAATATAATATCATTATATTTGCATAGTATCATAGATGATAATAATGTGCATAATTAATGATATTATGAAAAATTTATAAAATGGATAATCTTCTAACATATATAAAAGAAGCTCTTGGTATAGAGCTGAAATTACAACAGCTTCCTAAAAACGAGCTGAATAAACTGCCGCTATACTTACGGCAGAATTTAAGAAGAGGCGAGATATTAGGTAGAACTTTAATTTTTGTTGCAAAAGCAGATACCGTCGGCTTTACTCCGGAACAATACAAGAAGCAGGCAGATATTATTGAAAACATACTTCAAAAACCTGTAGTATATGTTTTTGAAAATATTGAAGTGTATAATCGCAAAAGGCTTATTCAGAAAAAAGTAGCTTTTATTGTCCCCGGAAGACAAATGTATATACCGTTTATTTTTATAGAATTAAGAGAGCTTAACAAAACACAAATAAAAGAAACAGCAAAGTTTTTTCCCGCTGCACAATGCTTGTTATTTTATTATCTGCTGGAGAATAAAGTAACGGGATTGAATTTTAAAAAACTTGCAGAAAAACTTAACTACGGAACTATGACTATTACAAGGGCAGCAAACGCTCTTGCTAAATTAAATCTTTGCAAAATTGAAGGGGTCAAAGAAAAAACGCTGATCTTTGAAAATAATAAAAATCAAATATGGAAAAATGCCCGGTCATATCTGATAAACCCCGTTAGTAAACAGATGTATACAGACGACATAGTTGATCCTGATCTTGTTTTTAAAACAGATATTGATGCCCTTGCTCATTATACAAACATTTCTGCAGGCGGGAAAAAGTCTTATGCTGTTTCTAAAGAAGTACTAAAAATTTTGCCGGAAGTAAAAAAAATAAAATTAGTCAATGATATTAATGCTGATATATGCCTGCAAATATGGAAATATGATCCCGGAATTTTAACATCTGATCGTATTGTTGATCCATTATCTCTCTATATGACTTTAACGAATTATGAAGATGAACGTGTACAAGGCGAGCTTGACAAATTATTGGATAATTTATGGTAAACGGCTTAAATAAGTTCAAAGAGTTTTTTAAGAACTATACAGCAAATTATTTGTTAATAGGCGGGGCCGCTTGCGACAGGCAAATTGAAAATGCAGGATTGGATTTCAGAGCTACCAAAGACCTCGATATTGTATTGATCATTGAAGCTTATTCGGCGGCTTTTATTGAAAAGTTCTGGGAGTTTATTAACCAAGGTAGCTATGAGATTCAGGAGAAAAGCAGCGGCGAAAAAATCTATTATAGGTTTAAAAAACCTGAAGATGAGTCTTTCCCCTTCCAGTTGGAACTTTTTGCCCGTAACCCGGGTATAGTCCCGGATAGTAAGTCACATCTTACTCCAATAGCTATTGATGAATACCTGACCAGTCTTTCTGCAATTTTGCTGAATGATGACTATTATAATTTTACCATAAAGCATTCTCAGGTCATTGAAGACCTTCATCTTGCTTCGGCTGGAGCCCTTATTTGTCTAAAAGTAAGCGCATATCTCGATTTAAAAACACGCCGGGACAAAGGTGAACAAATTGACGGTAAGGATATTAAGAAACATAAAAATGATATTATCCGTCTTGCGGCGATCTTAGCTGATGAAGATATTGGAGATTTGCCGAAACAATTAGAGAAGGATTTGAAGAAAATAATAGCTGACCTTACCAATGATCCGCCGGATATATTTGCAATTGGTAAAAACTTAGGCGCCCCAAATCTAAATCTAAATGAGCTTATTGAACAATTGGAAAAAACATTTCATTTATAAAAATTTAATTCTTAATCAATGTGTGATAACTTAAATTTCTAAAAATCGTTTTTATTAACTCCCAAAGGGACAAGTCCGTTTTGCCCTTCAATTGCCCCTGACTTAAAGCAGCCCCGGACTTTGGCAAAGTCATCCTTTTGGGACAGTCCTGGGCGTCTTTGAGGAAGTTCATTGGCTGCTAAGAAGTCTTAATTTCAATAACCTTTTTAACAGAAATATACAATTCAAAACTCTGGCAAAAAAAACAGAAGACTAAGAAAATTAAATTTTATACTTTAGCCGCACAATTTGAGAGCGAAAAGCCCGTCTGCTGGCAATCTCTGGCTTACCAGGTTGCCGATAGGCAAGTTTTGTTCGCCTAATGTTTGTTTCTCTTTTATTGGCGTTCTTTGAAAACTTGACTAATTAACTCAATCTTACGTAGGGTATAGTAAATAAGTAGCCCCGAGGCCTGTCCGCCGCTAGGCGGATTAGTAGTCTAATCATTTACAAAAACAACAATCAGAGCCGCGTAGCGGTGACACATTGCATTGAATAATAACTCACAATGCCGCATTCACCGATATTCCTTAAAATGTACATACCTTATTTCCTTAGTCCCGGTAGGGACGAAATACTTATAACAAATGGCAACCCGATAAAAACAAGTTGGAAACCTCCGAGGTTTGGCTTCAACCTCTGAGGTTTAATCTTTCCGGGGTCGAATTCCCCGTCGCTTGCGGCGGAATCCGTTCCGGTGTTTTGATACTCCGCCCGCTTGCGGCGGAGTAGTTCATTATAATTCCAGGCGTTACTATGTCGCTGATTTTTCATTTTACTAATAATCTGCCTAGCGGCGGACAGGCCTGCCCGGCTAGGCGGGTATACTACCGCTCTGCGGCTTAAATAATTGACCATGAATGGCTTTACAAAGTTGCAGCGCAGTGACACATTAGTAGAAAAACTAACCTGCCTGCCTGCCGGCAGGTAGGCAGGAGTAAGTTCACGCCTGGGGAGGGGGGGTGATAGTTAACTTTATATATTATAAGTAATTACAAATTATTTTGTGTAAAAAAATGGGGTTTTTTTGATGAAAATTGGAGATTATACCGTCAAAAAAACGCAAAAAATGGAACATTTTTGCTATTTATTATTGAACTTAGGTACACTGTATAGAAGAAGTCAAATTAGAGGATATACAAATCCCAAAAGCGTGACTTACTATGGCGAATCCGTATTAATCTCTTAGGGTAAATTCCCCGTCCGCTTGCGGCGGGGTAGTTCATTTCAGTTTTATGTAGAGTTTGGTAGAGTTTTTTATTCCTATTGCGGATTTGAAATTATGAATGACACTGCTGTTTTAATTGCCTTTAAATGCAAGTTGAGCTATTTTAGAAATAAAAATCAGAAATCAATTCGAGGGAAAGATGAAAACGTTTCTTACCATTCTTCTTTGTTTGCCGTTTATGTTATTCGCCCAGGAAAAACACCCGTTAAATGTTGATGATCTTTGGGCAATGAAGAGAATAGGCTCTTTTGATCTTTCCCCTGATGGAAAAACTATTGCATTTTCGGTTTCCTCTTACAATATGGATGATAATAAGGGGAATAGTGATATTTATTTAATCAATGCAGACGGCACTAATCTTCGGCTTTTAAAAAATTCTCAAAAGGATGAAACTGCGCCGAAATTTTCTTCGGACGGGAAAATGATTGCATATCTTACTAGTGACCAGATTCATACCTGTAAAATCGATGGTTCTGATGATGCACAGATAACCGACTTTTATACCGGGGTTGATGATTTCAGATGGTCGCATGACGGTAGTAAGTTTTTAATAGTTTCAAAAGTTTATCCGGATTGCAATTCGCCTGATTGCAATAAAAATAAAGATGATGAGCATAAAAAAACAAAATTGAATGTTAAAGTTCTTACTCATTTGATGTATAGATCGTGGAATCGCTGGCTTGATGATAAAAGGAGTCATTTGTTTTTATTTGATGCTTCTTCAAAAGTATATAATGATTTGAATTATTTGATGCCGAATGATGTCCCGCCTCTTGATCTCGGCAGTGAAAATGATTTTAACTTTTCACCTGATGATAAAGAAATTGCGTATACTATGAATCCGGATTCAACTGTTGCCGCAAGCACGAATAATGAGGTTTTTATTGTTAATATTTTGGATATTAAAAAGAATGAAAAAGCCCCGGCGAAATTAATTTCCCAAAGTAAGGGAAATAATAATCAGCCTGTTTATTCCCCGGATGGTAATTATATTGCGTTTACTTCGATGGTTGTTCCGGGGCATGAGTCGGATCAGGCTTTTCTAATTTTATATGACAGAAATACAGGCGAACTGAAAAACCTTACGAAGAACTTTGACAGGTCAATAAGTGAAATTTTATGGTCCCCCGATTCAAAAAGTATTTACTTTATTGCAAACAATGAGGTATATAACTCAATTTATCAGATAGATGTTGAGACTGAAAAGATTAATTTAATATTGAAAGATCATAGTAATATGGGTTTAGCAATTTCTGCTGATGGCAAATCAATTTACTTCAAGCAGCAGCGTTCGACTCTTCCTTACGAAATATTTTCGCTTAATACCGTTGGAGGCGATGCCAATCAAATTACTTATTTAAACAAAGACCGTCTTGCAAACATTGAAATGATTCCAATGGAAAGTTTCTGGTGTACGGGCGCGGCAGGTAAAAAAGTTCAATCAATTTTGGTTAAGCCGCCGTTCTTTGATCCATTGAAAAAGTATCCGTTGATTTTTTTAATTCATGGAGGGCCGCAGGGACATTGGGAAGATGATTTCCATTTCCGCTGGAATATCGAAATGTTTGCATCAAAAGGTTATGTTGTAATTGCGCCTAACCCAACAGGAAGCACGGGCTACGGTCAACAATTTACAAATGATGTCTCTAAAGATTGGGGCGGGAGACCTTATGAAGATTTAATGAAGGTTTATGATTATTCTCTTAAAAATTTCAAATTTATAGATCCTAAAAATACATTTGCAGCGGGCGCTTCATTCGGCGGGTATATGATTAACTGGATTGAGGGACATACAAACCGTTTTAATGCGCTTGTTTCTCACGACGGTGTCTTTAATACGGAAAGTATGTGGGGAACTACCGAAGAACTCTGGTTCCCTGAATGGGAATTCAACGGAACTCCCTGGCAAAACAGAAAGTTGTATGAAAAATGGAATCCTGCAAGGTTTATTCAAAATGCTAAAACGCCTATGCTGATTGTAGAAGGTGCACGCGATTACAGGGTGCCTGAAGAACAAGCATTCCAGCTTTTTACTTCGCTGCAACGGCTCGGAGTTGAAAGTAAATTTTTGTATTTCCCTGATGAATTTCATTTTGTCACTAAACCGCAGGATGCCCGTTTCTGGTGGAATTCGGTTTTTGACTGGTTTGAAAAACACAAAAAATAGGAAATCAAAAAGTAGCCCCGAAGCCTGTCCGCCGCTAGGAGGAAGGATTAACTCGGGGAATAATGATAACCTGCATATTTTTTTATTTCTAACTTATAAGTATTTATATGAATTTTAAACTGAAGAAAAGCGAAACATTATTTAATGGGAAAATATTTGATTTAAAAGTAGATCACATTGAATATGACAGCGGCAATATAGGAATTAGGGAAATTGCAGTACATCCCGGCGGTGCTGCAACAGTTGCTGTTAAAGATGACGGGAAAATTATTTTAGTCAGGCAATTCCGGTATCCTATACAACAGGCTATACTGGAACTCCCGGCTGGAAAATTAGACAAGGGAGAAGATCCTCTTGTTTGTGCTGTTCGTGAACTTGAGGAAGAAACCGGATATAAGACGGGTAAAATTGAAAAGCTCGGAATAATTTCAACATCACCCGGATTCTGTAACGAGATTTTACATCTTTATCTTGCTAAAGACCTTATCCCCGGTAATCATAATCGTGAAGAAGGTGAATACGGGATGGAAATTCTTGAATTTTCCTTGGATGAGATCGATCGGAAGATAACAAATGGTGAAATAATCGATGCCAAGACCATTTGCGGTATATACTTAGCTAAAAATAAGCTAAATTAGCTTTATTAAAATCATTTCAGCTTATGATAAAATCTCTGCAAGTAAAAGATTACGCTCTAATTGAACATGTTAATGTTGAATTCGGTTCCGGTTTAAATATTATAACAGGCGAAACAGGGGCAGGCAAGTCTATATTAATTGATGCTATGAGTTTACTGCTTGGAGATCGGGCATCAACCGAGGTTGTAAGGAAAGATGCCGCCAAATCAGTGGTTGAAGGAATCTTCGATGTTGAACTAAATACAAAGGTAAAAAAAATCTTAGAACAAAATGATATTGAATTTTCTCCCGAATTAATTATGCGTAGGGAAATTTCCTTAAAGGGTTCTAATAGATGCTTTATAAATGATACGCCTGTTTCTCTCTCTCTAATTAAAGATGTCGGAAATCTTCTGGTTGATTTACATGGGCAGCATGAGCATCAATCATTGTTAAGAACAGAAACACATATAGAATTTCTTGATGAATATGGAAACTTTGACGGACTTCTGGAAGAATATAGCGAGCTGTATAGGCAGTTATCAAAATTAACTTTAGAATTAAATTCACTAAAAGAGCAGGAAACAATTCTGTGGGAAAAGAAAGATATTTATGCTTACCAAATTAAAGAAATTGATAATATAACGCCTGAAGATGGCGAAGAAGAAAAGTTGAATGAAGAATTAAATATTCTTGAAAATTCCGAAAAACTGCTGGAGTTGACGTCATCTGTTTATGAGTTAATATACGATTCTGAAAATTCTGTTAACGATCAACTGGGGAAAATTCAGAATGAAATAAAAGAGCTTTACGGTATTGATAAATCTTTTTCTGATGTTTCCTCAGAAATCGATTCCGCTCTTATGTTGATAAATGATATTTCAAAATTCATAAGGGATTATAAATCCCGGGTTGATATAGATCCGCAGCATCTTGGAGAGATTAGGGATCGTCTTGGTGCATTAAATCTATTAAAGAAAAAATATGGTGGGTCTATTAAAGCTGTTTTAAGACACAGAGAGAAAATCGGTAGAGAATTTGATCTTGCAGAGAACTATTCGGAAAATATTTTAAAACTTGAAGCTCAAATAAATGAATTGAGAAAAAAGAGCGGCGCTGCGGCAGAAACAATATCAAAGAAAAGAAAAGAAACCGCAAAGAAAATTCAAAAAGATGTTAAAGAAGCTTTAGGCTTTCTCGGTATTCCTGATTCAGAATTTACCGTTCAGCTAAATCAAATTCCGGCAGATGAAACATCGGAAAATTATATACTTGTAAGTGGAAAGTGTTTTAAAGCAAATCACTCCGGGTACGATGAAGTTGAATTCTTTATTTCAACAAATCGCGGTGAAGACCCTAAACCGCTGGTAAAAGTTGCTTCCGGCGGTGAAGTATCGAGGATTATGCTTGCCCTTAAAACCATTCTGGCAAAAAATGATAAGCTCCCTCTTCTGATTTTTGATGAAATTGATACGGGAGTCAGCGGGCGGATTGCTCAAAAAGTCGGACAGGCTTTGAAATCATTGGCTCAGTATCATCAAATAATTTCGATTACGCACCTTCCGCAAATAGCCGCTTTGGCTGACCATCATTATTCGGTAGAAAAAAAATTGAACGAGGAAAGAGTTGTCAGCTCAATTAGTAAACTGAAAGATAATGAGCGTATTAGAGAAGTAGCCAAACTTATGAGTGGCGAAATAATTACGGAAGCAAGCTTAAACGGCGCAAAAGAATTAATGGGATTATAAAAAAATCGGGGAAAATAATCCTTCAGGTTATTCTATCTGAGCCTTTTTTTTACCTGCTAAACGGATTTTGTCTGTGAAAGATTCTGCGATTTATATACATATTCCCTTTTGCGATCATAAATGTATTTATTGTGATTTTTATTCAATAATTACTTCGGATAATATTAACCGGTTTTTATCTTCGTTGAAAAAAGAAATCCTGCATTACTCAAAAAATTATCCCGATGAGAGAATTTATTCATCTATATACTTCGGGGGCGGCACCCCGTCCTTAATGGAACCGGGATATTTAAGAGAGATAATATCATATCTAAAGAATAATTATAGAATAAGTGAAGATGCTGAAATAACAATGGAAACAAACCCGGGTACGGTTGATAAAGAAAAGTTAAGGTTATTTCGTAAGTCAGGAATAAACAGGATTAGCATCGGTATACAGTCCTTTGATAATGATGATCTTGCATTTCTCACGCGTATTCATGATAAGGACACTGCGATTCAAACTGTTTTACTTGCCAACGAAATTGGATTTGAAAATATCAGCATCGATTTGATTTTCAATCTCCCAGGACAAACAAAAGAAAAATGGGAAATGAATTTGCATAAAGCTGTTGAACTTCATGTAAAACATATTTCTGCTTATAGTTTAATCCTGGAGAGAGGTACTATACTTAACAAAATGGTTCTGGATGATAAAGTTGCAATTCAGGATGATGATTATGATGCGGAACTTTATGAGCTAACGATAGATTTCCTTGAAACAAACGGATTTGCTCAATATGAAGTTTCTAATTTTGCTAAACCAGGGTATGAATGCAGGCACAATAATGCGTACTGGAGGTACCGGGATTATCTAAGCTTTGGCCCTTCATCACATTCCTTTATGAATGGCAGAAGATGGTGGAATTTTTCAAGCCTTAAACATTATATATCCGAAATCGAAAAAAATGGAAATGCTGTTGCTAATTATGAAAACATCAGCAATGAAATGGCGCTGAATGAATATATAATGCTTGCTTTAAGAAGTAAAGGATTGGACTTACACGATTTTGAACAAAAATTCGGAAGTTCATGGATATTACAAAAAAAAGATTTGCTTACAAAACTTCTTGAACAAAAGCTTATTTCAGCCAATAATAAATTTATTAGTTTAACCCCCGAAGGCTATGCCTTATGTGATGAAATATTAAGCAAGATCTTATAGCAATATTTCAATTACCAATGTCTTGTGAACGCCCTTTACTTACTTAACGAGTGGTATCCCCATACATCCGTCAGGTTCTGTTATTTTTAAAAGATCTGCAATTGTTGGAGCAATGTCCACAATATATACCGGAGTATTTATTGTTTGAGCCGGTATATGCCAGCCGTAAAACAACATAGGGACATGGGTATCATAGGCATATTGCACTCCATGGGTCGTTCCGAAAGCCAGGTTGTTTATCAGGTAACCCGGTTTAAGAACAATGACAATATCACCTGAAAGTTTTGCATTAAATCCATTAAGTACAAGATTTGAATTGTCCCGGGAAGCGGTTTGTCTTGCAAGATCGTCCCGCGTAAAGACAGCAGATACTCCGGGAAGCGATTCACCGATATAATCGGCAAATACACGCACAACCTGATGTATATCAAGATTATTTTCTTTTATTAAATCATGATTGAGAAAAATTTGACCATTAGAGAAATTTTCGATCAAATTTAAATTGCCAAATGTTCTCTTTGAAACAGCATTCAACGAATCCAATGCTTTTTTTGAATTCAACTCACCTGTGGGTAAACGTTGTTCTTTCAGGTACCCAGGTGTAATTAATGCACCGTGATCTGCAGTTAAAAATAAAATATAATTATCTTTTCCTACCTGGTCAT
>Ga0116114_1001476_pt1 | contig 12290 bp, 9 predicted proteins | sample June2015DPH_10_5_FD_89823 | JGI IMG/M metagenome (GOLD analysis project Ga0116114, IMG submission 89823) | Peatland microbial communities from SPRUCE experiment site at the Marcell Experimental Forest, Minnesota, USA - June2015DPH_10_40 | ecosystem: Environmental > Terrestrial > Soil > Wetlands >... | reverse complement strand
CTGTCAACAACGCAATATCCAACCGAAAAGAAAGCCCGCGTAGCCCTGCAAGCTCAACTGCTCAAGATCAACGGGGCAGAGACCTTCAAGGCACATAATGAACCAACGCTCGGAGTGGTGATCGATCGCTTCATACAAGAGGAACGTCTGGTACAGATCATGGCGCAACCTCCTGGTGAAGTCGTCATCAACGACGGCCTCGCGTATAGCACGGCAGCGGTCTACACCAGCTTCCTGTCGAGGCACATCCGGCCACGGTGGGGGAAGACCTGCCTAAGCCAGATCAAGCCTCTTGACGTGATGGAGTGGCTGAAGACGCTGGAACTTGCGCCCAAAAGCAAAGCGCACCTGAAGAGGATGCTCCATCTTCTCTTTGAGCGAGCGATGCTGTGGGGACTTGTGGACGTCATTCGTAACCCCCTTGAGTTGGTGAAGGTCAAAGGGAGTAGCAGGCGCGAGAAACCTCCAACGGTCCTCACGCCCGAGGAGTTCCGGAAGCTGGCAGCCAGACTTCAGGAACCCTATCGAGTGATGGCCACCGTCGCTATATGTACTGGCCTGAGAATCTCCGAGGTGCTCGCCCTTCGCTGGGAGCACATCGACTTCACAGCAGGTACGATGCTGGTGCAGCGGGGTGTTGTCAACGGACGTATCGGCAAGAACAAGACAGAAGCATCAAGGGCCGATATCCCCTTGGACGGGGATTTCGCTCAGGTGCTATTGGATTGGAGAGCAACAAAATCTTATGCCGATACAGGGTTGGTATTCCCATCCCCCGTCACTGGGGGATGCTTCCACGCAGGAACTCTGATGAAGAAGCGCATAAAGCCCGCTGGGAAACAGGTTGGTCTCGATGCGGTTGGTTGGCACTCGTTCCGCCATTCTTACCGAGGAATGCTGGATGATACGGGAGCCAACACCGGCACTCAGCAGGGTCTAATGCGTCATGCCAACGTTTCAACAACAATGAATATCTACGGCAGGGCGAGCATGAAAGCGAAGCAGGAAGCGAACAGCAAAGTGGTGCAGATGATTCTGCCGAGAAAGGAACTTTGCGCTTAGTGTGGGGTTCTGTGGGGTTGAGAATTTCCGGTGTTGCCGTAAGTTATTGAAAATATGGTGCGCCCGGAGAGATTCGAACTCCCGACCCTTTGGTTCGAAGCCAAATGCTCTATCCAACTGAGCTACGGGCGCACGCGGTGCGGAGAATTCACCGCAAAGAGGTACCGTAGATTGATTTTACAGTCCCACTCCATCCGGCGGTTGGCCAACCGCTCTATCCCAGGGCCGCGTCCGCATTTTCCTCCGGCTGCGCGCTCCCGGCCACGCTCTCCACAAGGTCGAGCCCGGCGCGGCGCAGCAGACGCAGGATGACGGCGCCGGTCAGCCGGCTGGCGTCGTACTCCACGCGCACGGTCTTCTCGGCTTCGCGCACCTCCACGCGGCGGATGCCGTAAACATCCCGCACCTTGGAGAGCGCAAGCAAGACGCGCTCGCCGGGAGCAGCGCCGTATCGGTACAGAGCATCGAGCTGAGTCATGCGTTCATTTTAGCAGCGGCGGCAGCCGGGTCTGGCAGCGGTCCACATCGGCCAACGCCGATCAGCAATGACACCCGCGCCTGCCGGTTACAATAGAGGCATGACTGAGGGTCAAGAGCCGAAGGCCATTTCCGACGCGGCACCCTCGGATGTGGATGGGCGTCCCCGGTACACGCGCAACAATCCATACCATTCGACCGTGCTGGTCAATCGCCTTCTGAGCGGCGAGGGATCCGAGAAGGAGACGCGGCATCTTGCGTTGTCGCTGGAAGAGGGCATGACCTATCTGCCGGGCGACGCGGTCGGCGTGGTTCCGGAGCACCGCGCCGAGGCGGTCTCGGAGGTGCTCGCGGCGCTCGGGTTCACCGGCCAGGAGCGGGTGCTGGACCACTATAAGGAGGAGATCAGCTTCGAGCTGGCGTTGCGCAGTTGGCTCGCCATCGGCAAGCTGGCGCGCGGCACTGTGGGCCAGTATGCCAAGCTGCCTGCGGCGGCTGGCGCGGGCGGACGCGGATACGACGCGCTGCAGTTGCTGTGCGGGCCGGAGAACAAGTCGCGCGCCGAGGAGTATTGCTGGGGCCGCGAGTTCATCGACCTCATCACGGACTTTCCCGGCGCGGTTACCACACCGCAAGAGCTCTTTCATGTGCTGCCCAGGCTGTCGCCGCGGCTGTATTCGATTGCGTCCAGCCAGATTGTGCATCCCGATACCGTGGAGACGACGGTGCGCGTTGTGCGCTACAACACACATAGCCGCCGCAGGCAGGGAGTGGCCAGCGGCCAGTTGGGAGAGCGCGCGGACGTGGGCGCGGTTCTGCCCATCTTCCTGCACTCCAACCAGAACTTCCGCCTGCCCGAGGACGGCTCGACCCCGGTGATTATGGTCGGGCCCGGTACGGGGGTTGCGCCCTTTCGCGCCTTCCTGGAGGAGCGCAGGGCGAAGGGAGAGACCGGCAAGAACTGGCTCATCTTCGGCGACCAGCGTCGCGCCTCCGACTTCCTCTACCAGGATCTGTGGACCGGGATGGAGGCAGATGGCACGCTCACCCGGCTGGATACGGCCTTCTCGCGCGACCAGGCACACAAGATCTACGTGCAGGACCGCATCCGCGAGAACGCGGCCCAGATGTATGCCTGGCTGGAGCGCGGAGCCATCTTCTATGTCTGCGGAGATGCCGTTCGCATGGCCAAGGATGTGGAGCAGGCGCTGCTGGATGCCATCGCAAAAGGGTCGAACGGGACGCTCGATCGCGCGGCCGAATATCTAGTCGCCATGAAACAGCAGAAGCGCTATCGGCGAGACATCTACTAGGGCCGCGTCATCCAACTCCATGCGCAATTGGCGCACGCTCCGCCCCATCCCATCCTTCGTGACGGTCGCGCGGGATGGGGCGCTTGCCTTCCAGTCATCCTGAAGATTCTGCTAGACGCGGAAGGTGTCCGGCCTCCAGGTGACGATAGCTTCCTTGATCTGCCCTTGGGTGAGGTTCTCTTTCAGCGTGCGGGCCACCAGCGCCGGCAGTTCGCCGTCGGAGGCGAAGCGCAGTCCGATCAACTGCGATTCCGTCAGCGCATGGCTTTGGGCCAGATCGTCCGCCGACAGCAGCGCCGCAAGCCGCAGCCGCTCTTCCAGGCGGATGATGCGGTCCTGCACCTGCAGCGGGTACACGCGGGCCTTCATGAAAGCCATAAAGAACACGATCGACAGGAAGAGCCACCAGCCAAGGATGACGTGATGGTTGTTTACCAAAGGCCAGTCATGGACCAATTTGTAGGCGGCAAAGACGATGTTGATCATCAGGATCGGCATGATAAAAAAGTGCCATGCAGGATCCCAGCGTATGTGGTTCTTGTAGGTCTGTGGAGCGGGCATCGGTTGGATCCTTTCAGTCTTCGCGAACTTGCGGGGTATTAGCCGGATATCATACCGCAGAAGCTCCGGGCAAGCTGATAATACACATACAGATAGACTATGCGCTGCATACTTTTTTTGAGGTACTCTCGAAGGCATGGGCAAAGACGGCAAAATCGACCCCCAGCAAGCCTTCCATCTCGTTGCGGGTGCGGACGCGGATGGCTCTGCGACGAACCCTGCGGCTGCGCTAGTTGCGCGGCGTATCGGGGTGCATCTCAGCACCTCCGGCGGAAGCTGGACAGCGGTCGATCGCGCCGTCGAGATTGGCGCCAACACCTTCCAGATCTTCTCCTCCAGCCCGCGCATGTGGCGCGCCTCGGCGGTCAAACCGGCTGACGCAAAACAGATGCGCGATCTGCGCGCCCAGTTCGACGTCGGCCCCGTGGCCATCCACGCCAGCTATCTCATCAACGTATGCAGCCAGACCGAGACTGTGCGTAGCAACTCCGTCGCGGCCTTTCGCGGCGAAGTCGAGCGTGCGCTGGCCCTGGGCGCGGAGTTCCTCGTCCTCCATCCCGGAAGCTGGAAGGGGCTCACCCGCGAGGAAGGCCTGCGCCTTGCAGCCGAGTCCATCGAGAGCGCCGTTGCCGGAATCGACTTCGCCGGATCCAACTTCCACATCCTCATCGAGAACACCGCCGGCGCGGAGTTCTCCCTCGGCGGCAAGCTGGAGCAGGTGGCCGAGCTGGTGGAGCGCCTGCGCCCCTGCGCGCCCGTCGCCGTCTGCCTGGACACCTGCCACATCCACGTCGCCGGATACGACATCGTCTCCGATGCGGGCTACGCCGACACCATGCAGCAGGTGGGCGCGACGCTGGGCTTCGACACCGTGAAGGTCTGGCACTGCAACGACGCCAAGGCCGCCTTCGGCTCCAAACTCGACCGCCATCAGCACATCGGCGAGGGAACCATCGGTGCCGCGCCCTTCCGCCGCCTGCTGCACGACGCGCGCTTTGCCCACTGCGCCTTCATCGCCGAAACCCCGGTCGACGCTCCCGGCGACGAGGCCCGCAACGTCGCCACCCTCAAGGCGCTGGCGGCGAAGTGAGTTCGTTGTTGAAGGCTGATGAATTTGCCGGCGTGGTAGCGGATTTGATTTGCCTTCGATGCCCGCGGGAAGGCAGAATACAGGCATAGAACGATAATCGGACGAGCGCCGGTGTGTGACGGGCAAGGTCTCCCGCATGGCTAATCCCAAGGAGAGATGCATGTCATTACAAGGCAGAGTACTGACGATCGGTGCGATGGCGCTTCTGGCAATACCGACTGCGGTTGCGCAGTATGGCGGCGCGGCGGTGGCGATGCTAAACAGCGATGATGCTGGGATCGTACTCGGCCAACCTTGTTTCGCAATCTTTAGGATTACTGATATGCCGCCGGCTGGGAACGGAGCCAGGGCAACCACCATTAAGGTGGAACGGAAGTGGCGTGACTCGCAGGGGCGGTTCCGTATGGAAACAGGGAGAGTTGCGGAGGGCCAGGATCCGGTCTTTCAGGTCGCGACGATCCTCGACCCGGTAAAGAACACCATCACTACGATTCATATGGATACGAAGACGGCAAGCATCGTGGCCCTGCAACCGGGGCAGTTGCATGCCTGGGCCGATCGGGACGCAAAGCCGTTACTGGCGATGCCGGGCGTAGACGTAAAGGTGGAACACCTGCCTGGGAAGACCATCGATGGGGTTATTGCGCTGGGTCGGCGTGTGACTCGAACCAGGCCACCGGGTACGGTTGGCAACGATAAGACCATCGTGAGCGTGAGTGAAAGCTGGGTGGCGGAGGACCTGAAGATTCTGCTGGCCAGTTCGATGGACGACCCACGCACAGGTAAACAAACGGGAGAAGTGATGCATCTGGAGCGAGCTGAGCCGGATGCGAACCTGTTTCAGGTTCCGGCTGGCTACACTGTGACAGAGGCTGAGGGCCGTCCCATGCAGCAGGTCGTAGTCCACAGATAGCGGTTCTGCCAGTTGAGGTAAGGAGATAAGGCTGAAGTCGTCATCGTCGACTCCCCCGGCGACGAGGCACGCAACGTCGCCACCCTGCGCGCCCTGTCTGAAGGCTGAGCGCGAATGGGGTGGTTTCATGCGATCGTTTCCCGTGCCGCCGCATAGCACAAAGATCGTATTTCCCTGGAGTTGGCGCTCGCGTATCCTTGCACCCAGGTTCAGGAGCGAAAAATGTTGCAGCGGAATCTCTCCCAGGTTTGCATGTGCGGCGCTCTGCTTCTGGCAGTCGCAGGCCTGCACGCGCTCGCACCACACGCCGCCGCGCAGAGCGGGAGCCCCTCTGCGCCCCAGCCCAGCGACCCATGCACGCCGGGCGTCAGCAGCTACGTCGAGAACACCGTGATCAGCGTGACCGGCCTACCCTACAGCGCGACGCTGAAGGTCACCTTCGACCAGCAGATGAGCGACGGCAGCATGGTGCAAGGAGTCACCCGCACCCTCAGCGCGCGCGATTCCTCCGGCAAGACGCGCATGGAGACCTCCATCGGGTGCTGGCTCGACAAGGACGGCCAGTCCCGGGACCGTCTCAACGTGCGCATCGCCGACCCTCTCGCCGGCACCTTTCTCGAGTGGAGCACCGGCGGCCCAGTGCTCAAGGTCGCCCACCTCATCTCCCAGCCCGAGGCATTTGTGAAGTTGCAGGGACTCCCCGCGTGGAGCGACTCCGAGAGCGAAGTGAAGACGCCCGGTCAGCCCACCCGCATCGTGCGCACCGAACTGCTCGGCACCACCACCATCAATGGCGTTGAGGTCCAGGGGCTCCGCACCACAACCACCATTCCCCGCGGCGCGCAGGGCAACAAGCAGTCCATCGTCTCCATCCACGAGCAGTGGATGTCCATGGACCTCGGCATCGTGATGCAGGACCTGGTCGACGACCCCGTGCGCGGACGCACCGAGATGGAGCTGGAAAACTTCACCCCCAAAGAGCCCGACCGCGCCCTCTTCCTTCCCCCCGCCGGATACAAAATCATCAAATCCCCCGCCACCCCCGCGCCGAAATAAACACCGTTGACCGCGCCGCGCCCTTCCGCCGCCTGCTGCACGACGCACGCTTCGCCCACTGCGCCTCCATTGCCGAACCCCCGTCGACGAGACCCGCAACGTCGCCACCCTCAATGCCCTTGCTGCGGACTGAAGCTGCCGGCTGCGCGGTAACCGCATAAGAAACTTGTTTACCGGCAGTTAGCGGTTCGGGTGTATCCTACTGCCAAAGTACAGGAGCGGAATTATGTTCTTGCGAAATCTCCTTCGGATGAGCATGCGCGGCGTAACGTTATTGGCAGTCGTCGGTCTCTGTTCACTTTCGCCGTATGTGGTGGCGCAGAAAGCAGCGGTTCCCACCGCATCCGATGACAGCGCGGTATGTACTCCGGGTGTAAGAAGCTATGTTGGATACGGAGGCATCAACGCTTCGGGCGAACCCTATAGCGCCACCTTGAAAGTCACCTTCGACCAGAAATTGCCCGATGGCAAAGTACTGCATAGTGTCACTCGCAGGTTCTACGCGCGCTCTTCCGACAGCAAGGTGCGCATGGAAACCCCGATCGGTTGTGAACTGGATGCCAACGGTCATGCCTATAACAAGCTCATCGTTCGCATTGCGGACCCGATGGCGGGGAGCTTTCTCGACTGGAATACAGGGGGTGCGGTGCTCAAGGTAGCCCACCTCATCTACCAGCCGCAGGCAATGGCCGGTACAGCGGGCATCTCGGAGTGGGTTGACTCCGAGAAGACCACAACTTCTGGAAAGACAGTCACCACCACAAAAATTGAGACGATCGGAACAAAAAAGATCGACGGGGTAGATGCGATCGGGCAAAGATTGACCTCCACCAAAATCGATGTCAGTGGGCAAGGCAATGCCACGCCTTCGGTCACCACCCACGAGCAATGGATATCAGTCGAACATGGTCTGCTGCTTTCGGACATCGTCGACGACCCCGCGCGTGGACACACCGAGATGATCATGGAAAACCTGAGCCTGAAGGAGCCGGACCCGTCCCTATTCGTTCCTCCACAGGGATATACGATCATGCAGACATATCCCGCGACAAACACAACGAAATAAGGTCTGGGTAGCTCTGAGCCAGTTCTGCGCCGACGGACGATACAATCGATGCAGCATGGCTAACAGTGAGACCAACGAAAATATCGACAAGTCCGTAACTCCCAGCGGCCCCTCCGCAGAACTGAATCAGCAGCGTTACAACCCCGCGGAGCTTGAACCCAAATGGCAGGCACGCTGGGACGCCGATCCGTCGCTCTATGCTGCCGAGGGCCACGACTGCCGCAAGCCCAAGTTCTATTGCCTGGAGATGCTGCCCTATCCCAGCGGCCAGTTGCACATGGGCCACGTCCGCAACTACGCCATCGGCGACGCGCTCGCCCGCTTCATGTGGATGCGCGGCTCGAACGTGCTGCACCCCATGGGCTGGGATGCCTTTGGCCTTCCCGCCGAAAACGCCGCGCTCAAGAACAACACGCCGCCCGCCCAATGGACGCTGGCCAACATCGTCGCCATGCGGCGGCAGATGCGCCGCATGGGCCTCAGCTATGACTGGGCCACCGAGGTCACCACCTGCCTGCCCGAGTACTACCGCTGGAACCAGTGGTTCTTCCTCAAGATGTTCGCGGCCGGCCTCGCCTACCGCAAGAAGAGCAAGGTCAACTGGTGTCCCCAGTGCCAGACCGTGCTGGCCAACGAGCAGGTGGTCGATGGCCGCTGCTGGCGTCATGAAGACACACTTGTCGAACAGCGCGACCTCACCCAGTGGTTCCTGCGCATCACAAAATACGCGGACGAACTGCTCAACGGCCTCGACACAATGGACGGCTGGCCGGAGAAGGTCCGCACCATGCAGCGCAACTGGATCGGCCGCAGCGAGGGCGCGCTGGTCGACTTCAAGGTCAGCGAGTCATCCGAAAAAATCTCCGTCTTCACCACGCGCGTGGACACCATCTTCGGCGCCACCAGCGTGCAGCTTGCGCCGGAGCACGCGGTGGCGAAGAGCTTTGCCGCCGGCAATCCAGTGCTGGCCGCGCAGATCGAAGAGATGCTCGCCCAGCAGAAGGCCGCGCGCGAGGCCGGCGACCTCGGAGCGATTGAAAAACACGGCGTCGACACCGGGAAATTCGCCATCAATCCCTTCAACGGCGAACTTGTGCCGATCTGGGTTGCAAATTATATTTTGGCCGACTACGGCACCGGCGCCATCATGAGCGTCCCCGCGCACGACGAGCGTGACTTCGAATTCGCCAATAAATACGGCCTTCCCGTGCGCCGCGTAATTGTTCCCAATAAAGTTATAGATGATTCGCAGGCGTTGCCCTTCGTCGTCGAAGACGATGCCACGCTGGCCAATTCCGGCCAGTGGACGGGACAATCCTGCGCCGAGGCGCAGCAAAAGATGGCCGCATTCGCGAAGGCCAATGGATTTGGTACCGCAACCGTTACATATCGCCTGAAGGACTGGGGCGTAAGCCGCCAGCGCTACTGGGGCACGCCGATTCCAATGGTCTATTGCGCAAACGGTCACGCGGGCATTGATCCGGGCGGCGTGGTTCCGCTGCCCGAGAGCGCATTGCCGGTGCTGCTTCCCGCGCAGGTGGAGATCACCCAGCAGGGCGGCTCGCCGCTGGGCCGCGTCGCGGAGTTCGTCAACACCGCGTGCCCGGTCTGCGGTGGTCCGGCCCGCCGCGAGACCGACACCATGGACACCTTCGTCGATTCCAGTTGGTACTTCTACCGCTACACCGACGCGAAGAATGCGTCTGCGCCCTTCGATTCCGCCAAGGCCAACTACTGGTTCCCCATCGACCAGTACATCGGCGGCGTGGAGCACGCCATCCTGCACCTGATCTACTCGCGCTTCTGGACCAAAGTCATGCGCGACCTCGGCATGGTCCAAAACGATGAGCCCGCGGCGCGTCTGTTTACGCAGGGAATGGTGATTAAAGACGGGGCGAAGATGTCCAAATCGAAGGGCAACGTCGTCTCGCCCGACCTCATGATCGAGCGCTACGGTGCGGACGCGACGCGCATGTACGCGCTCTTTGCCGCGCCACCCGACCGCGACCTGGAGTGGCAGGAGGACGGCGTCGCCGGCATCAGCCGCTTCCTCGCCAGGGTGCATCGCTTGACGATGGACAATCTGAACTATTCGGGCGATACAGTTGGCTCCGCACCAGCGGCCGAGGCCAGATTATTGCGTACGCTTCATCAGACAATTGGTAAGGTCACCGAAGACTTTAGTGGCCGCTGGCACTTTAATACAAGTATTGCGGCAATCATGATTCTGGTGAACGAAATTGATGATGCCGAACCGTTGATTCTTACTAAAAGGATTTCGAAAGAGGCGGTCGAGGAAGTATTTCGCGATGTGACGCTTCTTCTTTCGCCATTTGCTCCTTTTCTTGCCCAAGAGCTTTGGAGCAAGCTTGGCGGCGAAGGCGCGGTTTTTCGCCAGCCATGGCCAGCAGTTAACAGTGAGCTTGCCAAGGAAACTGAAGTCGAGATTCCGGTCCAAGTGAACGGCAAGCTGGCAAATGTCTTGAGATTTAGTGCTGGCTTTGTCGCAGATGTGTTGAATAGCGAAGACAAAAGGCTTATTGAGCTAGTTCTTCTTGATGAAAAGGTGAAATCGCGTATTGCTGGCAAAACTGTTGTTAGGGCGGTTGTCGTAAAGGGCAAGCTTGTCAACATCGTGGTGCGATAGATGGCCTTCGACCGTGACACGCCGGTGCGTGGAACACAGTCGTTTGTGCATACCCTTGCGGCCTGTTGGAAGCGCCCCTCGCTGACTGCGCTGGAGGTGCTCTGGCGCTGGGCGTTTGGCGTGCCGGCATTGGTTTTGATGACCTATGAGTCGCTCGGCGTCTGGCGCCAGGCGCAGGTCGACACAACATCTCTCCGGCAGATCTCGCTGCTCGACCCTATGAGCGCCGCTGCCACGTTGTCGCAGATCGCCATGCAACTGTTGCCGCCCGTCCTGCGCGTGGCCCGATGGCTCGCGCCGCTGCTTCTGGTTGCGTGGATCGTCGTCTCCTCGTTGGGCCGCGTCCTTGTGCTGCGCCGCTTCGATGCCCAACTTTATGCGCGCCCCGTCACGCTGATGCTGCTGCAGGCGGCGCGCCTGGTTGCGTTGCTGGGCGGCTTTGCGTTGTGGTTCTCCTGCCTGCAGGCGGCTACGGTGGTTGCGGTGAATGTGCCGATCGCCGCGGGCCGCGATCCCAACCTGGTGTTCTACTGCGCACTTGTCATCGTTGCCACGCTGGGAATGTTTACTCTGTGGGCGGTTGTCAGTTGGGTGTTCTCGGTCGCTCCGCTGCTTGCGATGCTCGGTAATCTCGGCGCGTCCGCCAGCCTGGCCGCCGCGTTTCGCCTCGGGCCGCTGCGGTCGAAGCTGATCGAGATCAACCTCGTCATGGGCATCGTCAAGATCGCGCTCATCGTTCTCGCGTTGGTGGCCTCAGCCTGTCCTCTGCCCTTCGAGAGTGTGGCCACGCCGCAGTTCATGCTGTGCTGGTATGCCGCGGTCACCCTCCTCTATCTCCTCGCGTCGGACCTCTTCCACGTTGTGCGCCTGGTGGCGTACCTCGAACTCTGGAAGTCGTACGACCACGGTGACCTGCCAACTCATCCCTGCTGAAGGCTTCCCGCAGGATTATTCCCAAGCGTCAATCGGCTCTGCTAGCATGGCGTCGCCATGAAAACCTACGATTCCAACCGCCGCGATCTTTTGAGACTCAGCAGCATGGGTCTTGCCGCCTCAGCCTTTACCGCTCTTCCCGCGCTGGCCAAAAAACCCGCTGCCCCTGCGCTCTCGCCCATGCTCTTCGACGTGCGCGCATTCGGCGCCACGGGCGACGGCAAGACGGTCGATTCGCCCGCCATCAACAAAGCCATTGAAGCCGCCTCGGCGGCCGGCGGAGGCACCGTCTTCTTTCCCGGCGGGAACTACATCTGCTTCTCCATCCGGCTCAAGAGCCACGTCGATCTGTATCTTTCGCAGGGCTGCACCATCATTGCCGCCGACTCGCCCAAGCCCGGCGAGACCACCGGCTACATGGGTGGTACCTACGACGCCGCCGAGCCCAAGAACCCCTGGGACGCATATCAGGACTACGGCCACAACCACTGGCACAACTCGCTCCTCTGGGGCGACGGCATCAGCGACTTCTCCATCACCGGCCCCGGCCTCATCTGGGGCAAGGGGCTCAGCTACGGCCTTGGCCCCGGACGTCCTCCCGCAGGTTCGGGCGCATCCGGCCCCGGCTTCGGCCCCGGCCGGCCCGACGCACCCGCTGGAGCAGGCGCAGCGGGCGCACAGGGCGCAGCCAGACCCAACCCCGCAGGCGCACCGGCCGGAGCAGGCGCAGGCGCGGCTGCTGCACAAGGCGGACCATCCGCACCCGGCGCGGCGGCTGGCGCAGCCAGGCCCGGAGGAGCAGGCGCATTTGGCGGAGCAGGTGGTGCGGGACGCAACGCCCGCGGCAGCTACACCGTCTTCCAGGCCGAACAGCCCGGCGTTGCCAACAAGGCCATCGGCCTCAAGAACTGCCACAACGTCGTCCTGCGCGACTTCTCCATCCTCAAGGGCGGCCACTTCGCCATCCTCGTCACCGGCGTGGACAATCTCACCATCGACAACCTCCGCATCGACACCGACCGCGACGGCATGGACATCGACTGCTGCAAGAACGTCCGCGTCTCCAACTGCACCGTCAACTCCCCCTGGGACGACGCCATCGTTCCCAAGTCCAGCTTCGCCCTCGGCTACAACCGCCCCTGCGAGAACATGAACATCACCAACTGCTACGT
>Ga0116114_1001474_pt1 | contig 12309 bp, 10 predicted proteins | sample June2015DPH_10_5_FD_89823 | JGI IMG/M metagenome (GOLD analysis project Ga0116114, IMG submission 89823) | Peatland microbial communities from SPRUCE experiment site at the Marcell Experimental Forest, Minnesota, USA - June2015DPH_10_40 | ecosystem: Environmental > Terrestrial > Soil > Wetlands... | reverse complement strand
TAGGTCTCCGACCGTGTGATATGGCGCTTTATGCGGTAAACCACTCCCTTACGGTCGTGGCTCCGTTCGGAGCCGCGAGCGTCAGCGAGCGGTTTCGCGACAGAACCGGATCTTGCGGTCATGGACCTAGGAGCCCCCAACGGCTACAGTGCGAGGAGTTTCGACACGGTTTTGGCACGGTACGATCAATGAACGTGACCGACGTCGGATTTCGACTAAGAGATCAACCGTGACCGCGTCGATCGCTGAAACAATTCACTGCGGAGCCATGATGCGCGACCTTCATTGATACGCTCTTCGCGTCGGAGAGGCTACGCTTGCGGCACCGGCGGCAGCGGCTCTCCAGCAAGACCCTTCCGAACGAGCCCGGCTAGAAATTCTGCGAACGGCGCGATGTCCTCTCCTACGCTGGCCTTCTCGAGAGCGGCCATATAGATGTTGCGCGCGGAGAGCGGTATGACCGTCCACGGGTAGCCGCCCGCTGCCATCATGACGTTCATAAGGAAGCGCCCCACGCGCCCATTGCCGTCCATGTACGGATGGATGTATACGAACACAAAATGCCCCAGCACAACACGCACCGCTGGGTGCTCTTCCTCCCGCAGGAGATCGAAGAAGGCGGGCATCGTATCCCGGACCGCGTCCCGGTTCAACGGCACGTGCATAGACTTCCGGATGAAAACCTGGCCGTTTCGATAACCAGCGAGGTCGGAGGGTCTCAACAGCCCCGCTGTCACGCTGGGCGCGAACATCTCCCGGTACCACGCCCGGTGATCGTCGTCCACGACGGTGCCCGGATTCTCGCCCTTCAACACCTTACCGATGCTTTTCTGTACGAACTGGAATGCCTGCCAATATCCGCGCGCTGCCATGGCGTTCCGCTGCTCGCGGTCCAACGCGTTCGCGTCAGGGTTCCACGTGCCGCGGCGAACCCTTCGGATCAACTCTGGCGTGACGCGGTACCCCTCGATGGACAGCGAATGATAGGCGTCGGTCACATAGGCTTCTTCTACGCGTTTCACGTAGGCGGCGCGATTGCGCGGCAGCCCCGGCGCCTCCGGGAAAGATTCGATCACGGGATCGCGCATCTTCTGCCAGAGGATTCTTATCCGATTCACGTACGGCGAGGCTCCGCGGAACGAAAGTGCCACGGCGGGCCTGTCGGTGAACGGATCGGTTTCGCGCACCGCGTAGCCGGCAGCGGACATGGTACGCGTAATCTCGTCCGCGAGGGCGCCGCGACCGCTATTGCGGAAGGCGCCCACCAGTCGCCCCGCGATCGTGCTGTGCCCGCCGTCCAGCAATCTGGAAAGCAGGTCGGACGCATCGCGGATCATCGCCATGGCGGCCCTAGCGTCGGTGTCATGATGCAAGAAAAACCGGGGCGAGGCCTCGATCAGAGCCGATTCGAGAGAGAAGAGGCGCAAGCCATCCTTCTCCGCCATATCCGACAAATCGGGCAACGGCGCCTCAAGTTCGAATAAGGATATCCCATGCGGAAGCTTCGTTACATTGTTCCGGCCTTTGGGAGACCGCACTGCGAGCTGCCGGGGAACCGTCCAGTTCCCAGCGTGAACGGACAGTGATTGCTCCGGCGACAGGCTCCAGTTCTTGCCGAACCGCGTCTCGAGGTAAACGGCGGCAAAACGCCAGAAAGAGGCGTACCATGCCGTGCTCTCGCCCTTCATCTCGTCCGGGCGGCTCGAGATGTACCAGCCCTTGATGACTTCTTGCAGGAAGCCGTGCTTGAGTAGCCGCTCTCGGTGGGTCCGCGTTATGTCGCGTGCGCGAATGGCGGCAGCCCCGTTTGCGTTTTGGAGCCCGTGCAGGATTTCGAGGGATTCCGCCAGTTTTTCAGAAGGGGTAGCCATGTTTGCCCAAAACTAGTTTTATGCGGCGCACGAAAGCTAGTTTATTATGTTGTATCATAACTAGTCTTTCATGTCGAGCGACTTCTAGTTTCTCCTGCTGCTTATGAAAGCAGTCGGGAGGTTGGTGTAACTTCCGCTCTGCCCGATCCGCCGGGTTTGAGCGCCGCCGCAAAAGCAGGTGCGCATTGGAGGCCAGATGAGCAATGGAATCATGAGATTGCAAGGGCCCAATTCACGTCTCACTTTTTGTTGCCCTACCAAGCCCCGCTGTTGCCAGTTCGGCATCCTCACCCAACGGCCGTAACTGATTGACATCATGGCTTCGAGTTTTGACACGGTTCGTGACCCCTCGATTGCGTTTTGTCACGGTTTTGGCACGGTAACAATGAGACGCCCTTGCGCCTCTCCCAAAAGTGGTTTAGAATCAGATAGGTAGAATGTCGGGGCGTAGCGCAGCCTGGTAGCGCACCTGCCTTGGGCGCAGGGGGTCGGGCGTTCAAATCGCCCCGCCCCGACCATCCTCATGTGGAAGTTTCTGCGATACATCACCAATAACGAAGCAAAATCCCGCCACGAAGAGGCCTTCGATGCGATCTTCTGGGTCATCGAAACGCTGGCGCTGATTTTCGGAATATGGATCCTCGAAGCGAAGCACATCGGCGAATGGATACCGTTCCTGGTAATCGAATACTGCTGGGCAATGGACAATTTACGACATAATCGTCCCTAGAAGCTGCCGCGCTCACTCGTCGCGCAGCGCCCGCATCGGATCGACCATCCTTCACTGAGGCCGTCCGTGCGTCTCGTTTGCGAGATCGGGCGCGTACGCTAAAGGAGCGGCCGGGACTGTAGGCTTTCGGCAACCGAGGCGTGCCTGGTTGCCGGCAGTTTCGGGCTCGGAATCTCAGCGCAAAGCTCCGAGCGTGTACTGCAAGCCGGCGTATTGGCGGCGAGGAATCGGCGCGCCGGGGTGACACCGTGTCAACGTTCCGCGCTGCCATTCAACCGGCTCTTACTTCACCCTTTTCGATTGGGGAGGGTTTTTCCGGGTGCTGGGTGTGATGGGCTAACGGAACCAGGGGATCAACGCCTGCTGGCACCCAGGCGAGACGGTATCGAGGTTCAATCACGCGCTTCAGCAGATGCGTGCTAGGGCTGTAGTCGAGCACGATCTCTTTCAGCGTCACGATCAGCCGGCCGGCATCGCGCATCTCGCAAATCTCGCGCAGGCAATCGAGCCAGGTCAGCATATCGCCTTCCGGCATGCCGTTGCCGATGTAGATGCGGATCTTCTCATGGGCGGTGGGGGCTGTGTCTTCGAGCATCGTGCTCAGCTCTTCGTAGAGCTTTTCGCCGGGGCGCATGCCGGTGAATTCGATTTTGATGTCTTCATCCGGCTTTAGGCCCGACAGCAGAATCAAATTCCGGGCCAGATCGACGATTTTTACGGGTTCGCCCATGTCCAAAACACAGATCTGGCCGCCCTCTCCGATGATGGCGGCTTGCAGCACAAGCTGGCAGGCTTCGGGAATGGTCATGAAGAAGCGGCGCATGTCCGGATGCGTTACGGTAACCGGGCCCCCCGCCGCGATCTGCTTTTTGAAGATGGGGATGACGCTGCCGTTCGAGCCGAGCACGTTGCCGAAGCGCACGGCGACATACTTGGTGCGGCCGTTTTGCAGAGCCAGAAGCAGCAACTCAGCGATGCGTTTGGTAGCACCCATGACATTAGTAGGCCGCACGGCTTTGTCGGAAGAGATCATGACAAAGTCCTCGACTCCATGGTCAGCCGCCGCCATGGCCAGGTTGTAAGTCCCGAAAACGTTGTTCTCGATGGCTTCGAAGACGTGCGCCTCCATCAAGGGGACATGCTTGTAGGCGGCGGCGTGATAGACGACCGACGGCGAGTATTGGCCCAGGACTTCATCCAGGCGAGTGCGATTCTGTACGCTCCCAATCTCGGGGTGGAACGGCACCTCGGGAAATACCCGGCGCATTTCGCGGTCGATTTCGAACAGGGGGGATTCGGCAATTTCGAATCCTACGATGCCGGCGGGGTGGAAGCGTGCGATCTGCCGGCAGATCTCGGAACCAATGGAACCGGCTGCGCCGGTGACCAGGACGACCTGGCCCTGGAGCGTGGCACGGATGGCGGATTCATCGAGGGAAATGGGAACGCGGCCGAGCAGGTCCTCCACGTCGACGTCGCGGATTCGGGTCGCGAGACCGTTGCCTTCGATGATTTCGCCGAGGCCGGGTACGGTCTTGTAGGCAACGCCGGCGTTGTGGCAATGCTTGAGGATGTTCGTCATCTGCGGGCCTGTGGCGGAGGGCATGGCGATAAGGACCGTTTCAACCGTCTGCGACGCGGCGATAGAGCTCAGAACGGCGCCACTGCCAAAGACCTTCAACCGGTGGATGAAGCTGCCGGCCTTCGCTGGGTCGTCGTCGATAAAGCCGACGATTTCGTAAGAGAGGGCGGGATTGCGCTGGATCTCGCCGAGCAGGGCGACGCCGGCGTCACCGGCTCCGTAAATGAGTGCGCGTTTGCTGGCACAGAGATTCGGTGAGCGGGAGAATTCGACCGCCAGCACAACACCCAGGCGGACTCCCGCGGTCATCCCAAGGCAAAGGAGGAAATCCAGTATATAGATCGAACGCGGGAAACCCGTGGGAACGATCCAAAAGAGGGCGAGCGAAGCGAGGAAGGATCCGACGAGGTTCGCCGCGGCGACGCGGACAAAGTCGCGAACCGAAGAATACCGCCACCATCCCCGATCCAATCCCAGGGATCGAAAGACGAGCACTTTGACCGGTATCCAGACGTAGAGGCCAGCTAACACGTGGGGCCAGTACTGAGGGGGCACGCTGAGGTCGAATCGCAAAAGGAACGCGAGAACTCCAGCGATGCCGAATATGGCGAGTTGGACGGCGCGGATCACCCAACGAAGGTGGCGGGTAAGATGACGGGCGACGCGGTGGAGATCGAATTGTGGCATAGCGATAAGGCTCAAATAGCGCCGGCGTGCTTGTTTACGGATAGCTTTCCACGACCTCAGCGGCGCCCGGTGGAGCGTGCGGCGCGAGAGGTTCCCGCCTGGCGGCCACGCGGACGACCAGTGGATCGACTTGCCAGCGGCGAAGCAAGTGTCCGAGCGCACGCAACGCGACAGGCCGCGACGCGATGGCTGCGATGGTGAGCAGGATCAGCCAAAAGTCCGTGCAAAACGTGCGGTGGTCGATATAGGCCAAAGCCAGGCGGCTTTTCCACGGACGGATAATCTGGTTGTAGAGCAGGTCCGGGTTGGAGCTTCCGTGGAGGACATCGCCCTCATCGGAGAAGACGATCGAGGCCGGGTCGGTGATGCCGGGCCGGACCGTCAGCATGCGTTTCTCGGCCTCCGTATAAAGGCTGGCGTCCGTCAGAACCTGGGGCCGCGGTCCGACCAGGCTCATGTCGCCCACCAGGACGTTCCACAGTTGGATCAATTCATCCAGTTTGTACGCGCGCACGAATCGGCCAACCGGCGTGATACGCCGGTCGGCGGCAGCCGTGGACGACCCGCCGATCTTGTCGGCATTGACCACCATGGAACGGAACTTGACCATGCGGAACTCGCCGCCGCCGCGAGCGGCCCTGGGCGCGATGTAAAACGGCGACCTGCGGTCCTGGAGCCAGATGGCAAGCATCACGGTTAACAAAAGTGGCGAGCAGAGCGCCAGACCGGCCGAAGCCATCAGGAGGTCGAAAGTCCGTTTCAGTGTCATGCAAGTGCGGGAACGGCGATATCCAGCTTGGCGAATACGGTCCGAACGATGGCTGCGGCGTCCAGCGAATATACCTTGCGGAGGTATTGCTGGCTCCCCACCACCGATGAGAAAGTGTTGCGGAGCGCCATGCGCACCAGGAAACGCGGAAAGACTCCGGCTTCCATGAGAACTTCGGCGATCGCGCCGCCCAGGCCTCCGTCAGCGGCATGTTCTTCGATGCTGACGATGCCGCCCGTTTCGGAGGCGGCGGCTGTGAGCGTGTCGGAATCGAGTGGCTTGACGGTGTGGACGCTGAGGACGCGACAAAAGACGCCCTGGTCGGCGAGAATATCGGCGGCCAGGATGGCTTCTCCCAGAATTCCGCCGGTAGCGGCCAATGTCACATCCGATCCCTCACGAACGGTTCGGATGCGGCCCGGCCGAAAAGTCTCGCCAGGTTGCACAGTCGCGGGCGCGGCCGACTTGTCGAGGCGGAGGTAGGCGGGGCCGCGATGCGAGACGAGATGCCGGGCGGCTTCGGCAGCTTCCCAGAGATCGCCAGGCGAGAACACCTGCATGCCAGGGAGCGATCGAAGTATTGCCAGATCCTCCGTGGCATGATGCGAGAAGCCAACCGGTCCGTAGCTCATGCCTCCGCCAACACAGACGATCTTCACGTTGGCGCCGTGGTAACAGATGTCGTTGCGGATCTGCTCGAGACAGCGGAGCGTTGGAAAACCGCCAATGGAGTAGGTAAAAACGGTGTGGCCTTCGAGCGCCATGCCGGCAGCGAGGCCAGACATGTTCTGCTCCGCGATGCCCACATTGAGAAACTGCCGGGGGAATCGGTCGATGTAGTCGTCGAGGACGGCAAAACCCAAGTCGCCGGACAGCAGGATGACTTCCCGGTGTTGCGGGGCCAGTTCCGTGAGGGTGCGGATGAAAGCGTCTCTCACGGCTGGGCCTCCAACTCGGCCAGCGCCGCATCGAATTCCGCTCCGCGCGGTATGCGGTAATGCCAGAGCACTGTATTTTCCATGAAGCTGACACCTTTGCCTTTGGTGGTGTGGGCAATCAGGCATGAGGGCTTGCCGCGTGCGAACGGCACGGACCCAAGAGCCGTGTGCAGCGCACGGTGGTCGTGGCCGTCCACTTCGCGGACGGCCCAGCCGAAGGCGGCCCATTTGTCGGCAAAGGGTTCGAGTTCCAAAACGTCGGCGACGGGAGCAATGCCTTGAATCCGGTTGTAATCCACAATCGCGACGAGGCTCGAAAGTCCGTGGTGTGCGGCGAACATCGCAGCCTCCCAAGTGGATCCTTCGTCGCACTCTCCGTCACTCAGCAGGCAGAAGACGCGGTGGGGTGCCGACTTGAGCTTGGCGGGATAGGCCATGCCGGAGGCCATGGAAAGACCGTGGCCCAGGGATCCAGTGGATACATCGACACCGGGTACTTTGTGTGAGACATGCCCGCTCAGATCCGAGCCGTTCTGGTAGTGCGTCAGGAGTTGCCCGGCAGGAAAGAAGCCACGTTCGGCGAGGGCCGCGTAGAGGCCGGCTCCGGCGTGTCCTTTGCTCAGTACGAAGCGGTCCCGCATGGGCGATTTGGGCGCGGCGGGATCGACGTGCAGAATGCCGCCATAGAGCACGGCGAGAATGTCCGCGCAGGAGAAGACCGCTCCGATGTGGGCTCCGCCGCCTGCGCTGGTCATGCGAAGGGCGTGAGTGCGGATGCGGTGGGCGAACTCACGAGTCCCGGTGAGACCCGTCGCGAAAACCTGGCTATTCATATACGAGTCCGTCGCTCTGAAAGCTAATCGGTTGAGTCCAAAAGTTACTTTAGAGTCGCGGTATATCCAGTCGTGCACAAGTCGATGTCCGAGTAGCCGGCAAATCGCGCATCGATGGGCGTTGAACCGTTGATTGAGGATATCCGTAGAACGCGCGCATGCTGTCGCTGACGTAACGGACGTCGTCGTCCGAGAGCGACAGGTTCATGGGCAGCATGAGCAAGCGCGTGAAGAGGCGGTCGGTGTGTGGGAGGTGTTGGGTGAAGCCAAGGGCCTTCAACTGATGGATGGCTTGGCCGCCCCATTGTATGAGCGTGCCTATGCCGCGGTCCTCGAGGTACTGTTTGAGTTCGGTGCGGTGTTCGACTTCAATTTCGTAGTTCTGATAGATGTCGAAGTGGTCGGGGTCGGAGTCAGGAGCGGGGGGGAGGACGATCTCCGTGACGTCTTCGAGCCATCCGGTATAGAGCGCCGCTATCTGGCGGCGCCGGAACATCACGTCCTCGTATTTCTTCAATTGAATGTCGAGGAGAGCCGCCTGCAGGTTGTCAAGGCGGGAATTCAGTCCCCAGGAGACAATTGCGCCATTAGTGCTCCGGCCATGGTCACGCATCTGATACATGCGCTCATAGAGTTCCTCGTCGTTGGTGACCACGGCCCCACCGTCTCCCAGGCAACCCAGGACCTTGGCTGGGTAAAAGCTGATGGCGGCGGCGATGCCAAACGTCCCTGCACATTGGCCCTTGAACTTCGAACCGAGCGCTTGTGCCGCGTCTTCGATGATGAGCAGGCCGTGCTTGCCGGCAACGGTCTGGAGTGCATCCATATTGCACGTACGGCCGTTCAACTGTGTGGGCAGAATGGCGCGAGTTCGCGAGGTTATCGCGGCCTCGACAGCGCCGGGATCGACGAGGTGATCGGCGCCACATTCGACGGGCACCGGCGTTGCGCCGGCAAAATGAACGGCGGCGGCGGTGGCAACCATCGTGTGCGAGCTAAGGATGACTTCATCGCCCGGACCAATGCCGGCCGCGCGAACCGCGAAATGCAACCCGTCGGTTGCGTTACCCACTCCGAGTGTGTGTTTGACATTTAGAAACGCCGCCAGATTGTTTTCAAACAGTGTGAGGTCGCGCTGCATGATGAACGCGCCGCGGCGGCCAACGTCCGCGATGATGCGCTGCACGTCAGCTTCGATCGCGGCAAAAACGTGCGGATATGCAAAAAACGGCACCGCCTGGGGCTTTGTCAGCTTAGTCATAGTGTCGACTCGACGACCTGCCGTGTAGACCACCTCACGGCAAGTAACCGAACTGCTCACACTCCTCCCCTTGACTCACTGAAGACGAAACACGAATATCCGATGGGGCCACGACGTCCGTCAAGGCAAAGTACCCGAACAGGTTAGTCCCAAACCGGCGCATCCGCGAGCAACGCGACATGACTACCAGGCCCTGATGCCTGGCGACATTGTTTGACACGACGTTGTCCCGCCTACAAGTCCACCAGAGCCGCCATTCAGGCGCAGGCCTGATGGAGAGCGAAATGGAAAGCGCCGCCGAGGCCAGTCCCCGCCGCCGATGCAACGGATGCGTCCAAGAGCCGACCTGCAGGTCCCGCGGGCCCATCCATGGGAACCGGAAGTCACGGCCGCGTATTACCGTGTAATGAGCTAGCGTGTAGCCATCCAGTAAGGCAACAATCAAGTATCCGGAATGCGAACAGAGTTGCCACAACCAATAAAACATTAGATTCCGGACTCGACGCAAGACGTGCTCTCCTTTTGGGATTCGCACCACCCATCCCGGCAGCGGACGCAATAACGCAGACTCCCAAACGACTACCCGATAGCCTTCCGGCACCAGCGACTGGCGAACCGCGCAGCTAGTAGCGGGCAGCGCCCACGCATTATACTGGCTCATTCGCTGCCGTCCGGGCTCGCGCTGGAGTCTCTTCGGGAGCCTAGGATTGCCCAATCCGGGTTGCCGAGTCACGAGTCTTCCTTCCTCTTTTCCAGCTCAAACGTAAACATCCAGGCCATCTGTGCGAGCCCTGGGATTCTCAGCATGCCCTTGTCGACGATATCCAACAGTCGGAGCAGAGAATCAAATGCCGCCGTCCGTCGAAACGGTGTGGCGAGCAATGTCGCGAGATGCCAATACTGAACGTTTCGAACAGTGAAGAAACGACCCAAAAACGCTAAGTCCTTGAGCGATAGAATATGTTCTTTTTCAAATTCGGTCCGCAGGTCCGGCGTCAAGCGCCGATAGAGTCTGAACAAAGGATTGTAGTTCAGCGCTTCCATCGCCAATATCCTGCCACCGGGCTTTAGTATGCGCCGAAGCTCTGGCGCGGCATAACTTAGGTCCAGATGATGCAGCATTCCACAGCAAAAGACGACGTCGATACACGAATCCGGAAGGCCTGTCTTTTCACAGTCACCCTGCACGAAAAGGAGCTTCTCGCCGGCGCCGCTCGAATTCGCCAGGTTTCTTGCCAGGTCCAATGATGCTGGGCTTATGTCGAGTCCGATGCTGAGGTCGGCGACTTCGCTGGCAAGAAGCGCCGCCCGGCCTTCTCCACAGGCGTAGTCGAGGAATACCCGACTCTTTGCCTTCTCCAGAATCCAGGCGTCGGCGTATCGCCGTACCGCGCGAGTGACAGCATAGTATTTTCGGTTGGCGCCGGACAGTTCCCTGTTTTGTGGGCCCAGCTCAGCCAAGCGAGTTCGGTCGGCATCGTGGAAGACGACTTCCTTCTTCTTTCGCTCACTCAGCGCGTCCAGCAACTGGTGGTCCCAAGGTTCGGCGGATGCTGGCGTCTGCAGTAGGTCTCGCAGCAGTGTGCTGTTCATCGTAGTTCTCCAGTCGGGGAATCGCGGCGTAGTACGTGGTCGGGTGTTCCTGGAACTCGATGCGTCCAGCGTGGGCGTGCAGTGCCTTTGTCGGTCGTTGTCTGTGCCCTTCTGCGAGCAGCCTCTTGCAAAAAGTCTGCCAGGGCAGCGTAAATGTCCTCTGCGCGGAAGTGCTGCTCGAATAGGTGCGCCGCTCTGGCGCCACAGTGGCCTAAATATGCCTCGTCGTTCAGATAAGGCATCAACGCCGCCAGCAAACTACCACTATCTCCCGAGTTGTAGACGGACCCGCAGCCGTGGGTCTCCAGCAAAGCTCGACATTCACCATCTAGACTCGTAACCACTGGCAGACCCGCCGCCAGATACTCGAAGAGTTTGTTTGGCAGACTCTGGGGGGCGCCCGCGCCATAGGCTGCTAAGCCGATTTTGGCGATGCTCGACAGGTAGGCCAACTCCCTGGCGTTTAGCCAGCCCGTGAAGATAGTGTTGCGCAACCCTGCGGCATTGCCAGACCACTCCGTGAATCTGTCCCCGTCGCCGCTGAGGACGAACTGCACGTGCTCGTGGGTCCGTTCGATCCTGCGGGCGCTCTCGATGACAGGAGCCAGGTCATAAGTCGCTCCGAAACTCCCCACAAACCAGCAGATTGTCTTTCGGGGATCGACTCCCATTCCCTTGATTTTCGAGGCCTCCTCCCCGAGATCGCCTGGCGGCGTTTCCGGGCGCATGTACCCGAGTGGAAACACGGCGTCCTGCGGGCTCCTTTCGCGGCCGGCGTAGGAAAGGCCAAATTGCAGATACTGCTCTGAGATGCCAATGATTCCCGTGCAGCCCCGGAAGGCCCTGCGCGTGTCCCATATCAGTGGCTGAGTTGCCAGACGGGCGATGGGCCTGGCTGCTGCCGGTAGATACTGGACGAAGATGTCAGGCCACAGGTCGCGCACATCGAGCAGCACGGGCACGCCAGCTTCTCTCCCAATCTGCGTGCTGCGCACGGAGAGGTCAATGGTGGGAAACGATGACAGGATGACGTCTGGTTTCGGCAGGCGCGCAGCCTCGCGATAGAATTGCCTTCCAATCTGATGGTGATTCCACACCCGGCGGACAGAGATGTTCTTCGAATACTTCACGCCGTGGAGCAAACGCAGAACGAGACCGCTGGGCATGTTGACCGTCGTCGCTTCTTTGTAACGATGCTCCTTGCGGATGTGGTCCATCGTCGAGGTCCACCACAATACCTGATGGCCCCGCTTTATGAGTTCTTGCGCGATCATCCCACCGCGGTGCAGGCGATTGCCTTCCGCGTCGATGGGCAGGGGTTCGCCGACCGTGACTATCCAGACCCTCATGGTTTCCTCAGAACTTAGAAGCTCAGCAGGCGATCTCTCTCGACGCCTGGCTATCCGGGTTTCCCGACGCCGCGCCGGATTGGCGCCGGGATGCTGCCCACAGGGCTATCATGAAAAGTCCCAGCGCCAGGAAACCGCCGGCGGTTGCGACAGGCACGCTGAGCCATCCACCGCTCAGGAGCGCGGCCTCAACCATGATGGCGCCTGTCAGCGCCACGGTGTTCATGGGAAACACCGAGATCGCGTCGAAATAATCGCGCAGAACCAGATAGACGACATAAGGAACAGCGGCCAGCGTCACGTGTCTGATGTCATTGAGCCCGGCCTCGGCCAGGGGTCCTAACAGGAGGCCAGCAAAAGACCGTAACGACACCTGCAAGACAATCAGGGCCAGCGCTGTGACCAGGCCGGATGCAACCACCAGCAGGCAGATCCGCCGGCGTGCCACAACAAGTGTATCTTCGCTTCTTGCAGCCCGGCTCCAATATGGCAACAGAACGAAACCCGTCGCCGCGAACACGGCGGCGATGGCTTGAACCAACGAAAGCCCGACAGATAGAAAGCCCGCTCCGACGATGTCATTCCGATGAACAGCCGCGTAGGCGGGAAGCGCGAAAAGCCCGAAAAGAGCAACTTCGCCGGGAATACGGGGAGCGCCGAAACTCAACAGGACGCGCACCGCGCGCAGGACGTCGG
>Ga0116114_1001473_pt1 | contig 12315 bp, 9 predicted proteins | sample June2015DPH_10_5_FD_89823 | JGI IMG/M metagenome (GOLD analysis project Ga0116114, IMG submission 89823) | Peatland microbial communities from SPRUCE experiment site at the Marcell Experimental Forest, Minnesota, USA - June2015DPH_10_40 | ecosystem: Environmental > Terrestrial > Soil > Wetlands >... | reverse complement strand
TGGACCTCGCGGAAGATCTGGCGCGCGTAGGCGAACTGCGACTCGAACTCGTGGCTCACCTCCTCGCCGACCGAGTAGCAGCACGGCCCGATGGACGGGCCGATGACGGCGACCAGGTCCCGCGGACGCGATCCGTAGCGCAGGCGCATGGTCCCGATGCCGCGCTCCACAATGCGGGCCAGCGTGCCGCGCCAGCCTGCGTGGAAGGCCGCCACCGCGCGACGGCGCACGTCGGCCATCACCACCGGGACGCAGTCGGCGGTCTGAATGCCGAGAAAGACGCCGGGGACGTCCGTCATCATCCCATCGCCGCGCAGCACGGCGCGACCGTCGGCGGTCTGCAGCCGCCCCTGAGTGATGTCTTCGGACTCCACGATGTGGACAGTTCCAGAATGGAACTGGCGCAGCGTCACGAGATAGGGCACAGGGAACTGGGAACAGGGGTTTGCAGGCCCGGAGTTGGAAGTAGCACCGGCCTGCACCGCTCTGCCTGTGACCTCCGCCATGAACCTGCGGCGGTTCTCGGCCACGTTGGCCGGATCGTCCTGCTGGGTCCAACCCATGTTCAATGAACCAACCGCCGCACCCTGATCATGGCTGCCGCCCGAATCGTAGATGGTGGAGACGCCTCCGGCGCGCCTGCTGAAGCCGTGGCGCAGCCACGCGTATCTCTGCCAGCCCGCCGCGCGCAGCATATCGACCGCCTCGGGGCTTTTCAGTCGCTTCGTCACAATCCCATTTTATGGTTCCACTGGCTGCGGAAAGGGCTGATTTGGCGCTACGAGCAAAAGGTCCTGGGCTAAAGCCCCTTGATTCGGCTGGCGTTATTCAGGGGGCTGAAGCCCCCTGCTCCCTCCCAAAGGCAAAAACAGGAGTTTTTCCGCAGCCTGTTCACCGCCGCGCCGCGCCGTGGCAAAACTGGTAAGTTCCTCGTCTATTGAGACTTTTTCTCGCCGGATGCAACTTTTAGCCACCCTTCCCGTCTATTTTAGGAGTCACTGTATACCGTGAGTCAAACCGCGCGGTTTCGAGGCTAACCTCCGCAATTCCAGAGATTTACTAGAAAAGTTGCATCCTGATCGATTGCTCTGTAAGATACGCGATTGCGTCCATGAGATTGAATGTGCCCGGCATAGCTTCCCACTTCCTCCGCTCCCGCATCACCAAACTGTGTGTCGCCATCGCCGGCTCCACGCCCGCGGAGATGCTCGAAAAAGCCTCCTCCGTGGTCAAGGAGACGCCGTTCCTCGAGTTTCGCCTGGATTACCTGGAGAAGCCGCTGCTGGCGCTGCCCAGGTTCAGGCAGTTCTTCGCAGACAACACGGTCGCCACCGGCATAGCCACCTGTCGACGCGTCGCCAATGGCGGCAAGTTCGCCGGGTCGCTGGCCGCCGAACTGGAGGTCCTCACAAAATGTGCGGCGGCCGGATTTCACCTTGTAGACCTTGAACTTGAATCTGCCGCAAGCCTCAGGAAGAGCGACCTGCAGAAGCTGCGCGACACCGGCATCGGCCTTCTCATCAGTCATCACGACTTCACCGGAACGCGCGATCTGGACAGCATCTTCACTCGCATCGAGGCCTTCCACCCCGACTTCATCAAGGTCGTCCCCACTGCCAGGGCGCTAGTCGACAACCTCACGCTCATCCGCTTTCTGGAGCGCATGAACGACCACTCCAACATTATTGGCATCTGCATGGGCGACGCAGGAATCATATCGCGCGTGCTGGGCGTGCGCGCCGGATCGGCCTTCACCTTCGCCGCCGCCACCGTGGGCGAGGAGACCGGCCCCGGCCAGATCGCCGCCCGCACCCTGATCGAAACCTACCGCATCGAGCAGGTCGATGCCGCCACCAAGGTCTACGGCGTGGCGGGAAACCCCATTCGCAGCTCGCTTTCGCCCATCATGATGAACACGGCCTTCCGTCGCGAGACGGTCAACGCCGTCTATCTGGCGTTGCAGACCACACGGCTCTCCGACCTGCTGAAGCTGGTGCATGAGATTCCCATCCAGGGCATCTCTGTCACCATGCCGCTGAAGCAGGAGATTCTGTCGCATCTGGAGCGCACCGATCCGCTCTCGGCCAGGATTGGCGCGTGCAACACGGTGCTGCGCGCGCTGGACGGCAAGCTCTACGGCTTCAACACCGACGTCGCGGGCATCACCGGCCCGCTGGAGAAGCGAATGCCGCTCAGCGGCGCCAGGGTCCTGGTGCTGGGCGCGGGAGGAGCGGCGCGCGCCGCCGTCTTCGGCCTGCGCGAGAAGGGCGCCTCCGTCTTCATCCTCAACCGCACCGCAGAGACCGCGCAGAAGCTGGCGCGCCAGTCCGGCTCCAAGACCATCCGCAAGGATGCCCTGGCCAAGACGACCTTCGACGCCATCGTCAACGCCACGCCGGTCGGCATGGCCGGCAACAAGGCCGCGCCCCTGCTGGAGGCCCGCGACCTCAACACCAGGCTGGTCTTCGACCTGGTCTACAACCCGCTGGAGACGCCGCTGATCCACCTTGCGCGTCAGTTGTCCATCCCGTTCATCACCGGCATTGAGATGTTCGTCCACCAGGGCGCGCGTCAGTTTGAGATCTTTACCGGCAAGCCCGCCCCCGAGGAAGAGATGTTCCGCGTCGTGCTTCATGCCCTGCGCCGGCAGGCGGAAGCCGATGCCGCCGAAGCAGCTGAGTCGAAGCCGGAGCCAAAGCCTGCCGCCAGGCCGAAATCGGAGACAAAGTCAAAGCCGTCGGCAAAGCCCGTTGGCAAGCCGGCAGCCCGGCCGAAATCAGATCCTAAGCCAACGCCATCCGCCAAGTCGCCGGCAAAGCCAGCCGCGAAGGCGAAATCCTCGCCAAAGCCGAAGCCATCGGCCAAGCCGAAATCGCAGGCGAAGCCAGTCGGCAAACAGGCCGCCGCAAAGGCAAAGAAATAAGGCCCACCCGCTCCGTTTCGCGAACAAAAAGTCGCAAACTCTGCTCCTGAGATGAAGTTGAATGTGTAAGAAAGTCGCGCCGCCAACGACTACCTTATGCAAGAGAGAATCCGCACGATGCTCTCCCCGGACAAATTGATCGCGCGTCCAGCAATTCGCCTGAACCTGCCGCGGCAGGATTGCGTATCATGGAACACTGCTCCTTCTTGCCGGTCAACGGCGGGCTGTGGGCCATGCAGTCCATCCGGTGTTTGAGGAGATCATTCGATGAAGAAGCTGATGCTGTGCCTCGTTGCACTGGCCGCGCTGTTCGCAACCCCCGCCCTGCGCGCGCAGTCCGCCGCTCCCCCGGCGCCGGGCGATCTCTCAGGCAACTGGCAGGGAACGCTCAAGGTGGGCAAGGACCTCCGCATTATCTTCAATATCTACAAGGGAGACAAAGACGGCTGGAGCGCGAAGATGTACAGCATCGATCAGACTCCCCAGCCGATTCCGGTCGCGTCGGTGACTCGTCAGGGTTCTAATGTAAAGATTGCGGTCGACATTGCCGGCGGCAGCTACGTGGGAACTCTGAGCGCGGATGGCAAGTCCATCAGCGGCACATGGACGCAGGGCGGGCAACCCTTTCCGTTGACCCTCCTGCGCGCTACGCCGGAGACAGCGTGGGAGATCCCCGACGCGCCCAAGCCGCTTGCGTCGATGGCTGCCGACGCGGACCCGTCGTTCGAAGTCGCGACCATCAAGCCAAACCCATCGGGTGCGCCGGGCTTGCAAGGCCTCGTGATCCGGGGACGCAGCATGGTGGTCCGCAACGGATCGCTGAACGATCTGGTCACCTTTGCCTACAGCTTGCAGGTGAAGCAGGTTGTGAACGCGCCGGGATGGATGGATAGCGATCGATACGACATCGATGCGAATCCGGACCAACCGGGTACGCCGAATACCGAGCAGTTACGAATCATGGTCCGGAAGCTGCTGGCAGACCGCTTCGCGTTGAAGTTTCATCACGAGAAGCGCAATCTTGCGGCGTATGTGCTGACCGCTGGGAAGACAGGACAGAAGCTGACGCCGACGCAATTGAAAAGCAACCTCCCCGGCTTCTTCTACTCGCCAGGGACCGGCGGCCTGACGCTGCATCTGATCAATGGGACGATGAATGACTTCACCAGCTTTCTGCAGATGCTGGTTCTGGACAAGCCTGTGGTGGACCAGACAGGCATTACCGGTAGGTTCGACAACAATGTTACGTTTACGCCGGACGATTCGCAGTTCAACGGTCATCCGCCAAAGGTCCCGGCGTCGGATGTATCGGAAGCGCCGAACCTATTCGATGCGATTCAGCAGCAGCTTGGCCTGAAGCTGACGGCGCAGAAGACGGCGGTTGATGTGATCGTTATCGACCACGTGGAGAAGCCGTCGCCGAACTAACCGCTTGGCGCACACTGCGCAGCGGCAACCTGCGCGTTGTCAGTGGAGGGAGCCTGGCTGCGCGTCGCGTGCGCATCGGCGGCCCACACTCCGGGGTCGATCCCGGGGAAGATGCTGTCGCGGTCTTCAATCTCGGCGAGGCGGTCGGTCCGGACGAGGTTGAGCGCGCCGTCCTCCTCGAAGGCCTGCCAGATGGCCTTGAGTTCGAGGAACTGCTGGTTGTGGGTGAGGAAGCGCTTCTCGGCGTAGTCGCGGGCGGCGCCCGTGGTGATGAGCGACTGCCAGTCGGAAGACTCCAACAGCAGAAGTTCGCGGCAGAGTTGCTGCGCGATGCGTGTGCCCAGCTCCGAGCCGCGCCACTTGCCCGCGGTCGCAATCTCGCGGGTTGTGCGCTCGGCGGGGTAGATGTTGCTGTAGGTCCAGGAGGTCTCGGGGTTCATCCACACCTGATGGTTGCCCCCGGCGCCCCAGGAACCTTCGCGCAGGCCGATGAATCCGGCGCGCGGATGGCGGTCGAGGTACTGGCTGCAGGTGGTGGTGGCGATTGCGGCGGCCGGGTCCTGCGCTGCAAGAGCGTGCAGGGCGCGGGAGACAGCCTCCAGCCACTGTGGCCCCTCGAACCACCAGTGGCCGAAGAGCTCGGCATCGAAGGGCGCAGAGAGCACCGGTGGAATGGAGCCGTCAAAACCGGGCTGGAGCGTCTCGTAGGCCAGTTGGACGAAGTGCCTGGCGTGCTCCTGGACCCGCTCGGCGGCCTGCCGGGGCCAGTAGACGAGTTTGTCGGCGATATCGACGTTGGGGCCCGTGACCTGCCAGTAGCGATGGCCGCCGGGAAAGCGCTTCTTGTGGAAGTCGAGGTAGTTGGGGTCGCTGGGATAGCCGGTGTCGCTGGACCAGACCTGCACGCCGGTGCGGGGATCGCGGGGAAAGACGGTGGCGGCCAGGCGCTTGTCGTACGGGCCATCGACGAAGTAGGTCTGGTAGAGGCTGCGCTGGCGCTCTTCCACCAGGTGGCTATCGACGAAGAAGTAGTCGAGGCTGGACTCGGAGATCGCCTGTTCGACGCCGATGCGGCGCAATGCGGGGTGAGCTTCGCAGGAGCCGTCGTCGAGCACGGGTGTGCTCCACAGGCCGGCGGGGCGGTAGCCGCACTCCGGCAACCAGATGCCGCGGGGGGGCCTGCCAAAGTGGCGCAGGTGGGTCTGGACGGCGGTGCGCACCTGCGCTCGGACACTCTCGTCGGTGCCCAGCAGCGGCAGGTATCCGTGGGTGGCGGCGCAGGTGAGCACCTCGATCAGGCCAGCGTCGCTGAAGCGGCGAAAGCCTTGCACGATGCTGCCGCCCAGGGCGTTAAAGTCATCCAGCGCGGACGCAAAGAAGTGGCCCCAGATGCGCGCGGTTCCGGCCAGGTGCGTGTCGCCGGACTGCAGGAAGTAGGCCTCGTCTTCGCGCGCTGCGACAATCTTGCGGGCAACGTACTTGGGGAACTCGGCGCGGAAGAGCGGATGCGCAAGCTGCTCCAGCAGGATGGGCGAGAGGTTGATGTTGAAGTTGGCAGGGACATTGTCGCGCTGTAGCCTGGCTAGCACGCGCAGCAGCGGCAGGTAGCACTCGGCGGCGGCTTCGTGCAGCCACTCCATGCCGTGCGGCCAGGTGCCGTGGTTCACCACATAGGGCAGATGCGCGTTCAGCGTGAGCACCAGATAGCCGGCCGGAGTCTCTGCTGCCTTCGTCACATGGGACCTCAACATACTAGGGCATTTTCACTATTACTGTAGAGAATTCAGAATTGTCATTCTGACCCTGCCCCTGAGCGTAGTCGAAGGGGAAGGGGAAGAATCCCCGCATTTTCTTCGTAGCGCAACACTCTAAACCATTAGTGGAAATGCTTTAATGTTCATGCGGTTAGGGGATGAAGGGGAGTGGGAGGAGTGGAACACGACCGCGGTTTGCGCCCAGGCCTGAGTGTCAAGCGGAACCCGGACGCTTCCCGCTAGCTTACAACAATGTGGTTGAAGTTAGCGTTAAAGTTACAGTAATTCGACGATAATATGCCAATAACTGTACCAACTGGCCCTGCGCGAACGGTGAGGCCGCCGCAGTTTACTGGTCCGTATGATGCTCCAGCGAGGAGCTGGAGTTGTCGTGCGGGCCCGTGCCCGCTCCTGTGGTTACGCGAACGATGATGGGGTCGAGCAGGCGGAAGCGCACCACCGTCTCCGAGGGGATCTGCACCTGCTGGCCGCGCGTCACGGTGTTTGCGCCCGCGCCTGCGCCTCCGCCTGCCGCCGCGCCGATGGCCGCGCCCCGGCCGCCGCCCAGGATGCCGCCCAGGATCGCTCCCACGGCCGCCCCAGCGCCAACCTTCTCGGCTGTGTTCTTGCCCCGGCCCTCGCCCTGCTTGGTGAAGGCCTCGCTGGAGACGTCGATGTGCGTTCCCTTGTGGTCGATGGCGCTCAGCGAGATGGTCAGCAGCGCGTTGCCCTTGAAGTGCGCGGCATCCTGCGCTGCGTCCACATGGCCGGTCACCGGCGTTCCCTGCGGCAGAACCACCATGCCGTCCACGATGAGGTCGGTGGCGATTGCGCCGGTGAACTTGTCGCCGGACTGCGTGGTGGCGCTGTCCAGTGTCTGCGTAATGCGAACCGGGATCGCCGTGCCCGCGGACAGGGTGATGTTGTGCTCCACCGGCGCGGGAGGCGGAGGAGGTTGCACCTTGACCACGACTGGGGCCGGCTGAGGCGCGGGCGGAGGCGGCGTGCTGCGAACCACGGGCGCGGGCGCAGGCGGAGGTGGTGGCGGCAGAGGCATCACGGGCACGGGCTTCCTGATCTTCGCGGCAACGGGAGCCGCCGGCGTTACTGGGACTGGTGCGGCTGGCGTCGTTGCAACGGCAGCGGAAGCTGCAGGCGCCTGAACCACCAGGTTGTCCACCACTGTCTTAACTCCTGCAATCTGCGCCACGTCGCCCGTGGCAATGGTGCGCGCCGTGTCGCTGGTGACGCTGCCGTTCAGGGTGACGACGCCTGCGCTCACCGAGGCCTGGATCGTCTGCCCGCCGAGGTTCTGGTCCGCCGAGAGCCGGCTCTGCACCTGCGCGTTCAGGCTGCTGTCGTCGGTGGACGGGGGCGTGCTCTTGCATCCCGCCAGAAGCATGGCGAGCGAGAGTGTGATGACGGCGCTGCGTGCGCCGGAAACAATCCAGTGATGGTCCATGATTTCGCTCTCCTGTGAGTACTTTCAAGGCATCGGCATCGGCTTGCAATGCGAACATTCTACTCGTATAGCCGCCTTTAGTTTGTTGCAATATGCCTCTGCAATGCAAGCCCTGGAACCAGGCCGGCGCGGTCCGCCTCCTGACGCGCCTTTTTCCGCTGCATGGGAGCATGCCTTAAACTGCGCATTTTGACCCATCCACGGTCGCCATGACGCTGCAAGAGGTACTATTATTAGCATCCCAGGTGGAGTGCAGACAGAGCGGTTCCTCCGTTCGATCGTTCGCGGCAGTGGCACAACGTGCATCGTATAAAGTAACGGAGAAGGACAACCGACTTATCGCAAGGCTGGACAGGAGAAGACAATGGCAGACAACGAATGTGGATGCGGATCATGTGGGTTGGGGTGGTTTCTGGCCGGGCTGGGAATCGGCGCGGCGATCGGCGCGGCGATCGGCGTGCTATATGCGCCGAAGGCCGGCAAAGAGACCCGCGAGGACCTGTTGAACAGCGCGCGCGAGGCCAAGGAAAAGGCTGCGGAGTACGTCGAGCAGGGCAGGCAGAAGGCCGCGGACCTGGTCGAGGAAGGCAGGCGGCAGGCCAGGGAATCCATCGACAAGGGCCGCACCCAGTGGACCCAGTACGTCGAGAAGGGCAAGAACCTGATCAACGAGCAGCAGGCCAAGGTCGAGGCTGCGGTGGAGGCGGGCAAGGAAGCCTATATCAACACCACCACAGAGAAGGCGGACTAGAAGGTGATGGAAGGCAGTTTTGCTTAAGGGCACGGCTTCAGCCGTGCCAATAAGCACCGCAAAATATAGGGGGCTTTAGCCCCTGAGGTCACCGCACTTTCTCATCTGCCGAGAGTGCGGGAGTTCAGGCTGTACGGAAGGGGACGAATGGCGATGCTGGCGATGTGGTTGCAGGGAACGGATGCGGTCTCCGATATTAACACCGATCTTCTGACCGTCTTTGTCGGGCTGGTTGCGCTGGCCATGCTGGTGCAGGCCATCGCGCTGGCCGTTCTCGCGGCCAGGTCCGTCAAGGCGATCAAGGGCCTGACAGACACGGTCGACGAGCTGAAGCAGAAGGCGCTTCCACTGATCGATTCGGCCACCCAGATCAGCCGCACCGCCGAGTCCTTGGTCACGGAAACCGCGCCCAAGGTGCGTGCCATGGCCGACAACCTGCTGGAGACCAGCGACCTGGTGCGCGACACCGCGCAGCACTTCGAAGAGACGCTGGCCGACGCCAACCTGCGCACCCAGCGCCAGGTGGCGCGGGTCGACGGAATGGTCTCCACGGCCCTGACCGCGACCGTCGAGGTCGCCGAGGCAATCAGCAACGGCATCCGCGGGCCAGTGCAGAAGATTGCCTTCATCGCGGGCCAGGCCAGGCGGTTCGCCGAGGGCCTGCTGGCCGGATTCAAGTCCTACGCCGGCCGCTAGGTATCTCTGAATCAGTTCCTGTTTTGAAGTGGCGGGACTTCAGCCCCGCCGGTTGAGCCACAAACTCAACTGGGCTTTAGCCCCGGAGGCAGTTTGTGGGCCGCTGCTAAGATTGAGAGTGTGGCCTCCTCTGTCTCCGATCCACAAATTGAATCCTTGATAGCCTCCTCTCAACCGCGTTCCGCGCCGCCGCGGACGCATGGTTCCGCGCGCCCAACCATCGGCTTCGTCTCGCTCGGCTGCCCGAAGAACCTGGTGGACTCCGAGGTGATGATGGGCCTGCTGGACCGCGCCGGCGGCCGGCTGACCGCGCGAGCCGAGGACGCCGAGATTCTGGTGGTGAACACATGCAGCTTCATCGATTCGGCCAAGCAGGAGTCGGTGAACGCGATCCTGGAGATGGCGCGGCACAAGGTTGGCAATGGCGGCAAGGCGCGGCGGCTCATCGTCGCCGGGTGCCTCGTCGAGCGCTACCGCGATGAGATTCGCCGCAACATTCCCGAAGTGGATGCGGTAGTCGGCACCGGCGAGCTGGAATCAATCCTCGAAGCCGCAGGCCTGACCGCTCCCGCCGCGCCGTCGGAGTCGCCCTCGCCATTCAACATCCTCGTCAGCCGCGCTGCTTCAGCCGTACACCAGCACTCGCACCCGTCTGAGGTTGGCGCGCAGATGAAGACTCAAGAGACCACTGTCATCCTGAGCGGAGTCGCTCGCAATGCGAGCGACGCAGTCGAAGAGCCTGTCCTGAGCCTGTCGAAGGAATCCCCGCATTTGTCTTCTTCCAAAGCGAACTCACACTCGCGCGCCGAAGGCGATGCTCGTGAAAGATCGGGGCGCTTCTCGCGCGCGCAGTGGCAGGGCGCGACCGCCGCACTGCCGGAGTATCTCTACAGCGACGAGACGCCGCGCATCCTCACCACGCCGCGTGCGTCGGCCTACATCAAGATCGCCGAGGGATGCGACCACCCATGCAGCTTCTGCATCATCCCGCAATTGCGCGGCAAGTTCCGCTCGCGGCCGGTGGGTTCGATTGTGGCCGAGGCGGAGCGGCTCATCGCGCAGGGCGTGCGCGAGATCACACTCATCGGCCAGGACACGACGTGTTATGGCGAAGATTTGGGGCTGAAGGATGGATTGAGTACGCTGCTCGATGCGCTGGCCCCGCTGCCGGGGCTGAAGTGGCTGCGGTTTCTCTACGCGTATCCCAACAAGGTGACAACGCGTCTGCTGGAGACGATGGCGCGGCACGAGACGATTGCGAAGTATCTCGACGTGCCGTTGCAGCACGCATCGCCGAGCGTGTTGAAGCGGATGAAGCGCGGCGGAACGCCGGAGGTATTTCTGCGGCTCATCGAGAAGGCACGGGCTGTTGTTCCGGGGATCGTGCTGCGCAGTACATTTATCGTCGGCTTCCCCGGCGAGACGGCGGAGGACTTCAAGCAGCTTGAGGCGTTTATTGCGGCGGCGAAGATTGATTGGCTGGGCGTCTTCTGCTACTCGGATGAAGAGGGTGCGGCGGCGTTTGAATTGGACGCGGTGCTGAAGGTGCCGAAGCGGACGATCGAGGCGCGGCGACGCAGGCTGATGAAGCTGCAACAGAAGATCAGCGCCAAGGCGAAGGCCGCGTGGGTGGGCAGGGAAGTCGATGTGCTCGTGGAGGGCGAGAGCGACGAGACGGAACTGCTGTGGCAGGGCCGCACCGCGCTGCACGCGCCGGAGATCGACGGCAAGGTGCTGATCAACGACTTCGGCCCGCATGAGACGCTGGTGCCGGACACCTTCTACCGCGCGGAGATTACCGAGTCGCAGGAGTATGATGTTGTGGCGAGGATTATCGAGTAAGACTCTGGCAGGAGTTGTGCTTCGAATCCCACATCTCAAAAGCGAGATGTGGGGCACCCGGCGGAGTCGATACGGAGACTAATGTCACTTACCCCAACACAAAAAGGCACTATCGGAGAAAACCTGCTGGCTAATGCGGTGATGAAGGCCAGCGATGGCAGATTGTCGCCGTTCCATCCCCTTGCCGACGATGATGGGTTAGACGTGCTGTTCTTGCATAAGGATACTGGTAACTCGGTCGCCATACAGTTGAAGTGCCGTCTCAAGACGGACAGCAAGGGTAATACAGCGCAGTTCGATGTGCGGAAATCAACCTTCAAGGAAGAACGCCACGCCTTCCTTGTTGCTGCTCTGCTCGATGCAGAAATGACCGGTTTCGATTGCACATGGTTCATTCCGATGAAGAAATTGCCTCGGATAAGTAATGTCAAATCCAATAAATACGTTATCACTCCAAGCAAAGCGGAACATAGTAAGGACAAGTACATGAAATACCGATGTCAGACTCCCGAACAATTGGCAGCCCGAATCATCGAAGAAGTTTGCAAAGCAGTCTAATTAGAAAGAAGCTGATTACCACCATTTAGCCTCACTCACCCCCCCACTCTTCGCTGCTCGTGTCATCCATGCAGCGGACTCGTTCGCGGTCGCGGAAGTTTATTCTTGCACGCTGGCAGAAAGCCTGAGAGCATAGCTGGCATGAGGTAGGTTCGGAATGTCGATAACACCTCCAGGTGGTTGGGGAGACCCTCCCCAGCGAGACGATTCTCGCGCTTCAGTCGGTGGATGGACTAGAGGAAGCCAGCCCTCATCCATGCCAAGAAGTTCATATCTCACATGCAAAGTTTGCGACAGCGGAACCCTCAAGTCAAAGACTGTGTTTCGCATGAGCGGCCCGGTCGTTGCCATTGGCTTCATTCTCTTGGTTCCCTCGATTCTCGGGGTAGCTTTCAGCGCATTGACATTGCTTGGATTCAACGCTGTGTTGACTGGAGTCGAATCGGGCACTAACGCAAGCGAGTCAATCGGTCGTCCAGTTCAAAGCGACGATGATGCCAGCTACCGCAACAGTTGTGTGGCGTCCCTTAGACAGAAAACTCAAGAGGCTGGGTACTACATATCGCAGCAGGTCACTGAGCAGTATTGCGAGTGTACGTTGTCCAAGTTCAAAGAGACTGGCTCTATGACGATTGCGTCCAACACATGTGCCGATCAACTTACGGAAGGTACGCTTGAGCCGCTCAGCCCAAATGTGGATGCGTTCTATTCAAACGATACCCCGCGCCGAGCTTCAGTTGCGCCGACTGCAAATTTGGGAGTCCGTGTTTTCGGCAGTGGGTTCATCATTGCTATAGGCATTGCCTCGTTCGTCGGAGGTTTGCTGGGATGGCTCCTCGTTATGAGGAAGCGCGTTCTTCAGTGTGATGTTTGCGGTGCCGTTGTAAATGCATCTTAGGGC
>Ga0116114_1001472_pt1 | contig 12316 bp, 11 predicted proteins | sample June2015DPH_10_5_FD_89823 | JGI IMG/M metagenome (GOLD analysis project Ga0116114, IMG submission 89823) | Peatland microbial communities from SPRUCE experiment site at the Marcell Experimental Forest, Minnesota, USA - June2015DPH_10_40 | ecosystem: Environmental > Terrestrial > Soil > Wetlands... | reverse complement strand
TCCATGAGGCGTATCCTTTTCTGTCCCGCGTGGGACGCTGGTGAACCGCTAAGCACGATCCACCGAAGGTACGCCGCTTTTATTCAGCCGCCAACCATCCACGACTTTCGGTTATAGCTCCGGCAAATGAACTCCAGCGCTCTGCGCACCTGGCCGGAAAATGCGTTGGGGTCAATGTGCCGTAATGGCCAAATTCTCTCGTATACTTCCACGATATGTTTCGGAATGCACTCCGCCGATACCACCTTGTGGCTTTCAGGAACTAACAGCGGCCCACGCGGATAGATCCGCTGCCTCGCCATTGATTTGGTGCGAGGGAATGCAGCAAAATCTCCATAAATGCTGACCCCCTCGCATGTTGGGCATCGATAAAGGTAAAAGGCGAATTCCTCGGTGTAACGTTTGTTATCTATTTGTTCGTACAGTTCTTGCCCCCGCCGGTATCCGATGCGCTTCAGCGGAACACGATTGCCACAGTGGTAACATACCTGCATCTCTGTTGGTTTACCCATGGCGACCTCTGGTCGAGGTAATAAGACCTGGACCCGCGAGCCGAGCTCCAAATACGGCCATCAATACGCCGTTCGTCGCATTCAGTCGGCCTTCAATTCCAACTTAATTCTACAACGCTAATCAGCATGTAAAAGGGATGCAGATACCGTAAAACGCACAATTAAGAATATGCTTAATAGCTTGCTGGTCGAAGGCGGAGCGTCCGGGCCCACTGATACGCCGAAAGAATCGTCTGTTCGAGAAGAAATGGAGGTCGATCGTCCTTGATCCGTTGCACGGGAGGTGAGATATTTGCCATTCGTGGCTCCTTGTTGGTTGATGATTCAGAGCCCCACGGGGTACGAAGCGAATGCCGCCTCGCGCGATTTGGACATTTGTACACCGATGGTTGTGGTGGCATATATCCCACCCGGAAATTTAGTCGGCGATCAATCTGGTCGTGTTCGTTGAGCGGGTAAATCAGCATTCTGGGCGCCCCGTTCGAGACATAATCGATGTTGCGGGCTATTGTAACAGCAAGTCTGTACTCCGAAATGCAAAGCAATAAGATACTGAGAGGCATTTGGGCTTCGCCGGATCGATTGGGCACGCGGCCGGCGAGCTAGCCCTCGACGTTCTCGCTTGGCGTCAGATCCGGTAATAGTTGCGGTTCATTGAGGCTGTTTTCGACGGAATCAAATGACAACGACTGGAACTGATTGTTCTTTGCTTCAGATTCGCAATCTGAGCGTTGATTTTCGACTTCCGCATCGACCGGTACTCCGTGCCGTAGACAAGGCAAGTTTGGTGGTGGATCAAGGTGAAATTCACGGGTTGGTCGGAGAGTCCGGGGCGGGAAAGACTGTACTGGCAAATGCAATCCTCAGGCTTGTCGATCCGCCCGGCCACATAATGGAAGGAGAGATCGTGTGGGCCGGCAAGAATTTGCTGCGCCTGTCCGAGCACGAGCTTTATCAAATCCGCGGAAGCGGAATTGCGATGGTGTTCCAGAACGCGCCTGCAAGCCTCAATCCTGCTCTCAAGATTCATTCGCAACTTAGTAGGATCCTGAAACTCCGGGGGAGATTGCATGGCGCTGCCGTGCGGGATGAGGCATTTCGGTTGCTGGCAGCTGTCAAACTAGCTGACCCTGCACGTGCTCTGGACAGCTACCCACACGAACTGAGCGGGGGCATGGCACAGCGTGTCGCGATCGCTATGGCACTTGCATGCGGGCCGCGATTGCTCATCGCCGATGAGCCGACGTCCGCATTAGACGTAACAATTGCTGCCCTACTGATTGATCTTCTGCGTGAGTTGCGTGAGCAGCTTGGCCTGGCAATTCTTCTCATTTCACACGACCTCAGTGTGGTCGTCCGTCTATGCGATCGCGTGTCAGTAATGTTTAGGGGACGGATTGTTGAGCAGGCATCTGTCCCGGAACTTTGCAAAAACCCCATACATCCGCATACCCGGGCACTGCTTCGGGCTGCCTCAGTGCCCGAGCTATTGCGCTTGCATGGAGACACTTCTCTTGAGCAACGGGCTTAGGCTTCGGACCAGAGTGGCTGAATCGACTCTGCCACATGGCTCCCCAAGCTCAACGGACTTCTTGCCGGGCACGTTAAATATCCGCGGGTGAAAGAACAGACAAAAGCGAGCTTGAGTTCACTCCACGGATAATCTATCCAAGGCGTGCCTTTGCGCTTTCCAGGAGTTTCGCCGGCGTTGCGCGAGCCGCATTCAAAATTGCCAAAACGTCTTGAACAGCGCTATTTACGCGTTGCGCCACTTGATTCTCGGTTGATTTGTCCAGCTTTTTGGCGTCACGGCTTTCTGAGAAAGGCTTTTCAAATCGCAAGAACCAGCTAAGGCGTGCAAATACCTGACTTAGAATCGAACGTGCTCCTCGCACCGACAGCGTGTCGCGAGATACAAGAGGTACGAGAGTATTTACGAATTCATCCCGAATGCGTTCACATAGAGATGAAGGCATAATCTCCCGGCCTTGTCTTTTTCCAAAGAATACGTGCACGAAATCTCTCAGTTCATGGCTATCGAAGGATCGAATCATCTCCTCAACGTGTCCCCACCACTCCACATAGAAAAATGCCATAAGGTAGCTCATCGCGTCCTCTTCGCTGACACGTGACAGAGGATGGACCACGCGAAGCTGATGACTGATTCTGGTCCAAAAATCTTGTGGCGGTCTTTTGGCTAACTCGTCGATATGCTCGCTTGCTGCGAGAATAAACGTTGGAACTCCTTCTACTCCCAGTTCTTCTTCTCCCTGTTCCAGCGGCCGCAACAATGCTCCCAAAAGCTCCTGCTTCGCCTTGTTCAATTCGTCAATGTAGATGACTGGACGCTTGGGCTTCCCATTTGCCTTACGGGAAATGGAGATTCGTTTCTTTAGGAACTCGACCGGCAGTACGGGCGGGTCCTGCTCTAGGGCGTGCTGCATTTCCGATGCAGTCGTCTGAACAAACGCGGCTCCATCATTATCGGGATCAGGTTGTTTCAGTTTGTTCCCGAAATAGAGCGCTTTGCAGTAAGCTTCTTTACCCGTTCCTGGTTCTCCTGTGATTAAAGCAGCACGGATTTTCGAATCCGCCAACATGGAGGCCAGCCCCAGAAGATTACGCTGCATAGGGCTTCCAAGGCCCGCATACATTTGGTACCGGAGCACCGCGACATATAAAGCCTTGGCTCGCCTCCACGGAGCACTCCACGTAAGCAGAGGTTGATACTCCAAGAATTTATCTGGAACGGGAATCGTCTGAAAAAGCAATCTACAAGGATCAATGGCATAGGCATGATGCCGCTGAAATCGCTCCGCGCTTCTTTTGGCGCGACGTCGAGCCCCCGATTTTTCATACCGATTCCAGAGAACAAGTTGAGGCAGCAGGTCAAGAAGCTCCTCGCGATCCTTTGCCGGCGGACGCATCTTTAGCTTTGTCCAGTATTGTATATGTCCGTCGCGTAATAAAGGCCTAGGTGGGGGGAAATACGCGCATCGAAGCGACCCCGGAAGGTTGCCGTCTTTGCCAAAAATCATGAGATTAAACTCAAGGTCTTTCGTCCAAAGCGTTAAGGACTCACACCATTGAACATCAGCCTTCCGATTGACCATTTGGTCCCAAATGAAATGGTCAATGGTGGAGGCTTGAGGAAAGGTCTCCCAGACGGCACCTGAGCGTGATTTGCGAACGGCCGCTCTCAGTCCTAAAGCATCTTCCTTTGACCAAACTTTATAGTCATGTGGGGGTGACGCGTGCCAGTGTAGGCCGTCGAAAAACTCAAAGTGATTCCTCTTGTTGTCGTTCATGCAAGACGCACCTCGCGAGCAGCAACCTTTGAAGCAACAAATGCTCCCACAAAGGCGGCGCTTGTAAACACAGTTGGTGGTAGCCACAACCACCAGCAGGAGGGAAATAGTTCATAACCGGTATTGAGCAGAGATCCAAGTCGCGGACTTCCTCCGTGAGCGCCAAGGTACGCGGTAAGCACGCTGGCGGAAAGCATTACAGGCCAGTTAGCGATCCACGCTGCACGAATGGGTATCATGAGGTTTGGCAGCAAATGGTTGAACAGCAAACCGAGCGGCGAGACGCCAAAACTGCGCGCCGCCTTGATGTAGGCGGACCTCCATTCGTGAGACATCGCTGTCTGCAAGGTTAAAGCGGCTGCGCCCCATAAAAGAATTCCCGCAGTCAAGGGAAACACCAGCGGGGCATCGCCGAAAAAGCTGTAAAGAAGCAACAATACCGCAATCAAGGGTGTGGAATACGAGAATGTGGCGGAAACCCTAAAAAGGAACCGCGCCGTTGCCCCACGAAAAACCGACCCCAATGCAGCAACAAAGAACGCACAGATTAACGCGGTGCTAGCCGCAGCGGCCACGTCCAGAATCGTGAACGCCGTGGCTTTGAACAAGACAAAAAGAAACGGCCGCCCCAAAGCGTCGGTGCCAAGCCAATTCTCGACTGATGGCGACGCGTAGGGATGAATGTCCGCGAGAAAATAAAGATTCATCATAGCCACCTGTTCACTCAACTGACCCCTTGTGCTGGACGGAGAACTTGTGGCAGAGCGAGAAAACAAAGATCTCGCACAAATAACGCACTGAAGGTGACGAGAGTAGCGGTCGCCACGACTCCCATCAGCACGGGAACATCTCCCAGTTGCACCGCGTCTACTAAGACGGTACCAAGTCCGGGCAATGAGAAAACATATTCAACGGCAACGGCTCCAGTCACGCTCGTGATCAGCACTTGAGCAAAAGTGTCTCCCATCGCGGCTATTAGGAACGGCCAACCATGTCTCAGCAAAATTTGTCGTGGCGAATAACCGATTGCCAGCAAGTTGCGATGCCATACGGAACCAGCAACATACGCGCGCGTTGCGTCCAATCTCGGGATTGCGAGCCCAAGACCGGGTAAAGCCAGACAAAGCGCTGGTAGTAGCAGCGCTCTCCAAATTGGCACACTCGCAGAATGCAAGCCGTACCGGGGCAACCCAAGGATTCCAGGTATTGCACTATGTGTTAGCCAAAGCGCCATCACGAACGCGGGGATGGCCGCTAAGAAAAGCCACAATATCGAACTATCCAAATACTTATGAAAGCCGTATCTACAAGGTCGCTTTATCCCTTTGGCCACTGTGGCAAGGAGCGCGATTGTCAGGGACACGCACGTTGCAATAAGCGCAAGAGCAATAGAAAGCTTTGCGGCAGAACCGATCATACGAATTACTGGGGCGCGAGTTTGCCATGAAAGGCCCCAGTCGCCCCTCAGCATGCGAACGGCATGTGAAAGCGATGCCGCTACAAGCGGGCGATCTAAGCCCAATTCTTCGACAAAGTGTTTGCGGGTAGCCTCATCACTCAATGGCCCTGCCAATTGGGTGGCCGGGTTCGGTGCAAGCGCGCGGACCAAAATCGACACGACAAACCAGACGATTAGCCAGCCAGCGAGTAGCGAACAGATCTCACTGACCGCGCCCGTCAGTCGCCGTCGCAAGGTCAAGCTCCACATCCGGCAGAAGCATAACCGAGACTGGATTGATGGTGAAGTTTCGGACATATGGCTTTGTCAAAATCAACGGTGTTTCGTAGTAAAGCGGTATCCACGGCATTTCGCGGTCAAGAATGTCACCTATCTTCATGCGAACTTTGGTGGCTGCCTCCCCGGTAGTTGTTCGGAGTTGATCTGCGGCCTTGTCCAAATCCGCGCTCGAATATCCGGTGAAATCGGGAACTGGACGCGAGGTGGAAAGGAGCGCCGTCAGGTAGTTTGCCAGGTCGGGATAGTAGGGTGACCAGTAAATGAGCGTAAGATCTGGTTTCACTTCTCCGACCGAGGCAAAAAGTGCGTTTATGCTTGCACTTGGGAATAAACGAACCGTCGCTCCCCGCTGCTCCAACCACTTTTGAAGCAATCCTACAGTTACATCGTCAATGCGCGAGGAAACATAAGCCACTTTAACTGTGCGCCCACGAAGCGAAACTTCAGACGACGCATCTGACCTGGATTGAGCAACATCCTTCCAAGGAGGAGCGTCGACAATAATATCTGGCGGCAAGACGAGTGATTTTGTCACGCTTCCCAATGGCCCGAGGGCAGATTTCACAAGCTGCTTATGGTCAAACGTTGCTGTTAGCCAGCGACGCAAAGGGGCAGAAGCGCCGAAGGCGTATTGATCGCCAATCATGGGAGCCAAGAGGTGAAGACGGCAAACCTTTCCTGGACGGACAACGCGGGCATCAGGGAACCGTCGCTGAAGTTCTTCGACCGAAGTGATGTCGGAAAGCTGAACCAAATCTGACCCAGCTACATCCCGCAAGTCGATGGAGCCTTCGGCAAACGCATTTGCGATTTGAGCTTCAGAGCGGAAAAAAACGAAGCGACTCTGGTCAATTTTGGAGGCGCGCGGTTGCCATCCACCGCCTTGCCCGAATGAAGGATTTCGTTCAAGCAGCACATATTCACTTGGCAGCCACTGCTTAAGACGAAACGGCCCAGTGCCAACAGGATGGAAACCAAATTGGTCCCCGTAATACTTGACTGCCTCCGGGGCAACTACTGCGGTTGATAGTACGGTGAGGCGCGTTAGAAAATCACGGTCAGGTTGCTTGAGGTGAACACGAATTGTCTGTTCATCGATCTTTTCTAATCCTGCGACTTCATCAGTATCGCCGCTCGCGAACGTGTCAGCTCCAGCAACGCAACTCGATAGCGCCCACGAATTGAGGGATCCCAGTTTCGGACTTAAGCCACGCTTCCACGAATAAACCACATCGTCTGTCACCACTCGCCTCCCGTTACCTGCGGGAAAGCACTCATCATCCGCGAAAGAGGCTTGACGTAAATGGAATGTCCAAACTTTGAAATCGGGCGATGATTCCCAACTTGCGGCTAGCGCAGGAACGATGTCGCCGTTAGCGCCGACGCCAACAAGACATTCAAATATTTGGAGATCGAGATTGTATTGGACCAGTTCGACAGACTTGATCGGATCGAGCGTTTGAAGGGCACTACTGGCTAGGATTGGAATTCGGATTGCGCGTATAATTGAGGGCTGCGATGAAGGCGGCAAGCTTGATCCGCGGCGCGTCAAAATCCATATCGCGACGGTCACGAGAACGACACCTACGCCGATTCCCAACCAGCGGACTAAGCGCGATTGCGTGGATAACATTTTGAATCGCCACCCGTCACAGCCTCAAGACAGCGAAAAGGCGCATGCCCGACTTCCAGAAACGGGAAGTTGGACCTTTGCTCGAATGAATTCGAGGAACCATGGCAAATCGTCTTCCCCAAGCTGGCTTGCGGCTTCGCGGAATTCAGACCAAATCAGACTTAACCCTTTCGTGGCAGTATCGGTGCAAATCAATTCTCGAAGGGGATCCGTTCGCAAATCTCCAACTCCATGCCACCCTGTACGAGCCATTGAGCGACAACTCGAAAGCCCCCCATCATCTGCGACGCGGATTGTGCGTATGAAATGGTGCGGATAGAAATTTAAACCGACGAGGAGCTCGCGGTCTCCAAAAGTTAGCTGGAGAAACAAGAAGCCCGCTTCGTCAATTACTAAATGCGATTGGTCGAGCGCCCCCGTTCGCGCCAACTGGACCACTGCCCAGAAAGTCGATGCTTCCGCTTCAAGCACGATGGACGACGTTTGGCCGCTGCGAAAGGCCTCGATCAAGCAAAGGTAACCGCCGATGGCTTTTGAGGGATGGAGCGCAAGGGAATTCTCTGCCTGATCCGCAAGCTCAAACGGGTGGAAGGCGGCGTAATCCACACCCCAATCCAGCCCCCACGCCGCGATGTCCGTCAAGCAATCAATATTCTCGTTGTGGACGGTGGTATTCGTCAAAAGGCGTTTGCTGCTGATTTGCCGGAAAACGCGGACACCCTCTTGTAGCTTTTCAAATACACCACGCCCACGAATCCGATCATGCACTTCAGGTGGACCATCGAGACTCACATTGAGTACGGTGAGGGCCGAGTCGTGCAAACGACTTGCCTGCTTCGACAAGAAGGTCGCATTCGTTGTGAGCCCGACTGACCTCGCCCCTCCATCGCGAGCAGCGTCGAGAACTGCCCAGAGTTCATGTCTCAGAAGAGGTTCCATGCCCGGCACAACGACGTCGATCAATCCCTCTTTCACCAAGTGTAGCGTTAGTCGGTAATACTCCGACTCCGAGAGCACAGGGTGAGTCGGTCGAGATGCGACGTAGCAATGACGACACCGCAAATTGCAGCCACCAGGCATCCAAAGCTCCACACAATGGAGGTGCGTTCCGGCAGTTCGAGCTGCAACCTCGTCAGTGGACAGACGCGCATCGCTTCCGGTGGCAATAATCCGGTGCCACACCTGAAAGTCGTTTTCGTGCACCGTCCTAAGGCAACCGGTGCACCCGTTCATGATTGAGCCAGCGGGCATATCAATGGACAGTATAGCCAGTCTCTTTTACTTCTCCAGCGTTTTCAAGCATGCGCCTGCCTTTTATTATCGTCCATTTGGCAGAGCTTGCTGAATAACGTGATTAACGTGCTGTGGCGAGCAATTGCTATGTCGATAGTCGGCTCAATTCAAGGGGCAGCCCCGAGTGCTCGTATGCAAAAACTTCAAGTTGCTCGATCGCACGGGTGCACGCGACGTAAAAACACGCCCGTCCGGTTACATCGGTCGTGAACTCATTGGCGCTGCCGAGCAGCACGACAAAGGCGTCGTATCCCTTGGCGGAATGAACCGTCGATACGGTAACGCGGCCTGGCTGACAAATGGCTGTGTCCTTCTCTTCGTCATTGAAGGCGAGGTGAATGCCCGCAATCCCACGGATTTCCTCCCGTGTGATTGCGTCGGCAATTGCAATTGCGCGTTCACGTCTAAACGTCAGGATCATGATGTCTTGCGGCCGAACGTGCTCGTCGCGAACGAGCAAGGTCAGGCGAGCGAGGATCAGTTTGATTTCACGGTCTGGGTCGGATGCGAGGGTCAGCATCGGCGGGTTCCCCTTGCGCGGGGCGAATTTCACTCGCCAGCGACCGCCTTCGAGCGCAATAAGCTCTTTCTCCTGCAGCGTCGTAATGTCGCCGAAGTCCTTTGTCGGTATCGTCCGTCCGGCTTCCAAGGCGGTGCCATACAGCACGTTAAAGCTTGTCTCGACAATCGGGCCAGGGTTGCGGAAGCACTCGGTCATGATGAACGCCCGGCTTCCGCGAACGTTAAGCCCCAGCGATGCCCAATTCGGCCTGCTCAGGCCATACAAGTTCTGTGCATCGTCGTAGAAGACAAAAAGGTTCGGTTCGGCGCCGGGCGGAGTGTGGCATAGGTCGCGGAGCAGTTCGTACTCGGCCTCGATGCAGTCCTGTCCCTCATCAACATAAATGGCGTCAAAGGTGATCTGCTCGAATCGTGCGGGGTTTTTGGATTTCAGTGCGGCCAACTGCTCCCGGTAGTGCGCCGCGAGGGCCGCCTTCTCAATTCCCTTTGGCTTTAGGTATTTCCAAGCTCCGTCACAGTGCAATTCGTACATGAGCTTGTTGAGCGAAAAGACGTGGACGATGCCTGCGGGAAGAGACTCTCCCGTTCGTTGTTCGTACGCCACCTCGATCTTTGCTTTGATGAAGGGGGCCAGTGTTCGGTTGAAGCAAACGGCGGCGATGCGGGGCTTTAGTCGCCGGCTTTCGAATAGACTCGCCGAAGCTTCGGAAAGCATTTGCTTGGCGCGCCGGGCCAGGTTGTTGGCCAGAACGATTGTCTTACCGCTGCCGGCAACGCCGCGAACAAGCCGCGGCCCGCTGTCCCAATACATCTCACTGAGACGCTGCTGATCGGTACTCAACTGTTTGAGTTCAGACGCTCTTTGGTCAAAGAATTCTCCGAGAGTGCCCTCCTCTACCCTTCTTTCCGGGCGCTGCTCGGAGCGGGCGTAAAGGACGGAATTATCACCGAACGCGCTCCAGACAAAATCCAATTCATAGAGGCTACAGGTACGAATGGGCGTTGAGACATCATGTGATCGGTCGGTCGCGTTGAGGGCCTTCAACAAGGCGCCGCGGTCGAGGTCTTCCGCAAAGAGGAATTCCCGCGGGCAAAATCCATCGCGGCCGAACCTGGCGATCCACTCGGCGCGATAAATTGACGGGAATGTGACCCAGTAACTGAACGGAATCGTAAGGGTTCCGTCATACGCACGTTCGGTGGCGTTCTTGATGTCGAACATGGCCGTGCGGACCTGGGCGATGGCGTTTCGCCGACGTACCCCGTTGTCATATCGGATGAGGAGCACGCCTCCTGGCTCAATCGACTGAATCTGGCTGATGCCGAACGCCTTCACTTCGAACACGTTGACGCCCACCTCTGGATCAATCAGCACTAGGTCGGGTGGATGATTGGTCTTGCGGGAAAGGCTTGGCTCGACCAGCATTGCGGACTCGGAGTTGTCGAAGGCGTCAATGACGGCTGCGATAACCCCGCGATGGCCATCGTTCGACGCTTCTTCCCAACCGAATACGCGACACTTTGCCCGATCCACCCGCTTGGAAAGTTCTGCCCGTTTCATGTTTTGACGTAAAGTTTACCCACATTTATCGCTCTATTGGAGCGTCCACGTCAAACAAAGAAAATCACGAATTGAACTATTTGTTCTTGAGATACGCGCTCACCATTACCGCGATTCCGTCGATGATCGGTTTTGGCAACGATGGCCACGCGGAGATGACCATCCCGAGGGTGTCGTCTAGGTCCGCCAATTGCTGACGATGGCTGCCGGTCGCGGCGACGGCTGTGTCCACCACGTGTCCACCTCGCTTCGAAATACTCTGTTTTCCCGAGGGATTTTGTGATTCAGTGTGGTCAACTGAGCTACGCGGGCGTTTCAGCGACGGCAATACGCGATCGATGCGCTCCATCGTTTCAAGTTGCGGAATGTGCTTGCCGGCCTCCAGCCGGCTGATTGTTTCGGGCCGTACCCCAACTCGCTTTGCAAGCTCCTGTTGAGTCAATCCCGCGGCGATGCGCCGCCGCACCACTTCTCGCGCGATGTCCACCGTGGCAAACTCCAGCGCCGGCACGGACCCGTTCTTCGCCGCCTTCGGCAAGCGCGGCATCACGCCCGCCTTCTCCATCAACGCGTCGAAATCCGACCGGCTCAGAATCACCAACTCCTTGCCTTCGATCTTGACCATCTGCGCCGTCATATTCAGTCTCCCTATACGTCGCGCCGGTTGTCAATCCGCACGATCCACAAAATATCGCCAGCCGGCTTGACGATCATTCGCCAATCGCCCGTCCGCAATCGGAAACATCCTTTCCACGCTCCGCGAAGCGGCTTGGCTCCACTAATCTCGGCCAATCGCCTACCCGGCGCATAAGCTCGACCACCCGGGCCCTTATCGGCAACGGCAAACGCCGATAATCCGACAGCCCATCCGCCGTCATCCTCACTTCCATCTCTGAAACATATCATATTTGTCATCTTTATCAACACCGCGAGCTCCTCGATAAGAAGAGGGAGAACAAGTGCGAGATTCCGAGGTTTGGGACTCCGATTCAGGGTCCCACTGCGGTCCCAATCGGTTTTGAACTAGCTTCTAAACCCCGCAACCTTGAATGTCCGATAACACGCTACAGCAGATGTCCACCGCAGTTGAAGAAGCTCAGATCGCCGATACGGCCGCGGCCGGGCGGGCGGCGGACAATTTCCGCGCCAATCTGTCGGCCATGACGCCTTGTCAGCCTGAATTGGCCGATCGTCTTCGCGGCCAAGACTGCCTCGCGGAGTGGATTTTCGGCCGGGACGGGTATCTGACGGCCCGCATCGACGGCCGTTGGTGGACCGGGTGTTCGGTCCCATTGCGAACGGCCCGGGAACTGCTCAAGAAGCTGGAACTGATCGGCGGTTTGGGTTGCATGCTGAATCCGTCACATGCCGCGCAAATCCGGGCCTGTTTTGAGAAACTTCAGCCGAGCCAGGCCATTCTGGCGGTCATCCCGGAGATGGAAAGTCTGAACGTTCTGTTGCATTGCGACAATTTCAGCGCCGAACTTGCCGCGGCCAGGCTGTTCTTCGCCGCCGGCGCGGATTGGCCCGAGCGGCTTGGCGCGATTTTCGAGAAGTTCCCCGGTTTGGCGCTGCCGCAGCAATTTATCCGAACCGCATTGCTGGACGACGACGAAATGGCTCGGCTGTCGTCCGAGGCCCAGACCGTCATCTCGCGCGAAACGGCCCGGCGATCGCAGAAATTGTCGGAAATCCTCGCCCGCGGCGCAAATCGGTCGGCCAGCGGCCGCATCGTTGTCCTGGCCGGGT
>Ga0116114_1001467_pt1 | contig 12344 bp, 13 predicted proteins | sample June2015DPH_10_5_FD_89823 | JGI IMG/M metagenome (GOLD analysis project Ga0116114, IMG submission 89823) | Peatland microbial communities from SPRUCE experiment site at the Marcell Experimental Forest, Minnesota, USA - June2015DPH_10_40 | ecosystem: Environmental > Terrestrial > Soil > Wetlands... | reverse complement strand
CTGCCGCCACCCCGCGGTTTCGTGGCCGGAGCGGTGCGGGGCGCAGTGGTGGTCACGGTGCAGCGGCACGGTGAATTCGGCGCTCTCCGACTCGCTGGGGGTGACGAACGTGCTCGACGAGGTTCAGCAGGTGCTGACGAACAGCGTCGGCTAGACTTTGAGGCGGCGCGCCGTGTGCGTTCGCGCGAGGAAACCCTGGCTACGTCCAACTGCAGGGCTGACCTCGCGGATGAAGGAAAATTCCGCACCGAAGTGGCTGTGCTGACTACAGGTCAAGCCGCCGCCCTCTTGGTGGAACGTCGGGACGGCGCTTTCTTCGGAGGCGGAAGGAGCAGGTCGGCTGGCGCGCGGAAACGGGCGCGGAGGCGTTGCACCATCGCCATGCTCAGCCCCTTCTTGCCACGCATTACCTCACTCACGCGGCTTGGGGTGCCGAGGAGCGGGACCAAGTCCGCTCGCGTGAGATCGTGCTGATCCATGAGGTGGCGGATCAGATCGGCGACGCTCGGCGACCGGCGAGGCCATTGCTTTTCCTCATACGCGGCGATCAGGCGCACTTGCGCCTCCAACCGAGCGACGTCGGCCGGATTATTCGAATTCCATAGCTGGTCGACGAGCGTGCGAGCTCGTGCGAGTTCGGCATCGCTATCGATCAGGATGAGGGTCGCATCCATCACACTGTCTCCGCATCGACCTTGTCGTACTCCGCGTGGGTCCCGAAGAATCGGATTGCCAAGGCTCCTGCCTGATACTGTACGCTTGCAATCAATCTGTAGTCGTTACCCTTGATGTTGAACACAGCTCGGCCGCCCTTGAGAATGTCCCGTTGACGGCTTCGGCGAAATGATGAAGGCAGTACGTCGGTGAACGTTAGATTTGATGGGAGGATAGTCGCTCACAGTTGTTCGATTTCCTGATTAGTTTGAGAAAGCAGGGCAAAAAGGAGATTTGCCGTGGCTCTAAGTTTCACCACCTCGCGTTTGGAAATGGTGCTGTCCGTCTCTTCCGGGGACATCGAGGTAATCACTCCAAGCTGGTAGCTGCTACCATATGAAGTTCCAAGAAACAGTAATCTGGCCTATTTGTCATGCGGGCGTTTGCTCCTTCGTCACTTAGGACCGACGATACGCCCTGAACCATTCGACGAACAGCTGCGTGCCGCCCTCGATTGAGGTATTTGGTCGAAATCCGACCGCGCGTTCGAGATCCGAGCTATCGGCGCAGGTCTCCAGGACATCGCCGGGCTGCATTGGCAAGAATTCTCGAACGGCCGGACGGCCGACGGCCTGCTCGATCAGCTGAACGAGTTCGATCACCTCGACCGGGCGACTGTTGCCGACATTATAGAGGCACCACGGCGCACGGCTTGTCGCCGGATCTGGCGCTTCGCCCGACCAGGAGGGATTCGGCTCGGGCGGACGCTTCACCAGGCGGATGACGGCCTCGGTGACGTCGTCGATGTAGGTGAAGTCGCGTCGCAGCCGACCGTTGTTGAACAGCTTGAGCGGCGCTCCATCCATGATCGCAGCGGTAAACAGCCACATCGCCATATCCGGCCGTCCCCACGGACCGTAAACCGTGAAAAACCGCAAACCCGTCGCCGGCAGCCCGAACAGGTGCGCATAACTATGCGCCATCAGCTCATTGGCCTTTTTGGTCGCGCCATAAAGGCTGACCGGATGATCGGTGTTATCGGAGGTTCGGAACGGCATGCGCGTGTTTGCGCCGTAGATCGACGATGACGACGCGTAGATCAAATGCTTGCACCCGACGTCCCGGCAACCTTCGAGGATGTTCAAGAACCCGATGAGGTTGGCATCGGCGTACGCGTGCGGATCGAGCAGCGAACGGCGGACGCCGACTTGAGCGGCCAAGTGTATGACAACATCGAAGCGGTAGGCGGCAAACAATTCCGCAATCGCATCGCGATCGGCGAGATCTTGTTGCTCGAAACGGAAGTTCGCGTACGGGGCAAGTTCGGCCAAGCGAGCTTTCTTCAGGTTGGGATCATAGTAGGAATTGAGGTTATCGAGCGCGATTACTGCGCCGCCGTCGGCCAGCAGACGCCTTGCCACGTGAAAGCCGATGAAGCCAGCCGCGCCGGTGACGAGAATAGATTCCATCTCGCGCCCTCCCTTCCTCCGCTCAATCCGATTCAGAGGCCAGGACCGCGCGCTCACCAAAGGAACTCCAAAGTTCCGCGATCGCGCCGACGATATGGTAAAGGCTGGTTGCCGGCGCGGCCTCGACAACGAACTGGCCGTCGGCAGCAAGATTTTCGTACCATAGTCCGGACAACGGAGCATCGAGATACCGAGAGAGAGTTTCGATTGCCTCGCGTAATCGCGCTTCGTCGCCGTCTCGACGGTCGATAAGGTAGGCGCGTATCCGCTCGGCCTGCGGCCAAAGCCTTGCAGCCGCGTCGTCAATGCTACCGTCCAGCCCGACGCCGTTGATTGCGACCCGACGCTTCCGATCAAGGCCCTTAGCGTCCGCAAACGCTACGAGCTTCGGAACTTCCAGAGGTTGTTTGCGACCGGTCAATTTAGCCCAGCGATCAAGTAATAATGCCCACTCGTAGTGATGACCTGGCTCGAGGACTTCACCCCGCCTTCCGTGAACCGGCGTCCAATCGGAAGCGAACAATTCACGCAACGCGGCGGTATCACGGTCGATAAAACGATCGAGGGACAACGTAACGATCTCATCTGCCATATCACGCCAGATCGGATTGGGATCAATGGCGAGCCAAGCCAGCGCAGCCTCGAGCAAATGCATGTGCGGATTGGCACGCAATGTCAGGCGGCCGTCGCGATCTTCGCGAAATCCGCCGGCTGGATGTGCGAAGTCGCGTTTTAGCGTCTGGACGAGCGTATACGCGCGCGATCGCCAGCCGCCACTTGGATCGAGCGAGCCGTGACCGCAAGCGTAAGCCAGCAACGCAAAGGCCTGATTGTAGAGATCGAAGATCGCATCAACAACACTGCCGTCCTGATTCACGGTCGAGATAACGGTGCCATTGCTCTGCGCAAATCGTTCGCGCAAAAAATTGAGCGCATGCTGGCCTGCTTCGCGCCATGGCCCGTTCCATCCAAGCCGCCCGGCTTCGTGGAAACAGAATGCCTGCCGGGCCGCAACTCGAACGCGTCGGGGCAACGTGACAGGCCGTCCATCAAAATCGATTCTCTCATGAAAGCCTCCGGCAACGTGGTCGGCGCCTACGTGCCACCATATTGGAAAGGCAGCCGTAAATAGCCAATCAAGCAAACGTTCGGCCTCAGCGGTCAATGGATCAGACACCGGATGGCAATGATTCATCTCGATCGGAATATCCTTGCGACGCTACATGTTCGGATGGCCACAATTGCGCCTGACGGGTTGCAAAACCTTGACGATATCCAGCATCCCGAAGTCGGCGCGGTGACAGACGTATTCTGAATAGCAGAACACTAGCCGCGCTGCCTACAGATTGTCTCGTACATTATCGTCAGCGTTTCCCGAAACTCGGGATCCGGCAACGGCCCGACCATGGTCTCAAGGTGCGTTGCCGACCCCACAATGAACCGCGGTTCATCGCTGCGAAATAGCGTAGGGTCCGTCACGATTTTGAGGCTATGTCCCGAAATTTCATCCATGATTTTCAAAATGTCAGCAAGGTGGACAGCTCGTCCGGTGCAGATGTTGACCGTCGAAGGATCAATCGATTGTGACACCAGCCGCGAATAAGCTTCCACAACTCGTCTTATATCAGAGAAATCACGAAACAGATCAAGGTTGCCGAGATGAATTTCGCTACGCCGCTCAGCGTAACACCGGACAATTTTCGGCACGAGGAAGCTCGTCGTCTGCCCCGGCCCCGTATAGTTAAACGGCCGAGTGATAATAATAGGAAAATAGCGGGAATAGATTGCAGCTACATCTTCGGCGGCGCGCTTGCTTACCGCGTAGTGCGTCTTTGGCGCGATTGGGCCATCTTCGGTGAGCGGCATGTCGGTGCCTGGAACCGCATAAACTTGCGCGCTGCTGGCGACAACAACGATCCTGGGTTCGATTTTTGCTGTTGCGATAGCTGCAAATAGGTTAGCTGTTCCGACAACATTCGCAGAATATATTTCACCTATGCTGCTGTGAATTGGCGCCGCAATACCCGCGAGATGCACGATTGCACTCGGACGGAATTGCGACAGTGCTCTCGTCAAGCCACCGAAATCACATAGATCGACCGTGAACGCGTTATTATCATTGACTTCGTGACTTAGGGAAGCGACCTCGTGTCCAATTTGACGCAGTCGCTCAACTAAGGGACGGCCCGTGAACCCGGTACCACCGGTCACCAACACTCGGTCAAAACGAGAGCCCAATTTTGTTTCTCCGAATATCCGCCTCGACCATCACCCGGCATAATTCTTCGAGAGATGTATGCGCCCTCCACCCAAGCATTTTTTGCGCTAGCGACGGATCGCCAACGAGCCGGTCGACCTCGGCTGGGCGAAAAAATGCCGGGTTAACTTTGACGCGACTGATACCCGTCTTTTTGCAAATTCCTTCCTCCGCTATCCCCTCTCCGCGCCACTCAAGCTCGATCCCGATTGCGGCAAATGCCATCTCGGTAAAATCGCGAACACTTGCATCTTTGCCTGTTGCGAGCACAAATGTGGCAGGCTCGCTGTGCTCCATGATCAAGATCATCCCATGGACGTACTCCTTGGCGAATCCCCAGTCCCGTCGCGCCTCGAGATTACCGATTTCCAACCAATCTTGCCTGCCGAGATGAATGCTCGCCACGGCGTTTGTGATCTTTCGCGTCACAAACTCGCGTCCTCGCAATGGTGATTCATGGTTGAACAAAATTCCGCTGCTGGCGAAGATACCGTACGCCTCACGGTAGTTCACTGTAATCCAGTGACCGTACAGCTTGGCCACCGCATATGGGCTGCGCGGATGGAACGGCGTATCTTCATTTTGTGGAATTGCGCGAACCCGTCCATAGAGCTCAGAACTCGAAGCCTGATAGAACTTGATCTTTTGATTGACGTGCCTGATCGCCTCGAGCAGATGTAGCGGTCCAATGCCGGTCATCTGCGCCGTGGCAACAGGCTGTTCGAATGATACCCCGACGAAACTTTGTGCTGCCAAATTGAAAACGTAGTCTGGCTTGGCCTTCTCAAGCAACCGAAGGCACGCGCCTGCGTCTATCAAATCGAATTCGATCAGCTTAAGATTCGGATGACTGAGTATTTCAAGCTCCTGTAGCCGCCAAAAGTTGACGGAACTCGTCCTGCGAAATGCCCCAAATACCGTGTGTCCGCGGTCAAGCAGTTCTCGGGCGAGATACGCTCCATCTTGGCCGGTAACACCAGTGATCAGTGAGGTGGGCATGACTGCTCTTTGAGTGGAACGATATGACTACCGCTTACGGCGCCTGTGAAGAAGCGGCATAACGTTCGAGAATTTTATCCGATTGTCCATAGTCTATTACACGACCATGCGACATCCACACCGTAGACAAACAAAGCTCCCTGGCCATATAAAGATCGTGCGTAGCAAGTACGAGAATACTGGCAGCCTCAATCAAACTATTTAGGCGTTGGCGCGCCCTTTCCGCAAAGGCTTGGTCTCCGACGCTGATAATCTCATCAAGCAGAATAATATCGGGCTGGATGGCTGTACTTATGCCGAAGGCCAAACGCAACATCATGCCTTGCGAATAGCATCGAATGGGTAATTTCAAATACTCTCCCAGTTCAGTAAATTCCGCCACATCCGGTACAAGCGCGGCGATCTCTTGGCGTGTAAGCCCTAGGAGCACACCTCTCATTTTGATATTCTCATATCCGGTGGCTTCGACATCCATTCCAACATTCAGATCCGTCAGGCACGCAATTCGGCCGACACTTTCAACAGTCCCGCTAGTGGGCGGATATATCCTTCCCATGATACGCAGGAGGGTAGTTTTCCCCGCGCCATTCGCGCCAATGATCGCAACTCTGTCGCCGTGCTTTAGCTCTAGATTCACATGATTCAGGGCGCGGATAATCAACAGGCTGCGATCGCGGTCATCAGCCACGCGACCCCCTACAGTGTGGGCGAGGATCGTCGATTTGAACGAGCGCCCCCTAGAATTATAGATCGGCAAATCGACGCAAACGTCCTTCACAATTACAGACGGCATCTGACTTTACACCCAGTAAATGACGCGGGGGGCATAGCGTCCCGCAAACGGAATAAGCAACAAGAAGCCGACGAAGGCCATTGCCGCACAGCTACCGAGTGCCCAGGCGCTGGGAACAGCGCCCAAAATGGGATCGCGGACAACCTCAAGTAAGTTTGCAAATGGATTCCATTTTACAACCGAAATGCCGCGCTTTGCCAGTTGCGACGGCAGAAACATGACAGGCGTGACGAAGAAAACGACCTGCATGATGCTGGCGACGATCTGCGGGATGTCGCGAAACCGCGCACACACAATCGAAAGAAAATATCCGATCCAGAAACCGTTGATGGAAACAAGTGCCAATCCGACGGAAAGCCATAGGATATTGGCATTCATGCCTACGTGGAAAATAATAAAAACGATCGGAATGATAAGGACGTTGTGACCAGCAATAATGAGATTTCTCGCAAGTACGCGATAGGCAAACAATGACCGCGGTAAGGAGATATGTCGCAACAGATGGTCACTTTCGATGAGTGCGTTGCAGCTGTCGACGATGACTGGAGAGATAATGGCCCAGGTGACGAACGTCACAGCAATGTACGGCAGATATGTGGAGACATCGACTCCGAAGAGATGCGAATAAACGAATCCAAGTCCGCCAATTGTAACCGCCATGCTCATGGTCAACCAAAACTGACCCAGGACCGAACGGCGATAGCGGCGACGCACATCGTTCCAAGCCAGCATCCACCACATCCGCCACTTGCGCAGGCCGTCATAAATATCGGCAACGCCGGCGTAAATGTCCCTGACCATCTGTCCTGGTTCCTCAAGCTTGGAGGTCGTTATACGCGGGGCGCGGATTAGATCAAGAGCGGCGGTACGGCCGAGCCAGTGGTGGTATAGCGCGTATGTCTGGGACACGGGTGCTGGCGCCGCGTATATTCCAATGCGATGGCGTCGATCTGGGAACCTGTCGTTTCGCGACACCGAGTTTATTTCTGATTTGGTGTATTAAAAATGACCCAAGCATGCCTAGCCAGCGTGCGCCAATAGTGCTTGGTCTGCTCATCGCATTGCTCCCAGGCCCACCCTTTCCTCCCAATGGTATTTGTAAACGCCAGCGCGGCAGCAAACATCATTGATGCTACCTGTTCGATTTGTTCATCGTCAGCCATAGCTTCCAATTTCGTCCGCTTTACGAGGCGCTCCGTTCGGCGAACCGCGCGTTGGCACATGACCGCGAAATATGTGCCTGGTCGCCCTTTGAATACACGATTATAGGTGTGACCAGACCAAGTGCAAACAGCCCATGGGGCGCGTACGATCGGTATCCCCCGAGGAGGCCTGCGAGTGGCCCTTCGGGGCCATTCGTTGGGGCGAAAGCCTTGGGGCTTGACCCTTGTGAATCGCGTTCCGAAGCAAGTAAATTTATTTGCGTTCCAAGCACTATCTGCCAAATGTGCGGCTGCCGAGCCAAGGCCGCGCCGCCGAGCGTGGGACGAAGATTCGTTAATTCAAAGCGACTGCGCTTCCTCCTTGCAGCACTCCTTGCCGAAGAGAAGCCGATGAATTGCCGGGTCGTAGCAGCGCATGAGCTTGTCGACGAATTCCCATGGCGTCACGGCAAGAGCCTTTGCCCAAACGATATGACGTCTCGGTGGTATCCGACCCAAGCCAGATTCCGATTGCTATATGATAGTGTAATACTCAACACCCACCTTTTCGGCAAGCTCGCGTTGCGACAACCCCCGGGATTCCCGCAATTCTTTCAGCCAGCATCCGAGGACGCGACGCAGTTCGACACCCTCGTCTGAGGTCTTTGCGGATTCGCACGCGTCCGCATCACATAAGGTTTCGGCCTTGAGCGAGGGCTGCTCGCTTTCCCGTTGGCGCTGTTTTTCGAATGCCTTTATTGCATTGAGAAGCACACCGCTGACCAATTCGGTGGGTCGTTCGGCGGGGTTTTCATCCGGAAACGACGCATAATACCGTTGGCCGTCCAGCATGACCCGTCTCCCCCGGGTCAGGGCCCGGACCGAGTCATTTCTTTAGTGAATCAGCGAAATGTTCAGAGCTCAAGCAATTTCTGCCATCTTGAGAAGGTCTTGACTTTCGAACAGAAATTGATGGCTGATGGTTCCACGCGCCAGAAACGGGGGAAGCGAACAGCTCGGCCGATGGCAAGCACCCGCCCTTGCGCTTGAGGTTGGTCAGGGGGGCCGGCAGTATTTCAGAGGCCTCTATTGCTCACTCCTTTCCCGGACCTGCGACCTCTAGCTGCTGAGATTGCCCATTCTGACGCGCCTGATCCTTCGCCGTCGACAATATAAGGTGTCATGTCCGGAATAGCTGCCGGCTCCGATCAGGCGGGTATCCGCCCACAGCCGTGATGCATTTTTCTGCTTAGCGGGCTCTCGATCGCACAACCAAAGCCCGCCGGCCGAGCAGACTAACCTGTAGCCCTCGGCCCGCCTCCGGACAGTGTACGCCGAAGCAGATCAGTCCAACGACATGAGTCGCCGGAATTACTCCGTAATCCCGGCGACCCAATCTTCGTCTCGAAATGTTTCAATTTTTTCGCGACGGAACTCCTGGTATCAACCGGTAGCCTTTGGCTCGCCCCATTCATCGGTGTCATCGTCGTCGCGACCTAATTCGTCGAAGAAGTCCCGGACCGCGCGTTCGCTGGCGGGTGCTCCCTCGTTTGCGCTGTTGGAAACGCCGCCCTCCTCGATATTGTCATGCGACGGTACCGTCGTGCCTATGGTGTCTTGGCCCTTGCGCAACTTTTCGCGCAACGCCCGCGCTTCCTGCTCCACAACCAATCTCGCGCGCAATTTATCGTATTGCGCGTCTAGCGAGTTTTCGATGCGAATACGATCCTCGAGTTGCTTCGGCGAGTATTCTGCAAAAAACTCGCGTTCTTCATCCAGCGCGGTCGCGATGTGGGTCAAGTGTTCACTCGCCTTGCTACACACGTCGAGAAGTTTCTGCGGGAGGCTCTCGAGTTTACCATCCAGTTCCCATTCTTCCGCAGCTTCCGCAACTTCATTGAACCTCGCGGCGTTGTTTTGCAGCTCTTTCTTGAATTCAACATCCCGCTTTTGCAGATATGACACCGCATCCTGCCAAGATTTTGCACCGGATTCCTCCAACGCCCTACCGAAAGGGTGGCGGTGCGCTGAAATTGCGGTTGTCCGCTGAAGCCGCCGACGAAGCCAACGATTCTCGACAATGTTCTCCACGATTCCCCTTTGAATCGGACCCTCCGGCCGCAAATCAGCAAAAATTTCAGCGCGATGCTTTTCGTGCTCCGCGGGGCTTTCCCAGGGGAGCAGATGGTCACGCGCGTACGCCCCAGTCTTCACGGCGTTCTGCGCACTCATTGTATTTTTCGTCATGTGGATATTCCTTTTATGTGCTTGTGCAGCCGCACGCGCGTTCGCGCCGCGGTCAGCGCGCAAGCTTTGCGTTAGTGGTTATCTATATGACCCGGGCAAAAGCCCCCGGCCAGCAATGCCTTAGTCAGCGCAATTGGACTTAACTTGATCTTCGAGTGGCGACGACCAAATAACTTAACTGCATGCCTTAACTTACACCCAAGAAAAATATTTAAGACGAACAACAGACCTAGTCAAGTTCATTGATGGATGGGGTCTTCCGAGAGAACGAGCGGTTTGAGCTTCCGATCTGACTCCATAATTGAGTTTTACACCTAGGATGATTCTGGGCAACTCGTCGTGATCGCGCAGACGACGCCAACTTCTCTCAGCGGCTTGTGCGACCTTAGAAAAATCACCGCGGCAGAACAGTTGCGAATGTGCTCTCGATCGGCAGTCGACCGCCCTGTCGTGCTTGCGGTCACAGTCTGTGGCGACGCCGGCCGTAAGGTTGCGCTCCACTGCTCGCCTCGGCCCCGAACCTTGATCACCGGCTTGCGGAATTATTCTTTAAATCCGACGACTCGGATTTTCGTTTCTAAATGTTTCAACTTTTACGCGACCAAACGGCAGGTATCAACCAGTAGGCTTAAGTACACCTAGTCACGGTCGCGCCGAGCGGCAAGCCGGATTGTATGCCCAGCCGCGATCGAGTCCAACGATGCAGAAGTTGACCCCCCAATCCAGGCCAATCATGCCGGTGTCTTCGGCAATCGAGTAATGGATCGGGCGCCGAAGCCCGTTACTCATCACCGCTGTACCACTGCAAGAGCGGCGGGGGATAGATTGCGCCGCCCAAGGCAGGACAGCGGTCTCGTGGATATTTTCAAACCCTAAGATCTGCATCTCGGAGTTCCAGAACCGGGCCTCTGTGGTGTGGAAACTGGCGATGATGCGATCGAGCGTCCGGGGATAGTCGCAGCTGGGTATTACTCGATCGTAGCGTGGCCCTGACAACCAAAAGTTCTTTTCCAGCCAACTCGCGCCGCGCGCATGTGAGACGGACAGGATTCCGAGCGCAAGCACGACTGAGAAATACGTAGCCCGACCGAACATTGCGATTTTGGCCTCACTTACAAACTGCGCAATCGTGCCATGCCGACATTAGCCAATCAAGGGCCGCTGGTCTGACCCATTCTGTGTTGTTTCTGACTCGGTGTTCGTGCTGTCCGGTCCCCTTTAGACCGGACGAGTGAAATGCCGGCGCAAAGTAAGACGCTCGCCTGCTCTATCTCTGATTTTGCTAGTCATTAAAAAACGCTACGCACCTAGCGCTTGACCATCAAAGAGGAAAGCTGCCTAGGGCTGCACGCGGTTCTATTGGCATCGTCGTTTCCACCCCAGCCACAATCAAGCGTCGGGACAATTTAAGAAATGACCGGTTCTAATGCAGATGCACGGCGCTATGAAGCACTGCCTGCAGTTGTGCCGCATTCATGCCCGGCAGCGTAATGCTGTCGTTGTGGCCGAGGTCGATCACCGCGTCCCCGTGTGAGTCGGTGGTGATGAGTGATGCCAGTTCCTGAATGGTTTGAATGTTGGCGAAGTGGTCGAGTTCGATCGTATCGACCTGCGGATTGAAGTTGACGATAGTATCGGCGCCGATGCCCGGCTGGAACACAAAGTTGTCGTTGCCGGGCCCTCCGATCGATACCGACACGGTCTGGTCCACGTTCACGGCGGAATTTTGAGCGTTGGTGACGCTGATTTCATACGATTGTGTGGTCGTCTGACCCGGCGCGAAGTTGAATTGGTCGTTGCCGAGGTCGAATTGCCACCCGACCGATATATTGCCGTTGCTCTCAGTTACCGGGTCGAGCGCGAAGGTGCCGATATAGCCGGAACCGTGAGGCGTAACGCTCTCATTGTAGGTATCGGCGGACCCAACACCGGCAAGCGAAATCACGCCCTCCGCGGTCGCCGATGCGTTCGTTGGTGGATCGGTAATGAGCGTGCCGCCGTTACCGTCGGATGCAAAGTCTAACGTTTCGTCGAAATTTAAGAAAGTGAGTGTTGCGACGTTGCTCCCGTCAGTCGCCGTCAGCAGGAGGTTGCCATTCGAACTGGATTGCGAGAAAGTCGTCGATGCGTAATCGAAACCCACCAGATCAATCGTATCCGAGTGAGCCGGGTCAGGTGCGGTTCCGGTAAATCCGGATATCTGCCCATTGAACGTTTGCGGCTGGTCGAGGATGAGTGTGCCGGTGCCGCCGGCGAACGTCACCGTTTCGCTGGATGGAGCACTGACGTCTAAGGTGCCGCCGGCGCTGATCGTGTCCGGCGTCACTCCGGTCACGGTCACATCGATGCTCTCCGGCGCGGCGCTGTTGCCCAAGCTGTCGAGCGCAGTCAGCGTGACGTTGTCGGTCCCCGCCGTGGCATCGTTGTCCGTCAGCGTCGCGAGGTCGCTGTTCACCTGGCTCAGCGAGACGCCGCTGATCGTCAGGGTATGATCGGCGCTGTCCCAGATGCCGCCGCTCGCCGCCAGCACGCCAGTGCTGTCGGTCAGCGTCACCGTGAAGGTCTCGCCGTTGGTGCTGCCGCTCTCCGATAGGCTGACCCCGGAGATCGCCGTCGCCTCGCCGACCCCGAGCGTCTGCGCCCCCGGCACCGCAATCACCGGCACCCCGTTCGCGGTCACATCGATGCTCTCCGGCGCGGCGCTGTTGCCCAAGCTGTCGAGCGCAGTCAGCGTGATGTTGTCGGTCCCCGTCGCGCCGTCCGTGTCCGTCAGCGTCGCGAGG
>Ga0116114_1001466_pt1 | contig 12347 bp, 10 predicted proteins | sample June2015DPH_10_5_FD_89823 | JGI IMG/M metagenome (GOLD analysis project Ga0116114, IMG submission 89823) | Peatland microbial communities from SPRUCE experiment site at the Marcell Experimental Forest, Minnesota, USA - June2015DPH_10_40 | ecosystem: Environmental > Terrestrial > Soil > Wetlands... | reverse complement strand
TAGAGATCATCGGGAGCCGCCATGGCAAGCCTACCCAATCCGCAGACCGTCACGTACGAAGAGTGGCTTCGCATGCCGGAGGTGACGGACTTCATCGAGGAAGTGGTCGACGGAGAGATTCGGATCATGCCGCCAGCGAAGTGGAAGCACGCGTTGATCGTAGCGAACTTGCACGATGCTCTCGCTGCACAATTGGACAGACGTGAAGTCCACGTGGTGGACAGCAGTTTCGGCCTGGTGATCCGCAAGGCGCCGCTGACCTCTCGCGTCCCCGACCTGGCCGTCTTTCAGGCAAGTACGGTCATCGAACAGGACGGCTACATTCACTCCGCGCCGCAGCTCGTGGTGCTTTCGCCGGGCAACACGCGCCGCGAGCGCGAAAGGAAGCTGGAGGACTACGCCAGCCTGGGTGTTCCGGAAATGTGGGTGGTCTCGCCGGAAGCCCGCACGGTGGAAGTGCTATACCTGGAGAGCGGCTTCTTGCGCAGCGCGCAGGTGCTGGCTCAGGGCGTCCTGGAACCAAGGCATTTCCCCGGCGTCCAAATCCAGGTCGCGGAGATCTGGCCGGATTGATGTTGCGCCTCACCGCAGTCGTGCTGTGCGCTGCCGCTACTTTGCTGGCAGAGGACGACCTCGATTCGCAGATGAAGAGCGTCATCGGCGCGTATGCCATTGTACAGCAGAACGCCGCCGATTCGGTGACCTCCGAACAGGCCTTCTACCAGGGGGCCATCCCCGGACTCTTGCGCCGGCTCGATCCGCACTCGGTTTTCTTCGATCCGGGGCAATTCGAGCAGCTCAAGAGAATGGAATCGTCGACGCAGAAGGGCTTCGGCAGCGTGGTCTCGCTGCTGCCCGGGCGGGTGATTGTGCTCGAAACGCTGCCCGGCACTCCATCCGCCAAGGCGGGCCTCGCGCCGGGCGACGAGATCGTCGCCGTCAACGGATACGTCATCAACCGGCTCGATCTGGACCAGCTCACCCAGCTCCTCACGGAATCGCGCCAGCGGCAGGCGCAGCTTGACGTCAGGCGGCCCGGCTCGGCCGGCATCAAGCACATGGTTCTCACGCCGGAGGAGATGCAGTCGCCGAGCGTCGAGCGCGCCTTCTTCGTGGGAGCGGGCATCGGCTACATCCGGGTCGCGAGCTTCGACGAGAAGACCAGCGGGCAGCTCAAGGAGGCCATCGAGAAACTGGGGGGTGACCGGCTTGCCGGGCTGGTTCTCGACCTGCGCAATAATCCCGGCGGGCTGCTGACCGCGGCCCTCGAGACCTGCTCGCTGTTCCTTCAGCCTGGGTCGAAGATCGTCACCGTGCGCGGCCGCAATGTGCCGGAGACATCCCAAGTTGTGCCGTCCATCGCCACGCCGTACGGATTCAAGCTGGCCATTCTGGTCAACGAAAAAACCGCCAGCGCTTCGGAAATTGTCTCGGGCGCCATGCAGGACCACGACCGCGCCACCATCATCGGGCAGGAGAGCTTCGGAAAGGGGCTGGTGCAAAGTGTGTTTCCATTAAGTGAAGGCACCGGCCTGGCGCTGACCACCGCGCTTTACTACACACCCAGCGGCCGATCCATCCAGAAACCGCTGGACGCCGCGCAGTTCGAGCTGGCGGCCACCACGGCCCACCCCAATGCGCAGCAAGAATTCCGCACGGACAAGGGGCGCGTGGTGACGGGCGGCGGCGGCATTCAGCCGGACATGGTGGTCTATCCGCCGGCCACCAACCGCCTGCGCGCAGTGCTCGATGCCAGCGGTTCGTTCCCCAACTTCGCCACCGAGTATCTCCGCAATAACAAGGTCACTGGAGACTTCGAGGTCACGCCTCAAATCATCGATGAATTCCGCGTGTTTCTTTCGGACCGCAATATTCAGCCGGGCATCGGCGAATGGTCCGTGGAGCGGGAGTTTGTCGTCAATCGCCTCAAGACCGAGATTTTCAACCAGGCGTTCGGCGTGGAGAAAGGCGATGAGGTGGAAGCGCAGCGCGACCCGGTGATTCTGAAGGCGCTGGAAGTGCTGGGAGGGTAGGGGGGTATCGCGCACTCCGCGCGAGTCCGGCCTTACAATTGAGTCAGGAGTCGGATTGCCATGGCCACTAAACAGCAACTCCACGATCTCATTGAGCGCCTCCCCGAAAACGAGATCGCCACCGTCTACAGACTCCTGGCCGGTCTGCTGGCCGATCCGCTCTGGATTGCGAGCGTGACCGCGCCGGTCGATCAAGAGCCTTATACGCCCGAGCAGCAGGCCGACGACGCCGAAGCTCAGGCCGCCATTGACCGGGGCGAGGGCATCTCCCATGCGCAGATGCTCAGGGAATTCGGGCTGAAGTGAGGACCACCTGGATGTGGTCGCCGCAAGCTCACGCACAACTACGCAGCACCGATCCCGAGAGGGCCGCGGCACAATCAGGGCGTGACTGCCATAATCAGACATGGGGACATCACGGACGAGGCAGGCGAATGACGGAAACCATCAGCATCGTTAACCACTGGATCGACACTGCCAGAGCGCTGCTTGCCAAGGAACCGCAGATCCCGCTCATCAACGATCTCCGGATCGAGATGGGATTGGGGGGCGCGTGGTGGGACGGCGATGACGACCTTCGCACCGCGATCGAGAACGCTCTGGCACGCGACCCGGACGACCTCCCGTCGCGTTTCGTTGCGCTTAACGCGTACTACCTCCTTGCCAACTGTATGCCCTCCGAGAGCAGCTTCGGCTTGGACGACCGGCAAGAAGTCCACATGCTCCCCGCGTTGGAGCCGCAGGAACTTCGGGAATACCTCGGATACCTCGTCCGCCTCCGCGACGTAGAGAACTGCGCTGACATCCCAACGATTCGCTGGGAAACCGTCAATGCCTGCGCAGTCAATGACTACGAGCGAGCGTTGCGCCTGGTCGGCCAACTCGGGGCGCTTCTGCCGGCGTCCACTGCCCATTACCATCTCGGCCGCCTCCACTTTCAAATAGCTGTCCGCAACACCTGGGAGGAGGAAGCAGCCCTCGAACACTGGGACCTTCCACTTGGTAAACGGCCCGGCGGCCCTCGCGGCTTCTGGCAGTACCTCAATGCCGGTCGCATCCACACTGCGGGCATTCAACTGCTCCCGACGCGCGCCAGGTTAACCGAGGACGGCACGGACCACCTCCGCGACGCCATCAAGCACCTCGAGAAGATAATCGACACGTCAGAGGTGCCGCCATCAGCACGGTTCATGCTCGCACTGAGCTACTCCTGTATTGGCGACGGGCACAACGCCGCTCGGCACTACCAGTGGATGGTCGACAACCAACAGCGGTTCCTCGCGGCGTGTGCGCAGGAAGAAGGACCACTCTGGGATGATGCGGAAACGGATGACGTAACGAACCTGGACGTCTTCACCAACGGAATCCACAGTTGCCTGGTCAATGCATACGACGACGCGAACGAACTGGACAATGCCATCAACGCCGCAAATGCTTGGATCATCGCGTGCCCGGACCATCTTGGCACGTATGAACGCATGGCGCGCCTCTACCAGAAGCGCAACGACTACCAGGCCGTCGCGGAGTGGCTCTGGAAAGAAAGGGACCGCAACCCCTCCTTCGGCGAAGACCCCAACATCAGTACCATTCTCGCGCTGGGAAGCTATGGCACAACGGCCAGGATGGACGAAGCGCTCACCAAAATTGCGAACGCGCACCCGAATGAGCTCGCCATAACCGAGTTCGTAGTAAACAGCTACTGGCCGCCATTCGCCAGCCTCGCGACCGAAAGCAAACAGAAATGGGCTCTCGGGACCTGGCTTCTGAGCCTAAACCTGCGAGCAGGCACCGGCGAAGCGGCACACTGTTTCGCGTGGGTGGTGGAGCGCGAACTCCGCACCACCATCTTCGCCCCGTTCAAGGACGATATAAAAGGCCGTCCGGAACTCTTCACCCTCGATGATGAAGATAGCAGCCCATTCGTGGGGTACCTCACCGGCTGCCCCAAGTTCACTCTCGGAGAGATGCTGAGGACCCTTGATTCTGCGCGGGAGCCTCGAACAGGATTGCACTCGGCGTTCGCAGAATGGCTCAACGGGAAGAACCCCATGCTCTTGCCGCGGTTCGCGACGGTGCGGGCGGACACGATCAGGACGTTCAGGAACCGTGAAGACCACGCCGACCTACTCTCCATCACGGCTAGCGATGCGGAAATCATGAACAGGAGGTGCCGTCACCTGATCAACCTCCTTCATCCGCGTTGAATTGGCGGTCGGCCGGTTTGTGCGGGTGCCCGGAACGCCGAAGCCCGTCAATCGTAGCGCTCCTGTAGTTCCAGGCACTTCCTTGAGTCGTCAAAAGAGATTTCGACGTTGGTTAGCGGGATCGACCTTGACCAGCCGTCTTGCCCAGTTTGCCCGATCTTCACAAAAAACTCCGTGCAATCAAATACCTGGACCTGCGAACTGCCCCGATCTCGTCCGAGCCGCATCACCGCCCCACCGGTGGTCATCTGACGGAGTGTAATGGACTTGCCTATCCACGGGCGGATTCCGCGGGCTTTTCGCTCGGATTCAGACTCTGCACGCGCGGGTGCCGTCCTCCCGACGGAGTTGCGAGCCCGATGCTCCGCGACCGTTTTCCAGGCCCGGAGCAGTGCCTCAGGAAATCGTGCCACATCGTTGTCGACGAGCTTGGCGCAGTTCTGGCAGAGCCAAATCCCATTATCAAAATGGCGGCGCTCCTCTGGAGAAAACGAGGGATTGTGGCGTGGACCACCTGCCGCGGCACTCGTGATGTGCGCGGCAACCCCAACGTTGACAGCCTTCGCGGGGTCGTCCTGTGGCCCGGTCGTTAGTGCGCGGCACCCGGGATTCGAGCAAACGGCACCGGCCCGAGCCGCTAAGATACGTTTCACATCCTCTGTAAAATCGTCGCGCATTTTGTCGATCTGCTTTCAGTTGCCACTCCATTACAGCACGGCTTTTGGCGAAGTATCGGAGTCGTCGTCCCCTTTTCGTCGGATGTAGACCAGCCCGGTTGCAAGCGCGGGAAACCTCTCACAGGCGTTGATCAGACGGCCGTGCGAACGTATTGTAAGGGCATTCGGAAAGAGGTCGGTTATGAAGGAGCAGGGGTGGACGAGGTCCATTCAGACGTGCTATCGCTGTCCCGCGGAAGTGCCGCCGGCCTGGAGCTCCGCAGACGCGTTGTGGGAAGCAACCCCAAACGGCATCGCGGAAGAGCACGCTCGCTCTCAGGCATGCACTCCGATCGGGCGAGGTCGGTTTGACGATCTTATCTTGACGCCTGTGGTCCCACCTCCGGCACACCCCGCCCCAGCCGCATCATTGAATCTTCAGCCCGACCACGTTCTTCGTCGTTGAAACGGCTGAAATTGGCGTTGAGCGGCGTGGGTCGTGCCGATGCCGATGGCGGCGGCAACCTGCGCCAACGCGCTCAAGCCGGCCGCGACGAATGCCTGTCCCGCCTCTGGCATAATGTTACCGGAGGCATGAACAGTGGCCACGCATACCCCGCCCGTTCCCATTTCTCTCGAGAATGAGAAGAATCCCTGGATCGCCGCCGAGACGCGGTTCGACGAGGCCGCCTCGCGGCTCAAGCTGGATGACGGCATGCGCAAGGTGCTGCGCTCGGCCGCCAAGGAGATCACCGTTCATATTCCGGTGCAGCTCGACGACGGCCGCCTGGAGGTCTTCACCGGCTATCGTGTGCAGCATTCCCTGGCGCGGGGACCGGCCAAAGGCGGCATCCGCTTCGCGCCGGACGTGACCCTGGACGAGATCCGCGCGCTGGCCTCCTGGATGACCTGGAAATGCGCCGTGGTGAACATTCCGTTCGGCGGCGGAAAAGGCGGCGTCATCTGCGATCCCAACGTGCTTTCCGACGCCGAGATGGAAAAGCTGACACGCCGCTACACCGCCGAGATCATCGACTTTCTGGGACCGGAGCGCGACGTTCCCGCGCCGGACGTCAACACCAACGAGAAGGTGATGGCGTGGATCATGGACACCTACTCGATGCACGCGCGCCACTTGGTGACGGCCGTGGTGACCGGCAAGCCGATGTCGCTGGGCGGATCGCGCGGCCGGCCGGAGGCCACCGGACGCGGCTGCATGATCGTCATTTTGAAGTCGCTCAAGCTACTCGGCCTCAAGCCGGAGGATTCGCGAGTGGTGATTCAGGGCTTCGGCAACGTGGGAGGCATGGCGGCGAAGCTGATGAGCGCCATCGGATTCAAGATCGTGTGCATCATCGAATACGACGGCGCGGTCTACAATCCCAAGGGTCTCGACATCGCCGCGTTTCAGGAACACCGCCGGGAGACCGGCTCCATCACCGGCTTTGCGGGCGGCGAAGACATGGACAAGGACGAAGCCCTGTTTCTGGAGTGCGAGGTGCTGATCCCCGCCGCCACGGAAGACGTGATCCATTCGGGGAACGCGGACAGAATCCGGTGCAAGATCCTGTGCGAGGGCGCCAACGGCCCCACTACTCCGCTGGCCGACGCTGTTCTGGCCGGCAAGAAGATCTTCGTGATCCCCGACATTCTGGCTAACGCGGGCGGCGTGACGGTCTCGTATTTCGAATGGGTGCAGGATCGCCAGGGCTTCTTCTGGAACGAGCAGCTTGTCAACCAGCGCCTCGAGGAGATCATGACGGAGAGCTTCGACGCGGTGGTGGAATATGCCGAAGCGCACAGCGTGAACAATCGCATCGCGGCCTACATGCTGGCCCTGGATCGCGTGGTCCTCGCCATTAAGCTGCGGGGCATCTACGCGTGACGGTCCGCTGATGTCCTCCGACGCCAGCACGCCGCTGATGCGGCAGTACAACAGCATCAAGCAGCAGGTTCCCAATACCCTGCTGATGTTCCGGCTGGGCGATTTCTACGAGCTGTTCTTCGAAGACGCCGTGGTGGCCGCGCGCGAGCTCGAAATCACGCTCACCTCGCGCAACAAGGAAAAGGGCGCCGCCATTCCCATGTGCGGCGTGCCCTACCACGCGGCCGACGGATACATCGCGCGCCTGATCCAGAAGGGTTACCGGGTGGCCATCTGCGACCAGATGGAAGACCCCAAGTTCGCGAAGTCCCTGGTGAAGCGCGAGATCACGCGAGTGGTGACGCCGGGCACCGCCATGGACGCCAACCTGGTTGGCTCACGCGAGAACAACTACCTGGCCGCAGTGGCGCGCGCTGGGCCCCGCTCGGCCGTGGCCCATGTGGATCTCTCTACCGGCGAATTCCGCGTCACGGAAATGGAGCCAGTCGAGGTGGCCGGCGCTCTCGATCATCTCGGCGCGCGGGAAGTGCTGTTTCCGGGCGACCTTCCGCTACTCGCCGGCGAAGAGCGCCCCTCACGGCATTTCGTCCGCACCGAGCTCGAGGAATGGATTTTCAGCCACGATTACGCCGGCCGCACGCTGCGCGATCATTTCAAGCTGCTCTCGCTCGATGGCTGCGGACTGGCCAACCGTCCGGCGGCGGTGGGCGCGGCGGGCGCCATCCTGCATTACCTCCGCGACACGCAGCGGGCGGCGCTAGACCATCTCGACCGGCCCACTTACTACGACCGCGCCGATTCCATGGTGCTCGACGCCGTCACCGTCCGCAATCTCGAATTGATTGAGCCGCTGTTCGCTGCGGACGCGGGCGGTCAGGTCCAAGCTACACTGCTGGGGGTCCTCGATCGGACCGGGACCGGCATGGGCGGCCGGCTTCTTCGCCAGCGCCTGTTGCGGCCCTCGATGGACCGCGCCGAAATCGAGCAGCGCCACGAGGCCGTGGGCGAACTGCTCCAGCAGACCATCCTGCGCGCGGAGCTTCGCCGCCAGCTCGAAGGCATTCTCGATCTCGAGCGCCTGCTGGCCAAGGTGACGCTGGGTTCCGCGGGCCCGCGCGATCTGCTGGCGCTGGGCCGCTCGCTCGATAAGATTCCCGCCCTCAAGCGCTCGTTCGATACCCAGCAGGCGGCCCGTTTGCGGTCCATTCACGAACGCCTGGACGAGTTATCCGACGTGGCCAACCTCATTCTGGAAGCCATCGCCAGCGAGCCGCCGCTTGCGATCGCCGATGGCGGCGCCATCCGCTCCGGCTTCAACGCCGAGCTCGACGAGCTGCGCGACCTCAGCCTGAACGGCCGCCAGTACATCGCGCAAATCGAAGCGCGCGAGCGGCAGCGCACCGGCATCCAGTCGCTCAAGGTGCGGTTCAACAACGTATTTGGCTACTACATCGAGATCACACGCGCCAACCTGCACCTGGCGCCCGCGGATTACGAACGCAAGCAGACGCTGGCCAACGCGGAGCGTTTCACCACCCCCGAGCTGAAGGATTACGAGCGCAAAGTGCTGGACGCCGAAGAGAAGATCCTGACGCTGGAAAAGGAGTTGTTCACCGGTGTGCGCCAGCGCGTGGCATCCGAGGCGCAGCGCATTCGCGCCACGGCCACGGCGGTGGCGGAGCTGGATGTGACGGCCTCGCTGGCGCAGGTGGCGGCGGAAAATCGCTACCAGCGCCCCACATTTTCGGCGAGCGGCGAGATGCGGATCATGGCCGGCCGCCACCCCGTAATTGAGCGGCTCACGGAACAGGAGGCCGGCCGCTTCATCCCCAACGACCTGTACCTCAACGACTCCGCGGACCTGATCGCCATCATCACCGGGCCCAACATGGGCGGCAAATCCACCTACCTCCGCCAGGCCGCGCTCATCGCCATCCTGGCGCAGATGGGGTCGTTCGTGCCGGCCGATTCCGCCAGCCAGCCCATCATCGACCGCATCTTCACGCGCATCGGCGCCTCCGACAACCTGGCGCGCGGGCGCTCCACTTTCATGGTGGAGATGACCGAGACGGCCGTGATCCTGAACACCGCCACGCCGCGCAGCTTCATCGTGCTGGACGAAATCGGCCGCGGCACCGCGACTTACGACGGCCTGGCGCTGGCCTGGGCGGTGGTGGAGCACATCCATTCCCGCACGCGCGCCAAGACCCTCTTCGCGACGCACTATCACGAGCTGACCGAGCTGGCCGAGCTGCTCGAAGGCGTGCGCAACCTCAGCGTCTCGGTCAAGGAAGCCGGCGACCACATCATCTTCCTGCGCAAAGTGGAGCCGGGCAAGGCCGACCGCAGCTACGGCATCGAAGTCGCGCGCCTGGCCGGCCTGCCGCTGAGCGTGATCGAGCGCGCGCGCGAGGTTTTGAAGCTGCATGAGCGGACCGAGCACGTGGTCACCGAAGAGCTCGCCAAGACCGAAGAGGGGCCGGTGCAGATCCAGCTTTTTGAACCCGTGGGTTACGGCATCGCCGAGCGTATCCGGAGTTTGAAATTGGACGAGCTGCGTCCCATCGAAGCGCTGCATTTGTTGAGCGAATTGCAGAAGGAGCTGAGGCGTTCATGAGAGTCGCGGGGGTGATGAGCGGGACGTCGCTGGATGGCATTGACGTGGCGGTGGTCGAGATCAGAGGTCAAAGCCTGGAGACCATCGGCTATCAGTTCACGACGTACTCCGATGCGGTTCGGTCCGCCATTCTCGGGGTTGACAGGCCAAAGGGTTTGTCCCACCTGAACTTCCGGCTTGGCGAGTTGTACGCGCGCGCGGTTCTGCGGGCCGTTCGCCGGTACGGCCCCGTCGAGCTGATCGGCTGCCATGGCCAGACCATCTACCATGAGGGCGGCGCCCACACGTTGCAAATCGGCGAAGCCGCGGTCGTGGCCGAGCGCACGGGCGTTCCGGTGGTTTCGAGTTTCCGGGCGCGCGACATCGCCGCCGGGGGACAGGGCGCGCCGCTGGTTCCGTATGTCGATTACCTGCTGTTCTGGCATCCGAAGCGGGCGCGCATCGCGCTGAATATCGGCGGCATTGCCAACATCACGGCGATCCCCGCAGGAGCGGCGCTGGAGGATGTGGTGGCGTTCGATACCGGACCCGGCAACATGGTGATCGACGCCCTGGCGCGGGAGATGGGATTGCCGTGCGACCGCGGTGGGAAGATCGCCGCTTCGGGCCGCGTGAACGCGGCACTGCTGGATGAATTGCTCGCCGACCCCTACTACCGCCGCCAGCCGCCCAAGAGCGCGGGCCGGGAGCAGTACGGCGCCGGGTTCGTCACGCGTTTGAAAAAAACCGGGCTACCGATGCGGGACCTCATCGCCACGGCGACGGTGCTAACGGCGGCTACGGTTGCGATAGGAGTGGAGGGCATCCGCGGCGGACGCCCCACGGATATCATCGTGTCCGGCGGCGGCGTTCACAATCCTCAGATCATGGCGCATCTCGCCGGCTTCCTGCCCGGCATGGCGGTCTCCATTTCGACCGACCACGGCGTAAATGCCGATGCCAAAGAAGCCATTGCGTTCGCCGTGTTGGCGCATCAGACCTGGCGCAAGAGGCCGTCGAATCTTCCTTCCGCGACTGGAGCCAGGCACGCGGTCGTTCTCGGCAGTATCACGTTCTAACGGAAGCTGGGCTGTACTTCCGCAGCAGGTGCGCGCGCGGGAACCGGCTCGCCAATCCGCATATCGGCCCAGTTGTACGCGAACTCCTTACCGCAGTCCAGACACACGACATAAGTTCGCGAAACGCCGTTCTTTCGCCCGGGCGTCAGCGGAAACGTGGTGCGCTGGTGAGAACAACCAAACAACGTGTTGAGAATCAACTGAAGCATACCCGTCACCCTCCACAGTTGTTAGATACGTGGAATCGGCCGGAAGTTTCAACAGGCTAATAGCTTGGAAGCAATCGACTGTGCAATCAAGCACCCGTGCAAACGGCCGTTCTCAATGAAGATCTCGTTGGTGTGCATTCCCGCCACGATCACGCCCGCCAGGTAAATTCCCGCGTGGTCGCTCTCCAGCGTTTCCGGATTGGTGCGCGGCCTGAGTGTGGCGGGTTCCAACGTGATTCCCGTTGCATTCAGAAATGCGAGGTCCGGCCGGTAGCCGATCAGCGCAAAAACGAAATCATTTTGTAATAAAACTTCGCCTTCCGGCGCCGCAATTCGAATTGAATCCCTCTGTATTTCCACCACGCGGGAATTAAAATAGGCGCGAATTTCGCCGTTCTTAATGCGGTTTTCGATATTCGGTTTAATCCAATACTTCACCGAATCCGAGATCCCCGGTCCGCGATGAATCAGTGTCACGCGCGCGCCGGTCCACCACAGTTCCAGCGCCGCGATGGCCGCCGAGTTCTTAGCTCCGATCACCGCGACATCGTGGTTGTAATAAGGATGCGCCTCCTTATAGTAGTGCAGAACCTTGTCGAGCTCCTCACCCGGCACGTCCAGCTTGTTGGGCACGTCGTAATAGCCGGTGGCCAGTACGATTTTGAGCGCCTGGTAAACGTGACGGCATTCCAGCCGGTCGGTGGTAGACACCTGGAAGTCATTGTCGCCGCCCGCGACCTGGTCCACACGCTCGTACTGCCGGATCTCGAGTCGATAATGGTCCGCCACGCGCCGGTAGTACTTCAGCGCTTCGGTTCGAGTGGGCTTCTCGTTGAGGCTGGTCATGGGGATGTTGCCGATTTCGAGCAGCTCCGGCGTGGTGAAGAACGTCATGTTGGTGGGGTAGTGGTAGATGGAATTGACCACGCAGCCCTTCTCCACCAGCACGGTTTTCAGGCCGCGCTGCTGGAGCTCGATTCCACAAGCCAGGCCAGTGGGTCCCGCGCCCACCACCACAACGTCGAAGGATTCGGTCACAACTTGCTCTTCAGATCGCTGCGCAGTTTGTCCAGCGCAGAGTCCAGGGCGGACGCATCTTTGCCTCCGCCTTCCGCCATGTCCGGCCGGCCACCACCCTTGCCGCCGACGGCCCGTGCGACTTCGGCGGCCAGCTTTCCGGCGTGCACCTTGGCCGTAAGGTTCTTCGTGACCCCCGCCACTATCGCCACGTTGCCGTCCGCGGTGGAGGTGCCCAGTACCACCGCCGCCGGACTGCATTGGTTGCGCACGGAATCCACCAGCCACCTCATCTGTTGCCGGTCCATGTCGGGAACGCGTTCCACAACCACCCTGATGCCGCTTGTCGTTTCGACGGCTTGTTTCACCAAGCCCTCGGCTTTCGCTTGGGCCAGCTTGTTCTTCAACTGCTCGACCTGCTTCTCGAGCGCCCGCTCCGCGGCCAGCAACTTCTCCACGTGCTCGATCAGCTCCGGTTCCGACGCCTTCACCATATCGGCGATACGCCGAATCGCGCCGGTGGATTCCTGGTACTGCCGCAGAGCCGCTTCGCCGGTGATGGCCTCGATGCGGCGCACACCCGCCGAGATGCTGCCTTCGTACACGATTTTGCAGACGCCGATGTCGCCGGTGCGGCTGACATGCGTGCCTCCGCACAATTCCCGGCT
>Ga0116114_1001465_pt1 | contig 12349 bp, 11 predicted proteins | sample June2015DPH_10_5_FD_89823 | JGI IMG/M metagenome (GOLD analysis project Ga0116114, IMG submission 89823) | Peatland microbial communities from SPRUCE experiment site at the Marcell Experimental Forest, Minnesota, USA - June2015DPH_10_40 | ecosystem: Environmental > Terrestrial > Soil > Wetlands... | reverse complement strand
GGAGGAGACCGGACCGCCGCGCAGGCTGAGCGCGTCGTAGATGGTGACGGAGAAGCCGAGTTCGCGGCCCAGGGACTGCAGGCCGGTGGGGCCGGTGACGCCGGCCTCTGCCTGGCGGCCAAAGCGGAAGTTTGCGCCCTCGTGCACCTCGGTGACGCGGAGAGCGCCGGCCAGGACGCTGGCGGCGAAGTCGCGGGCGGAGCTGCGGCGAAGCTCGTCCGTAAAGGGGAGGACCAGGGTGGCGTCGATTCCTGTGTCGGCGAGCAGTTCCAGCTTGCGGGCCAGTGGAGTGAGGAAGAGATGCGGCCTCTCCGGGTGGAGGACACGGGCGGGATGGGGATCGAAGGTGATGGCGAGGGATTGGCCGCTGAGAAAGCGGGCGCGGGCGATGACCTCGGCGATGACTCCCTGATGGCCAAGATGCACTCCGTCGAAGTTGCCGATGGTGGCGACGACGGGGGTGGCCGGGGTGGGCAGTTCGGCGAGTTGGCGGTAGGTTTTCAAGGCAGTTGTTAGTTGTCAGTTGCCGGTTGTCAGTTGAAAAGCAAAATACGGGGATTCTTCGCTGCGCTCAGAATGACAAATCTAAGAAGCTAGGGCGACGATTTGGACGCGCTGGTTGAGGCGTCTGGCGAAATATCGAAGGTGAGTCGCAGGCCGTCGTAGGCCAGGCGGATGTGGGGCGGAAGCGAGGCGTTGGTGGAGCCGTGGTCGAGCCCGTGGGAGATGTGGGTGAAGAAGGCGCGGCGGGGAGCGAGCTGCTCGACCAGAGCGATGGACTTGGCGAGGTGGGAGTGGGTGGGGTGGGGATCGGGGCGCAGGGCGTCGAGGATGAGGAGGTCGAGGTTGGCCAGCAGGGGAAGGCTCTCCGGGGGAAGGTCGCTGAGATCGGTGAGATAGGCGGCGGAGCCGAAGCGGAAGCCAGAGATGGTCTGGCGGCCGTGGGTGACGGGGACGCGCAGGAAGCGCGCGCCGAAGAGGACGACCTCCGCGCCGGGGGTGGTGGGGATGCGATGCAGGGCGACACGCGCGCTGGTGGGATAGTTGTGCTCGGAGCTGAAGGTGTAGTTGAAGATGCGCTCGATGGTGAGAGCAGTCTGCTCGTCGGCGTAGAGGGGAAGGTTGTCGAGGTTGTGAAAGCTGAGGGGGCGGAGGTCGTCCATGCCGAGGACGTGGTCGGCGTGGCCGTGCGTGTAGAGGACGGCGTCGAGGCGGTGGATGCCGGCGGCAATGGCCTGGGCGTGGAAGTCGGGGCCGGTGTCGATGACGACGTTGTGGCCTTCCCACGCAATGAGAACGGAGGGGCGGGTGCGGCGGTTGCGCGGAGATGGCGCCGGAACGCCGGGCGCGGGCGAGACGGCGGAGAGGCAGACGGCGCAGTCGCATCCCAGCGTGGGGACGCCCATTGAGGTGCCGCTGCCGAGGAAGGTCAGTGTTGCTTGCATTGGTCTCTAGCGAACGATGGTGGGGCGGCCGGGCGCGCCGGGTGCGCCGGGCGGGGGTGGGGGTTGGCGGCTGGCGGCGGAGCGGGCGAGGGCCTGGGTGACTTCGAGGAAACCCATGCGAATCTCGAAGAGAGCGTTGTCCATGAGCTGGGACTCGGCGGGCGTGAGGTTTCCCTTGGTCTTTTCGGCGAGGATGGCGAGCATGTCGATGCTCTGGCGCGCTCCCATGAGGTCGATCTTGGGCTGCTCGCCCGGCTTGGTTGCGCCGCCGAGTTGCAGGATGGCGGTCATGTAGATGGAGTGGACGATCTGCTCGAAGCTCATGGCGGGGGGATGGTCCATGCCGGGGTTGGCGGCGCGGACGGCGGTGTCGAGGTGGTCGGCGGTCTGCTGGTAGGCGGCGTTGGCCTGCTCCATCTGGCTGGCGGTTGGCGGAGGCGGGAGTGGGACCTCCGCGGGAGGTTCGGGGGCGGGCGGCTGGGGCGGGGCGGGCGCGGCGTGGGGGGACTTGAACTCCAGCGGAGGGGCTGGGGCGGATGGCGCGACGTGAATTTCACTCGACTCGCGGGCTTCGCGCTCGGGGGATGGGTCGGCGTCGGGGCGCGGGGTCCCGTCGGAGGTGAACTTGCGGCGGTCGGTGACGACGAAGGGCTTGTTCTGTTCAGACATGGTCAGCACTCTTTCGGTTGGTTCGGATTCGGCAATCTGGCTACGTCGAAATACGGAGATTCTGGCCTTCGACTTCGCTCAGGCCAGAATGTCGGCTTTAACTGCGCTAAGGAATTGCGTAGGGCAGGGCGATGGGCGTTGCTGTGCCTCCGGGATAGGTGAGGGTGAGGTTGCGGGCCTGCGCATTTTCGAGGGCCTCGCGGCGGATGATGCCGAGGGCAAGCTGCATCGGCGCGGGTTGGCCCGGGAGCGAGATGGAGGCGACGCTGGTGACCTCGGCGACGGGCTTGCCTTCGGCTTCAAGCTGCGTGCCGGGGGCGGGCAGTGCGCCGGTGAGGACGAAGCCGCTGAAGGCGCGGTGGACGGCGCCGCGCGAGTGGATGCGCTCGACGATCTCCTGGCCGAGGTAGCAGCCCTTGGTGAAGTGCAGGGCGCGAGACTGGACGCCGATGGGTGCGGTCTCCTGCGGGAGGTCTTTGTCGCGGATGTCTGTGCCGACGCGGGGCGTGCCTTCTAAAATGCGGAGGTCTTCGAGGGTTTCGGGGAAGACGGGGATTGCGCCAGCAGCGAGGAGGTCCGCGGTGAGTTGCTGGATTGCGGTCGTATCGGACCAGAGCTCGAATCGGGGGACAATGGGGCTGTATGCGTGGAGGAGATCGACGGGAGAACCGCGCCAATTCGCGGTCTGCGTGAACATGGAGGTGGGTGGAGCTGCCAGGCCGATCTGTTCGAGCAATGCGGAGGCGTGCGGGCCGGCGACGAGCAGGCCGCAGCGCTGGGCGGTGATGTCGGCCGACTCAACCTCGTCCATGATGATGAAGCGGTTGAGATGGGCGAGGAGCCCGGCGATCTGATCGCGGCTGGTCTCGAGCAGGAGGGAGTCTTCGAGCAGAAACGCGGTGAGGTCGCCCAGGATGTGGCCCTGGGCGTTGAGCGCGAAGTTGTAGCAGCCCTCGCCGGGGGCGAGCTGCGCGATGGAGTTGGTGAGCATTCCATTGAGCCAGCGCAGGCGGTCGGGGCCGGTGACGCGCAGCCAGCCGATGTCGTCGAGCGCAGCGAGACCGACGGCGCGCAGCAGGGCGGCAAGCTGCGCGGCGTCGGCGAGAGGCGCGGGCTGGAGGGACTGGCCGGATTGAATGGCGGCGGACATTTCGGAGTCTGTGCAAACCTGCGTACACTGTTGATTATAGCGACCGTGTACGCGGTTGCGCGGAGGTCAGGCGTGGGTTTGCTGCGGCAAGAGGATGGGTTGGCGGAGGGTTGCGGCGGGCTGCGCTTGCGCGGACGGCTGACGCTGGTTGCGGTTGTGCTGTGCATCTCGGCCGCGTGCGCCGCGCAGACGCCTGCCGCAGTGCAAACGAACACGCCGCCAACCTCGGCTGCACAGGGCGCGGCGACAACTGTGCAAGGCGATGCGACACCCGCTCCGCTGACCAAGGAGCAGGCGAAGGAGTTGTTCCGTTCGGTGGACGAGATTCTGTCGTTCGCCAGCGCGGACACGGGGCTGCCGATTGTGCACAGCGTGAAGCGGAAGCTGATTACGCGCGATGAGGTGAATAAATATCTGCGCGAGAAGTTCGACGAGGACCAGGGGGCGAAGCGGCTGGCGCGGGAGGAGATTGTGTTGAAGAAGTTCGGGCTGCTGGACCGCGACTTCAACCTGCGGCCGTTCATGATCTCGCTACTGACCGAGCAGGTGGCGGGATTCTACGACGACAAGACGAAGACGGTGAACCTGCTGGACTGGATCCAGCCGGAGGAGCAGAAACCGGTACTGGCGCACGAGCTGACTCATGCGCTGCAGGACCAGCGGGTGGGGCTGACCAAGTGGGCGGTGGTGGGTTCGGACGCGATTGCCAAAAACGCGCAGGAGGACAACGAACACATCCAGACGGACGAGGCGGACACGGCGCGCGACGCAGTGACCGAAGGGCAGGCGATGGTGGTCTTCCTGGACTACTCGCTGCGGCCAACGGGCAAGACGCTGGAGCATTCGCCGGAGTTGATGGAACAGTTGAAGGACAAGCTGTCGGACACCGGCGGATCGCCGATCCTGGCGCGGGCGCCGCTGCTGCTGCAACAGTCGCTGCTGTTTCCCTACGATGAAGGGATGAGCTTCGAGGACGCGATCCTGGTGAAGGGAGGCAAAGAGGCTGCGTTCGGCGCGGTTCTGGCCAACCCTCCGGCTTCGACCTTCGAGATTCTTCACCCGGCGGCGTACATGGCGCACACGCCGGTGCCCGTGCTGCGGCTGCCGGACATCCATCCGCTGATCGACGCCCAGTACATGCCGTACGACGTGGGTGTGATGGGTGAGTTCGACGTGCAGATATTGACGGAGCTGTTTGGCGGGGATGCGATCGCCTCGGCGCTGGCGCCGGAGTGGAGAGGCGGCATCTACTATGCGGCGCAGAAGCGGTCGGCGGTGACGACGGAGGCGAAGGAGTCGACGGCGTCGATTGGGCTGCTGTATGAGTCGAAGTGGAGGAATGATGACTCGGCGCGGTCGTTCCTGCGCGTCTACGCGGACGAGTTGCCGCGCAAGTACTCGACGTTGGTGCGGCGAACCAAGGATGAGGCGGACGATAATGAGCAGGTCTACTCGACCAACGAGGGCGACGTTCTGCTGACGATTGATGGAACGGGGGTCTTCGTCAGCGAAGGGTTTCCGCTGGAGCTGGCGCGCAAGCTGCGGGAGAGCATTACGAGCGTGCAGTCGGACGCGCCGCTGGAGCTGGCGGGCGTGAAGGCGCAGAAGCAGCCTGGCCATACAGAGACTGCCCTCCCGGACCCGGGGCTGTCGCTGGTGCAAATGATGTCGTCGGCGGGAGTGATGAAGGCTGCGATGGGCCGCGGAGAGTAGCGCGGCGGACGATATACTTTGGTGCAGCAATAGTGAAGTTGTAGATGGGCGATGCAGCGAAGATTTGATGGCACCGGCGTGCTGCGGCGTGGCCGGAAGAGGAGCAAGAGACTTGCAGACAGCGGAGATTGGCATCATCGGCGGCAGCGGCCTGTACGCCATGCCTGGACTTACGGGAGTGCGCGAACATGTGGTGGAGACGCCCTTCGGCGATCCGTCGGACGCATTCATTCTGGGCGAGCTGGAGGGACGCAGGGTGGCGTTTCTGGCGCGGCATGGGCGCGGGCACAGGATCCTGCCGAGTGAGTTGAACTTTCGCGCGAATATTTACGCCATGAAGATGTTGGGCGTGGAGCAGATCCTGTCGGTGTCGGCGGTGGGATCGCTGAAGGAAGAACACAAGCCGACGGAGTTCGTGGTTCCGGACCAGTTCATCGACCGGACGTTTGCGCGGGTGGGAACGTTCTTCGGCGAGGGGGTGGTGGCGCATGTCGGGTTCGGCGATCCGGTGTGCGCAACGGTATGTTCTGCGATTGCGGAGGCCTGCGCGGAGGTTGGCGTAGTGGGCAAGAGCGGCGGAACGTATGTATGCATGGAGGGGCCGCAGTTCTCCACGCGCGCGGAGTCGAACCTGTACCGCAGTTGGGGCGCGGACGTGATCGGGATGACCAACCTGCAGGAGGCAAAACTGGCGCGCGAGGCGGAGATTTGTTATGCCACGATGGCGATGGTGACGGACTACGACTGCTGGCGCGTGGGCCACGACGATGTGACCATCGAGCAGATTGTGGCAGTGCTGCACCAGAACGCGGAGAATGCGGCGAAGGTGGTGCGGGCGGCGGTGGCCCGGATGCCGAAGGAGCGGGGCTGCCCGTGCGCCAGCGCGCTGAAGTTTGCCATCCTGACCGAGCGGGAGGCAATCCCGCAGGCGGCGCGGGAGCGGCTTGGACTGCTGCTGGCGAAGTATTTGTAGCTTATTTTGTTGCATATATTACTCCGGTTCCATCAATTGCTTCTTATTTGGTTACATGTTCAATCAATCATTACGAAATTAGTTACATATTGTCCTTGGAAAGCAGGAGCATGGCGATTCTGGTGGTTGGATCGGTGGCGTTCGACAGCATTGCGACGCCGCATGGCAAGGTGGACCATTGCCTGGGCGGCGCGGCGACTTATTTTTCGCTGGCTGCGAGTACCTTCACCGATGTGCGCGTGATTGCGGTGGTTGGCGAGGACTTTCTGCCCGAGCACGAGGAGGTGTTCAAGGCGCGTGGGATCGATACGCGAGGCATCGAGCGGGCGCCGGGGCTGAGCTTCCACTGGACGGGCTCGTACGCGGGAACAATGAACGAGGCCGAGACGCTGGGCACGGACCTGAATGTCTTCGAGAAATTCGAGCCGAAGATTCCCGAAGCATATACCAACAGCGAGTACCTGTTTCTGGCGAACATCGACCCGCTGCTGCAGGCGCGGGTGCGCAGCCAGATGCCGCGAGTGGGCATGGTGTGCGGCGACACGATGAACTACTGGATCGCGGCCCACGCGGAGAACCTGGCGAAGGTGCTGCGCGGCCTGGATGTGCTGCTGATCAATGACGGCGAGGCGCGGATGCTTTCGGGCGAGCAGAACTCGGTGCGCGCGGCGGAGCGGGTGCTGGCGATGGGGCCGCGTTCGCTGGTGATGAAGCATGGTGAGTATGGAGCGACTGCGTTCTTCGGGGCGCGTTCGTTTGCCGGACTGGCAACCGTGCCGAGGCCATTTCGCGCGCCAGCGCTTCCGCTGGCCGAGGTGGTGGACCCGACCGGCGCGGGCGATTCGTTTGCCGGAGGGTTCTACGGGTACATCGCGTCGCAGCCGGAGCTGACGCCGGCGGTCTTTCGGCGGGCGATGTTCTACGGCGGCGTGATGGGGTCGTTCGCGTGTGAGCGCTTCGGCACAGAGCGGTTGCAGGCGGTGACGCGCGCGGAGATTGTCGCGCGGTTTGAAGTATTCCGGGAGATCTCGCATCTTGACGGCGCGTCGGTCTAAATCGGAGCGGACGATAATGGCTCCGCGCGGAGCGCTGGCCCTGCGGCGTGGGGGAAGTGGCACAGGCAAGGCGGTTGCGGCGGATTTCTATTCGGACAAGGTGCAGCCGGCGACATTCGCGGAGATGTATCCCGTGGTGATGGGCGCGGTGTTGCTGGGCTTCATGGCGCTGATTGTGTGCTTCTCGCGCGGATATGTTCTGTTGTATGGCGACGCGGTGGCGCACCTGGGGATTGCGCGGCGGATTCTGGACACGCGCAATCCTGGGCTGGTGCAACTGGGCAGCGTGTGGCTGCCGCTGCCGCACCTGCTGATGCTGCCGTTTGTACAGAAGCTGGCGTGGTGGCAGAGCGGGTTGGCGGGTGCGTGGCCGTCGCTGGCGTGTTATGTGCTTGGAGTGGCGGGGTTCTATCGGCTGTGCCGGCGGATGCTGGCACCGCGCTGGGCGCTGGCGGCGACGGCGTTCTACGGGCTGAACCCGAATCTGCTGTATCTTTCGACGACGGCGATGACGGAGCCGATCTTTCTGGCGCTGCTGATATGGATCACGCTGCTGACTGTGGAGTGCGTGGACGCGATCCGCGCGGAGCAGCCATCGCGCGCAGCGCGGCGAATGATCTGGCTCGGGCTGCTGATCTTTGCGGCGGTGTTTACGCGCTACGACGGATGGGTGCTGGGCGCGGCGGCGTGGTGCGTAGTGAGTTGGCAACTGGGTCGCGCGGGGGCGATGCGGCGGCGCATGGGCGCGGCGTTCGCGGTGTTTACGCTGCTAGCGATTGCCGGGCCGGTGCTGTGGCTCGGGTACAACCAGCACTTCAGCCATGATCCGCTGGACTTTTTGCGCGGGCCCTACTCGGCCCCGGCGATCGAGAAGCGGACTTCGCCGCCGGGCTCGAAGCACTACCGCGGATGGCACAGCGTGGGATGGGCTCTGCTGTTCTACACGCGCACGGCGCAGGTGGTGGCATCGGCGTGGGAGACGGGATTCGCAGTGATGGCGGCGGCGCTGGCGGGGCTGTGGATTGCGCTGCGGGGGCGAATTGCGCGCGCGTCGCTGATGCTGTGGGTCCCGTTGGGTTTTTATGTTTATTCAGTGGCGTATGGGTCGGTGCCGATCTTTATTCCGCAGCTCTGGCCGCACTCGTATTACAACGCACGCTATGGGATGGAGATGCTGCCGGCGTTGGCGCTGTTTGCATGCGTGGCTGCGGCGGCGATGGAGCGAAGATGGAGGGCCGCGAAGGGCGAAGGCATGTCCCGGGGGCTAAAGCCCCAAGCCGAATTGGAAGCCGGAGTGCCGGGACTGAAGTCCCGGCCTATCCAAGTGCGGGCGTTTTACCTGGCGGCGCTGGCGCTGGCGGTGGTGAATCCTCTGGCGATGATCTATGGGACGGAGCTGGCGCAGCGATGCGCGGAGCTGATGGAGCGCCACCCGAGCAATCTGCTGGCGAACTACGCGCCACCGCTGGTGCTGAAGGAGGCGCTGGTGAACTCGACGACTCGAGTGCCGTTTGAGCGGAACCTGGCGCTGGTGCTGGAGGACCTGCCGCAGGGCGCACCGATTTTGATACAGGAGTCGGACCATATTGGGGCATTGCAGGACGCGGGCATTCCGCTGCGGCAGACGATCAACGAGAGCGACTACGACAGTTGGCACGCGGCTTTAGAGGCGCCGGCGGAGTACGCTGCGTTCGTCGTCTCGTTCGAAGGCGATGCGGTGTCGAAGGCGGTGGAGGAGCATCCGGAGGGCCTGCAGGAGCTGACGATTCTGTGCGGGACGGGCCAGCCTTGCGCGCGGGTTTATCAGTCGGAACGTTATTCTGCGGCGGGTTCGACGACGGGGAGGTAATATCCTTCGCGGCTGTGGTGCTACCATCGCAGCGAAGAGAGAAATGCCTATGATTGCGACCTTACCGATTCACTTCAGCACGATTGAACAGATGGCGTTCACTCAGGGGACCACCACGCGGCTGCTGATGGCGTGCGCGATGGGCGGCCTGATTGGGGTGGAACGCGAGTGGCGGCACAAGGCATCGGGGCTGCGCACCAACATGCTGATCTGCATGGGCGCGGCGCTGTTCACGATGCTTTCGGTGGTGATTGCGGGCGATGCGGGCCCGAACCGGGGGCAGATCGCGTCGAACATTGTGCAGGGGATTGGGTTTCTGGGCGCGGGGCTGATTCTGCACACGCGCAGCCGGGTGCTGGGGCTGACCAGCGCGGCCACGGTATGGGTGGTGGCGGCGATTGGGATGGCGTGCGGGGCGGGGCTGTATATTGAAGCGGCGATTGCCACGGCGATCGTCTTCTTTGCGCTGCGGTTTATCGGCCTGCTGGAGGGGCGGTCGGGATGGAAGAGGTACCCGATGCTGTACGAGGTGCGCGGGAGCGACCAGAAGACGATGTATGAAGCGGTGCTGGCTGTGCTGGACCGCGAGCATCTGCGACTGAATATCGTGGAGCGGGACAGGCTGGGCGAGCAGGAGCGGGTGACGTTTACCCTTGCTGCGAATTGCACACGGCATAAGCAACTGCTGGCCGAGTTGGTGGCGAGCGACGCGGCGGACAAGGTGGTTGCATTCAGCGACGACGAGGAGGACTGAGATCAAGCAGAGTGGGCAGGCGACGATCCCGTTTGTGAAGGCGCATGCGTGCGGCAACGACTTCCTAATTGTGGAGGAGGCGGATGCGCGCGGTGCCTATGCGGCGCTGGCGCGCAGGCTGTGCGCGCGCAACACCAGCATTGGCGCGGATGGGATCGAGTTTCTGGATCGGCGGGCGAACGGCGATTTTTTTCTTCGGCTCTTCAACGCGGATGGCAGCGAGGCCGAGCTATCGGGCAATGGGACGCGCTGCGTGGCGGCGTGGCTAGCGCATAGCGAGGGATTGCGGGAGGTCGCGATAGGGACGCTGGGCGGGGTGAGAAGTTGCCGCGTGCTTCGCGCGGAGAGCTCGATTTATTGGATTCAGAGCGAGATGGGGGTGCCGCGGGTTGAGGCGCGGACGATTGAGATTCCCGGGGTGGGCGCGGTGGATGGGGCCGTGGTGAATGTGGGGAATCCACACTTCGTTCTGTTTGTGGAGCGGGAGGACTTTGGCGCGCACGGGATGAGCTGGCAGGAGCTGGGCGCGAAGATCAGCGCTAGTCCGCTGTTTGCGCAGGGAACAAATGTGGAGTTTGTGCGGATGCGGTCGAAGGATGAGATTGCGTTTCGGATTGTCGAGCGCGGATGCGGGCCGACGATGTCCTCGGGAACGGGGACGTGCGCTTCGTCGGCGGCTGCGATGTTTCTTCGTGGCACGAATCGCGAGTTGACGGCAATTGCGGAGGGCGGAGAGCAGAAGACGGTTTGGCCCGCGAACGATGCCGTGATGCGGCTGACCGGGCCGGCGGAGATTGTGTGCCAGGGCGAGGCGTTTCAGGTGGAACCGCATGCGGCGGTGAGGATTTGAGCGCGGCGGCGCGCGCGAGAGTGAAGCCTGCCGCGCTGCGGGCCGGGGCGACGCTGGCTGTGCTGTCGCCGGCGAGTGCAACCAAGTCGGAGCTGGTGCAGGCTGGGATGGACGCGCTGCATGGGCTTGAGTACAGGACGGAGCTGGCGTCGCACGCGCTGGATTGTGGGCCGCTTTATTATGCGGGGACGGTGGAGCAGCGGGTGAGAGATCTTCATGTGGCGTTCGCCGATCCGGGGATCGATGGGATCGTGTGCACGCGGGGCGGATGGGGATCGGCGGAGCTGCTGCCGTATCTGGATGCGGGGTTGATTCGCGCCAATCCGAAGGTCTTTGTGGGATACAGCGACCACACCGCGCTGCATGTGTGGCTGGCGCGCGAGGCGGGACTGGTGACGTTCTACGGTCCGATGGTGGCGGCGGACTTTGCGCGGGCGGATGGGTTCGACCGCGCAAGCTGGGGCCATGCGCTGGGCGGCGATGCGGGCTGGGCGCTGACGTCGAACGATGGGCTGCGCGTGCTGCGCCCCGGAGTGGCCGAAGGAACGCTTGCGGGCGGATGTATTTCGATCCTGGCCGAGGGCTTGGGCACGCCATATGCGATGCGGCCGGCGAGCGCGCAGGAGCCGCGAATTTTATATCTCGAAGACATTGGGACGAAGCCGTACCAGTGGGACCGGATGCTGCTACATCTTCGCTACGCGGGCTTGCTGGAGAATGTGAGCGGGATAGTCTTCGGCGACATGCGGCAGTGCGTCGCGGCGGAGGAGGAGCCGCTGCTGGAGGCTGCGATCCTTCATGCGCTCGCGGATTTTGCGGGGCCGGTGGCGATTGGACTGCGCTCTGGGCATGTGGATGGGGCGAACCTGACCGTGCCACTGGGCGTGCGCGTGCGGCTGGAACTGAGCGATCCCGAGGACCCGCGGCTTGTGTTTCTGGAAACGGCGGTTGCGGTCTAACTTTACTGTGGAGTTTGGTTGACATCGATGGCAAGCGACTTGGAACTTCGCGCGGCAACAGCGGACGAGCAAGATTGGTGCGCGGACTTGATGGCGCGATCGTACCCTTGGCTCACCTATCGGTTCTCCATCGAGTGGTGTCGCAATGTACTGAAGTGGCCTGGGAGTTCTCTATTTGTCGCCATGGGCGAGGAACCGCTTGGCTTTTTGTTATTTCACTCTAAGGGATTTCTCGGCAATCCCTATATCGCAGCGATCTGTGTTGCCCCTCAACACAGGAACCGCGGGATCGGCAGCCAGTTGCTGTCGTTTGCCGAGGGAAGGTTCGTCGACAGCCGTCTTGTGTACTTATGCGTGTCTTCCTTCAACGCCAAGGCAAGCGCGCTCTACGTGCGACACGGATATTCAAAGATCGCCGAGCTTCCCGACTTCATCGCCGATGGCTTTTGCGAGGTACTCATGCGAAAGCGACTTGCGGACGGGACCTAGAAAATTATGGGGAAAAAGAAGCACATACATCTGATTGGAGTCTGCGGAACGGCGATGGCGTCGCTGGCGGGGATGCTGCAGGCGCGGGGGCACAGGATTACGGGCTCGGATGCAGCTGCGTATCCGCCGATGAGCGATCTGCTGGCCGGGCTGGGGATTCCGCTTCACCAGCCTTATGCGGAAAGTAATCTTACGCCACGTCCAGACCTGGTGATTGTCGGCAATGCGATCTCGCGGGGCAACGTCGAGCTGGAGTTTGTGCTGGACGCGCGGATTCCGTTTACGTCGATGGCTGCGGTGCTGCACGACGAGTTTCTGATGGGGCGCGAGTCGCTGGTGGTGGCTGGCACGCATGGCAAGACGACCACAACCAGCATGCTGGCGTGGATCTACGAAGTGGCCTCGCGGACGCGGCCGGAGCTGGCGCCGTCGTTCCTCATCGG
>Ga0116114_1001461_pt1 | contig 12398 bp, 6 predicted proteins | sample June2015DPH_10_5_FD_89823 | JGI IMG/M metagenome (GOLD analysis project Ga0116114, IMG submission 89823) | Peatland microbial communities from SPRUCE experiment site at the Marcell Experimental Forest, Minnesota, USA - June2015DPH_10_40 | ecosystem: Environmental > Terrestrial > Soil > Wetlands >... | reverse complement strand
GAATAACCCCAAACTGAGCGGGGGAATGATTCCCCCGCTCCCCCGCAGGATTTCGGCCACGCGCGGACGCGCGAGGCCGAGCGCTCGGCGCTGGCGGCGGCAAGCCACCGCATTCGCGGGGCCGCCGCCGCAGCGCCAAACTAAGCCGCGAAGCGGCGAAGGGGGTGTGGGGGGCGTAGCTCCCCGCGCTTTTGAAAAACCTCACTTTATGCTTTCTTGAACGCAACTTGGTATCAGAACTGAGTCTTCCGTGGCGCGTACAACCCGGCGAAACGGCACTCCCAGATTGCCCAGCGCCGGGCCGGAGGTCCTCCCTCCTCCGCCATCCGTCCTCCGTAACGCGCACAAATCGTAACCAATGTGCGCAAAAATCGTAACCTGGACGTTCGACACTTTACCGATCTGCAGGATTTAGAAACAATATCAGTAGCTTAATTAATGGTACGCTTATTGCCATATGTAATGTGGGGTTCGCTCTGCAGCGAGCCGAATCTTTCCTTGGAGAGAAAAAAATGACAAGCAGGCTAAGTAATGCCGTATCCAATGCATCAACCGAGGATACCGAAGCCCCGCCAAACCTGGTGGGAGTCGCGGATTCGGCTCCCCCGGCCCCTGATAAAGATAGCAGGTTTTTGCGGCCCGGCGTCAAACAGAAGGGTGCAAAATCAAAGCAAGTTAAACAGCCCGGAGGTCTTCTCCGATTTCCGGAAGAAAAACCCGTCCTGCGGCCGTTTTTCGAAAAACCCAAGCCCAGCGGTATCGCCGAGTTCTACCTCAATCCTCCCAGGCAAATTGCAGTCCGGCAAGGCGTCAGGACTGTCATAAAAGGCAAGTTCATCTACGTCGGCGATGAAAAATTCTACATCCGCGGCGTAACTTACGGTCCTTTCAGGCCTGACGATGAGGGTTGTGAATACCACGATCCGGACACGGTTGACCGCGATTTCGCGCAAATGGCCGCAAACGGCATAAATGCCGTCCGGACCTACACCGTACCTCCCAGGTGGCTTCTTGATATAGCGCAGAAGCATAACCTGCGTGTCATGATTGGGCTGCCGTGGGAAGAACACATTACCTTCCTGGACGATAAGAAACTGGCAAAGGATATCGAGCGCCGGGTACGCGCAGGAGTCAAGGCCTGTGCCGGACATGCCGCCGTGCTTTGCTTTACGATTGGCAACGAGATTCCCTCATCGATTGTGCGCTGGCACGGACGAAGGCGTATTCAATCTTTCCTCGAACGGCTTTACAAAGCAGTAAAAAAGGTTGATCGGGAAGCCCTGGTTACTTACGTGAACTTTCCCACTACCGAATACCTCGATCTTCCCTTCATCGATTTCGTATCTTTCAACGTCTACCTGGAGACAAGGGAAAAGCTCGAAGGCTACCTCGCGCGTCTCCAGAACCTTGCGGGCGAAAAGCCGCTTGTCATGGCTGAAATCGGCCTGGACAGCATGCGCAACGGCCCGGAAGCTCAGGCTTCGACGCTTGAGTGGCAGATAAGGTCAACTTTTGCGACCGGGTGTTCCGGTATCTTCGTCTTTTCCTGGACCGATGAATGGCACAGGGGCGGCTTTGATATCGACGACTGGGGGTTCGGCCTGACGGACCGCAACCGCAACCCCAAGCCCTCGCTTGCAAGCGTAAGCAGAGCTTACGTTCAAGTGCCCTTCCCTGCCGATCTTAACTGGCCGAGTATTTCAGTTGTCGTCTGCACCTACAACGGGCATCGGACCATCCGCGACTGCCTCGAAGGCCTCAAAAAGGTCGATTATCCCAACTTCGAGGTAATAGTCGTAAACGACGGTTCCACCGACGGAACCGAGACAATAGCAAATGAGTACGGCTTCAAGGTGATTTCCATTCCTAACGGCGGCCTCAGCAATGCCCGCAATGTCGGAATGCGCGCCGCAAATGGTGAAATTATCGCATATACCGACGACGATGCCGTTCCCGACCCGCACTGGCTTACTTATCTTGCGGCGACTTTTCTTACTACGGACCACGTTGGGGTTGGCGGCCCGAATATCCCGCCAGTCGATGACGGCGCTAAAGCCGAATGCGTTGCAAACTCCCCCGGAGGACCAATTCACGTCCTTCTTACCGACCAGCAGGCCGAACACATTCCGGGCTGCAACATGGCTTTCCGAAAAGCCGCTTTGGAGGAGATCGGCGGTTTCGACCCTCAGTTCCGGATCGCCGGAGACGACGTCGATCTTTGCTGGCGGCTAATAGAGCGCGGATGGACACTCGGTTTTAATCCGGCTGCAATGGTCTGGCACCATCGCCGCAATTCCGTAAAAAGCTACTGGAAACAACAGTTGAACTACGGGAAGGCGGAAGGCTGCCTGGAGCGCAAATGGCCTGAAAAATACAATGCCGCCGGACATGTCCCCTGGGCCGGAAGGATCTATTTTAAAGGCTTTGAACAGCTTCTGGGCTGCTTTCGGGGCAGGATCTATCAGGGCACATGGGGCAGCGCCCTGTTTCAATCGATCTACCAGCCCGCCCCAAGTCTTCTGTGGTCCCTTCCCCTCATGCCCGAGTGGTTTGTCGTAGTGGCGGTCCTTGGCTTCTTTTCACTGCTCGGAATCGAGTGGCCCCCTCTTCTGCTGTCGCTTCCTCTTTTCCTTTTGGCCGCCGCCCTGCCGGTGGCGCATGCGGTATCGTGCGCCTCCAGGCTGCGTTTCCTCCAGTTCCCGGCAAAACAGCGGTTGAAGCTCAAGGCGCTTACCGCTTTTCTCCACCTGATGCAGCCGGTGGCGCGCCTGATAGGTAGAATCAAACTCGGTTTGACCCCCTGGCGCAGGTGCGGCTTCGCTTCCGGCATAGCGCTTCCTCTGCCGTTGCCCAAGACTTTCACGATCTGGAGCCAGGAGTGGCGCTCGCCGATCTCTTGGCTCGAATCGCTCGAGACGGGCGTAAAGACCCTGCGGACGGCCGTACTGCGCGGCGGCGACTATGACGGCTGGGACCTGGAACTGCGCGGAGGTCTGCTCGGTTCGGTTCGCGTGCTTATGGCCGTCGAAGAGCACGGAGGCGGAAATCAGTTCATCCGTTTAAAGGGCTGGCCCCGCTGCACTCCCGCCGGGATATTCATGACCCTGTTTTTTGCCGCCATGGGGGCCGCAGCAGCCGCCTCACACGCATGGTTCGCCTGCGGAGTGCTCAATGCAGTTGCCATTGCCCTCATGATGCGCGTTCTGATCGAGTGTTCCTTTGCAATGTCAACTTTGAGCGAGGTGCTCGACCATAAGGAATAGCACAGGATTTTCAAACCGGACATCATCCGACGCCGGCGGTGGTTTATCCCTGTATCAAGAAGAGAACGGCGCCCCATGATAATAAATTCCGGCACATTTGATGCTCTGCCGGTTAGGCCCAGGCCGGACTCCCCACGAGTTCGGCTTACCTAATTCTAAATACCGTGCTGCGTGCAATTACGATCTTTCCGTTGTCCTTCAAACCCTCATAAAGCATGTCCATAGCCCTCAAATATTTTCGGCATAGTTTTGCAAAGCGTGCAGATCGCTCTTATCCTCATCATGACGGAATCTTTTCGGGCCATCCACCTCACAGGGGATGATAAGCTATGAGGGAGCGATTGCTGTGAACTCCGAATGCGGTTTGGGGGCCACACCCCTGGGAGACGACACATGTGGGTTTCTCGTCTGGGCCCCTGCGATCGATCAGGTAGAGGTCCATATACTTTCTCCGGAAGAACGAATTGTGCCACTGGAAAAAATCTCGCGGGGCTACCACTATGCTGTGGTGCAGGGAGTCAAGCCGGGGACCCGATATTTTTATCGTCTCGACGGGAACAAAGAGCGTGCCGATCCCGCCTCAAAGTTCCAGCCTGAGGGCGTTCATGGGCCATCTCAGGTCATTGATCCCCATTTTGTTTGGGAAGAGCTCCACTGGTCCGGAATACCTCTCTCGAATTATGTGCTCTATGAACTCCATGTGGGAACTTTTACTGCTCAAGGCACCTTTGACGCTGTCGTCCCACATTTGGATGAACTGAAGGATCTGGGCATAACAACAATTGAGATCATGCCTGTCGCTCAATTCCCGGGGGATCGCAACTGGGGCTATGACGGCGTCTACCCTTTCGCTGTGCAAAATTCGTACGGCGGTCCTGAAGGCCTCAAAAGACTTGTCAATTCGTGCCACCAGCGTGGTCTCGCTGTGACTCTGGATGTTGTCTACAACCATCTCGGGCCGGAAGGAAACTATCTCAATGATTTTGGGCCCTACTTTACCGGCCGATACCGCACTCCGTGGGGTTCAGCCATCAATTTTGATGGGCCTGACAGCGACGAAGCCAGGCGGTTCTTTATTGAAAATGGACTCTATTGGGTGAGGGAATTTCGCGTAGACGCTTTGCGCCTCGATGCGGTTCACGGGATTTTCGACTTTTCGGCACTCCATTTTCTGCAGGAATTGGCTTGTGCGGTGCATGAGCAGGCAGAACGGCTCAATCGCCGGATCTATGTCATTGCCGAGAGTGATTTGAACGACGCACGGCTGGTTCGCTCTCAAGAACAGGGTGGTTATGGACTGGATGCCCAATGGAACGACGATTTTCATCATTCGCTCCACACGCTTCTCACCAGGGAACGAACCGGATACTATGAAGATTTCGGACGTATTCAAGACCTTGCCAAGGCCTTTGCCGAAGGCTTTGTCTATTCGGGGGCGTATTCCCCGGCGCGGCGGCGTCGACATGGGAACAGCTCCAAAACTATATCCGCGCGCAAGCTCGTGGTCTTTGCCCAGAACCACGATCAGGTGGGAAACCGTCTAAAAGGAGATCGGCTCAGCGCATTGGTCTCCTTTGAAGGTCTGAAGCTGGCGGCTGGTGTGGTGCTCCTTTCGCCTTTCATACCCCTTATATTCATGGGCGAAGAGTACGGAGAAACAGCGCCGTTTCCCTATTTCGTCAGCCATTCGGACCCGGACCTGAGGGAGGCGGTACGCCGCGGACGTCGTCAGGAGTTTGCATATTTGCAGGTTTCGGATGAACCGCCGGACCCTCAGGAAGAAGCGACCCGGCAGAGCGCAATACTGGATCACAGCCTGCGGCATCAGGGAAACCATCGCATCCTGTATGAATTGTACAAGGAACTGACAAAGCTCCGAAGTGAAATTCGAGCCTTCGCGGGATTAAGCAAAGATCGCATGGAGGTTGTTTGCCTGGAGAGGGAGAGTACCCTGGTCGTTCGGCGCTGGGGCCTCAAAGACCAGGTTGCCGCCATCTTTCATTTTGGTGACACAACTGTGTCTGTCAACGTCCCCTTGCCTTACGGACGCTGGCTGAAACGCCTGGCGTCGGGAGATGAACGATGGAACGGTCCAGGCCGCAACCTGCCCACAGAGCTGCATTCAGACGGAGAGGTCTCGGTGACTTTAACTCAAAATGCCTTTCTCATTGTAAGTCTTCAACCGGAGGATTAACTGATGGACCGATTTCTTTGTATCCATGGGCATTTTTATCAACCTCCCAGAGAAAACCCCTGGCTGGAGGCCATCGAGATCCAGGATTCGGCGTTCCCTTACCACGACTGGAACGAGCGGATTTCAGTCGAATGCTACGCGGCAAACGCCGTGTCGAGAATCTGGGATACGGAAGGGCGAATCGCCCAACTTGTGAACAATTATGCCAGCATAAGCTTCAACTTCGGTCCGACTGTCCTGCTCTGGATGCAGAAGTATGCCACCGAAGCGTATGAGGCTATTCTTGAGGCCGACCGCCAGAGTTTGGAGAAATTCTCCGGCCATGGGAATGCTTTGGCCCAGGCGTACAATCACATGATCCTGCCGCTTGCCAACAGCCGGGACAAGAACACCCAGATTATCTGGGGAATAAAGGATTTTGAATATCGCTTTGGACGTAAGCCTGAAGGGTTGTGGATCCCGGAGACGGCGGTAGATCTGGAAACCCTGGACCTTATGGCGCAACAAGGCATAGGCTTTGCCATACTTGCCCCCAGGCAGGCAAGCCGGGTTCGGCCCATTGATGGTGATGAATGGCAGGACGTGAGTGGTGGAAAAATCTATCCCGCCATAGCCTACCGGGTGTCGCTGCCGTCCGGCCGCGTCATGGCGCTTTTCTTTTACGACGGTCCCATTGCGCAGGCCCTTGCATTTGAAGGATTGCTCGACAACGGCGAGGCGTTCGCCAACCGGCTGCTGTCCGCGTTCGCCGACGACTCTCCTCGCCTCGTACATATCGCCACGGATGGCGAAAGCTATGGGCATCATCATCGCTACGGCGACATGGCCCTCGCTCACGCGCTCGATTACATCGAGTCCAACGGACTGGCACAGGTGACCAATTATGGCCGGTACCTGGAGGATCATCCACCGACGCACGAAGTGGAGATCTTTGAGAACAGCTCGTGGAGCTGCGAGCACGGCATAGAACGCTGGCGGTCCGATTGCGGGTGCAACAGCGGCGGCAACCCCGGTTGGAACCAGGCCTGGCGAGCCCCCCTGCGTGAGGCCCTGGACTGGCTCCGCGATGCCGTGAATCCGGCTTTTGAACAAACGGCCGGACAGTTTCTTACCGATCCCTGGGCGGCTCGAGACGACTACATAGACCTCATCGTAGATCGATCACCCGACCGCATCAGTGCGTTTTTGAACCGCCACGCAACCCACCCCTTAAACGGCGGGGACGAGATCACCGTCCTGAAGCTCATGGAGCTCCAACGCCACGCTATGCTCATGTACACCAGTTGCGGCTGGTTTTTTGACGAGCTTTCCGGGATCGAGACGGTTCAGGTTATACAATACGCCGGCAGGGTGCTGCAATTGGCCGACCAGCTTTTTAACGACCCCTTCGAACCCGGCTTTCTCGAACATCTTGAACGTGCCAAAAGCAACATACCTGAACATCATGACGGCCGCGCCGTTTATGAGAAATGGGTCAGGCCCGCCATGCTCGATATGAAAGATGTGGGCGCCCACTATGCCTTAAGCTCGCTGTTTCAGGATATCGGCGAACGCAGCTCGATCTATGCGTATTCAGCCACCAGGGAGGACTACCGCAGCTTTCAGGTAGGAACCTCAAGGCTTGTAATCGGGCGGGCCACGGTCACCTCAGAGGTTACGCGCGTATCCTCCAGCTTGTGCTTTGGCGTTCTCCATCTTGGTGACCACAACATCGCCTGCGGCACCGGTGAATATCAGGGCGCGCAAAAATATGAAGCGCTGGCCAAAGAGATTTCAGCGGCTTTCGCCGGGGCTGACTTCCCGAAGACCATACTTCTACTGGGTAAATACTTCGGGACGTCCACGTACTCTCTGACCTCACTCTTTGCCGATGCGCGCCGGAAAGTCCTGGACATGATCATGGGGCCGACTCTGCAAGAGGCCGAAGCTGCATATAGCTCGATTTATGAGCACCATGCTCCCCTGATCCGCTTTCTGGCCGGGTCCGGCACGCCGAGGCCCCAAGTCCTGTCGGTAGCAGCCGACTTGTGCCTGAATGCCAAGTTTCGCAGGGTGCTCCAAGGAGAGGGCCTTGACCCCGAGGTAGTTAGACCTCTTCTGGAAGAAGCTCGTTTGGCAGGCGCAACCCTGGACGCAACTGCCCTGGGATTGGCACTGGCAGCCAACATTGAGAGTCTGGCCGAACAACTTCTCGAAGAACCCGACGACCTTTCCCGCCTGGAGATGTTGAATAAGGCTGCACAACTGGTCCGGACCCTGCCGTTCGAGGTCAATCTCTGGAAAACCCAAAATATCTGCTACAAAATCCTTCATGCCCGCTGTTCCAACTCCAAGGAGAATGCCGGCCGGGGCGACCAAATCGCGCAGGAACAGCTACGCCATTACACGGCGTTGGCCGAGAATTTTTTGCTGCGGCTGCCCATATGCACAGTAAACAGCGATCCTGCAAATGGATAAAAGACTGGAAAGTCTCTCGTGAAAAAGTCTCTTATGAATATGCCAACCGCGACCTATCGGATTCAATTCAATCCTGCGTTCGGCTTTCGGGCCGCGCAAACGGTCATTTCCTATCTGGCGGACCTGGGTATATCCGACCTGTACGCTTCCCCCATATTCAAAGCCGTCAAGGGCAGCCTCCACGGCTATGATGTGGTTGACCCCAATCACCTGAATCCTGAGCTGGGAGAGCCCTCTGACTTGGAGGGGCTGACCGGGGAGCTAAAAACATACAATATGGGGTGGATTCAGGATATTGTCCCGAATCATATGGCGATAGATTCGGAAAATCGCCTGCTGATGGATATTTTGGAGAATGGTTCCAGCTCAAGGTACTTTCAGTTTTTCGACGTCAATTGGGATTATCCGGCCGCCAGCCTCAACAAGAGAATTCTGGCGCCATTTCTTGGCAGGTTCTATGGGGAGTGTCTCGAAGATGGAGAGATCGCCCTCCAATACGGTCCTGATGGCTTCAAGGTTGCTTACTATAATATCGCCTTCCCGTTACGAATCGAATCTTATCTAAATCTTTTTAACAACCTGTCCCGGTTAAAAAAGAAACTTGCCGAAGACAATCCCGACTTTATCAAACTTTTAGGCATCCTCTATGTCTTGAAGTCGCTCTCTTCGAGCGAAGAGCCGGAAGAGCGCAATAACCAGATAAAATTCATCCAGCACACTATGTGGGAAGCCTACAACAGCAACGCCGTAATAAAGGCGTTTGTTGATGGAAACGTGCGAACCTTCAATGGCGAAAAGGGGAAGGCCGAGACTTTTAATCTTCTTGATGACCTTCTTTCTCAACAAGTCTTCAGACTTTCATTTTGGAAAGTGGCTGCGGAAGAAATAAACTATCGCCGCTTTTTTTGTGTCAATGGGCTGATTTCACTCAAAGTTGAAGACAAGCACGTTCTAAACCACACTCACGGTCTGATTTTCGATCTGATTCAAAGACGAATCGTAACCGGTTTAAGAATTGATCATGTTGATGGGCTCTACGACCCGGCAAGCTATCTGCAAACAGTGAGAGAAAAAGCGCCGGCAACCTATACCGTCGTTGAAAAAATACTAAATCTTAACGAAGACCTGCCACGTTCTTGGCCGGTCCAGGGGACCACCGGCTATGATTTTACAAATTATGTAAATGAGTTGTTTTGCCAAAAGAAAAATGAGCGTCCATTTTCCAAAATTTATACCGGCGTAACCGGCTTGAAGAATTCTTATGAAGATGTCGTGCGCGACAACAAAAAACTGATGATCCAGGAAGATATGGCGAGCGACGTCCACAACCTCGCTCAACTACTGAAGAATATCTCCAGCCGGGACCGCCATGGAAGCGACATAACTCTAAATGCGCTGCGAAGAGCATTGACCGAAGTGCTGGCGGCATTTCCGGTATACAGGACCTACATCAGCCGGATTGTGGTCTCGGACGGCGACAGGAAATACATTTTGGCAGCGGTGGACCGGGCCAGGGCCAATCTTCCCGCACTATTACATGAATTTGCGTTCATACGAAGATTCCTTCTCCTGGACTTTCCCGATTATGTTTCTGAGGAAGAAAAGCGGGACTGGCTCTACTTTGCCATGAAGTTCCAGCAGCTTACCGGACCGGTAATGGCGAAGGGGGTCGAAGATACCTCACATTATGTATACAACAGGCTCTTGTCACTCAATGAAGTAGGTGGACGGCCGGATCGCTTCGGCTGCTCGCTCGAAGAATTCCACAACTTCAACACGAAGAAAAGAGACTTGTGGCCGGGTTCCTTAAATGCAACCTCGACTCACGATACAAAAAGAGGCGAAGACGCGCGCGCCAGAATAAATGTATTGTCTGAGATGCCGGACGAATGGCAAAAAAACCTCCGCAACTGGATCAGGATAAACGGGGGCAAAAGAAAGCGCGTCCAAGGCTTGGCCGTTCCGGATAGAAACGACGAGTATTTTTTATACCAGACGCTGATTGGCGCCTGGCCATTTTCAGATGCCGAGTATCCCGAGTTCGTTGCGAGAATTAAGAGATATATTGTCAAAGCTGTCCGGGAAGCCAAAGTCCATACCGCGTGGTTGAAACCCGACACTGAGTATGAAAACGCCTACGAATCATTTGCCGAAAGAATCCTGGCCCGCGCGGAATCCAACGCGTTTCTGAAAGAATTCATCCCGTTTTGCAGAAAAATTTCCCACTACGGGATACTCAACTCCCTCTCGCAGACACTGATCAAGATTACCTCGCCCGGTGTGCCTGATTTCTATCAGGGATCTGAACTATGGGACCTGAGCCTGGTGGACCCCGACAATCGCCGGCCGGTGGATTTTGAAAAAAGGCGCGCCATGCTGGCCGGCATCCGGGAACAGGATGGCGCCGGCATTGGCCGGCTGGTCCAGGATCTCCTCTCAACCAGAGAGGATGGAAAGATTAAACTTTTTCTCATTTATCGGACGCTGAAAGCAAAAAAAGCAAATCTGGAGATCTTTCGTTCCGGTGCCTATCTTCCCATCGAGCCGGCGGGAAGATTCAGGAGCCATATCATCGCCTTTGCCTGGAGATATGAGCAACACTGGGCGCTGGTCATCGCCCCGAGGTTTCTCAGCCACCTGGTTCAAGAGGGAGACTTTCCTCTGGGAAGACAAGTATGGCAGAACACAGAGGTGATAATGCCTGACGGGGCGCCTGCCGCCTGGCGTAATGTTATCACGGGCGAGGAGATTTCTGCGGGCAGGGCGCTGTCTGTCGGCGATATATTGCTTAGTTTTCCAGTGGCGTTGCTCATGGGCGAAGGAATGAGGACCATGTCCAAACCTAGTACTTCTATGAACTTGTGGGGGTAAGATGTCTACAAATGCCAACGTTGAACCATTTTCCGTCAAAGACTGTGCGCTGGTGACCATAGCAACCGGCAAGAAGGCTCAAAACCTAAAGGAGATGAGAGAGCATTTGCTTAACATCCATCTCGGAAGCGTATACCACCATTTTTGGGGTGGGCTCTTGAGCCCCAGGTTCGATGAGCCTGAATACAAAAACGATTTTGCCCAATGGGCCCATTATGCCCTTCAAGACAATATCCTTGCGGAACGATTATCTGTTATCGACCCCGATCCTTTTGTGAATCTGGAATCCTTGCGCCAAAAGCTGATCGAGCTCATAGAACAGAGGCTCGATGAGGTCGAAACGGTTGGCTGGGCCAAGCCCGACATGCAGTTTCATTTTCTTCGCTCTCAAATGGTGGTTTTCGATACTCACGGCAAAATTGAAGAGCCGGAGGAATTGCTGGAGGCTGTGCCCAAAATGTCCGTGGGAAGCATATTTTATCATTTTATTGATGCGAGACGCCGCAGCCCTGAAATGCTGGACGATTTTCGCACCTGGTTGAGGTCTTTCGGTGATCATGACCTTTGCACACAATTGGCTGCAGTTGATCCCTATTTTGGACCCCTCGTGGAACTGCGCAGGCAACTGACGGATTTGTTCGCAAAATATTTTTTTCGGGGAGTGACCGGATGACATCTATTGAAGATTATGTGGCAGTGACCGGAGAAAACGTGATAGATCGGCTCCGTCAACTTGCCAGGCCATTAAGGGGCACAAAGGTGGTGCACGTCAACTCCACTTTTGTCGGTGGCGGCGTCGCGGAAATTCTGAGCAAGCTGGTTCCCCTCCAGAAGGATCTGGGCCTCGACGTGCAGTGGAAAGTAATTCGAGGTGAGGAGGCGTTTTTCAAGGTCACCAAGAGCTTCCACAACGCCTTACAAGGCGTGCCAGTCCAACTGCAGGACGGAGTTTTCAAGGTTTACGAGGAAACCGGCGCGCAAAATTCGGAAGAGCTCCGTTCGATCCTTGAGGAAGCCGACATAGTTATTATACATGATCCGCAGCCGCTGCCCCTTTTGAGGTCATGCCCGAATCGAAAAGGCAAGTGGATCTGGCGATGTCATATCGACCTGAGCCATCCTTATCGTCCGGTGTGGCAATACTTGCGTAATTATGTCATGGAATACGATGCGAGTATTTTTTCCCTGGCGGATTTTGCCCAACCCTTGCCGCACATCCAGTATCTGATGCCGCCCAGTATCGACCCTCTCAGCGAAAAAAACATGGATCTGACCCCGGAGCAAGTCCAGGCCGCCAAACTTCAATTCGGTTTGGACCCCGATAGACTGATAATGCTCCAGGTCTCAAGATTTGATCGGTTCAAAGACCCCCTGGGGGTGATTAAATCATATCGATTGGTCAAGTCTTTCGCTCCGTCACTGCAATTGGTCCTCGCAGGCGGTGAAGCCACCGATGACCCCGAAGGCGCCGCTGTCCTGGCCGAGGTTCGTAATGAGGCCGACGGCGATCAAGACATCCACGTACTGCTTTTACCTCCGGATGCCCATGTGACCATTAATGCCCTGCAGAGAGGCGCGGACCTGGTGCTGCAAAAGTCTCTCAAAGAAGGATT
>Ga0116114_1001459_pt1 | contig 12413 bp, 10 predicted proteins | sample June2015DPH_10_5_FD_89823 | JGI IMG/M metagenome (GOLD analysis project Ga0116114, IMG submission 89823) | Peatland microbial communities from SPRUCE experiment site at the Marcell Experimental Forest, Minnesota, USA - June2015DPH_10_40 | ecosystem: Environmental > Terrestrial > Soil > Wetlands... | reverse complement strand
TAGAACAGGTCGCTGATTCAGCCGTGCCGCAGGATGCGCCGGAGCCAGAGGGTGCCGAGGGTGCAGAGCGCGACGGCCATGACGACGAGGCCGATGGGCAGGCCGATGCGGCGATAGCTGAGCACGAAGTCGAGGGCGCGGGGCGCGGCGCTGTTGTAGATCAGGATGAAGACGATGGCGCAGAAGGTGGCGGCGAAAAAGGCCATGAATCCCGAGGCGACGGCCATCAGCAGGCTGGCGAACCATCCCAGGTTGCCGAGCGGCACGCCGAAGAGGTAGCCGTTGGCGAAGGTGCGCGGGGCAGCGGGCGCGTTGCTGGGGGAAGTGCGCGTCATGCAGGTAGAATACCTTCTTACGGCGGAAGCTGGAGGACGATTGGCGGAGAGCATTCAAAGCGGGTTGGTGCAGGCGACGCAGGTGGCACGGGAGGCGGCGGTTCGCCGGGCGGCCAACGGAGTTCGCTTCGCGGCGTTCGGCGAGACCGGGTTGGACGACGCAGACCTGGTGCGCATGGTGCAGGCGGTGCCGTCGACAGTGGCGGCGGCGCTGGGGCACAAGACGTACTACTTTGTGCCGCTGGCGCTGGCCGAGGGACGCAATGCCGAGAGCGCCGGGCACCGCAGAGGCAACGAGGAGACGATGATCTCGACGGTGTACAGCGCGGAGCTGGCTGAGATGGCGATCTGCCATCGCAACGTGGCGCTGGGCGGGGGCGAGGATGCGGGCGAGGAGGGGGTCTTTATCTCCACGCGGCTGCTGCGGGACCGGTTCTCGCTGGCGTTCGAGCTGTTCATCAATGTGGGGCACGCGTTTGTGGACGAGGCGGGGGTTCCGGAGAGCTTCAGCGAGCTGGCGTGGAACCAGGCGACGGCGGATGTGCGCGGCGAGACCAGCCAGGACGCGTGGGAGAGCCGGGCGCAGGCGGTGGGCGGAGGGCAGAACGCGGGGCGGACTGATGAGAAGGCCAGGACGGAGTATATCGAGGCGGCGTTCTCCGACGCGATTGCGATCTATCTGCTGTCGCTGGCGGTGGACTTCGACTACTCGGAGCTGCGCGAGCGGGAGTACCCACTGCTGGCACCGCAGCCGCTGGCGGAGCGACTGCGGCTGGTGGCGCGGTTGTTTCCGCCGAATGCAGAGTATGAGTTTGCGATCCGGTATCGGCGGCGGGCGTAAGGGCGATCAGCCGTAGTTTTCGGGGCGGCCGGAGGGCCAGGTGAGGTTGGCGACCGGGGCGACGGTGGCGCGAATCTCTTCCAGCAGAGATGGACCGATACGCAGATCGAGGCACTTGAGGTTGCGCTCCACATGCGCACGCGAGGACATGCCGACCAGGGTGGTGGCGACGGCGGGATGGTCGAGGCAGAAGCGCAGGGCGACTTCAGAGGCGTCGAGGCCGTGGGCGCGGCAGAGGGCGACGACGCGCTGTCCGGCGTCGCGGACGGACTGCGGCGCGGGATGCCAGTCGGGCGCGCCGCGTTCGGTGATGATTCCCATGTGCAGTGGAGAGGCATTGATGATTCCGATGCCGGACTGGCGGGCGAAGGGGATGAGCGCGGCGTCGATGTCGTCGATCATGAGGTTGTAACGGCAGTAGGTGAGGATGGTGTCGACCGGGACCTGGGCGGCGATGGCCATGAGGTTGCGGAGCGAGTAGCCGGTGATGCCGATGAATCGCGCCTTGCCTTGTTCTTGAATTTTGCGCATGGCGGGGACGGTCTCTTCGACGATCTGGCGGGCGTCGCCGAACTCGACATCGTGGGCCTGGAGGAGATCGACGTAGTCGGTGCGCAGGCGGGCGAGCGACTCGTCGATGCTGGCGGTGATGCGGGCGGCGGAGAAGTCGAACTGGTCGGCGCCGAAGCGGCCGCACTTGGTGGCGAGAATGATCTGCGGGCGAAGGCCGACAAGGGCTTCGCCGAGGCGCGTTTCGGCCAGGGTGAGGCCGTAGTAGGGCGAGACATCGAAGTAGTTGATGCCGCGCTCGACGGCGAGATGGACGGCGGCCTTTCCCTCGGCGGGATCGGTGACGCGAAAGGCGTTGCCCAGCGGCGAAGCGCCGTAGCCAAGGATGGAGACGCGCAGCGATGTTTCGCCCAGTTGACGGAATTGCATGGTTGCTTCGCCCTCGATGTTCTCTTTCTTCTATTCAAAATGCGGGGATTCTTCCCCTTCCCCTTCGACTGCGCTCAGGGTCAGGGTCAGAATGACAATTCATTTACTTCTATATCAATAGTGAAAATACTCTAAATTGTTCCGCAGAGATGGACTTCGATGCCGAGCTCGGCCATCATTGCGGCCTTGGCGGCGAGCGCGCGATCGGCCTGCTCGTCGGTCTCGGTGTAGGCGACGTTGACGTGGTTTGCGGGATGGCGCGCCATGAACTGGTCGCGCGTGATGCCGTGCAGCAGGACGTGCATGATGGGCCACTGCGGCGTGACGGCTTGCAGGCGGCGCTCGGTCTCGGCGGCGGGAAGCTCGATGGCGGTGGCGCGGCCGATGTCTGCGTGGAGCTTGCCGCCCTGGCTGAAGACGCGGCTCCAGACGACGGGGCCAGGCTTGCAGACGCCCTTGAGGGTGCCCCCGCCGAGGCGGAAGTACATGGGCGGCTGGCGCTCGCTGGAGGCCTTGGCGTAGCCGCCGGCGATGTGCGATGCGGGGACGGCGCCGGAGATCTGGAAGACCCAGACGAAGTCGTCGATTCCGTTGCCCTTGTAGTGCTCACCCCAGCGGACATCGTGGAGGGTGGTGGCGGGGTCGAGGTGCATGGCGGTCCAGATGCGGTTGGTGAGGATGAGGTCGAGGCCGCAGCACTCGTCGACTTCGTTGAAGTGGGGCAGCGGGCGACCGGCGTAGAGCTCTTTGCCGGCAGCGTCGAAGGCGGGCGGACGGTCTACATTGTTGAGAAGACCTTCGACGAGATCGGATGCGGGGACGAGGTCCTTGAGGCCCTGCTGGTACTGGATGCCGATGGCGTCGCAGCCGAAGTCGTCCGCGATGCGCAGGGCGGCGATGTACATCTTGCACTGCTGGAGGACCTGCGCGTCGGTGAGGTCGGTGGCTTCGTTGGGGCCGGTGACGAAGGTGATGCCGCTCTTATCGAGCCAGGCGCGGATCTTGCGGGCTTCCTCGTCGGTGACGTTCTGCATGGCGGCGACCAGCGCGGACTGGCTGAGGCGCTCCTTGAAGACGCCGGTGGTGTTGAGAAGGCTGTCTTCGATGATGGCGTTGAACATGCCCATGCAGCCCTCGTCGAAGACGCCGAGGATGGCCTTGCGGCCCTGGAGGGCCTTGGCGAGTGCGATGCCGAGCTGGCGTTCGGCGGCGGGAAGTTTGGATACGTCGAGCGGGTGAACGTGGCCCAGGTCGTGGTCGATGCGGCCCTCGCGAATCCACTGGCGCAGGCCGTTGACGAAGAAGAGGTCGGTGAAGTCCCTGGTCCAGATGGTGCTGTATTTAACGCCAGCCTTGCGCAGGCAGCCGTTGAGGTTGAGCATTCCGACCAGGCCGGGCCACTGGCCACTCCAGTTGGCGACGGTGAGGATGGGGCCGCGATGGCTGAGCAGGCCGGCGAGGACGTGATGGCTGTACTGCCAGACGGACTCGACGACGACCAGCGGGGCTTTGGGGTCGATCCGCTCGAATACATCCATTCCCATGCGCTGGTTGAAGATGAAGCCGTGCTTCAGGTCGTCGCGGTAGGGATGGGCGCGGCGGACCTTGAGGCCCTCGGCGGCGAAGGCCTTGATGACGGCGCTCTCGGCCTCGGACTGGGCGGGCCAGCAGACCTGGTTGGCCGATTGACGCAGATCGCCACTGGCGATGAGAAGGACTTCTCCGGGGACGGCTGCGATGGGAGCTTCGATCTGTGGGATGGAATAGGCGGACATTTTTTCTCCTTACGTGTTTAGCTAAATCCCAGTCATTCCGCAGACAACGCGGAATGAATGGGGCACCCGGCACTCGCCGCGTTCGGTTGTCACTCCTTCTGCGGTGCCGATGAGGCTGCTTCCAGAACTGTGTAACGCTCCTGCGCGGCGGACCATCCGTCGCCGGGACGCGGGGCGTAGGAGACGCACTCGAGCGACTCTCCGATGGAGGCGCGACCGGCAGCGATGCCGGGCAGCGCGCCGGTGGCGACCGCCTGCAGCATGACATTGCCCAGCGCGGAGGCCTCCACAGGCCCGCTGACAACGTTACATCCGCAGGCGTCGGCTGTCATCTGGCAGAGATATTGATTCAAGCAGCCGCCGCCGACGACGCGGAGGGTACGAATGTCGCGGCCAGTGAGGGAGTGCAGGGCATCGCGCGTGGACCAGTAGGAGAGGCTGAGGCTCTCGAAGCAGCAGCGCGCGAAGTCGCCGACCGATTCTGGCGCGGGCTGGGCGGTGGATTGGCAGAAGGAGCGAATGGCCTGGAGCATGTCCGCGGGCGCGAGGAAATCCGGCGCGTCGGGATGGATGAGCGAGCGGAAGGGCTGGGCTGCGGCGGCGGCGGCGATGAGGTCGTCCCAGGTGTATGCGTGGCCCTGCTGCTCCCACTGGCGGAGGCACTCCTGCAGGAGCCAGAGGCCGGTGAGGTTACGCAGGAGGAGCGTGGAGTTGCCGCAGCCTCCCTCGTTGGTGAAGTGCAGTTCACGGGCGCGCGGGGTGGTGATGGGGGCGTCCAGCTCGACGCCCATGAGGCTCCAGGTGCCACTGCTGATGAATGCGCTGTGCCGGTCGAGGTTGGGGATGGATGCGACGGCGCTGGCCGTATCGTGCGAGGCGACGGCGATAACGGGGAAGGTCCTGCCGAAGCCGCAGAGGTCGAGTACATCGCGGCCGACATCGGAGAGGATGGTGGCGGGCGCGACGACGGGGGGAAGAATGCGGTCGGGAATGGTGAGCGCGCGGAGCAGATCGCGGTCCCAGTCGCGCGAGCCGAGGCGGAAGAACTGCGTGGTGGAGGCTTCGGTGAACTCGCCGGCCTTGGCGCCGCCGAGGAAGAAGTTGAAGAGGTCGGGGACCATGAGGAGGGTCTCGGCGGATTCGAGCCTGGGGTCGCCGGCCAGCACCATGGAGTAGAGCTGGAAGAGGGTGTTGAGCTGCATGGTCTGCACGCCGTTGGAGGCGTAGAGATCGGCTTCGGGGATGCGCTGGAAGAGGCGCGGCGGAATGCCGTTGGTGCGCGGATCGCGATAGTGCGAGGGATTGTCGAGCAGGCGGCCGCGGCCATCGAGGAGGGCGAAGTCAACGCCCCAGGCGTCGACGGCGATTCCGGCGGGAGGACCGGGGAAGCGCGCGCGGAACTTGATGAGGCCGGTTTGGATCTCCGACCAGATGCGCAGCGCGTCCCAGTAGAGGCTGCCGCGCAGGCTGACGCCGGAGTTGGGAAAACGATGCAGTTCGTCGAGGGAGAAGCGGCGGCCGTCCCAGTGGCCGACGACCAAGCGACCGCTGGATGCGCCCAGATCGACGGCGACGAAGTGTGACATAGGACCCTCAGGGGCTAAAGCCCCATTCATATTGCGGCAAAACCGGCACGGGTAAACCCGTGCCCTTAAGCAAGACGATTCTAACGATCCGACCGTAAACGCGTGCGCTTAAGCAAGAGGATTCTAACGATCCGACCGTAAACGCGTGCGCTTAAGCAAGAGGATTCTCATCGGCTACTGGTCGTCGAAGAGGAGGATGGCACCGGCGATGGTGGTGGTCCAGCGGCCGTTTTTGTCTCCGACGGCGGACTGGGTGACGTTGGCGGTGCGGACGATTTTGTTGGAGATCCGGTAGATCTCTTTTTTCTCGTCCCAGCTTTTGTCGGGGTCGAAGTCGACGTCGAGGGTGGTGGCAAGCATCTCGGCGGCGAGCTCCTCGGCGTAGTCCCCGGCCTGGTCCTCGGTCTCGCCGAAGCTGTGGTGTTCTGAGAGGTAGCCGTAGGTGGCGCGGTCGGTGGGGATGGCGACGCCGATGCTGGAGGCGATGAGGCGGTGGGCCTCGCGGGTGGAGTTTTCAGCGATGACGGCGAAGACGACCTCGCCAAGGTTCAGGCGTTTAAGCCCCTCCTTGCGCGGGATGAGCTTGCAGCGCGGCGGGAAGATGGAGGAGACGCGGACGAGGTTCAGCGCGGCGATGCCTGCGTCGCGCAGCGCGAGCTCGAAGCTGGTGAGGCGCTCTCTATGCTTGCCCACACCCTTGGTCAGGAAGAGGCGCGTGGGGACCATGTTTATGCCCAATGGAAAGACCCTCCGGGAGAGATGCGGGATGCGGCGCTGGGCGGCGATTCGGCGACCGCTGTTGCATAGACCGAGTCAACGTTATCACAGCGGGGCGGGGGAGTGGTTTACTGCGGAGTGACGCCGGGGAAATGGAGGGTTTTGCAGGCGGGCGCGGCGTGGGCTGCGCCAGGGCCGGCGGGGCGGGACGTTGGGAGGACGGTGGCGCGCGGAATGGGGCATTTGGTGCTGTTGGCGGCGAATAAGATGTAAAGATGGCATGTAAGTCGCCGCGTAACGGAAGCAAATCCGCGTGCGATCTCTATTATTTTTAAATAGGTCTGTTTCTTTCTGTTCTCCACACTCATCTATATCTTCATCTTCTGGTCTCTCGACTCGCCTGCCACGATGTGGGACGGCTGCGCCGCAGATACCGCCTCATTTGCAAGCCATCTTCAATTAAGGAGCGACCAAATCCTATGACAAAGTACAAACTGGAATACATCTGGCTTGACGGTAAAAAGCCCGTTCCCGGCCTGCGCGGCAAGACCCAACTCAAGGCGTTTGAGAAGCCTCCCACCCTCGCCGAAATCCCCAACTGGGGCTTCGACGGCAGTTCCACCATGCAGGCCGAGGGCAGAAGCTCTGACTGTATCCTGAAGCCTGTGGCCCTGTATCCGGATGCCAGCCGCAAGGACGCGTATATCGTTCTGAGCGAGGTGATGCATCCCGATGGCACGCCGCATTCCACCAACGCGCGCGCCACCATCGAGAACGATCCCGACCTGTGGGTCGGCCTTGAGCAGGAGTACTTCCTCTTTCAAGACGGGCGGCCTCTCGGCTTTCCCACCAACGGACACCCCAGCACTCCGCAAGGCCCGTACTACTGCGGGGTTGGTTACAAGTACATGGGCAGCGTGGCCCGGCAGATCGTCGACGAGCACCTGGACCTGTGCCTGGCCGCAGGGATCAACCATGAAGGCATCAACGCCGAAGTGGCGAAAGGCCAGTGGGAGTTCCAGATATTCGCCAAAGGCTCGGCCAAGGCCGCGGATGACGTCTGGACCGCCCGCTATCTGATGATGCGCCTGTGCGAGAAGTACGGAGTCGATGTTGAATTGCACTGCAAGCCGATCAAGGGCGACTGGAACGGGTCCGGCATGCACTGCAACTTCTCCACCAAGTATCTCCGCGAAGTGGGCGGCAAACAGTACTTTGAAGCCCTCATGAAGGCATTTGAAAACAACATCGCCGCGCACATCGAAGTGTACGGCCCGGACAACCACCTGCGCTTGACCGGCCTGCACGAGACGCAGGCCATCGACAAGTTCAGCTATGGCCTCTCCGATCGCGGTGCTTCGATCCGCTTGCCGGTCAACTTCATCAAGAACGGTTACCGGGGCTATCTGGAAGATCGCCGCCCGAACTCCGAGGGCGATCCCTACCAGATCGTCTCTCGTATCCTGAAGACGATCAACAGCGTCCCCAAGCCGGAAAGCACCCCAGTCAGCCAAGCGGCATAATCGAGCAGCAAGATGGATTGAAAGAGGCCCGCCTTTGCGCGGGCCTCTTTCGCTTGCCGGCGAAGCAAGGCCACCCTCCGGCTGCAGCGGATGAGGCCGGCCTCAGCCGCAGCCTCTTGCACAGCTGGCTCCATGCCACGCTCCCCACCGCCGCGCGCGTCTTCTCCGGATCGGGCCGCTCCAGCACCGTGACCTTCGCGACTGGCGGGGTTGGCGGTGGAAAAAAGATGTAAAAATGACATTAAGTTGGTGCAAAACGGAGATCGGTCCGGGCGCAATCTCTGTTATTTTTTAAACACGCACTGTAATTCTCTGGTCTCTGGACTCGCCTGCCACGATGTGGGGAAGAGTGTGCTGCAGATGTCGCGCGATTCGAAAACCTACTTTATAAGGAGCGCCACGACGTGCGAATATCGCGATACTCCGGAACTTCCTCATGCGGAGCCGGAGGGACACAACCTGAGGACCAAGGACCTGTGCAAGGAACCGGCCCAATGCCCCGCCCATCGCGGAGGCCGGCAGATTTTGTAATAGAATCAACTCACACACATCCGCGCTGCGTTAACCCTGCATCGCTCCGTATCCACCGACGTTGTCAACCGCGAGGCAAATGATCAAGGAGATAGTACTATGCCCAAGACTGCAAAAGAAGTAATCCAACTGGCCAAGGACAGAGGCATCAAGATTGTGGACGTAAGGTTTGTCGATCTGCCTGGCAAGTGGCAGCATTTCTCGATTCCGGTGGAAGACCTGGATGAAGATGTTTTCGCCGAAGGGCTCGGGTTTGACGGGTCCAGCATCCGCGGATTCCAGCAGATCAACGAGAGCGACATGCTGCTGTTCCCGGACCCGGAGACTGCGTATGTGGACCCCTGTCTGGAGATTCCCACGCTGAGCATGATCTGCGATGTGAAGGACCCGGTCTCGGGGAAGCCGTACAGCCGCGACCCGCGCTACATCGTGCAGAAGGCGGAAGCGTACCTGAAGAGCAGCGGCATTGCGGAGACCAGCTACTGGGGACCGGAGCTGGAGTTCTACATCTTCGACAACGTGCAGTACGACCAGAACGCCTTCACCGGCTACTATCGCATCGACTCGAACGAAGGGATATGGAACAGCGGGCGGGAGGAAGGCCCGAACCTGGGATTCAAGCTGCGCCACAAAGAGGGCTACTTCCCGGTTCCGCCGTCGGACCAGCAACAGGACCTGCGCTCCGAGATCATCCTGAAGATGAAGGAAGTGGGCATCCCGGTGGAGGTGCATCATCACGAGGTTGGGACCGCGGGGCAGGGCGAGATCGACATGCGCTTCTCTCCGCTGAAGAAGATGGCGGACAACGTGATGTATTACAAGTACATCATCCAGAACGTGTCGCGGAAGCACGGGAAGGTGGCGACGTTCATGCCCAAGCCGATCTTCGGCGACAACGGATCGGGCATGCATGTTCACCAGAGCCTGTGGAAGGGCGGCACCAATCTGTTTTACGACAAGAAGGGCTACAGCCTGCTGAGCCAGACGGCGCTGTACTACATTGGCGGCCTGCTGAAGCACGCACCTGCGCTGCTTGCGTTGTGCGCTCCGACGACCAACTCCTATCGGCGGCTGGTGCCGGGATACGAAGCGCCGGTGAACCTGGCGTTCTCGCAGCGCAATCGCTCGGCGGCGGTGAGGATTCCGGTGTATTCGAAGAGTCCGAAGTCGAAGCGCCTGGAGTTCCGCTGCCCCGACCCGTCGGCCAACCCGTACCTGTGCTTCTCCGCCCTGCTGATGGCGGGACTGGACGGAATCCAGAACAAGATCAATCCCGGCGAACCGCTGGAGAAGGACCTGTATGAACTGGAGCCGAAGGAGGCCGCGAAGATCAAGAGCACGCCGGGCTCGCTGGGCGAGGTGCTGACCGCGCTGGAGAAGGACCACGCCTTCCTGCTTAAGGGCGATGTGTTCACCGAGGACCTGATCTCGACCTGGATCTCGTATAAGCGGGAACGCGAACTGGCTCCGGTCAACCTGCGTCCCGTGCCGTACGAGTTCTACCTGTACTTCGACATATAGAGTGCCGCTGTTTGAACGACCGGAAGAGGCCCGCCGCGCGCGGGCCTTTTCTGTGTTGCGGAGGGCGGTGGTGCAGTTTCCGGATAGCCGACCTTACGCCCAGAACGGTCTACTGCACTTGTTTACACACCCGCAACGGCTCATACTTTCAGCCATATAAACGAGGCCTCCACCATGACAAGAAGACGAATGGGCGCAGTCCGTCGACGCGCAGAAAACAGCGCAGAGCTGCTCGAAAAGAAATTTGAAGAGGCCATGCGCAAGGCCAAGGAAACCCCCGACACCGGAAAACCCCTGCGCGAATTTGATCTGGATTAGGCGCTGCTATTTCGTCTTTTTGGGAACGCGGTATGGTTTCGCCAGCTTGATGAACTGACGGGCAACGTCTGCTGAGCCGGCCGGGCCGGAAAGCACACCCACACCCTTACCGCCAAGCAGCACCATGGACGTGTTCTGGTACTTCAACTCAAAGGGAAAGTCGAACGGGAAGGTATACCCGACCACCAAAACAGTGTCCGCCACTTTGGGGTCATCGACAATGTCGATGTGAAGTGCGGAAAACCCGCTATTGCGCTCCAGATTGGCCTTGATCTGGTCCGCCCCGAAGAAGCTGGCGCCTTTCCCATCGACATACATAGTCTTGAAATTCTCCAAAATGAACTTCGGGTCCTTGGATGCGCTGAGAATGTCGGACTTTTCTGGCGCGCCGGGAGATGCGTCTTTTGGATTTTGCGGCGCTGTCAGAATCGGCGCAGCCGTCGGATTGGCAGGCCACGGTGTCGTTATGTAGGATCCGTTGGCGTAAGTTTTGACTGCCGTGGTATCGGCCAGGCCGGTGACACTTTCCAGCGGAACAGCGAAATTCAAGTTCTGTCCAGTGCCGAGCGATGCGACGATCAGCCCGAGTCCGCGCCCTTGCCCGTCAATGACTACGCCGCCGCTGGAGCCGCGGGATGCAGGCGCAGTGAACTGGATGATCTTGTAGCCGCTGCCCGCCCCGGGAACATCGTCGGCCAAACGAACTGCGGATACAACGCCGGTGGATGCAGACCACGGCAGTGCAGCAGCGTTCGAAATCGTGGTGAGCGGATCACCAGAGTGCGCGTCCGCAGCGCTGGCAATGGACAACGCTGGCAAACCAGAGGAGGTGATTTTGATGGCTGCCACATCGCGGCGGGCGTCAACACCGAGCAGTTGAACCTGATCGTAAACCTCGCCGTTCTTGAAGTGGATCTGTACCGCGTAAGCATTCTTCACCACATGGTATGCGGTGAGAAGAACCCCGTTGGAACCGACGACAATGGCGGTGCCAACGCTGCCCACAGTCTGGGTGGGCGATGACGAAGCCAATACCACCGCGATGGACGGCGTAACTTTGTCCACAATCTGCGTTGGGGTGAGCGGAGGAGTAGGTGTAGCGACTGGGCTTTGCGAGAAGCCGGTGGCTAGAAGGCAGAATGAAAGCGGAACAAGAGAGCAAAGACGAGCAGAAGGCTGCATGACCAGATACCCTTTCATCCGGAATCTCCATTTTGGAAGCAAACTCTCGGAAATTGTACGCCCGCTGTTGCATATTGCAAGAAGTGAACTACCGATTGAGTCATGGTTATGCCCGAATGACGGCCAATCGGGAAACTGCACCACCACCCGGAGGGCTGGGTTTCGTTGCCATGCGCGGGGGCGGGTGATAGGCTGCGAAGACTAGTCTATTTTTGGCCAATTCTTCTGGCCTAACCCCTGGAGCGAAACGCGCATATGCAGACGAGCTACAACGGAATTCCTGTCCCGGCAAACGGCAAGGCAATTGAGTATGTGAACGGGGTGTATACCGTTCCCGACCATCCGATTATTCCGTTCATCGAGGGCGATGGAACGGGGCGGGACATCTGGCGGGCGTCGCGGCGGGTCTTCGACGCGGCGGTGGAGAAGGCCTACGGCGGGCGTCGGCGGGTGGAGTGGTTCGAGGTGCTGGCGGGCGAGAAGAGCTATCGCAAGACGGGCGAGTGGCTGCCGGACGATACGGTGAAGGCGACGGTGGACTTTCGCGTGTCGATCAAGGGGCCGCTGACGACGCCGGTGGGCGGCGGGATACGCAGCCTGAATGTGGCGCTGCGGCAGTTGATGGACCTGTACCAGTGCATCCGTCCGGTGAAGTACTACGCGGGCGTGCCCAGCCCGGTGAAGCATCCGGAGAAGCTGAACGTGGTGATCTTCCGCGAGAACACGGAGGACATCTACGCGGGGATCGAGTTCCGCGAGGGGACGCCGGAGGCGGCGAAGCTGATCGCATTCGTCAACGACGAGATGCTGAAGGGGACGAAGAAGCGCGTGCGGCTGGACTCGGGCGTGGGGATCAAGCCGATCTCGATTACAGGGTCGAAGCGGCTGGTGCGGGCGGCGATCCGGTTCGCGCTGAAGGAAGGGCGCAAGACGGTGACGCTGGTGCATAAGGGAAACATTCAGAAGTTTACCGAAGGCGCGTTCCGCGAGTGGGGGTATGAGGTTGCGACCCAGGAGTTCCGCGCGGAGACGGTGACGGAGCGGGAGAGCTGGATTCTGGGGAACGTGGAGGCGAAGCCGGGGATTACGGCGGAGGAGAATGCGGCGCTGATTGAGCCGGGGATCGAGTTTGCGCCAAAGGAGTT
>Ga0116114_1001453_pt1 | contig 12441 bp, 10 predicted proteins | sample June2015DPH_10_5_FD_89823 | JGI IMG/M metagenome (GOLD analysis project Ga0116114, IMG submission 89823) | Peatland microbial communities from SPRUCE experiment site at the Marcell Experimental Forest, Minnesota, USA - June2015DPH_10_40 | ecosystem: Environmental > Terrestrial > Soil > Wetlands... | reverse complement strand
GTTCCACAGTATTGGTAGTGAGCACACCAAAACCGATGGGAACGCCGGTCTCGCGAGCCACATCCGCCAAGCCGCGAGCCATCTCACCGGCGACGTAATCGAAATGCGGCGTCTGGCCGCGGACGACAACGCCCAGGCAGATTATCGCGGCGAACTTTCCCGTCTTCGCGGCCAGCTTGGCCGACAGGGGCAACTCAAAAGCGCCGGGAACGCGATGAACGTCGATCCTGGCCGATGGAATACCGATTTGGGCCAAGCGCCCCAGACAAGAGCGCAGAAGCTCGTCGGCGATCTCCGGGTTAAATCGCGAGGCGATCACGGCGATCGGGAAGGCTCCGCCTCCCCGTCGCAAAGATCGGGAGATTTTTCGACCCAATGGTTTCGGGGGTTTGGCGCTCATTCGGCATTTAGACTAATGGATCGCGGTCGTCATTTCGAATTTGCACCAGCACTTTTCCCAGCGGACCGGCGGCAAGACGGTCGAAGGCGGCGGGCAACTCCTCGAAGGCAAAGACGCGATCGACGATGGGCTTGGCGCCGATGCGCGCAAGCAGGGCCACGGAAGATTCCCATGCGGCCATGGCTTCGGCGGGCGTGAAGGTGCCGAGGGCCACGCCGCCGATGCGGATTCTGCGGAAAAAGAGCGACGCGGTGCTGAACTGCGGGACCGGGCCGGCCAACTGACCGACGACGCTGACCCTGGCGAACGGACCGAGGGCTTCGATCACTTGGTTGAACTGCGCTCCGCCGACGTTGTCGATGGCCAGATCGACCCGGCGGGGCGAAAGGGATGCTTTCAGGTTTGCCGGCCAATGGGGATCGGAGGGATCGAGGGCATGATCGGCTCCGAACTGTTTGAGCTTTTCGCGTTTGCCGGCGTCTCGGGAGAGTGCGACGACGGTGTGGCCAAGGGCCTTGGCCAGTTGAATCGTCGCCACGCCGACTCCGCCGCTGGCGCCGGTGACCAGCACGATGGAGGGGGGCAGGTCGCCCCATTGGGTCAGGGCCTGATGGGCGGTCAAATAAACCAATGCCGCGCCGGCGGATTGGCGGACGGACCAGCCGGCCGGCGGGATCGCCACGGCCTGGGCGGATACCGCGACGCGCTGGGCGAAAGTGCCCCACCGATTTACCCCGGTTTCGCCGCGAATAATCAGAACGCGCTGACCGACGCGAAACGGCCCGGCGTTCTTGCCGACGGCGCCGATGATCCCGACGCCGTCGCGGCCCAGAACGTGCGGGAGCTTCGGCTGGGCGGGATATTGGCCTTGGGAAAGATAGCGGTCGGCCGGGTTCAGGGCGGCGAATTCAAGATCGACCAGGAGTTCCCCATCCGCGGGAATTGGATCGGGAACATCGGTGAGGCGCAAATGGTCCAGGCCAGTCAGATTGTCCAATAGCCAGGCTTTCATTTCTAAAAATCAAAACGGTATCTCTGGGAACGCCTCACGGAACCACCTGTGCACCTCTTCTTCGTTTACAGGGTGAGCCTTTAAGTTATTGCTTAATATCTGGATATCTGCGCAGGGGTCATGTCCACAATGCTCTCGAAGAAATCCTAACGCCGCGATAATTAGGCACGGTTCGTGGCTCCAGCAATGGTTATTCACGCCGAGATAGATAACTGCCGCTGCTGCCATCTCAGCCGGAGAATCTGTTTCCGGATGTTCCGTATCAATAAATTCCTTCCAGCCCAGTTTCATCAGCCGCCTGCGCGCCGCCGAATCGGTTCCAACCGCGGTATGAAGGAATCGGTCAAATGATTTTGCCAGGCGGTCGGACAACCCTACTCCCCAAGAGATGCGCCAATCAGTTTTTTGGCCCATTCAAGATTTTCGGCGATTTTCTTTTCCTCGTTGGCCAGTGCATTGATTTCTTCCCTATCCAGCGCATCAAACGCCAAATCGATGATTTCGCCGTTTTTTCCCCTTCGCCAAGCCGCGCTCAATTCATGTGATTCATCTCGCACTTGAACCGCGGTTTTCCCCTTAATCCATTCAATCGCTTCTCGCACGGCAGTTTCTTCGTCAGCTTCGAGGACGGGTGGAGCGGACCTGAGAACGACGACGGTTTCGATGTGACCGTGTTTTGGCTGTTCTTGAATCTCAATGCGCCCCTCTCGTTCAAGGATTACCAGGAGGTCATCAAGATCATCAATTGCCGGCCCTTCGGGCAATCGAGCGATTGGATACTTGCTCAGCAATCCGGCGTGGCGCCGATAGTGATAAACGTGCGCTCGCCAAAACGCCTTGTTTAACCTTGTTTTCCCCTCAAATCTTCCGCCTTCAAAATGCACGAGCGCACACACAAGGTTCTTCGCCTTATCAACATCCGGTTTGCCTATGAGCCTGAGGTCCATCGCGGTAAATGATATCGCGCGGATATCCTTTTACGCAATGTCCGCAGTTGCCGTTGACGACGGCGTCATTCCTCTTCCACCTTCGGCTTATATTGGGCGGCGATCTGTTGCTGGACGAACGGGGGGACGGCCTCGTAATGGCTTAGTTCCATGGAAAAGCTGCCTTGGCCGCCGGTGACGCTTTTGAGTTGGGATTGATATTGCATCACCTCGGCCAAGGGGGCGGTGGCCTTGATCTGGGCCATTCCGCCGGGCAAAACGTCGGTGCCCTGGATTCGGCCGCGTTTGCCGGACAGATCGCCGGTGATGGCGCCCATTTTGTCCTCGGGAACGGTGACTTCCATGTTCACGATCGGTTCGAGCAGGACGGGTCCGGCCTTGAGGACGGCATCCTTGAAGGCGTATTTGCCGGCGGTGCGGAAGGCGACTTCCTTGCTGTCGACGGGATGGTGCTTGCCGTCGGTGACGACGACGCGGACGTCCTGAAGGGGATACCCGGCGACGACGCCCTGGTCCAGGAGATCGCGGACGCCTTTTTCCACGGCGGGGATGAACTGGCCGGGGATGGTGCCGCCGAAGACCTCGTTCACGAATTCAAAACCCTTGCCGCGTTCCAGCGGCTCGATGCGGAGGAAGACTTCGCCGAATTGCCCGGCTCCGCCGGTCTGTTTCTTGTGTCGATGGTGGCCCTCGGCGTTGTTGCTGATGGTTTCGCGGTAGGCGATTTTCGGGGGCTTGGTATCGACGTGCAGGCCGCGATTGGCCAGCTTTTCGAGGATGAGGCGAAGGTGCAGCTCGCCGATGCCGTTGATGACCACCTCGTGGGTTTGGCGGTCGGTGATCCAGCGGAAGGTGGGGTCTTCCTCGGCGATTTTGCTGAGTTGCATGGAGAGCTTCTGCTCGTCGCCGCGCGCCTTGGGAGTGATGGCCAGACCGAACATCGGCGTGGGGAACGTCAGGGGACGGAGGTGGACGCTGTCCAGCGCATGGTCGTCGTGGAGCACGTCGTTGGTGTGAATCTCCTCGATCTTGGCGACGGCGCCGATGTCGCCGGCGATGATTTCCGTGGCCTCGCGGTGCTCCTTGCCCTGCAAGTGAAAGATATGGCCGAGCTTGATCGGTTTCTTGTTGTGCCCGATGTAGACCTGGGATTGGCCGGAGCATTTTCCCTGGTGAACGCGGAAGACGGCGAGTTTTCCGACGTAGGGGTCGGTGGTCACCTTGAAAACGTGGGCGAGGAGCGGTTTGCCGGGGTCGTTGCGATATTCGAAGGGGATTTCCTCCTGGGGCTGGCCGGTGGCGGGCGCGCCGCGGTAGCTGAGAAACGGTCGGGGATTGCCCTCTTCGGGACTGGGGAAATGTTTGGCGATGGCGTCGAGCAGTTCGGCGACCCCGACGCCGCCGCGGGCATCGGTAAACAGGATCGGCACGACGTGGGCTTCGTCCATGGCGCGCTCGAAGGGCGCGTGCAGGACTTCGTAATTCGGCTCTTCTCCGCCGAGATATTTTTCCATCAGCGTGTCGTCGAGTTCGACGATCTGATCGAGCATCGCCGTGTGGGCGCCGGCAACCGACAGGATATCGCTTTCGCCGCTGTTGTTGAGCAGACATTCGACGACGGTCTTGCAGTTGCCGGTGGGAAGATTGATGGGCAGACACTCGTGGCCGAAGGTCTCCTGAATCTGGGCGACCAACCCCTCCAGATCGATGTCGGGAAGGTCGATCTTGTTGATGACGATGGCGCGGGGCAGATTGCACGAGCGGGCGATTTCCATCATTCGGCGCGAGACGACCTCGATGCCGGATTGGGCGCTGATGACGACGACGACGGTTTCGACGGCGGGCATGGCCGCGATCGCGCTGCCGATCAGGTCCGGGCTGCCGGGGGTGTCGATGACGTTGATGCGTTTGCCCAGATGATCGCAATGGAGGATGGTGGTATAGATCGAATGGCCGTGTTCCTTCTCCTCCTTCTCGAAATCGCTGGCGCTGCTGCCGTCGAGGATGGAGGCTTTGTGCTTGATGGTGCCGCTGGTGAAAAGCATGGCATCGGCCAGGGAGGTTTTCCCACATCCTCCGTGGCCGACGAGAACAATGTTTCTGATGTCACCGGTGGTATATGAAGGCATGAATAACTCCTCGCGCAAAATGCGGCGGGGATTAAGTATAGGTGACGGTAAGCCGCGAGCAAGCCGAAACTTTTGCAGCGACAGCGGCGTCAAACCCACAAACCGCCGGGGCCGCGTTGGCAGAACGCGCGTCGCGGCTGAAAATCCGCCTTTTGCGGTGAATTCACTTTTTATCGACCCACCCCAATTTTCGATTGCCGAAGGTCAGCGGGGCGGGGGCAAGGCGAAAGTTGAAACATCAATGCGGGGCGGGGGGTCAGAATTGGAGCCTGTTTCAGGCCAAAACAGGTTCCCCGGACACATGAATTGAATCCGCCGAGAATCTGAAGAATAGTCCGGCCACCGCGGCTAAACCGACGGCCGCTGAAATCACCACGGTTGTCCAACTAACGGACGTCATCGATGGATCGGCGCCAAAGCAGCCGCAACTGACCTTGATTCCGCGAACCACCGCCCAGGTATTTGCGAACGTGAATATCACAGCAAGGATAAACGCTGCCAGCAGCGTTCCCTCTACAAAGATGCCGATCAGCAGGTTTGCGGCAATGACCAATTCCAGCCACGGCACGATAATGGCGATGAATATTCCCGCGCTGGGCCCGAGCAACTCGTAGCCATACACGCTGTCCAGGAACAAGTGGGGATTTCGAAGCTTGGGAAAACTGCTCGCGATGAAAATCGCTGCCAACGCCCATCCGGCAGAGCGGGACAACCATCGCGCATTAACAAATGAGGGCGTAATTGAGAATGATTGCATGAATAAAACTCGTTGCCGAAAGAATGAATCTAACTTACGGGTAATTTAGCCCGAATCCAACCAACCCAACCATCCCTGAACACGAACAGGTTTGTATAACCGTCGCCGGCAAGCGTCTTGGCAACCTCGTCAGAGTACGTGCAGGACTGACTCTGGCAGTACACAACAATCGGCGCGTCAGGGCGGATCGAGCCGAGCACGGATCGCCTGACTACCGCCGGCGCGCCGATTGGGATGTTTATGGCATCGGCGATATGCCCGGTCTGATAGTCTTCGGGCAGGCGGGCATCGACGAACGTGACACCGCTGGCGCGCATCTTGCGAGCTTGTTCGACGTTGACCTTCGCGACGAAACTGGAGAATCGCGCCCGCATGACGGTCTCCGTCGCGTCGCTGCGCTTGAGCAAGCCATCATCGCTGAAGAGGTGGTAACAGAATCCGATGAACCCCGCGACCACAACGACGCCCGCTGTCTCCACGAAAAGATGCCCGCCGGTGGTCCGCGCACGCGCCCGGCGCCAGATCGCTCGAACCAGAGCGCCAGCCATGATTAACGGAATTAAATACAGCAGGCTTTGGCGAATCTGTAACCACTGGATCTTCAACAACGCGCCGCGGCCGAGCGGCCGGTCGGTGACGATCAGACCGACGCCGTTCCAGCGTCCGGCCAGACGCGATGGGCGAATCTCCTGCATCTCGCTGGGCGCGTCCAATATCCGGAGCCAACCGCCGGACTCGGACATCGCCAGGACCCAATGATCGTATTGAAGTGAATCCGGATCGTGCTTGACATTCAGGATCATGGGCCAGCGAATCTCGGCCAGCGTCGCCCCCGATAATCCCTGCATCGGCGTGACGTAAGCTCCCTGGTCTTGAATCGCTTTGACCAGATCTCCCAGAGAGCTTCCCTTTGGCGAGCTGATGTAGTCGCTCTTGGCCAGGTCAAGCCAGCGGACGTTCTTTCCCAGCACGCGCAAGGCGGCATACGCGCAATTGATTCCACAGGCGGCGGGATTGCTTGTCTTCGGGTCGTCTGCAAAGGCTGGACGCCGTGCCTGAGCGAGTATTAGGCAGATGGCCAGAGCATGAAGACATCGACGGTAACGCACGACTTCAACCCTCGCTTACCCCGCCCGGTCGCTTGAGGCGCTTTCGCCGAACCAGGGCGAGAAACGCTAGGATTCCCCCGAGCAGGAAGACCGCCGTCGCAACGATCCATTCCCAGTGGGCGCTCCATTGGCTTGAATCGGTGTCGGCCAGTCCGCCATTGGAGGCTTCGGCAATCAGGCGATCCAAATCTCCACTGGGCCGGGTTGTCTCAGCGGCGCTGCCGGCGCCCCGGCCCGCCTCGGCAAGCATTCGATCAACGCTCTGTATTACCGCTTCATCCGTCGCCGGGACGAATTTGCCATCCACCAGCTTCCAGCGTATTTCGGGCAGATCGATATTAATCGCCGGATAATCCGGAGGCGCCACCATGACAAATGCCTTCATCGCGGCGAAATCGGGATGAAAGTCCACCTCCGTGCGGCTGTATTCATTGACCCACGTGTTAACTTCCGTGCCGTTGTCCGTTGGGCGATGAACGTCGCCGCTGATGTGCGCCGAGACGCCCACGGGCCGGCCCTGAATCATTTGATACTGAATGTTCTCGACGGTTTCGCTCCTGATGGCGTTTTCATTCCCAATATGCCCGCTTTTGATTCGGCGAGCTTCAACCCGGCGCGGTTGGCAGCCCACTTCGGGATCCAGCCAGACTGTGAATTCGCCGTAGTTCGTCGTGCAACGGACCACCCGGGTATTATGGCCATCCATCACCTGCGGCCGGGAATCGACGCTGGCGTCAGAAGCGGCGGCAAAGGTCTCCGGCAAGCTCTCGTCCAGTCGGCCCGTGATCCAGCCATCCAATGCTTCTCCGCCGCACAAACTACCGCTACGGGCATTAGCCAATAATTCGTTGGCCGACAGCTTATTAATTTTCGCCGACTGCTGACTAACGTTACCTCTTTGGGGGTTTTCACCGGCTAAGGTCTGCCACAGATCTCCAAGGATGATGCTGCGCACCATTTGGGTCGATGGGTCCCGAAGCACGTCCGCCTCCGAGGCGGAAGTCTTCGGGTATATGATGTCCAGCCGGTCTCCATCGCGGCGGTAAAGAATTCGGAAAATGGCCCGCCCGGCTTTGTCCAGCGGCACCGGATGTCCCAGGGTCGCGTTAATGGCCTGGCCGTTTCTCTGGCGAGTGATCCGGCACTCCGCCGCATACGCCACGTGCTCGAAAGGCTGGATGGACTGGCGGTACGATTGGATCAATTCCTTGACATCAGGCGAAGGTGCAGCGCCCAAGCTCCCGGCCATCGCAAGCGCAACAGCCAATAAACGCAACAACCTTCGATGCTCCGCAAGAATCGAAGTTGTAATCAACTTACGCTTCCTCTCACGTGATGGCGCCTTGCCGACGAACCATCCCTAACACTTGTTGCCGGGGCAATAACCTTGATCAGCGGTCGGACAGATTCCCGGCAAGGAGGTGCATCCGTCCTGGACTCCTGGCAACAAATCATTCCCCCAAAATCCCAACCAAGATTTGACGTACGTCACTGTTCCGCAACCCCCGGCGGTTTCCTGTGGGTTTGGACACGAACTCGTGCCGAGCTCACAGTCACAGCCGTTGGCGCCTCGTATGGATCCGGAAACAGCCTTTGCAACTTCTCGTGGCGCGCTCCCATAGGACACGGCCAAAAGTGCAATCCCAGCAACCGCGATTACCGCCGGAATTCGTTTGAGCGGTTTCATATCGGTCCTCCCTAAAAGTTGTTTAACGCACGCCAACCACCGCTACGTCGCGGTGCCTGGCGCGACGGGATATCAATTACCATTTTGCGGGGGATGCCCGCGGCGTGCCGCGGCGATCTCCTCCGCAAGCATGATCGCCGTCCCACGGTCCGGCCGCGGACAGCGACGAATCCACTCCTCCAACCGTTTCTGTGCTTCATCGACCTGACCCGTGCGTGCCAACGCGCCAACCAATCGAACCAGTGCCTCTCCAGGATGCTGGGAGCTTGAATCTTCCGCGACAATCTCGAGGTGCGGAATGGCCTCGCCGGGTCTTTGCTGCGCGTCAAGTATCATCGCTTCGAGCCAGTGTAATGCGACCTTCTGGCTGTCGCCCCAGCCTGGTCCTGTGTCCGAATCCTCGCGCAGGGACTGCGCTGCCGTCCAAGCCTCGGCAAATCGCCCGCGCGCGTAGAGCGTTTCCGCGTTGACGATCCGTGCCCAGTTGACCAGCCATCCCAATTCCGGGTCCTGGGGCGGGACTAAGCGCTGTATGTCGTCGCTCATATCCGAGAGCTGTTTTAGATAGCGATGATCGCCCCAAATATCGTTAACTTCCCACACAATCGGCTCGACATCCTTCATTGCCGCCAGCTCCGCGCGGCCGGCCGGCGTCAGCCGCTTCTGGGCAACCAAGTTTTGGTGCCCCAATGCCATGGCCGCTCCGCAGATGATTCCCGAGACCCGCGCGTCATTTGAAAAGTCCACGATCGCGCGTCCGAGGCGCGCCAGGGTAGCGCAATCACAAGTCGCGTGGTCCAACGTACGCCCCAACTCGTCCAGCTTGGTGTCGGAAACCTGCGTGCCATCCGACAGATCATCCTGCCAAGCCACAAGCCAGTCGCGCAGGGCCGGATCGCTCGCGGGAACCGCGAGCGACAGTATCGCCGCGGCTGTTTTGCCATCTCTGGAAATTTGGAAGCACGCGACGGCAATGTTGAGAAGTGTGGCTGAAGGCAGCGGTGAACGGTCCAACGCCTCGCCGAGACTTTTGGGCGCGCCAGGCTCGATGGATCGCGCGTCGATGTGAGCCTGTCTGCCGAGGCGGGCTTGCCACTGAACCAGCCAGTTCCGCAATACCGGATCGCCCATCGTTCCTAACCGCAGTACCAGCACCGCATCATTCGTCGGCAAATTGTTCGCCTCCAAATCGAATGGGGTTTCCGAAGATGCCGGCGGCAAATCCACCTCCTCCACCGCGCTATCCGGCGGATTGGGAAGATCCGCTCGGGCTACACTATTGCCATTCGGCAAATCCACGGCAATCGCCGACTCACGAAGCTTTTCCCTATCAAGATTCCCGGGAAATGCGACTCCAATAGAAACCGTTGATTCACCGGCCTCCAGTCGCCGCAAGAATTCCCGAGTCCGCTTCAAAGACCCGGTCTGATCCCGCAAACACCGCGCGATCCCATCTACTGCCTGCGGCAAATCCCAGGGATTTTTCGCGAACTGGCAGGCCTTGATAAACGCTTTCTCCGCCTCAATCGGCTGATCGGCCAACAGGAGGAGATCCCCCCGCGACATTTGATTTCCAAACGCCTCCTGACTCGCCCCTCCGGTCATGGCGATGCCATGCGTGTAGCGTGAGTCGTCCACCTGAATTGACTTCAACAAAGTTGCTGGCAAATCTCCCGGTTGGCTGGAAGTTGCCAAAGTTGCCGTCGCCTGCTTTCTGAATTCTTCCCCCACGGCTGGCCCGCGATTTTTCCCAAGGGCTTGCGCCAACAGTTCAATTGCCGTAGGGGTGTCCGCTACCGGTGACAGGTCGTAATAGCTCTTCGCCTCCGAAAGCACCTGGGCATTTTGTCCCTCCACCAGCAGAGCCCGGACGCGCGCTTCCTGAAAGGTGGCAATGGACGGATACCACCAAGGACACTTCAAAATGGCGACGAGGCTCAAGCCTTCAACGTCGGTGTACCGTTTCTCTTGCATCAGTGGCCCCAGCCATCCAAGCAAATGATCCGCCATCACTGATGGATGCTTAGCCGCCAAGCGCCAGATTCCATCGATGACGGCCTGTCGATCGCTGGCGCTATCGCTTTGGATTTGGGCGGTGATCGGATCTCTTTGTGGGGCCATTTTAGCCAACAGGACAGGATTATTTACCGGCAGAGGGAACGAGGAGGGTGACGATTCATCAACACTTGGGAGCGCGACATACCCGAGTGCCTCTTTGGACGGTCGGGCAAGGGTGTTCCGAACGGGATCGTCGGTGCATTTAATGTTCTCCGCGGCGTCGCGGAGTACGAACGTGCTCAGATTGCTCGGCAACGCGATGCCAGTGGGCACGATGGGACCGCCTGACTGCAATAAGCTTATGAATGCCTTGGCTCTTCCAACCGAACCGTCCTGGGCTCGAACGGATCGGGCAATACCCTCCAACGCCTGGGGAAGATCCCAATCATTCTCGATATAATCACAAGCCTTTAGGAAAGACCGCTCAGCCTCGGCAGGTTGGTCGGCCAAAAGCAGCAAATCGCCTTGGGCAATTTGATTGGCGAATTTATAAGGGCTTCCATACTTGGTGCCGTCGATGGAATCATTGAGCCAGGACCCATTGACCTTGATCGAGGGCAGAATACTAGGGGCGATACTCGGTCCATTGCCGGGGAAAACCGCGCCGGCCTGTTGCTGTTTTCTAAACTGCTCGGCGACATCAAGGCCCTTGGTTCTGGCCAGCGCCTGGGCCAATAGATCGATGGCCGTCGGTGTATCCGCAAGAAGCGCCACGTTGTAATAGGATTTGGCTTCCGCCAAGGCCCGTGCATAATTTCCCTCGCCAAGGAACGCTCTCACGCGCGCTTCCTGGAAGGTGCAAACCGTGGGAACGTCCCAATCCTTTGGCGGAATGGCAACCAGGGTTAGGCCTTCGACGTCGGCAAACTGTCCGTTTTGCAACAAGGCGCCCAGCCACGCCGGGAGATGGTCAGCCATTTTCCCAGGGTCGGATGCGGCAAGGCGCCAGATTCCGTCGAGGGCCGCTTGTCGATCGCCGGCATTACCGCTTTGGAAGAGGGCAGCGCTGATGGCGGAAGCGGCAGATGCGGCGGCGGGCGAATTAGGAGCGGCGGAAACCGGAAATCCGTTGGTCTCCCCCGAATGCGAAAACGGTGCACCGGAAGTCTTCCAAAACACTCCGATGCAGACGGCGATAACAGTTGCCAAGCTGACGGAAAACGCAAGCCAGGCTTTGACCCGCCTGCCGCTCATTTTTTCAAATTTTAGCTTATCATTTTTTTGTGTCAAGAGAAATCTGGAAATATTGCCTAGAGGTAAGCGATTGCTTAGAAATCAGCGGCAAGTCCACTGTGGGGGATTGACAGCTACTTCTGTTGATCGACCCACCCCATTTTCCGATTGCCGAAGGTCAACGGCGCGGGGCTGAACGTTGGGGCGGACCAGCGGACGGCGTTCTCGATGATCTTCAGAACGTTGGCATCGTGATAGGTTGGAAAGGTTTCGTGCCCCGGACGGAAATAGACGATCCGGCCCAGGCCGCGCGTCCAGGTGCAGCCGCTGCGGAAGACTTCGCCGCCGCCGAAGCTGCTGATGAGGAAGGTGCATTCCGGCTCGGGGACGTCGAAGAATTCGCCGTACATTTCCTCGCGGGGGATGATGAAATGATCGTCGATGCCGCGGACGATGGGGTGTCCGGGCCGGGTGACCCAGAGGATTTCCCGTTCGTTGAGTTCTTCTCGCCATTTGAGGTCGCAGGTGGTGCCCATCAGCCGCCTGAAAATCTTGGAAAAATGGCCGCTGTGCAGGACGACCAGGCCCATTCCCGCCAAGACTCGGCGATGGACTTTTTCGACGATCGCGTCTTTGACGTCGTTGTGGGCCATGTGGCCCCACCAGGTTATCACGTCGGTGTTTTGGAGAACGTCGTCGCTCAGGCCGTGCTCCGGCTCGTCCAGCGTGGCGGTGCGAACCTGCAAATCGGAGGATTTGCGCAGATGCGAAGCGATGGCCTCGTGAATTCCCCGCGGGTAGACCTCGGCGACCTTGGGGTCTTTCTTTTCGTGGCGATATTCGTGCCAGACAGTCACTCGAATCGGCATTGAATTCTCCCGTTTTCAGCTAACGAAAATAGCCGTGGACAAAACCGGGGGCAAGGGGAAGGGGGGCGAAACTCGAAATGCGAAATCCGAATGACGGAGCCCCGGCGGAATTTTGCCCGCGACCCAAAGAGTCTAGCCGCGAAGGCGCCCAGCGCGGCATGGCCGCAACCAAAAAAAATTACCGCGAAGCGGCTGTGTCTAATTTCAAGTGGTTTGGAGTTGACATTTTGGACTCCATGTAAGGCCGTCGCGGGCCATGGCGTTGAGAATGGTCAACAATTTTCGCATGCAGGCGGTAAT